>Ga0265301_10006613_pt1 | contig 11040 bp, 5 predicted proteins | sample AusTroGonzalo_MG_2_FD_193488 | JGI IMG/M metagenome (GOLD analysis project Ga0265301, IMG submission 193488) | Bovine rumen microbial communities from tropical cattle in Woodstock, Queensland, Australia - Gonzalo_04 | ecosystem: Host-associated > Mammals > Digestive system > Stomach > Rumen ...
ATGGCGATGGACGGCGGCGTGCTGCTGAAGGAAGTCGATCCCCGCACGATGGAAAGCCGCCTCGTCAGGGGCGTGCATTTTGCCGGAGAGATCCTCGACCTGACCGGTCCCACGGGCGGCTTCAACATCCAGTTCGCGCTCTCCGGCGGCCGTCTTGCCGGACTTGCCGCCGCCGGTGCATGCTCCGCGACCTGAGCACGGCGCGACGGACGATGTTTCCCGAGACAGGGGAGTCGTCAGAGCGACAATATTATCCGCTGCTCTCCACCCGTCTCCCTTTCATCGACCCATCTTTTAACGGGAAATTAACGTGGGAAACGATGCGTGAAAACTTGTTTTTTCTTCAGAAAGGGGTTATTGTATCATGTATGGCAAAATGAATTTTTCAAATCATCAACACGCTCAAAACAGGAGCTTCCCATGATCGAAACACTTCCCCGCATCGGTATCCGCCCGGTGATCGACGGCCGCCGCAGAGGCGTCCGAGAATCGCTCGAAGAACAGACCATGAACATGGCGAAATCCGCGGCCGCATTGATTTCCGGCACGCTGCGCTATCCGAACGGCAAGTCCGTCGAGTGCGTGATCGCCGACACCACGATCGGCGGCGTGAACGAGGCGGCGGCTTGCGCGAAGAAATTCGCCGGCATGAACGTTACGGCCACACTGACCGTCACGCCGTGCTGGTGCTACGGATCCGAGACCATGGACATGGACCCGCTCACGCAGAAGGCCGTGTGGGGATTCAACGGCACGGAACGCCCCGGCGCGGTGTATCTGGCCGCCGTCCTGGCCGCCTACGCGCAAAAGGGCCTCCCCGCATTCGGCATCTACGGACGCGAGGTGAAGGACGCCGCCGACACGGAGATACCGGACGACGTTCGCGAAAAGATTCTGGCATTCGCGCGTTCTGCTGTGGCGGTCGGGCTCATGCGCAGCAAATCCTACCTTTCCATCGGCGGCATGGCCATGGGCATCGCCGGGTCCATCGTGAACCACGATTTCTTTGAAAGCTACCTCGGGATGCGCTGCGAATCGGTCGACATGAGCGAGATCATCCGCCGCGTGGAGGAAGGCATCTACGATCCGGTGGAATTCGAGAAGGCGTACGCCTGGGTCCGCGCGAACTGCGCCGAGGGGGATGACAACAACCCGGTCGAGGTGCAGCGCACGAAAGAACAGAAAGATCAAATCTGGGCATACGTGGTCAAAATGGCGATCATCGCCCGCGACCTGATGATCGGCAATCCGCGCCTCGCCGAACTCGGATTCCGCGAGGAAGCCGAAGGTCACAACGCCATCGCCGCCGGATTCCAGGGGCAGCGCCAGTGGACCGACCACATGCCGAACGGCGACTTCATGGAGGCCATGCTCTGCTCGTCGTTCGACTGGAACGGCCTCCGCGAGGCGTTCGTGCTGGCGACCGAAAACGACTGCCTGAACGGCGTCGCCATGCTGTTCGGGCATCTGCTCACCGGAACGGCGCAGGGATTCTCCGACGTCCGCACGTTCTGGAGTCCGGAATCCGTGAAGCGCGTGACCGGATACGACATGGAATACCCCGGCCTCATCCACCTGCTCAATTCCGGCGCCACCACGCTCGACGCCACCGGCCGCGCGGAACGCGACGGCAAGCCCGCCATGAAGCCCTTCTGGGAACTTACGGACGCCGATGCCGATGCCTGCCTGAAGGCGACCAAATGGCGCGCCGCCAGTCACGGTTATTTCCGCGGCGGCGGGTTCTCCAGCTGTTTCCTCAGCCGCGGCGGCATGCCCGTCACGATGAGCCGCGTGAACCTGGTCCACGGCCTCGGTCCGATCCTCCAGATCGCCGAAGGCTGGACCGCCGAGCTTCCGCCCGAAGTGCACGCTGTCCTCGACCAGCGCACCGATCCCACCTGGCCGACCACCTGGTTCGTGCCGCGTCTCACGGGGCAGGGCGCGTTCAAAGACGTCTACAGCGTCATGGCGAACTGGGGCGCGAACCACGGCGCGTTCAGCTACGGACACATCGGCGCCGACCTCATCACGCTGGCGTCCATGCTCCGCATCCCGGTTTCGCTTCACAACGTCCCCGAGGACAAGATCTTCCGGCCGGCCGCATGGAACGCCTTCGGCATGGACCGGGAAGGCGCGGACTACCGTGCGTGCAAGAATTTCGGAGCCGTCTACCGCTGACCCGTCCCCGCCATGCTGCTCTCCGGAATGCCACTTCAAATAGTTGGAAGGAAATGATATGGACTGCGATTTCGGAATTCCGACCACGCTGCTGCGCTTTCTTGGCGCATGCGTATACGGGAATGCCGGGGATTATTATGCGGACCTGAATGAAGCCGGACGTGCCGAGCTGGAAGCGCAGGGAAAGAGCTTCGGGATGGAAGCATGGTTTTACCGGTATCTGTATGATACTCTGCCGGAAGGGAAGCGGGCAGAGTATCAGAAGATTTACCAGTCGCTGCAGCTGAAAAACATGATATCGGCGCAGGAGTTGAAACGCCTTTACAAAAAGCTGGCGGCAAGTAATTTGAGGTTTGTGCCGATCAAAGGTGCGGACCTGGCTTTCCGTCTGTATCCGGATGCCGCCCTGCGTGTGTTCGGAGACTGGGACATCTGGTTTCATCCCGATGACTGCGAACGTGCGCTTGAGACGCTGGCGGAAGATGGCTGGAAGGTGCCGAAGATTTTTACTGCAGATCATGAAGCGGTCCGAATGGGCGAGGGCCACCATTTCTCGCCGCATGTCCGTGGAAAGATGATGCTGGAGCCTCATTTCACTCTGTCGCGTTTCCTGGATGTTGATCCCTACGAGTTGTGGACGTACACGCTCGATTACCCGGCGGGAGATGGTCAGCGGATTCTGTCTCCGGAATTGAACTTGCTTATGCTTGCCCGACATGCATCCTCGTTCTCGTATTATCACGCTCAAATACCGAAACTGCTGACTGATTCGGCGATGGTGATGAAAGAGAATGTCGATTACGGCAAGCTGCACGATATGGTAGCTTCCTGGCCTTTCCCCTATCCGGGCGACCTGCTGGCGGCGTTTCCGGATTTCTTTCCCCCGGACAAAATCATGGCATTGGGAGCGGATCCAGTGAAATCGCAGGAGTTCCGCAATCTTTTTCTGCTTCGTGGAAAACTTGGATCCGTCCGGGGCGTTTCCATGATTTTGAGCCGGTATGAGGCAAAAGGCCAGATCGCAGGGGGAATCCTGAAGCGTATCCGGCTCCATAATCCCGAAATGATACGCCGTATGTATCATTTGCCGGAACAAGGCGCGCGGGTGCGCTTATTGTTTGCGTATGTCCATTGGTTCTGGACAGGGGTCCGCGACGCTTCGCAATGGTTGCTGCGGAAACATGGCATGCGGAACTATGGACGGGTCGTCGAAAACCTGGAGAATAATTCAGGTGTCAGGTGAACGGCAATCCGGAAGAGCTTCGAAAAGGAAAAGAGAACCGATTTCGGTCATGATCGGCGCGGCGCGATTCCGAACGCATGGATTGCCGCCCGTCCGGCGGGCCATCCATTCCTCTCTCAGGATGGCGTACTGCAGGGGGGCGTAGACCGATTTCCCCTCGGCATCGTTAATGAACGAGACGTATTACCGGATCAGTCCCTCGTTGCGCAGGTCCGGCTTCCCGCAGAGATGCTGACTGCGCGCATTGGATTCGTTCCACGTAGAGGTAAATGCGGCGTACGCCCTTCCGCATGAAGAGATAGTCATAGATCATCCGATCATCCCAGATGGACCGGCGCACCGCCATTGCCTTTTCGCAGGTCTCCGTCCACGATGATGCGTTTGACCATGTTGGAGAGCTTTTCCTTGGTGAGCGGCTTCAGGATGATGGCGTCGAAATGCGACATGTCGAAATTGCTGCTCGTTTCGACATCGGCGGTCTGCGCGACGATCGGGACATGCGCAAATCCTGGATTGTTCTTCACCTCAGCGGCGAGCTGTGCACCGTTCATCTCCGGCATCCACATATCGGATAGGATCAGGTCGACCGGCTGTTTGTCGAGAAATTCGAGCGCCTCCTTGCCCGACTCGGCGGTAAAGACGTTTTTGAACCCGATCTTGTTGAAAATGGCCTTGGCGACGCGGAGGTTCATCGGCACGTCGTCGACGATGAGAATGCGGATCGTCTTCACGTCGCGCGCAATGGCCTCCGTCTCGGCTTTTGCCTGAGCCTTGTCCGCCTGGACAGCTTTGGCACGGTAGCGCACGGCGTTGAGTGTCACCTCGAAGGTGCTTCCCTCACCGACCTTGCTGGTGCAGGTCAGTTCACCGTTCATGCAGGTCGCCAGACGCTTGGAAATGGAGAGCCCAAGCCCGGTGCCGTTGTTTGCGGCGTTGGTGCCGCGCATCTTGGAGAGCTGAACGAACGGTTCCATGAGCTTCTTCTGGTCTTCCTCGGAAATCCCGATGCCGGTGTCGCTGACGGCGAAACGGAGTGTGCCGGTATCCGAAGAATCGGAATCGGGAGTAAATTCGACCTGAAGCGTGATGGATCCGTTCTTCGTGAACTTGACGGCATTGCCGAGCAGGTTGATGAGGATCTGGCGGATGCGGATGTTGTCGATGTCAAGCTCCGGAAGGTTTTCGGGCACGTCGGAAATGAGCTTGTTGGCGTTCTCCTGCGCACGGAACGTGAAGATGAGCATGACCTCGCGGCAAAGGGCGTTGAAATCGGTGAACGCGGTGATGATCTGCATCTGGTTCGCCTCGAGCTTGGAGAGGTCGAGGACGTCGTTGATAAGCATGAGCAGGGCGTTCGCCGAGGAGGAAATGGCGTCGAGGGATTCTCTCTCCTGTTCTTTGGAAACGTTTCCTTCGCGGAGGAGTTCGGCGAAACCGATGACGGAGTTCAGCGGCGTGCGAATCTCGTGGCTGACGCTGGCAATGAAGAAACTCTTCGCCTTGTCGGCTGCCTGCGCATGGGCCAAAGAATCCATGATGAGGGTCTGAGCATGTTTTCTGGCCAGGACGACTTCGATCACGTGGGCTGTGGCGCGTAGGAGCGTGATTTCGTTTTCCGTGAACGTATGGTCGACGCCTTCGAAATTGAATCCGATGGTGCCCCAAATCTTGCCTTTGAACATGATGTTCGAAAGGAAAATCGCCCGGAGGTCAAACCGGATGGCGGCCTGATGCATCCCTTCCGCGACTTTGGTCCAGTCGATAGAACGGACGTCGCTGCAAATGAACGCGCGATTAGCGTCCGTATCTCTCATGAAACCGCCAGTACGGCTGAACCTGTGATTGAGGTTTCTGTAGTTTGCGTACAGATGGGTCGGTTCAACGTATTCGGCGACGCATTGCACCATGCCGTCTTCTTCATGCCTCATCAGAGAGCCACGGCTGGCGCCGATGATCTTACCGACTGTTTCCAGCGTGCGCTGGATTGACAGGTCGAAATCCTCCTCGCCGATGATTTCCGCGAGCAGCTGGTTGACAACCCGCTGGTTCTGGAAGAGCATGTGCATGTCCGTGACGTCGCTGGCCGCAGCCAGGAGCAAGCGGTGTCCGCGAGCGTCCTGGAACACCCGCAGGATGGTCGTGATGAAGCGGAGGTTTCCTCTGCCGTCCGGAAGCTCGCCTTCAATTTTCATGAGGCCGTCCGTTCCGGTCGTCAGGGAATTGATCTGGTCGGCGAATCCGAGGGTCGTGTCATTGTGGAAAAGATCGTGGTCCGTCTTGCCGACGATCTCGTCGGGAGAGAAGTTGAAGACGCTGGCAAACGCCTTGTTGCACAGCAGGTACCGGAACTCGTCATCCATATCCTTCACTGTGAACATGATGGGGATGGAGTTGATGGCGGCGTCCCACATGGCCTGAGTGTCTTTCAGCTTCAGCATGTTCACCGCCAGTTCGGTCACGTCCTGCACGATGCCGAGCACCGCGTTCGGTTTGCGCGGGTCGAGCGTGAGTTTCATGCGGTAGTAGCGGAGGTCGGATGCATTCTTGCCGACTCGGAACGAGAACTGCACGGACCCTTTCAACTCGTTCTTTTTCTCGAACAGGTTTTTCATGTTCTGCTTGAAGATCGGCAGGTCTTCCGGGTAGACGAAATCTTCTTCGAGGAGTGCATTGCCGTTCTCGTCCTCGGGCCATAGTTCGCGAAGAATGTGGCTGGACCCGGTGCGTTTGCGAGAGTCGAAATCGTAGTGGAACGACGCGAGACGTGCCAGTTCGGACGCGTCTTCGAGGTCCGTCAGGACAGCCGATTTTTCGCGGTCGGCGTTCTGAACCGATTGCAAAGCGTCTTCGAGCTGTTTCCGCAATTCGGCCTCCTGCCGACGCTGTTTATCGATGGTCTCGACGGATCCCTTCATGGCCTTCTCGGCAATGCGGGCCCGTTCCAGCGCTTCCTCAAGTTCGGCCATGTGCTTCATGGTCTGTTCATGCTCAATGACGGCCTGCCGCTGTTCGTCGCGTTCGTCCTCAATGACGAAGACATGGAAGAAGCAGTTCCCGACGAGGCAGCCCATCGCGTAAAACGGCCAGAGCGGCCAGAGGATCTGAAGCACAATGGCCACCGCCATCGTAAGACAGAACAGAAACACCACTATGTTCCGCCGCCGCACGGCGTCCTGACTGCGAATGGCCCTCTCGAACGAGAAAAACGCCACCAGAACAATGAACGGGACCAGAGGATCGAACAGGAGAAGGCGCAACGGCCCGGCGTGATACGCGCCCTGCGCATCGAAATAAAACAGGCAGTTGTTGAAGATATTGGCCGCCACCAGCACAAAATACAAGGCCAGCAGCGCATACCCGAACCAGAAGAGCATCCGCGCGACCAATCCTTTGACCCCCAGATAGGCGATCACAAAATGGCTCAGCGTCAGAACGGATACGGCGATTGCGATATAGTAGACCGCCGTATCGACATACAGGAGTTTCGTCCAGCCAAGTCCCGCCAGCACGCCCCACGCCGCATCCGTGAGATAATAGGCGAACACGCCCGCCAGAAAGACGCGGTACGTGCGCACGGCATGCATGCTGGACACCTTCCGACCGGGAAGCATGTCGAAGTTGATGATCAGATGGATCACCATCGCCAGGAATGCGATTACAGAATAAATATAGTCCTGCATAGCATTACCTGACGCCTGTCGAACAAATCTCTTTCCGGCGGGAGATGAAATCCGCGATGTTCATGGGCTGCCTCTTTTTAAAAGTTGACAAAAGGACTCATTCACGAAAAAATATTTCGTAATATACATGCAATTTTGCCTTTTGTCAAGAAATGATTTGACATCATCTGAAAAAAAGCAGAAATATGCCGCCGCGCTGTCCGGCGCTGCCTCAGGAGGCTTTGCCGCGGCGCCGCCGCGGAGACTTCCTCCGAATGCCGGATGCCACGTTCAGTCGAGCTTCGGCAGCGGCGTCTTTTTGCCGTCCTGCGTGATGGCGCACAGGGTGACGGAGGTGTGGAACGCCGGATACGACTCGCAGGAGGAAACGTCGCGCGCCGTCACGTTCACATCGTACGTGACCGAGGTGTTTCCGACCTTTATCCTGGTCACGGTGAACGTCAGAACCGCGCCGGGATTCACGCTTTGCGTAAAGGACGCCGCCTCCATGGCCCTCGTCACGAAGCGTGTGCATGGATAATCCTCGATCGCGGCGAGGTAGGCGAATTCGTCCACCCACAGCAGCATGTAGCCGCCGAAGAGATTGCCGTGCTGATTCAGGTGTTCCTGTCTTACCAATGTCTTGAATTGCATCCTGCGCTTCCTTTTTTTAATTGATTGTTGCGATCAAACCGCCCGGGCCGTGAACCGGACCGGGGAGAAGCCGGCGCGCGCCCCCCCGCGAAAGGAGACGCGCCCGGCGAGTATGTTTTGAGCGTGGAAAGCTCTTGTGTTATTTCGTGCCGGGGGTGGTGACGGTGAACCAGTCTTCGCCCGGCTTGTAGGTGTTCGGGAGATTGTGCGTCTTGCGGAAGGTGCGGGACTCCATGACGTAATTCAGCACGTTCTTCACGCTGCGCTGCATTTCGCCGAGGGTAAGGCCAGCGTTAATGTCGTCCGGACGGCCCGCCGTCACCCACGCTTCGTAGGATTCGAGAATGGAGCGGTCGTTGCGGCCGGGGCCGTTGCCGGGCATGAGCACGTCCATCTGGGAGCGGACGCGCCACGCGTTGTTGCTCACGTGAAGCTGCTCGGACGAGCTGGCGCGGGTGCCCCAGTCGGTCATGAGGGAGCCGGTCCAGCCCCACTGGCCGCGCAGGATGGTGGTGTTCAGGTCGTAGTTGTAGTAGTTCCAGAAACTGTTGATCTTGTTGTAGCTGTCCATCATGTTGTACGGCTTGCCGACCTTGATGCAGATTTCGAACGCCCGCAGATAGATTTCGCGCATGGCGCGTTCGGAGCAGCGGGAGTCGTTCGAGTTGCGGTTGGTCTCCTGGTTGTTCATGGCGAAGTGCTTCGGTGTGGCGGAGGCGCCGGCCTTCTGGATGCCGCGCGTCATGGATGCCGCCATGAGTCCGGTGAGGAGCGGGTCTTCGGAGTAGTATTCGAAGTTGCGTCCGCAGAGCGGGTTGCGGTGGAGGTTCATGCCGGGGCCGAGGATGCAGTCGACGCCGTTCAGGTCCATTTCTTTGCCGATCTCGTAGTACATGGCCTCGATCAGCTCGTTGTTCCACGTGCAGGCGAGCAGGGAGCCGATGGGCAGGAGCGAGGCGTTCGCGGTAAGGCGGATGCCGGAGGGGCCGTCGCAGGTCGCGAGGGCCGGTACGCCCTTGTCGCGGACGCTCTGGAGGATGCCGGCGAAAACGGACGCGTTGCCGGCGGGGCCGAGACGGCTGTTCATGCCGCCGTCGCCGCGGAGGAGCGTTTCCATTTCGGCGGGCGTGAGCTGGGCCACGAACTCGTCCAGCGTGTTTTTGCCCTGCTTCACGTCGATGAGCTTGATGCCCTTGTCGCCGGTTTCCGGCACGGCCTTCGGGAGGCGTTCCTTCACGCGGGCGGCCAGATCGACTTTCGAGACCGGGACGCGTTCCGTGCCGGGGACGAGCTTGCCGTTCTGCTCGACCGGCTTGATGCGGTCGAACGCCACGTCTTCCGAGGCGATGACGAGGGCGGGCTCGAGCTGTTCGATCACGGCGACGGCATCGAGCTTCGCCGTACCGCACTCCTGCGCGTCGCGGCTGCTGCTGCCGGCGTAGAATTTGTACTCGCCGGGTTCGAGCACCCATGCGGCCAGGTGTCCGGTTGTGCCGCTGTCGTCGAACGACGCGAAGTCCTTCGCGGGGATCGTGAAGGTGAACGTCTGGGATTCGCCGGGGGCGAGGACTTTCGTCTTCGCGTAGGCCACGAGGGATTTCGCGGGCTTGCCGAGCTTGCCCTGCGGAGCGCCGCAGTAAATCTGCACGACTTCCTTGCCGGAGTATTTCTTCCCGGTGTTCGTGACGGTCGTGCTGACCGTGACGCCGTTCTTCGCGAGGTCGGCGCTGCCGAAGTTCGAGGTTTCGATCTTGAACGACGTGTAGCTGAGGCCGAACCCGAACGGGTACAGGACCTTTTCCGGCGCGAACGTTTCGAAGTAGCGGTAGCCGACGTAGATGTCCTCGACGTAGTTGTTGAACTCGCGGTTGCCGAAGCTCGACGCCGACGGATAATCCTGATACGTGTTTGCGATGGCGGACGCGAGCTTGCCGGAGGGCGATTCCTTGCCGGTCAGCACGGACATGATCGCGTTGCCGGTCTCCATGCCGCCCTGCCAGACGTACATGAGGGCGTCGATCTTGTAGTCCTTGACCCATGCCATGTCGATCACGTTGCCCACGTTCAGCAGCACGATCGTCTTCTTGAACGTGCCGGTGATTTCCTTCAGCAGGTATTTTTCCGCGTCGGTCAGGTAATAGCTGCCGGCTTCCAGCCTGCATTCGCGGTCCTCGCCGGCGGCGCGGCCGATCATGAGCACGGCGGTGTCGGTGCGCTTCGCCGCAGCCTGAATCTGCTCGGAGGTGAGGTACATTTCAGGGGCGTAGAACGGCCAGTTGCCCCAGCCGCCCGCGCGGAGCGGATTCGCCTGCGCCCACTTCGAGTAGGCGTCGAACAGCTCCTGGTCCGCCTTGACCAGTTCGTTGCGGGAAAGTGCGTCGGCGAGCGTGACGCGGTACGGCGGTTTCACGTCGCCGCCGGACCCGTAGCCGACCAGGAAGGTCTGAATCTGCGTGATCCCGAAGAACGCGACGGTTTCGACGCCGTTCTGCCCGAGCGGGAGCGCGTTGTTGTCATTCTTGAGCAGGACGATGCCTTCGGCGGCGGCGCGGCGGGCGTAGCCCTGAACAGACGGATTCACCTCGGCGAACGCCGGGAGCGAGAACATGGCGGCGACCACACAGGCGACCGCGGCAATGCCTTTGAATCGGAGGAACGGTTTGTGGACTTTCATAGGTGGAACTCTGTTTGGGGGTTATGGATTGGATGCGTGACATGGAAACGTTGAATAATATAATGCCGGGAGTATAAAATACAAGAGGTTTATCGACGCTGATTCGAAAAAAAACGCGCAATCCACGGGACATGTTTGCCCTTCCCCGTTTCCAACCATCTCCTCCGTGCTGAAAGGATGCTGTTTTCCCCGTCCACGTCGAAACGATCAAGGCGTTGACTCTTTCCGGTTTCCCCGCATCCTGCCTCGCTGAAAGGATGCTGTTCTCCCCGTCCACGTCGAAACGATCATACGTCATGGGATTATGTAAGACGATGCGGTCGTTCGTGCCGGTTCCGGCAGTTGTTTGCCCGGAACAGAAGCCCCTGAGTTTAGCTGAGCTTCATTGCTTTAAGTCTAAGCTTTCCGTAATTTTTCCGTTAAAGGATTCGGTAAATTTTCGGTAAATCCTGCTTCCAGTGGCCTGTTTTGGTGCTTTGGGGCAGGTTGTGCGATTGCTCATAAGGCAAAAGAAAAACCGCTGGAATCTTGCTGAATTCCAACGGTTTAGCTTGGTGCAAAATGGTGGGCGTAGTAGAACTCGAATCTACGACCTCCACGATGTCAACGTGGCGCTCTAACCAACTGAGCTA
>Ga0265301_10006616_pt1 | contig 11035 bp, 9 predicted proteins | sample AusTroGonzalo_MG_2_FD_193488 | JGI IMG/M metagenome (GOLD analysis project Ga0265301, IMG submission 193488) | Bovine rumen microbial communities from tropical cattle in Woodstock, Queensland, Australia - Gonzalo_04 | ecosystem: Host-associated > Mammals > Digestive system > Stomach > Rumen ...
AATGAAATACAATAAGCTCGCGAACGCCACGTCCCGTGGACTCGCGGTTTTGTCCTGTGTCGGATGCGCCAGGAACCTGAAAAAGTCTTTCATAATGTGTGTGGGTTTATTCTTGTCGGAGCAAAAGTAAGCAAATAAAAAGTATTATACAATACTAGGAAGCTAATACACCTGATATTTCCCAAAATCCCCAAATATGAGGATTGCCCCCGCTGCGATTAATGGCGACCTTTGCGCCCCGTTATTAGTAGCATTATTGCATGAAGCCTAAATTGTTCTTTTTTGCGGCCCTGATGCTGCTCAGCATCAACGCCGCCGCCCAGAGCGCCAGGGGGCGCATCTCGGGCATCGTCGTAGACGAAGTGGAAGACTTCCCGATGACGGGAGCCACGATTGTCGTCAAGGAACTCAAGATCGGAGAAATCGCGGACCTGGACGGCAAATTCTCAATCCCTGACCTGCCGGAAGGCACCTACACCCTCAGCATAGAATATATGGGGTATCTCACCCAGGAGAAGAAACTCCGGGTCGAGAAAGGCAAGACCAGCACCGTCACCATCGCCATGAAAGCCGAGCCGATGTCGCTCAGCCAGGCGACGGTCACCGCCAAGAGCGAGGCCCGCAAGGTCCGCGAACAGGCCATGCCCGTCTCCGTGATCAGCATGAAACAGCTGCAGGGAACGGTGAGCGACATGCAGGGCATCCTGGCCAAGACCGTGGGCGTGACCGTCCGCACCACCGGCGGCGTCGGCAGCGCGTCCCGCCTTTCCGTGCGCGGCCTGGAAGGAAAGCGCATCGGATTCTTCCTGGACGACGCCCCGATGAACGACCAGTCGGACTTCCTCGACCTCAACGACATTCCGGTCGACATGATCGACCGCGTCGAAATCTACAAGGGCGTCGTTCCCTCCAAGTTCGGCGGCTCCTCGATGGGCGGCGCCGTCAACATCGTCCTGAAAGAATACCCCGACCATTACGCCGACCTCAGCTACACGCGCGAATCCTTCAATACGAACAAGGCGCAGGCCGTCTTCAAGCGGAATCTCCGCGGCTCCGGCCTGGTCCTGGGCATCGGCGGCGGCTACACCTACGCCGACAACAGTTACACGATGGAATCACCCTACGTGAAAGGCCTGAAGATCAAGCGCGACCACGACAACTTCCGGAAACTCCTCATCGGCGGCAGCCTCAAGGCCCGGAAATGGTGGTTCGACAAGGTGGAATTCGAACCCGCCTTCGTCCAGACCTACAGGGAGATCCAGGGCATCGAGACGGACATCCGGCAGGCGCACACGACTTCCCGCGCGTTCGCCATCTCCAACAAGCTGGAGAAAGACGACTTCCTGCTCGAAGGACTGGACCTGGACATGACGACGGTGGGCGGCTACACCGAATCCAGCCTGGTCGACACCGCCAAGGTCTGGTACAACTGGACCGGCATTTCCTATCCCACCCCCTCGCCGCTCGGCGGCGAACTGGGCAACCGTTTCCCGTCCAACTCCTTCAACAAGAAGACGACCCTGATCAACAAGCTGAACCTGGAATACCTGATCAACAAGAACCACTCCGTCAGCCTCAACTCCGTGTTCAGCCTGGCCAACGGCAATCCTTCGGACCCCCTGAAGGAAAAGAGCCTGGGCAAGAAAATCGACTTCGACTCCCGGATGCGGAGCTGGGTCGCGGGCTTCTCCTACGATTTCCGTACGTCGGACGACCGCTTCCTCAACTCCATCACGACCCGCTATTACTGGTACCGGACGCACACGCGCTACCAGAACATCTACGTCAACCTGCCGCCCGAGGACATCACGGTCAATAAATCCAGCTTCGGCGCCAGCGACGCGATGCGCTACCGTTTCACGCCCGCGTTCATGGCGAAGCTCTCCGGCGGCTACGACGTCCGCATCCCGGCGGAGAACGAGCTCCTGGGCGACGGCATCAGCATCATTCCTTCGGAGAAGCTGCTGCCGGAGCGCAACCTGAGCGTGAACGCCAGCCTGCTATACGACGTCGTCGGCATGCGCCCCAGCAACCTGCAGGTCGAGCTGAGCGGCTACTATATGTACCTGCAGGATATGATCCGCTTCGCCAAAGGCCTGCTGGGCGCGCAGTACCAGAACTTCGGCGAGATGCGTACGCTGGGCGCCGAACTGGAGGTCAAGGCCGACGTCTTCCCGTTCCTGTATGTCTACGGCAACGTCAACTACCAGGACCTGCGGGACGTCCGGGAATGCGAGGAAGGCAGCACCCTGCCGAACCCCACCAAGGGGAAGCGGATGCCCAACATCCCGTATTTCATGGCCAATGCCGGCCTGGAATTCCACCGCGAGAACCTCTTCGGCGGCCAGGACCAGAACACCCGCCTCTTCGTCGACCTCGCCTTCGTGGAAGAATACTTCTATGATTTCGAGTTCACGAGCAACGACAAGCGCCGCATCCCCCGGAACACGACCGTGGACCTGGGCTTCGAGCAGAGCTTCCTGAACCAGCGGCTGTTCCTGTCCGGCAAGATCAAGAACCTGACGGACGCGAAGGTCCTGTCCGAGTTCAACCAGCCCCTGCCCGGCAGGAGCTTCGCCATCAAACTCCGTTACATTTTCAGATAAACTCCAACTTATTACAGATATGAAAAAGAACACATCTTTGCTTATTGTCGCCGCAGGAGCGATGGCGCTCCTGTGCGCCTCCTGCGGGAAAGAAACGCCGGACAACCCCGCCGAACTCCTGGGCGGCGAGGGTAACATCCTTGTCGAGACGACGGTCAAGAACGCCGACGGCGCCACCGGCCAGTCCTATCTCCAGCAGATCAAGGACCTCAACGGCACCATCAACATGACGGAAGGCATCCAGGTCGGCTTCTCCACCTCGCTTTCCTTCCTGGGCAACTCCGTCTTCGTGTTCCCGGAATTCGGAACGAACAGCAAGCAGAGCATCATCAAATATGAGCACACGCCCAAGGGCCTGAAAGTCGCCGGCGAGCTGCAGATCATCCCCAACTCCTACCCGTCCAACCTCTCCGCCGTCTCCGCCGAGAAGGCCTACATCCCGATGTACAACCTTGGCAACGTCCTGGTGGTCAACCCCACGACGATGGAGCAGACCGGAGAGATCGACCTGTCCTCCTACGCCCACACCGACAGCAGCGCGGATCCCGCCCAGGGCATCGTGGTCGGCGGCTACTATTATCTGCCGCTGGACCAGATCAACTCCAGCTGGATGCCTTACGACGATTACCGCCAGGTCGACATCGTGGTCATCGACACCGCCACCGACCGCGTCGTGAAAGTCATCTCGGAGAAAGCCAGCGGCCTGTGCTTCCCGACCCGTCCGTTCCTGCAGGGCATGATCTTCCTCAACGAACAGGACGAGCTCTACGTGGCCTGCACCGGCTACTTCGGCTACAATCCGGAGCACCTGGCCAACGGCTTCGTCTGCATCGACACCGCCAAGAACGAGTTCAAGGCGGACAAGACCTGGGACATCAGCGGCACGGCCATCGCGGGCAGCGACTTCAAGGCCGCGAGCATCTACAACTGCCAATACCTCGGCAACGGCCAGCTGGCCGCCTATGTCGGCGTCATCGAGCTGATGGGAGACAATCCCTACACGGCCCGCAACTCGATGGCCGTGATGATCGACCTGGACAAGCGCACCCTCAAAAAGATCGAGGGCGTCCCGTATTCCGACGGCCACAGCGTGGCCATCGAATACCACGACGGCAAGGTGTATTTCTCCTCCTTCGGCGTGGACAAGGCCGGCGTGTTCTCCTACGATCCCAAGACGGAGGCCGTGGAGCAGACCATCAGCCTGAGCGGCAACCTCAACTATATCCATTTCTTCGAGTAGTCGGCCCCGCCGGCAGCAAAAAGGCCCCCTGCGCTCGCAGGAGGCCTTTTTTATTGCCCGTCCGGCCGGTACTCGAGGATGTCCCCGACGCTGCAGTCCAGCACGCGGCAGATCGTGTCCAGCGTGCTGACGCGGATCGCCCGGACCTTGCCGGTCTTGAGGATGGACATGTTCGACAGGGTGATGCCCACCTCGTCCGCGAGCTCGCTCAGCGTCATCTTCCGCTTCGCCAGCATGACGTCCAGATTGACTACGATCATAGGCTACACCATAAACGCCTGGTCCTCTTCCATCGTGCGCCCCTTCGCGAAGATCTGCGCGAAGAACAGGAGCGCGAAGCCGAGCACCAGCGGATAGACGTTCGGCGCGTCGAACCAGACCCAATATTCTTCCAGCGAGACCAGCTCCTTCGTCCGGAAATAGGCCGACAGCGTCATCGCCCAGTCCAGGACATACCAGCCCAGCAGGATGCCGCCCATCCAGCGGAGCGCCTTCTCGTTGTTCTTCAGGAAGATGCCGCCCGCCTTGACGGACGTCACGAAAATGATCAGCAGCAGGATCATCGCGATCACGCCGCCGATCGCGATCGCGCCCATCAGGATGGGCATCCAGACGAAGTCGGCCTCGTCCTCCTTGGGAATCGCCAGCCGGACCACCTGCGGGGCCATCGGCACCTCTTCGCCCGTTTTCTTGTTCAGGATCGAGAACGGGTAGGAGCGATAGTCGTTGCGCGGAAGCAGACGGATATCCGCAATATAGGCGCACAGCGCCTTCTCCCGGAGATTCTCTCCGGTCTTGTATCCCATCTCATACTTAGTCATCGCTTCGTCTGTCCCGACCTGGAAGCCCTCCTGGAAAGAGGCGCTGGAGCAAGTGGACAGCCCGCCCAGCACGATTGAAATCGCGAGCAGCGTGGCGAGGATATTGATTTTCTTTTGCATATCTCGAGTGATTATCGGTTACACCATAAATTCCTGGTCTTCTTCCATCTTGCGGCCCTTCGCGAAGATCTGGGCGAACAGCAGAAGCGTGAAGCCGAGCACCAGCGGGAAGAAGCCCGGAGCCTCCAACAGGACGGTATAATCCTCCAGGGCAACTAGCGATTTGGCATGGAGATAGCCGCTCAATGCATGCGTCCAATCCGTGACATACCAGGCCAGCATGATAACCCCCATCCAGCGAAGAATCTTTTCGTTGCTCTTCACGAAGATGGCCCCGGACTTGATCGACGTGATCAGGACGATCAGCAGCAGCACGAAGGCGATCGACCCGCCGATGCACACCACGAACAGCAGGATTACGCCCAGCGAGGAAAGGACATTCTCCAGCCACGAGCCACTCCCTTCCGGCTCCTTGTCATAGCTCACCCGGATCTCCTGCAAGGAAACCTGCATCACTTCACCGGTCTTCGTGTTGAGGATCGATTGCGGATAGGTCTGATAGTTTTTCGGGAACAGGCGGAGCTCGGCGGTGTGTTTGCGGACGATCTTCCCGCCATCATTCTCCCCGGTCATTTTGTCGGACTGATAGGCAGCAGCACCTTCTTCTGCCCCGCGCCGGAATCCTTCCCGGGAAGAACCGCGGGTACAGGTGGAGAGGCCACCCAGAATGAAGGCGATGACAAGCAGGGAAGCAAGGAGGTTGATTTTCTTTTGCATATCTCGGATTGATTACGTTTCAGCTCCGACAAATATACAGAAGATTCCCTAAATTGCAACAAACTTTTATCGAAATTTAATAAACGTTCCCTAAATTTCAGCAAGAACCGCCTCCATCTCCTCCCGCGTCGGGTCGACTTTCAGGTAAGCAATTATTCATATATTTGTCTAAAAGAAGGATTCGAATTATGAAAACGCTCACCAGAAAGATGATCGAGGAGATGATCGGGATCTATATTCTCATGATCCTGCTCGACCTGCTGCTCAAGAAGCCCATTACCTGGAAGACCGCGCTCATCAGCCTGGCGGCGACGGTCATCGGCGTGGGCCTTATCAATGTCATTCTTTGGCTCTGGAAACGAATCTTCAAGAAATAGGCACTGCATTTGCATTTCCCTGCGCTGAATAACATTAAAGTATCTGTGCTATGAAAAAGATCCTGGTGATTTTGGTGAGCCTGGTGCTGGGCGCCGGTCTCGCATCCGCGCAATCCGTCGAGGTGGGTGTTTCGGTCGATCATTCTCAAGAAGTAAAGAAAACGGAGAAGGAGGATGATAAGCCCACGCAAATGAAGATGCTGGAGAAAATGGCCCGGAGATATCCGACCCGATTCATGTTGTATCCGACGACGACCTCTTATGAGTATTACGAACTCGAGACGACGACCGGCCGGTTGTGGTGGGTCCGCATCAAGAACTGGCGCAAGGGAACGACGAGGAGCCTCGCGGTCAATCCCGACGTGCTGATCGGGGCGGACGAAGAGGAGAAGATCGGCCGGTTCGAATTATACCCTACCGGATATGGTTCCTATGTTATGCTGATCGACACCCAGACGGGCCGGTTATGGTTGATAGAAGAACCTTCCTCGCTGAACAGCAAGAAAGACTTAATTACCCCGATTGACCTGATACACGCGGAGGAATAGCTTCCGCAAGCAAAATTAAACCGACATGAATATGCATTCCCAGACGATCCTTTCCCTGCTCTCGGCCGTGGCGCTGGGCAGCGGGGTCGCCGCTGCGCAGACGCCCGCGGCGCCCGTTTTCAATTTTCCGCAACCGGACGTGATGTTCGAGCTCTGGCCCGAAGGGGCCCCGAGCGACAACGGCCTGACCGGCGAGGAGATCGACTACGGCAACCACGTCTCCAATGTGACCAAGCCCACGCTCGCGGTGTTCCTGCCGGAGAAGCCGAACGGGGTGGCCATCCTCGTCTGCCCGGGCGGCGGCTACGTCGACGTGTGGGACAAGACCGAGGGCTACTTCAACTCGAAGTGGTACACCGACCAGGGTATCGTCTATGCGGTGCTGAAATACCGCCTGCCGAACGGGCATCCGGAGGTGCCGATGGACGACGTGCACCAGGCGATGCGCATCCTGAAGGAGCACCAGGCCGAATACGGCTTCAGCAAGCTCGGCATCGCCGGCTGCTCGGCCGGCGGCCACCTCGCCGCGACGGCGGCGACCCATTTCGCGACGCCGGAGGAGCGCCCGGATTTCCAGATCCTGTTCTATCCGGTCATCTCGATGCGCCCGGGAGTCACGCATCTGGGCTCCCTCTATTTCCTGCTGGGCGCGACGCCCACCGAGGAGCAGCTCGACCGCTATAGCAACGAGGACCAGGTGACGACGGACACGCCGCCCGCATTCATCATGGCGAATTCCGACGACGACCTCGTGCCCAACGAGAACAGCATCCGCTACTACCAGGCGCTGCGGGCCAACCACGTGCCGGCCGCGCTGCACATCTATCCGACGGGCGGCCACGGCTGGGCGGACAATGTCGATTTCGCCTACCGTTCCGCGTGGATGGGCGACCTGAAGGTCTGGCTCTCCGCGTTCGCAAATCAGGAATAAAGTTTTCTTATGAGACTGAGACATATCATTTTATGCGCGCTGGCGGCGTGCGTGGCAGCAGCCGCCTCCGCACAGGACCTCAAACCGGTCAAAGACAAGCAGACACAGAAATACGGCTACCAGAACAAGGCCAAGGCGTGGGTGATCGAGCCCACCTTCGACGGCGCGAAGCGCTTCGTGGACGGCTACGCCGAGGTGACGATGGGCGACTACATCGGCCTGATCGACGCCAACGGCGACTGGGTCTTCCCGGCCGAGTACAACGACATCAGCAAGTTCTACAAGAACGGCCTCTGCGAGCTGATGCGCAAGGAGGGCCGCACCAAGCTGCGCGGCGCGGGCGACCAGACGGGGCGCATCATCATCCCCGTGGACTGCCAGTCCATCAACATCCCCCGCAAGGAGGACGGGTTCATCACCGCGAAGCGCGAAGTGCAGCGCGGTGAGATCGCCGGCAGCTTCGCGTGGGGCGTCTACGACCAGCGCGGGCGGGAGATTTTCGCGCCGCAGTTCGCCTCGGCGCCTTCTTTCCGCAACGGCGTCAGCATCGTCAAGTCGGAGGCCAACGGCCTCGAAGGCGTGATCGACGTGAACGGCCGCGTGCCCGTGCCGTTCGAGTACCTGGCGATCGGGACCTACGGCTCGGAGTACGTGTCGCTGAGCCCCGACTTCACGCAGACGCTGTGGGACGGCGCGCTGCGCAAGATGCGCGCGGCCCCGCTGCCCGGCGCCGTCAAGCCGTACGACCCGCAGGGCAATGCGGTCCGCGCGGCGGCGTGGCACAGCGGCAACGACTGCATCGGCGTGCGCCTGCACCGCAACACGGTCAAGGCGATCGTGGGCAACGTGATCCTGTCGCACGACAGCCGGGTGTCCTGCGAAGACGTGCGGGAGATCAACTGGGGCCGCGGCACCCGCTTCCTGCGGCTGGAGCCGGTCCCCTTCGAGCACGAGAGCTTCGAGGACGAGGAATGGTTCGGGCAGCTGAATGACCCGTACGACGACGGCACGAAATATTGGCTGCAGGCCCGCCTGTATGAGGCGGACGGCACGCTCGTGGAGGTGGTCTGCGACGCGGGCTCGGTGCTGGCCACCTTCGAGGGCGGCCTGATCTACCGCCCGGCCGCCAGCCTCAGCAATCCCGACAAGTTCCCGCTCGGGGACCTGCTGATCCTCAACGACATCAACACGACCGGCATGGACCGCTTCTCAATGCTGCTCAGCAACGTGCGGGAGGTCCCCGGATACAGCGTCTACGACAACCTCGGGATCACCCGGAACGACGTGCTGCGGTATTCGAAGCCGGGCGGCTATTCCCGCCGGCTGATCGAGATCGCCGAGGGCGACAACATCGGCATCACGTCCTACCAGCTGCCGGACCTGACGTTCCTGCGCAGCCCGGCCGCGCGCGAACTGATGCGCGCGCCGCTGTTCCGCTATCCCTACCGGATGGGCGAGGTGCTCAACTGCTCCGTCCATTTCCACGGGGACGGCATCGACGTGGAGCTGTATGAGAACCTGATCTGCCGCTTCGAGGACCACATCACGGATCCGTCCTACCGGATGTCCGGCGACGAGGAGATCTACTGGGGTCCCCACAACGCGCGCACGGTGCGCCTGAGCGTGGAGCCGGTCACCGGCAACGTGCTCGCGCTCGAGGACGACATCTCCAAGACGCTCACGCACTACCAGATCGTCCTCTCGCTCTACGAGGAGGACGGCTCCTGGCTGCGCACGCTGGCGCGCGTCGACTATGCGGACTACGTCCAGGACGGCGTCATCGTGTTCGAGCGCCTGGGCATCGCCGTGGTGGCGCCGGAGGTCCTGCGCCGCGCGGAGCGCTTCGGACGCTTCTCGTCCTGGAGCTACGCGCACAGCGGCCGCGACGCGCGCGGCGAAGTCATCCACACCTTGCACCTGCCCGGAGCAAAACGCCTGCCCCGGACGCTTTCAGCGTTGGAGCAGGCGGCAAAGTCCAGCTTTGGCGCGCAGCGCTTCTCGGGCCGGCGCCAGTGGGATTTCTAGCTATTTCAGCGATTTGAGCGCCGCCTCGATGCGGCTGGAGAGGGTCTGCCAGTGTGCCTGGGTCGCCGGATCGGACGACTTGGCCTTGGCGGCCTTCTTCTGTATCTGCATCAGCTGGCCGACCAGCAGGTCGCGTCCGTCGGCGTTGACGGCGGAGTCGGCGGTGACGGCCGACAGGGCCGCGGAGACGTAGCGGGCCTGGAGGTGGCGGCGGTAGTTGTCCACCTTGGCGCCCTTGCCCAGCTCGGTGAAGACCATCTTCTGCAGGTCGGAGAGGTACTCCTCGGGCTTGTAGTTGGCGCCGTCATAGAGGGCGAACTGGCCCAGGCGCGCGAGCTTCTGGAGGCTGAGGAGGTTGCTGGCGCTGACGACGTTGTCCACCAGGCGGTAGAGGTAGCTGTCGGGGCTGTCGGTGACGTCCCAGATATAAGGGACCTCCACCAGCCAGGACGGCTTCTGGAAGAGATTCTCGTTGAGGAAGTCGAGGGCGGCCTTCTGGCGCGCCTTGGGGACCGGGGCGTACTTGACCTGGTCCGGCTGCTCGATGCTGTGGTTGGTGATGAAGCGGCCGCCGATGTTGGTGGCGACGTGGCCGAGGTAGCGGCCGTACTGGCTCAGGACGGCTTCGTACATCCGGCGGACGTTGACGTACATGTCGGCCTCCTCGACGTTCCAGGCGGGAATCTCGAGGATGGCGCGCTTGAGGTTGCGGATGCCGTAGTTGCTGGCGGCCACGGCGTCGTCGCCGAGGTCTTCGGTCTGGGCGCGCGGGTCGCCGTCACGGCCTTCGCCGCCGAACCAGAGGCGCGGGTTGGCCGCGAGGCGGTCGATGATCACCTTGTTCCAGTAGAGCTGGTCCTCCTTGGGGGTCTTGAGGTAGGTCGGCTTGTAGCCGAACTCGATGGCCCACTTGTCGTATTCATTGATGCGGGGATAGAGGCCATCCTTGCCGATGTTGTCTTCCGGCTGGGCGACGTAGTTGAAGCGGGCGTAGTCCATAATGCTGACGGTGTGGCCGTTGGCCTCGACCCATTCCTTGTCGCGGAGCTTCTCGACCGGGGTCTGGGAGCTGGAGCCCATATTGTGGCGCAGGCCCAGGGTGTGGCCGACCTCGTGGGAGGAGACGAAGCGGATGAGGTCGCCCATCAGCTCTTCGTCGAATTTGAAGTTGCGGGCGCGCGCGTCGACGACGCCGGCCTGCACCTGGTACCAGTCGTGGACGAGGGTCATCACGTTGTGGTACCAACCGATGTGGCTTTCGATGATTTCACCGGAACGCGGGTCGTGGACATTGGGGCCGTAGGCGTTGGCGATCGGGGAGGCGAGGTAGCGGATCACGGAGAAGCGGGCGTCCTCCAGGCTCATATCCGGGTTGTCCTCCGGCCATTCCTCGGCGTGGATGGCGTTCTTCCAGCCGGCCTGCTCGAAGGCGACCTGCCAGTCGTTGACGCCGGCGATGAGGTATTTGCGCCACTGTTTCGGCGTTGCCGGGTCGATGTAGTAGACGATCGGCTTGACGGGCTCCACGAGCTCGCCGCGCTTCTGGCGCTCGACGTCCTCCGGACGGGCTTCCAGGCGCCAGCGGGTGATGAAGCGGATGTCCTTGACGGCCTGCTGGTCGTCGGAGAACTCGCTGTAGCCGCCGGCGAA
>Ga0265301_10006617_pt1 | contig 11033 bp, 8 predicted proteins | sample AusTroGonzalo_MG_2_FD_193488 | JGI IMG/M metagenome (GOLD analysis project Ga0265301, IMG submission 193488) | Bovine rumen microbial communities from tropical cattle in Woodstock, Queensland, Australia - Gonzalo_04 | ecosystem: Host-associated > Mammals > Digestive system > Stomach > Rumen ...
ATATCATATCGAGGAGGAAAAGATCATAGTTGATTTATGCTGGGATACCCGCGTAGATTGTCGAATGTTGATACAAAAATTATAATCAAATATTTAACTAACCAATTTTTTTGTTTAACTTTTAAAATTTCAAATGCTTATGAAAGAACAATTTCTAAGTAAACCGGTTCCGAGAGGACCGCGAACTATCTGGCGCTATCTCAGCGCATTAATCCTTTTATTCTCCCTCTCCATCGGTCAGATGTGGGCGGCATGGCAGACGACGACTGTAGATGGTACAATTGGGACAAGAGACTCTATTAGTACTGATGGATTGACTCGTGAGTGGAATTTTACACCGGCGACACAACAAGTAAAGCCGTCCACGACAGCGTTTTCTGAATATAACGACATGTTATTTAAGGCAGGAAGTTCTGATAAATTGAAATCAGTTGCAGGAAGTGGATGGTCATGTAATAGTAACAGTAATATATACATTCCTGTTCCTACCGGTTCCGCTGGTACGATAACGCTGTCTGTCTATAGTACATCTGATTCTCGTTATTTGCAATTGTACAAGACAAAAGATAATACTGTAGGAACTTCGGCTCAACGTTTGTATTCCAAGGAGAATGCAAGTGGCATAACATCAGATGGTAAAAAAGGTCCGAGATCATTCTCTTTCACAGCAACGGATACCACGATGATAAATGGTGTTGCTTATCTTCATTTTAAGGATAACAACTCAGAAATGAAGATTAACGGATTCTCTATAGTCTTGACTACAGGAAGTTATCCTGTTGCTTCCGGCCCTGTAGATCCGACGATCACTTTCAATAATGGTGCGTACACGATTGGTGGTTCGGATTTGGATTTGAGTTCATTGTTCACTTCCAATAGTTCGGGCACTGTGACATATACAGTTAAGACCGATGGTGGAACAAATGCAAGTATATCCGGTACGAGTTTTTCTGCTACTGCTGCAGGTACATGCGCCGTAACAGCTTCTCAAGCTGCTATAACCGGTACGTACAATGCAAAGTCTGTTGATGCTAATATCGTAGTTTCGGCTGCTGAGACTCCAGTTTGCCCGAGTGGCATTTCGATTTCCGGTACGAATGCTTATACCGAAGATCAAACTATTATCCTAAACGCTGCTTTGGAGGCAGGTAATGGAGATATTTCTTATACATGGTACAAGGGTGCTATTTTGGCAGAGAATATAGTTGGTACGGGTGCAACATATACCAAGGCTAACTGTACAACCGCCGATCAAGGAGAGTATTTCTGTGTAGCAAGCAAAACGTCTTGTGATGATGCCGCTTCTACGGCTTATGCGGTAACGGTTGAGGCATTGGTTGCTTGTGCAACTTTGAATCCGGCTACTTCCGGTGACGCTCCTGCTTCCGGTGATGCAATTGTAATGCAAAGCGGTTCAATAGGAGGTACAATGAGTGCTCTTTCGGCAAACCTTACATATACTGCAAACGGTTTGCAGTTTGGAACAAATTCCGGAACTAAGGCAAGTGTTACTTTGAACCACTTGATGCAGGAAACTACGATCATTAGTGTTACATTAGTGGCTAATGGTACAGGTGCACGTGGATTAAAGTTATATGATGCAGCAGGTTCCAATCAAGTAGCTTCATTAGGTTGGTCCAGCGCCACAAATGGAGAAGAAAAGACCTTTACATATACGGTAACTGGTACTGACAAACTGAATGGTACCAATGGTTTCCAACTTTGGCGTAACAATACTGTCACTCTTAAATCTCTGCAAGTTTTCAACTGCGGCGCAGAGTTATATGCATTGAATTGGTCTATTTATCCGGAGGAAGCTGCCGACAAAGCAACCGTAACACTGAGCAAGAACCTCGTACTGGCTGGCGGTACAGCAACAGCTACCTATAGCGATATTGACGCTGCTTATGATTTTGACGAGTGGGAGATCACTTCCGGTGATGCAAATATCGCAGATGCAAGTGTTAACCCTGCTGTTATCACAATGGGTTCGACGGCTGCTACTATCACGCTGAAACTGAAAGTAGCCGGAACAAAATATGCTGTTCATTTTGATTCGAAGGGCGGTTCTGCTGTAGCAGACCAAGAGGTAAATGAAGGCGCATATGCTTCTGTTCCGACAGCTCCGACGAAATTCAAATATACGTTCGGCGGTTGGAGTGAGACCGATGGTGGTTCGATTCCTGCAAACCTCGCTGAAATTGCTATCAATGCAGAGAAGACCTTCTATGCTATTTGGACTCCGAAAGTTTGCCCGACAAGCGGAATTATCTACTCGTTTGTATCAGATGGAACAAAGGCTCCAAGTTCGAATACCTATTGTCCGGCTTCAGGAGTGAAGGGTGTGGTAGATATAGCAACTTATGCAACTGTTTCTGGTGGTCTTGCACAAGGTGTGCATACGACAACTTCGAATAATCCAATTCAAATCCAGACCTCAACATCCGCAGTTAAATTATCCCATGCAGATGGATACTTCCGCGCATTGTTAGAGTGCCCGTTGCAAATAGGCGATACGATTAAGTTTGGAAAAACTAATAAAGTAAAGATGGCTTTTGATTCGTTAAGAACAAAGGTTGTTGATGTGGCAAGTGGAACAGGCGTTTATATCGTACCTACCGCTTACGCAGGTGAGGATACCATTATGATATATTATGGTGGTTCTTCTGTTAACCTCACTTCTCTCGAAGTTATCCGTCCTGTTAAATATGCTGTTACCTTCAACATGCACGGTCATGGTGATGCAGTAGATGCACAGAGCATTACAGAAGGAGGTAAAGTAACGAATCCGGGCACTCCGAGTGCTTCCGGTTGGGACTTCGGCGGTTGGTTCAAAGAGAGCACCTACGACAATGAGTGGGACTTCGCAAACGATGTAGTTAGTGCTGCAACGGAAATCCACGCTAAATGGACGGAGCACACAGCAAGTTCTGACGCAACGCTGAGCTCGTTGAGCTACACCATCGGCGGTGGTGATCCAATCGCTATTACTCTTGTGGCAGATCAATACGCATATGCAGTTGAGCTGCCGATGGGTACAGATATTAACGATGTTGAAGTCGCAGCTGTGAAAAATGATCCGAATGCAAAAGGTATTTCGTATGTACAACCGACTTCTGTACTTACGACGGCAACAGTAGGTGTAACGGCTGAAGATAATACAGTACAGAATTATACAATTGCATTCTCTGTGGCTACCAGCATGGATATTGAACTCGTTTGGGATAAGAGCAAGAAGCGTTGTGACGATTCGACGCCTACGGCTAATGTAAAGAGTGATGATGCATCTGTATCTTCTTATATCAACAAGATTACCTTTACAGGAGGTGGAGCAGAAGGCTCTTCGCTGAATGTGGGAAATACGGCTGGTAACATGTTTACCCTTTCTGCAAAAGCAGGTTATGCATTCCAAGCACTGTCGTTCTTCGGAAAGATTCAGGACGCTACTTGCGAATATTCGTTGGACGGCGGATCATGGACAGAATTGGCAAGCACAAAGACAGATGGTGATAAATGTTATGCAAATGTCTTCTCTGCAGCAGAAGTTCATGAGTTCCGTCTCCGTAGCACTGGTAATAACGGTGTTTGGATTCGTAACATGCAACTGAACATCATCGAGGCTTGTACTCCGGTGGCTATCACTTGGGACGAAGAGCCCGTTGAGTTCGAAGTTGGCGCGGCTGGTCAATATATCGCTGCTACCGCTAACAACGGTGAAGACGTAGAATATAGTTCCAATGCTCCATTGGTTATCGCTGTAGATGCAGTGAACGGCTTATTGTCGATTGGTGACCTCGGTTCTGCTACCCTCAGCGCTTCTACTGCTGAAGGTGATGGCACAACCTATTGCGCAAACGGTGGAAACGACATCGTTATCAACAAAGTAGTTAATACCTACTACCTCGTTAAGTTCGACGCTCAGAATGGTGAGGAAGCTACTGAGGTTAAGTACTTTAGCGGTGACGCAGAAATTGCTCTGCCGGCTGCTCCGAGTTATCCGGGCTATGACTTCCAAGGTTGGTTCGATGCAGAGACCGGTGGTAACCAATATGTAGAGGATATCACTCCTGCTGCAAGTATCACGGTTTATGCACAATGGCAGGCTCAATGCCCGGGCGCAACGATCACTACGCAACCTGTAGGTGCAAGTTATCTGACCGGTCGCACGGCTACGGCTCTCGTTTGTGAGGCTACAGCTGGTAACAATGGTACACTGACCTATGAGTGGTTCACTTGTGACGATGACCAGAAGACCAATCCGGTTGCTGCATCGGCTACGCCGAGCACCGCAGTGGCTGGTACGTTCTACTACTTCTGCAAAGTAATGGAGGCTGGTTGCGACTTAGAGGCTTACTCGGATGTTGTAACCATCACCGTTTCCGATAAAGACCCGATCTGCCTTGCATGGGTTGATGTAACTGGTCAGAACGCAGCATCTCTTGATGCAAGCAAGTCGCTCTTCGCTCCTGAGGTTTCGGCAGCAGGTATCAAGAATAGCAGCACATACGATGAAAAGACTGGTTGGAAGTTCAATTCAGCTCCGGGATACATCGCTATCGAAGGTGCTCCGTTCAAGTCCGGCGATATCGTTGAGATGTTCGTTACTACCACCACGGCTGACAAGGCACGCGTATTCAACGCCAACGAAGCAATTGCTGCAAACATCATTGCTGAGGGCGCAGCAAATATGGTACAAGGTGCAAACCGCGTAGCACTTACTGCGGATGCAAATAACTTGTATCTCCGTCGTGGTGATGACTTCGGTGGTTGGAATCCGTATGTGGCTTATGTAGCTGTTTACCGCGCATGCGCTCCGATCCTTAATAAGGTTACGGTTAACGGCGTAGAAGGTGCTCCGGTTGGTAATGTTGTAACCATCGAGGTTCCGGCTTCTACAACTCAATCACAATTAGAGGCTATTACTTTCGACTGGATTTCCAACAATGATGCATGGACAGCTGCTCACACTCCTGTTGCCACAAACGCTTGGGAATTTGGTGTAGCAAATACTGTAACCCTTACCGACAAAGATGGTGACGCAAGTGTTTACACAGTAACGGTTAACAAGGCTGCGGCTTCTGCGAATGTTGAATTGGCGACCTTGACCGTAAACGGAAATGCTGTTCCTGTTGTTCCTGGTCAAGCAGTATATAGCTATGAGTTGCCTTATGGTACAAGTGCGGCACCGACAGTAGTTGCAACTGCCGAAGACGCTAATGCAAATGTTGGAACTATCACTCAGGCTGCTTCCGCAACAGGTAGTGCAACATTCACCGTTACGGCAGAAGATGGCTCCACACATCGTGACTACACGATTAACTTCTCCATCTCCAAGTGGAAAGAAGTTGTTATCTGGGATGGCTCATACATGACAGAACTCGCATCAAGTCCGGACGCAGCAACAGGCTTTGCTTGGGCTACAACTGGATTTGGTTCGATAGCAAGTTATAACACAACCTACGGCGAGAAGGCTTACTCCAAGTATCTTCCTTCAGGAGGAACTGCTCCGGGTCGTTACATGGCTCTTACTGTTCCGGCCGGCTATGTAGCTAAGTTCTATATTGTAGTTGCATCTCACTCGGATGGTAGTGAACGTGGTATGTTTATCGGTTCTAACTTGGTTAAGGATCCGGATGCAACTTCCGTTCTCGAACTCAGCAATAACGACCGCGACGAGGCTGTTGCAGGTATGTCTGAAATCGTAGGTGCAGGTACATGGTATATCAATCCGAATGCTTCTATTGACTTCCAAGAGATCCGTGCTTATGTTCGCAAAGGTATGGTTCGTAACTCGATGTTGGGTAACGGCGTACTGGGTACCAGTTGCGTAGATCACAATGTGGCTATTGAGGATATCCAAGGTGCTACGTTCTATGAACTGGTAGGTCGTGACTACAATAACTATGGTAAACTCGCATTCGACAAGATCAACGATGGTGAACTCGAAGCAGGTGTTCCGTATGTATTCCAAGCACACGGTGACAAACTGGTTCTCTTCTATGGTGAAACCAAGGTAGATGATCCTGTTGACAAACATAACGGTATGTACGGAACGTTCGAGCAGATCCTGCTCCCGAATGCAACTCTTGGTATAGAGAATCTGGACGATGTTTACTACTTCGCACAACGTGCATTGTGGAGCTGTGATGGAGCAATAGACCTGACCATCCCGGCTAACCGTGCATACGTGAAGTTGAGCGAGATTGGTGAAGTACCAAGTTCGAATCCTGCTCCTGGTCGTCAACGTATCTTGATGGCAGTGAACGGAGAGAAAGTTCCGGAAGTTGCTACCGGCATGGATGAGTTGAACGATACCGATGCTCCGGTTAAGGTGCTCATCAACGGCCAGATCTTCATCCTCCGCGGTGAAAAGATGTTCGACGCTACAGGTCGTCTGGTAAAATAAATGAATATCAATCCTGCATGCGGGTTTGTCCCGCATGCAGAGATTGTCTCTCACGAACTAAATAAATATAAGTATATGAAAAAGATGTATAACAATCCGAAAACAGAGGTACTGCCCGTTGATACAGAGCGTATGATGAGTGATCTCAATGTCTCTATCAATAGTGGTAATAACAGCGGAAGCGGTGGTCATCCTACAGCAGGTGCTCCGCAACGTGTAGCTCCGGCAGTACCGGGAGAAGGGCTTTAAAACCCAAACGAATCCCTCGCATGTGCGCGAACAATATCTACGCGTACGCGAGAGAAATGACTATCAGAGGCAGCTTCGGCTGCCTTTGATGGTGTAATGCCTCCAATCCGTCCAATCCGTTCCATCTGTGGGAGATTAAGCCCAAAATCACCAAAAATGATCCAAAAATAAAGATTTTTTACATTTTTTTACAAAAATATTTGGTTTGTAACTAAAAAATAGTTACCTTTGCGCAAAATTTGGAATATGAGTACAAAAGATAAATTAGTAGAGCGATTTCTGACGCTTCCTTCGAACTTTACGTTTGATGAGCTAGAGCGGTTACTGACTATCTTCGGCTATACAAAATCGAATAAAGGCAAAACGTCTGGATCGCGCGTTATTTTTAAAGATAAGGAAGGGCATCCGATAATGCTCCATAAACCACATCCGGGTAACATCGTTAAGATGTATGCGTTGCGGCAAGTATTAGAAGAATTACAGTCTAAAGGACATTTAAAATAGGAGGGACTATGAATACTTTATCTTATAATGGTTATTTGGGAACAGTGAATTTTTCCGAGAAAGATGGTTGTTTCTATGGCAAGATAGAAGGAATCGATGGCTTGGTTAATTTTGAGGGCGAGAGCGTACACGAATTGACCGAAGCTTTTCATGAAGCGGTTGATGACTACGTGGCTTATTGTGTGGCTGAAGGGATAGAGCCGCATAAGAGTTATTCAGGACAACTGAATATCCGTATTAAGCCGGAGACGCATAGCCGTATTGCGGCCCTTGCAAAACAAGCTGGCGAGTCGATCAATGCGTTTATCAGCCAAGCGCTGGATCTTCGAGTTGCAGCGATGTTATAAACTATCGCGTACGCGAGAGAACTAACTATCAAAGGCAGCTTCGGCTGCCTTTGATGGTTTTGGAGATTATATTGGTTATTTTTGACTAAAAGAAAGTATATCATATGACGTACGGTTATATTCGTGTAAGCAGTGACAAACAGACAGTTGAGAACCAGCGCTATGAGATCAGCCGGTTCTGCGCGACAGAGGGCCTGGCAGTTGACGGTTGGATAGAAGAGACCGTTTCCGGCACTAAAGCTTATTCTGAGAGACGATTAGGTAAATTACTGAGGCATGTAGGGAAAGGCGATCTGATCATCTGCAGCGAGTTGAGTCGCTTAGGAAGAAACCTCTATATGATCATGGAGATTCTGAGTTATTGCATGCATCGCGAGTGCGCAGTATGGACGATCAAGGACGGTTATCGCTTAGGAAACGACATACAGAGCAAGGTCTTGGCTTTTGCTTTCGGGCTCTCTGCAGAGATAGAGCGGAATCTGATTAGTCAGCGTACACGGGAAGCCTTGGAGCGTTTGCGGTCGGAAGGAAAGCATATAGGACGACCTCCCGGCAAATGTTCCCGCCCTGAAGTGAAACTGCTGTACGGCAAAGAGACCTATATCCGCAATGCCTTGCAGTCAGGCATGTCGCTTAACGCGATTGCTCGTAAGCTCCGCTGCAGCCGTAACACGCTCCGCAGGTACTTGTCGAGTGTGTAAAAATTGACGTTTTGTGTGTATTTCGTCAATTTTTATACATATATAGCAACTATACTTTGCAAAAATCATTTTTTTCTTATTTTTTGTTCAAAATATTTGCATAATTCAAAAAAAAGTAGTATCTTTGCGCCAAAATATGTATATTTATACATAAGACCAATATATAGTGTTTCCGCTAAGCACGTAAAATCATAGCAGAAGAAGATGGCAGAAGAAAACAAAATACAATTATTTGAGGGACAGCAGGTACGTTACGTCTGGGATGAGGAGCAAGAGAGTTGCCGAAGAGATAAATGAAAGTGAAAACGGAAAGAAGAAAAGATAATAAAAAACAAAAAACGTGAAGCCAACACGATAAAAGGGCAAAAGATCTTTGACATATTGACATATTAGATAAAAAACGGCAATCCGTTTGGGGAATCGCCGTTTAGGAAGTATGTTGCGAAAAAAGTCGCAACGAGAAATTTCGCAATAATTCTTACGATGTGTCTCGTTACTGAATTCTCCGTAATGGATTTTGCTTGATTTTTAACCATTCGGCAAAGAATGGATCTTCTAATACATAGTCTTCGGTGCGGACCACTACTCCGTTTTTAACAAGACGCTTGAGAGAACTGAATGTTGTGCTGGTCGCAACATCTCTATTGCTTAGAGGCTTCTCGTTTCTTGACAGACGTAGTAATGTTCCTTTGTCAGTATTATTGAAAGTTTCCCAAAGACGTTCGTAATCAAGGTCATGGGCTTGTATAACGGCTTGTATGGCACATTGTACAATTTCTTCGTGAATTTGGTTGCTCTCAATCTGGTTTGAAACCTCAAAAGCCAACTGCTGGGTGTAATACGGATGACAAGAAGAGAATGAAAGAATCTCACGAGTAACAGTTTCTTTATCTGGAGTTTCCGGTAGACGATCAATAACAAATTTATAAAACTCATCGTACGGAATCTTGTTTAGGCGCATCAATCCTCCGAAATGATAGAACGGAGATTTCTTGCGTTCAAAGATCTCAAGCATCATTCCCTCCTGGCTACCTAAGAAGATATAGTTTAGACCTTTTTGGAGCTGCATAATTGAACGCAACTGCTTATCCAGGTGCTTGTCTATGTTGCGGACCTCTTGGAACTCATCAAAGACAACAATTAATTTTTCTTTGGGTGTACTGAGGCGTTGCAGCATCTCCATGACATCTTCCAGCATTGTATTGTCCGTAGCTTCTGAGGTCTGAAAACTAAATTGATAGTCGTTGAAAACCGGATTAAAAGTAGCAGTAGGCAGAATACGGAAACGACGAAGTTCATATTTGAGGCGTTCCATTGGATACTGAGCCAAAGTGGCCTTTAACAATTGAGTGGTGAAGGAGGCGGTAGAGATAGCGTATTGCATATCCAACCAGATATACGGTCGCCCTAACTCCTCTACACATTTTTTTACTAAACTGCTTTTTCCGTAGCGACGAGGGCTAATTAGAATCAGATGATTTTCGCTATTTAGAAATTGCTTGATTTTAGCAAGTTCGTTTATGCGATCTGTAAAATACTCACCTTGAACGAGTGTCCCGTACGCAAATTTATTAGCCATAATATGTTGAATTTAAGACGTTAAACCATTAGATTGTGCACATTGCGAAAAAAGTCGCAACGAAATTTTTCGCAAAAGTACAACAAATATTTGAAATACGCAAATTTTTTGAAAGATTTTTGCTTTTCGGAAGTGATTTTTGTGTAATTATTTGCTTTTGAGAAGTGAATTTGTATAATTCTAATATGTCAATTTGTCAAGAATGAAGTAATCGTTTGAGCAGTTTGATCGCGAAATAAGAACCCGAAAAGCACAACACCGACATCCGATGTCGGGCTAATTGACGAAGAAAAAAATAATGTCGGAATTACATTCCGACGAAATACAAAGAAAATTAAATATAATATCGGATGGTATCCGATGAAATGGACATAGAACAGTTGTCGCAAAGATGCGCGCCAAGTGGGCACAAGAAAGAAAAACAATAATTAAAAAACATGGGAAAATCGCCAAAACATTTAGGTCATAAGCCGATTGTGTCGGTGAATGATTATGACAAAGTCGATGGAATGTATCGTAACAATACAGATGCACGTGCATTGAGTATAGGTTGGGCACAATACGACGAAGACGAAATATCCATGAAGGTGTGGAGAAAGAGGAACCGCTGGAGTCCGCAATCAGAGGAGTTACCACTTCATCGAAATTTGGACTTGACAATATTGTTGCTGCATGTATTATTTGACGAAGCGCCAAATCCTGACAGTTTTCTTGTAAAAGCCAAGACTCTCTTTTCGGAAGATCAAGAAGGCGGAATTGAAGAAATCAAGAAGTACTATCAGAAGAACAAAAGTTTTTTAGAGCCTCGTTTGAAAGAGTTGCGCGAACTCTTAAACAAAATGAAATAAAACCGAGTATAGAATGGGGATATCCTTGTATTAGTAAATAATTAATGCCATTCACAAATATTATGAGAACAACAACAAATTTTGAAGAGTTTATGTCTTACGTTGATTGGAACGAATTGGACATAAACGAAAAGCGAGCACTTATAGAGGCCTCCCGTAGTACTACTAATCAGGATTTAGGCCTTTTTAGGACGGAGCTGAAAAGTGAACTTGAAGACAAAACAATAGTTTGGTATCCAATTGGAGAGATAGGACTTATCCTTGATATTCCAGCTAGGATAAATTTTATTAGATACATAGAGGAGACATACATGTATGGCGAAGACAGTGATGCGTATTTGAGTTGGCTGGCAGAAATCGGAGGAAAAAAGATATTTAACCCTTTTCTTAAAGAAACAA
>Ga0265301_10006625_pt1 | contig 11025 bp, 3 predicted proteins | sample AusTroGonzalo_MG_2_FD_193488 | JGI IMG/M metagenome (GOLD analysis project Ga0265301, IMG submission 193488) | Bovine rumen microbial communities from tropical cattle in Woodstock, Queensland, Australia - Gonzalo_04 | ecosystem: Host-associated > Mammals > Digestive system > Stomach > Rumen ...
TATATTAGCGATTATGTCTTAGCGATTCTTAGAATGATTGAGTACAATATCTATCCATCATTCATTATTACTCATGAGGAAGCATATGATTTAAGGTATACAAATTATGAGTATTTGAATTCAACTCAATATGATTTATGGAAAGATTTAATGATTAAAATGTATACAGAAACTAACAATGCTCTATCTAACGTAATTGGAGCAAGGTTAACCGCTCATTGTTATGTGGATGAGGGGGTTAGTAAATGTAGTTATAGTAATGGTGTTACCATTTATGTTAACTACAATAATAGTAGTGTTAATGTAGATGGTGTTAGCTTAACTCCTTATAGCTATTTAGTGAAAGGAGGTAACTAATGAAAAAGATTAAAGCGTTTTTTCAAAAGATTGGTGATTTCTTTAAAAAGATTTGGATCATCATTTCTGAATTTGTTAGATGCAAACTAGCTGTTTGGATTGGTAAAGGCTTAAAGTTTATTGGTAAATATACAGGAATTAGCTGGTTGCTAGCTAAATACCGTAAGAATGTTTCCAATAAACATAAAAAAGCGATTGCGGGTTACTTGTTTATTGGTTTATGGATTATTGGTTTTGTACTATTTGCAGCACGTCCAGTAGTTCAATCAATAAGAATGGCTTTATCAGATTACGCAGAAACGAGAGTAGTTACTACTGATACTGGTGAAAGCTCAGTTAAGTTTTTCATCGGTGGTTTTGGCATTAGTCAGTTTAAGCAAATCTTCAATGATAACCCGGATGATGTGGAAGCAATTGTGTCGACTTTAGTTGATATTGCGGTTGTTGTTCCGCTAGTTCTAATCTTTTCATTACTGCTAGCTCTATTACTTCATCGTAAGTTAAAAGGTATTAAAATCTTTAGGATGATATTCTTCATACCGGTAATTTTATTATCTGGTAACTTACTAGGTTACTTTAATTCTTATGACTTATTGACAGTATCAACACTGCAGAGTTCAGAACTTCAAGGAATGTTAGCGTTTTATTTGCCGGAAGAGGTTGTTGATGTTATAATTAATGTGTTTGGTAAGATCATATTAATATTATGGTTTAGTGGTGTCCAAACCCTCGTCTTCTTAGCCGGCTTGCAGAAAGATAATACTGCTATTTATGAAGCTGCTAGTATTGATGGTGCTAATAAGTGGGAAATGTTCTGGAAAATTACCTTCCCGACATTAATGCCCCTTATTAATATTAATATTATCTACACTACTGTAATATATGCCAACACAGGAAACGAGCTAACTAGGATAATTAGTGCCAGAATCGCTCCAGCAACACATGGCCGTGATTATGCTTCAGCTCTGTCTTGGATATTATTCGGTATCGAGATAATAGTAATATTAGTATATGTATTAATCTTCAAACTTGCTAATAGGAAGTATAAGTAGGTGGGTTATGGAAAATACATTTAAGAAGAAGAAAACATTTAAGAAGTTTTTACTCGGTGAAAGAGGCGAATCTGGATTCGTTGGTAAATTCTTCATTTACTTGTTATTAATCGGTATTAGTTTTATTTTCATGTATCCTATCCTAAAGATGATTTCGAAGAGCTTTATGGGTTTGGAAGATTTAATGGATCCAACGGTAATTTGGATTCCAACAAAGTTTGTTTTTAATAATTATCAAAAAGCAAGCGAAGTTTTAAACTTTTGGAAATCGTTTGGCGATTCTCTAAAAGTTGGTATTCTGCCAACATTATGTGCGGTGATCTCATCATCACTGATTGGTTATGGATTTGCTCATTTCGAGTTTCCAGGTAAAAAGATCTGGATGGCTCTGCTTGTTGGTATATTCTTACTCCCAACAATGTTAATGAGTATCCCGACATATGTTATATTTCAAAAATTCCATATGTTAGGCAGTCTAAAGGCGTATATCTATCCGGCCTTAACTGGATTTGGGTTGCGTCAAAGCGTATTCATCCTAATCTTTTATCAATTCTTTAAGGTTATACCTCATGAATTAAGTGAATCCGCTGAGATTGATGGAGCGAGTGAAGTAGGAATTTTCGTTAGAATCGCGATTCCTATGTCGGTACCGGCATTTATAATATGTATATTGTATTCATTTGTTTGGTACTGGAATGAAACGGTTTTAGCTACAACGTATTTCCAAGGGAACATCACCACTTTACAGATGGCGTTGTCTAGTTTTGAACACATGTATTCACAACTATTCCCATCTGGATCGATTGGTATTGGAAGTGCGGCAGAATCGTTTAATCAAGGTGTTTTATTTGCGGGAACAATGTTGACAATTATGCCATTATTGTTATTGTATGCGTTCACTCAAAAATGGTTTGTAGAGAGCGCGGATCGTTCAGGTATTGCTGGTGAATAATTTTAAACAAGTCAAATTATAAAAGTTAAGGAGGAAAAGTTTTAAAATTATGAGAACAAAAAGAATTTTGATGTCAATTTTATTGTTACTTGTAACATTTAGCTTAGTTGCCTGCGGAAAAGTAACTGTTAAGTTATCAGGCGATGCACAAGTTAAAGTTGGTCAAACAATTAATTTGACTCCTGAGGCATCAAAGAAGGGAGCTACATTCACCTGGGCTTCAAGCAATGATGCTGTCGCAACTGTAAATGATGGTGCTGTTACCGGTGTTAGTGCTGGTAAAGTTACTATTACAGTTACCGCTAAAAGCGGAAAGAAGACTGGCGAAGCTAGTCTAGAAATCACTGTTATTGCTAGTAGCAAACCAGTTATTAGCGGTGCAGATGATGTACAAATTCTAAAAGGTGAAAGATTTGCACCAATGGATGGTGTAACTGCACGCGATGGTGAAGGTAATGATTTAACTGATCAAATCGACATCCAAGGTAGTGTTAATTACAACCTAGTTGGTGAATACACTGTTACATACACTGTAAGAGATAGTGAAGGTAACGTTACAACTGTAGTTAGAAAAGTAACTGTTGTTGCTAACGATACAGATGCTCCATTATTAACTGGAACACAAAATAAGACTATCGTTATCGGTGATGCTGCATTCAAACTAACTGACAATGTTAGTGCAAATGACGCAATCGATGGTGATGTATCTGCTAATATTCAAGTTTCTGGCGAATTAAATATTTGGAAACTTGGCGATTATGAAATTAAGTATTCTGTAAAAGACGCTGCTGGAAATGAAGCTAAAGCAACTAGAATTATCACAGTTGGTTTAGGTGAATTCCAATTCGAAGAATTAGCAGAAAAAGAATTAGCAAAAGAAGGCAATGATTATCAATTTGCTGTTGCTTTAGAAAGCATTAATACTCAACTTGCTGATTTCGCTTTAGCTAAATTAACATTCAAAGTTAATGCAAATGCTGCTTGTGAATTAGTTCCAACTATCACTAACGGTACTGCTCAAGCTAAGATTGAATTAGCTGCTGGTGATAATGAAATCACTGTTTACTTCAGAGTTAATTCTGCAATCGCAGAAGGCGCTGTAAAACTTGCTGCTCCAGAGGGTGCTACTTTAGCATTCAGCGAAGTTAAATTCGCATTCGCAGAAGCAAAAGACGTTACTGCTCCTGTTATTAGCGTTCCTGAAGGAAAATTAGTATTACCTGCTGACGTTGCAGACTTAAACGTATTAAAAGGATTCATCTTAAATGGCGTTACTGCTCAAGATAACGTTGATATGGTAATGAACTCTAAACTTGATGTTGATATGACTGGTATTGCTGCTGGTACATATGAAGAAAAACAAGTTACAATCTTTGCTATTGACACAGCTGGAAATAGAGGTGAAGCTACTAGAACTGTAGAATTTGCTAAAGCATATAGTACAAATCTAATCGCTGATCCTACATTCTCAACTGATTCAAGATATGAAGAAGGCACAACTGACCCAATTTGGAAACCTTGGCGTCTACATGGTGGTGCTGGTGAACCTGAAATGTACATTGCTGATGGCGTATTAGTACATCACAATACATCAGATCAAAACCCTGGTTATGACTCAGCATCTTGCCCAATTATCGATACAGATTCAACTGTATTACAAGGCGGTAATTGGTACATGTTAAAGTTTGATGTTAAAGCTGCAGTTGCTAGACAAATGTCAGTTCGTATCGGTCTTGCTGCTGAAGCTCCAGTATGGCTTGAAAACTTTGCTGGTGCATCTAACTATTCATTAAGCGTTTCAACTGAATGGGAAACTAAATACGTTGTATTCTATGTACATGCTAACGCAAGTGCAGATGGATATACTGGTATTTCTTGTGAATTAAAGAATGGTGGCGCATTTGACTGGGTTGCAGAAAAAGAAGTTGGAAATACATTCTATTTCGATAACTTACAATTCTATCTATTATCTAATCAAAATGCTGCTCCTACATTAACAATCAATAAAGACCTTCCAACTACATTCGGTAAAGGTCAAGAAAAACCTGATCTAACTCAATATGTAATTGCATACGATAGAGAAGATGCACGTAACATCGATATTACTGCTGCTCATATCACTGAAGCTATTGATATGAATACTCCTGGTACATATGATGTTGTTTATAAAGTTGCTGATAGTGAAGGCGCTGAAGCTACTATTACTTTAAAGATTAAAGTCTTAGAAGAAGCAGATACTGCTGCTCCAGTATTAACTGAAGCTGAAGGACTTGTAAAAGTATTTGATCAATTCTCAGCTACTCCAGATATCACTAAGTTCATCACTGCTGTGGATGCTGTTGATGGTCCAATCGAAATCACTATGGATATGATTGAAACTAACGCAAATCTAAGCAAAGCTGGAACTTATGACATCGTTTATACTGTTAAAGACTCAAGTGGTAATCAAGCTACTTTAACTATTACTATTACAGTTAACGATAAAGAAGGTCCAAAAGTTGAAGGTAAAGACCTTAAGACTTATGTTGGAACTGCTTTAAGCGCTGCTGATATTATTGCTAACTTTACAGCTACAGATAATGTAGATGGTGCTATCGCATTAACTGCAGATAACGTTAAAGGTTTAGCAGATGTTGATTTCACTGCTCCTGGCGAATATGAAATCAGTATCGAAGTTTCAGATGCTGCTGGCAATAAGACTACATACCCAGTTAAGATTTCTGTAAGAGAAAAAGGTAACACTAAAATTGTTGCTGACCAAGTAGTAGTTGACTTAGCACCAGATTCAATCGCTAACGCTGAATCTTGCGTAATTACTGAAGCTGAAGGCGAATACAAGATTGAAATTTCTTCACTTGGCCAATGGGCATCTGCTAATAAAGTTAAATATGCTGGCCTTGAATTAGTTGAAGGTGAAACATACATTATTAGAATCGTTGCTAAAGCTGACCAAGCTAGACAACTTCAATTCAACATTGGTATTGGTCTATGGGCTGATCCATGGTTTGATTACTTCACAATTGCTGAAGATTCAAGCAAGTTAGCTGTTATTGGTACAGAATATGCAACATATGATGTAATGTTCACATATGACAAGCATAGCACTCCTGGCTCAGATGGTGGTCCAACACTTGAATTCTGTGTAGGTCCTACTGGAAACGCTGGCGATGCTGCTGGTAATAACATCTACTTCAAAGAATTTGCTATTTATTCAACAAAAGAAATCGGTGATGTTAACTTATTAACAGCTACAATCGTTCCTCAAAAACATACTGCAGAATATGGCTTAACTATTTCTAAGACTGGTGGCGGTCAATGGGATTGGGTTGGACTTGATGTTGAAGATGATTTAACAGGCTACACTAAGATGGTTGCCGATGTAATCGGTCCTGATGGTGGTGCATTTGTATTCAAGATCAACGATAAAGTTGAAGTTACTGCTAATGGTAATGGCGGCGTAACTCATGTTGAATGGGAAGCACCTGCAGACTTTACTTGGGAAGCAGCAAAACATGAAATGATCATGTTCCCTGACTTCAATATTTCTGGATTAGGAAATGAATTCTCAATTGTTAAATTAGAATTACAAGGCGAAGGCAAAGAACCTGTTAACCTATTAGCAGGTACAGTTTCTAAGTGTGAACCTTGCTCAGTTAAGAAGATGGTTATCTTAACTAAACCTACTGATGACTCAGATGCATGGGATTGCGCTAAATTCCAAGTAAGTGATGACTTAACTGGATATGCAGCAGTTAAATATGCAGTTATGGGTACAGCTGGCGAAACTATTATCATTAAACCTAATGATAATGGTGGTTATGAAAAGACTATCGTATTAGATGGCAAGTTACAAGAAGGTATTATTAGTTTAACTGGTATGAGTTATACAACTGCTAAATCAGCTATAATTCTATTCGTTAACCCTAATATTACTGGTACTGGTCACCCTGTATATGTATTTGAATTATCTTACTTAGTTGCAAAACCTGGTGAACAACCTCAACCTGGCGATGATGATTTAGTAAAAGTTGATCCTAGCAAGTACATCTTAGGTAATGGTTACTATAACACTACTGATGCATCTCGTTATAATCAATTAATTAGTGGTGATTCAACTTCTCAAAAGTTCGTTGCTACTATGACATTTACAAAAGAACAATTACCAGTTGGTTCAGTAATTAAGATTGCTGATGGCTATCAATATCGTCCTGAAGGATGGGTTGATGAAAACAAACAAGCAGCAAGAGAACCTAATACTTCTGATGAAAGAGTAGAAGTTACTGAAGAATGGTGGGGCAACTACATTAAACGTGGTTTCAACATTTCTAAGAAAGATGGAAGCACAGTAGTTGAAGGAACAGATGCATACGATGCAGCAGTAGCAGCATTCGAAATCTATGTTCCAAAAGGAAGCCCACTAACTATTCCTGATTATGTTCCAGTTTACCCTGAAGCTGTAGAAGATGGTATCGATCTATTAACTGGTACAATTAATCCTAAGACTATCCAAGTTGCTTATCAAATTCGTATGATGAAGACTGGTGGCGGTCAATGGGATTGGGTTGGCTTAAAGACTGATGCTGATTTAACAGGATACACTAAAGTTGTTGCAGAAGTAACTGGCCCTGCTGGTGCACCATTCGTTATTAAAGTCAACGATAAAGTTGAAGTTACTGCAAATGGAACTGGCGAAGCTGCTCAAGTTACATGGGATGCACCTGAAGACTTTGCATGGGATGCTAGCAAACAAACTATGATTATCTTCCCAGACTTCAATGTTCCTGGTGTAAGCAATGAATTTACAATTACTAAATTCGAATTACAAGGCGAAGGTAAAGAACCAATCGACTTATTACTTGCTCAAATTACTTTAAGTAATCAATATGTTCAAGCTTGTAGAGACTTAGTATTAACTAAAGCTACAGATAATACTAGTGAATGGGATTGCATCGAAATTGCATTACCTGTTGACTTAACTGGTGCTACAGAAGTTAAATACATAGTTCGCGGTACAAAAGGCGAAACATTATGTATTAAACCTAATAATAATTATGCTCTAGAAAAATGGATTTCAATGGATGGCAAAGCAATAAGTGGTTCAATTGATTTCTCTAGTGCTACTTATGATGCAAGTCAACCTGCTATGGTAGTATTCCCTAACATTGGCGGTGCTGGTTCAGGTAATCCATTCTATATCAGTCAATTAGTATATGTTAAACCTGAAGCTCCAACATTAACTGGTGTTAATATGGGTGGAAATGCAGAAGGTGCATTAACATTAAATCAAGCAACTGGTATTTATGAAGGCACATTTACATTAGCTACTTCTTGGCAAAGAGCTACATTTACTTTAGAATTTGCTGATGAAACTCAAAAAGTTTTAACTTATGATAATGCTAAAGTTATTGGTAGTGCAGTTTTAGAAGCTAAAGCTGGTGCTACATGGTCTAATGTATTATATTCAGAAGATGATGCAGCAGAAAGAGGAGAATTCATTTTAAGTGCTGATGGTGAAACTCATTATAGCGTAGCATATAATCCTGCTACTAATACATTATCAATTGACTTCGCAGTTCCTGCAGTTCCTGCTACAGTTAAAGCAGTTAAATATGCTGGAGCTAAACAAGGCGAATTCACATTAGTAGATGGTAAATACGAAGCATTAGTTGATCTTGGCGCATGGAATAGAATTTCATTCGTTGTTGTTGGTGAAGATGATGCAGAAGTTGCATTATGGTACACAAATGCTAAATTTGAAGGTGCTATTACTGCAGCTGAAAAGACAGGCGATGCATGGGATAAATCTTTATATCATGAATCAGCTGATGGTAATCGTTGGATGCCAGGACAAGCTTTAAAATATAAACTTGTTTATGATCCTGCTACAAACACTATGACAGTTGCTATTGATAAGACTGCTCCAGTTGTTACTGTTGCAGATGCTACATTACAAGCATTAGCTGCTGCTAACTTAACTGAAGGACAAGATGCATCTGCATTATTCGCTCAATTATTAGCTGGCTTAAGCGCTAATGATGATTTCGATGGTGCAATTGCAGTCACTCAAGAAATGGTTGACTTAGGTGGATTAACACTTAACCAATTAATCGCTGGTGATTATATAGTTACTGTTAAAGTTAAAGATGCTGCTGGTAATGAAGGAAAAGCAGAACTTCCAGTTCATGTTGCTCCATATCCATATGCTAAGCACACTTTAGATGCTTCAACTATGACTAAAGAAACAATTGAAGCAGCATTAATAGTTGACAATTTCTTCACAGTACTTCCTAATGGTACAAAAGTAGTTGTTGATGGTAACAATAAGAATGCTGGTTCTGTTTCATTCACTCAAAGATTAAAATTAGGTGGAAAATCTACTACTTCAGCAGGCGCTGTTAAATTCGTTACAAAATCATCATCTGTAAAAGTTACAGTTTATGCTTATAGTTCATCAAGCTCTGAAAATAGAAACGTTCATATCTTCGGTGAAGATGGCGTTGCTGTTGCAACTAAATTAGCTTATGGTGCTGGTGAAATTACTATTCTTGAAGCAGTTCTTGATAAACCTGGAACATACTTCATTGGTGGATTAGAAGCTGCAATTAATATTTATGGCGTTGTTGTAGAAGAAGGCTATACTGCTCCTGCTGCTCCTGCAAATGTTAACTTATTTGCTGATCATCCAGGAAGCGATGGTGCATACAATAGTGCTAAATGGACTCGTGAAAATTACAAGAACGATCAATGGAATGTAATTACTGGTCAAATGAATGCTAGAACTAAAGATGGCGTTAAAGTTGTTAATATGGTAAATGGTTATAGTGTACCTATGAGATTTACTTATAACAAAGATGGCGAAGTTTTAGGATTAGCAAACAAATTATCATTCAAAGTTGGTAACTACTTCAGTGGTGCACAAGACTTCTCAGTTAAAGTTAAATTAGTATTAGCTAACGGAAGTGAAATATTCATCGCTGGTGATGCTAACAACTGGGTAACAATTCCTGTTACACAAGGTTTAATTGATCAAGAATTAACATTTGATGCTGCTGAAGTTAAATCAGTTGTATTCGTTACAAAGAGTGCAGTTAACGGAAGCACATATTTATATGTAGGTAACTGCGTATTAAGTTATGATAAAGGTACTCAAGCAAATCCATTAACTGTTGAAGAAGCTCTAGATATTGCTGCAAGAATGAGTAGATCATCAGATGATGTTCAAGAAGTATGGGTTAAAGGATATGTTGTAAATGCCGGCACAGATCAAAATACATATGTACAAAATATTAAGATTGCTAGTACATTAGGTGGCAAACCTGCATTATTAATCTATAGTGCTAATAAGGGTGCTGATATTACAAAGATTTATGTTAACGATGAAATTTTAATCCATGGTTACTTAATGAATTATAGTGGAACACTTGAAATCAGTAGTACTAAAGTTGATGGACAAACTCAATATTCTGAAATTGCTGCTTGCAAGGTTGGAAATGGTACAGTTAGCGTTTCTGAGACTTCTAGCGAACATGCTACAGTTAAAGAAATTAGTGCTGAAACTGGTGCAAATGGCTCAACATTCACATTCAAAGTTGATGTAGAAAACGGTCATGAAATTGAATCAGTAACAGTTAATGGTGTAGCTGTAGAGGCTGTAGAAGGCGTATACACTGCTACAATTGGTGGACCAACTCAAATCTTAGTTCAAACTAAAGAAGCTGGTGTTGTTGTATTACCAAGTTTAACAATGAGTGGTACAACTCCTACAGTTGCTGGTGGCTCTGCTACAACTGATATGAGTGCTAAAGATGGCTATTATCAAACAGGTGGTACTGTAAAACAATATAATTATCAAATCAAGGCTAGTGATGCTTACTTTGCAGAAGCTCCTGCAAAATTAATCGTTAAGGTTAAAATCGGAACTGGCTCTACTAAGACATTAGATGATGCAAATGCTGCATACGTTGTATTGGTAGATAAAGATGGTAATGAAATTGAAAGTACTAGAACAAAGATCACTAATAGTTTCGATAAGAACGGCGTAGAATACACTGTTGAAATCGTACCTACAGCTGCTTTTGCAGGTATTAAGGTTTACGAAACTAAGATTGCAGATTGGAATATGCGTTTATATAGCATTTCTGTAGAGGTTGCTGAGGAACCTGCTTCAAGCCCTGCTGCATTCCAAGTAACTAACTTACAAGCAGAAGGCAACGCACGTAACCACATCGAAGGTGCTGGCGCATGGATTTGGATTGATCCAACTAGTATCGGCTTAACAGCTGAAAACATGGCACAATTCACAGTTGCAGCTACTTGCGAAAGCTTAAATGTAGTTGAAGCATTCTTCTCTGATTACAGTGCAAGTGCAGTTAGATGTTACGTAGTATTATCTGCAGCTCCAGCAGCAGATGCTACAACAACAATCAACCTAACAATCACTCATGATGATGCTACATATCAAGGCTCTGTTTCATTCCTTGGTAATGAATTGCAATAAGCAAATTTAATTAATAAAGGATAGTATTACCTACGGTATTACCTTCGGGTAATGCTATCCTTTTTATTTTTATATCTAATAGAGGTAAAATTATGAATAAAGATAATGATAAAGTATTATTTTTAAATAGCCCTTTAAGAGAAATGATTTGGGGCGGCAATTATTTC
>Ga0265301_10006630_pt1 | contig 11022 bp, 12 predicted proteins | sample AusTroGonzalo_MG_2_FD_193488 | JGI IMG/M metagenome (GOLD analysis project Ga0265301, IMG submission 193488) | Bovine rumen microbial communities from tropical cattle in Woodstock, Queensland, Australia - Gonzalo_04 | ecosystem: Host-associated > Mammals > Digestive system > Stomach > Rumen ...
GTATGATCGGTGGTTATCTCCTCAGACAGCAGACTGAACCTGAGGTAGACCTTGAAGCAACTGAGGCCGTTTACAAGAAAAAGGTAAACAAGCTCAAGAAAAAGCTTAAGGACGCAGAAGAAACTATAGCCACAAAGGAAAAGACTTGTGAGATGCTTCGTGCTCTCAGAAAGTCAGAAGCTATGGATCAGATGAGCGAAGGCGACAAGTCACAGGCTAAGCTCTATCCTGAAGGATATCCTGAGACAGAAGTAGAGATCGAAGCATACAATCTCAAGAACAAGCTTCACGATGATAAGGAATTCCTCACAGAGGACGAATACATGAAGCCAGACGAAGACTACGAGAAAGTAGAAATCAACTTCTACAGCAACGGTCTTATTGCAAACGCAAAGACAGGTGACTACATGGACGTGGAACTGGAAGTCGGAAATCTCATAAGTGGCATGGGAACCGACGATCCGGTACGTTACATAAGAAACAAAGATATCGGCACAGACTACAAGGTCGTCTACGTCGATCACGACTCAGATCTGCCTGTATGCGATTAAACTATTTCAGAGAGTTGCTTAAGATAATCGACCGTACATCTGTAAAGACGTACAAGAAGACTCTTAGGCGACTCTTCGATACACCGTTTGAGTATACCATGTACATGGACAAAAACAGATACTTAGACGGCGAATCATTACGAGCGCGTTTAGGCTATGACCTTGACGAGGATGTGTCAGTCCTTGAAATGATGGTTGCATTAGCACTCAGAATGGAAGAGGATATTATGACAGATCCTAAGTATGGCGATAGAACATCACAGTGGTTCTGGAAAATGTTCAATTCGCTTGGCCTTAATCGCTACGATGATGATAATTACAATGAACGAGATGTCGACGACATTATTGATGACTTCCTTGATCACAAGTATAAATCTAATGGGAAAGGAGGTTTGTTCACGTTCAATAAGAAACCATTGAGAGATCCTAGAGAAGTAGAAATCTGGGATCAGATGCAGTGGTGGGTTTCTGAATACTATTAAAAGGGAGATTAATAAATAATGGCACTAGATTTCTTGAACATCAGACCTGCCAGAGAAAAAGGGAATTGGAAGATAAAGACATCGTTCAAGACGTACACTGAAGACGGTGATCCGGTAAAAGACATATTAATAAAAGGTGGAAACTTCTACGCCATATATGATGGTCAGAAGACAATGTGGTCCACGAAAGAGAGCAGAGCTGCTAAACTCATCGATGATGAGATCAGGAACGAATATAATCACTTCACGAATGAACATCATGTTGACATTTGTGATGTTGGTTATTTAAAAGATTCTGATTCGCAGCTCATAGATAAATGGCACAAGTACGTTAAAGATCAGATCAAGGATAACTTTATACAACTTGACTGCAAAATAGCTTTCAGCAATACAGTTCTAACCAGGGACGACTATTGCTCTAAGCGTTTATCGTATGCTTTGCCAGATAAAGTGTGTCCGGATGACTACGCAAATTGGGATCGTCTTGTCGGTACGTTGTATGATCCGGAAGAAAGGCTCAAATTAGAATGGGCCATTGGATCAATCGTGTCTGGGGATAGTACAAAGATTCAGAAATTTGTTGTACTATACGGTTCCGCTGGTTCTGGTAAGTCTACTGTATTAAACGTTATAGCAGACATGTTCGACGGTTATACGTGTGTGTTTGACTCACAGATGTTGACCGATAGTAAGGCTCAGTTCTCGTTGGAGCCGTTTAAGAACAATCCGCTTGTTGCAATTCAGCACGACGGTGACCTTTCAAAAATAACAGAGAACACAAGACTGAACTCTGTTGTATCACACGAAAGGATGAACATTAACGAGAAAAATAGATCTCTTTACGAGTCTAGATTCTTAGCGATGCTATTCGTTGGTACAAACAAGCCGGTACGAATCACTGACGGTAGATCTGGTCTTACAAGAAGATTGATCGACGTTAGTCCGTCCGGTAGAAAAGTACCAGGGAGAGAATACAATCGTATCATGAAAAACATCGAGTTTGAACACGGCGCAATAGCTAGACATTGTCTTGATGTGTACAACGCAAATATGGATATGTTTAGCGACTATCTGCCTGTGCGAATGATCGAGAGCACAAATGATACGTACAACTTCATTTTAGAACATTATCGTCAGTTCGTGGACGACGACGGTATATCTGTTCAGAGAGCTTGGTCAATGTACAATGAGTACGTGTCCGAAGCTAAAGTTCCATGGCCATTGCCAAAAAGGGACTTCAAAGAAGAAATGAAGTCATATTTTGAAAGGTTTGAAAACAATCGTTATTCTGGTTTCCTTAGAGAACGTTTTGAGAACAAGCCTAAGAAAAAAGAGCAGGAACCGCCAAAGGTTTGGTTGTCGTTAGACAAACTCAAATCCGAGTTCGACGCTATGTGCGCAGACATGCCTGCTCAATATGCTACAGAAGACGAGTCTCGTCCGATGTATAAATGGGAAAACTGTAAGACGACGCTTAAGGATATTGACACTTCAAAGCTTCATTTCGTCAAGCCAGAGTTAAATCATATTGTGGTTGACTTTGATATGAAAGACGAGAATGGAAATAAGTCATTGGAAATGAACATCCAGAAAGCGCTGTCGTTCCCGCCAACATACGCAGAGACATCCAAGTCTGGTGGTGGATTGCATCTACATTACATATACGATGGAGATGTGACGAAACTATCATCACTGTATGATAAGGATGTTGAAGTAAAAGTGTTCAGCGGCAACTCTTCGTTAAGAAGAAAGCTAACACTTTGCAACGAATTAAAAGTTGCGCATATTAGTAGTGGACTACCTATTAAAAAGGAGAAAAAAATGATCGATCAGACTGAGATTCAATCAGAAGAGCATCTCAGAGCGATTATTAAAAAATGCTTAAGAAAGGAGGTTCACGACGCTACTAAGCCAAACGTTGATATGATATGCAAGGTTCTTCAAGATGCTAAAGAATCTGGTATGACATACGACTTAACCGATATGTTCGATAGATGCTTTGAATTTGCGGCGTCGAGTTCGAACCAAGCTTCTACATGCATCAAGTTAATCGCAGATGCTCCATTCAAATCGGAGACGGAACATGTGTATGCTGATAACTACGGCGACGCGCCAATCTGTTTCTTCGACGTGGAAGTATTCCCAAACTTATTCCTTGTGTGCTACAAGGTTATAGGAACGGATAAGGTAATAGGAATATTCAATCCGAAACCTAGCGATATTGAGCGGTTGTTCAGATATCGACTTGTTGGATTTAACAATAGACGATATGATAACCACATGATCTATGCTTGCTATGTGGGTTACACAAACAGAGAACTCTACGAACTTTCAAAGCAGATGATCGATGCGGGTAAGGGACAGATCGGAGCGGCTTATAATTTATCGTATACCGATATATACGACTACATGGCAGACAAGATGTCTCTGAAGAAGCTTGAGCTTAAGATGGGCATCAGACACGATGAACTTGCATTCCCTTGGGATGAAGATGTTCCAGAGGATCAGTGGGAACGTGTTAAGGAATATTGCTGTCACGACGTAGAGGCTACAGAAGCTGCTTGGAATTATACTCAGGCAGACTTTACGGGACGTAGGATCTTAGCAGAACTTGCCGGAATGTCAGTTAACGATACAACAAATGCGTTAACAACAAGATTCATATTCGGCGATTGCAAAGAACCACAGAGAGAATTCCACTATAGAAATCTCGCTGAACCTGTATATAAGGAAGACTTCGATGAAGAGTCAATTGAATTCTTGAAAGAGGTATTTCCAGAGATGATGGCTGAACCGCACGGCGATGCCAAGTCTATTCTTCCGTACTTTGAAGGCTACGAATTCAAGAACGGTAAGAGCACATATCTCGGTGAGAACGTAGGCGAGGGCGGCTTCGCTGAAGGATTCCCGGGATACTATATTAACGTGGCGTTACTCGATGTCATGTCTATGCACCCGCATAGCGCAATGGCAGAAGTAGTATTTGGTGCTCGTTTCACAAGAGCGTTCTATCAGATAGTATACGGACGAGTAAATATTAAACATAAAGCCTGGGACGTCTTAGACGGTTTCCTTGGCGGTAAACTCGCTCCATATATCGAAGCTTGTAAGAATGGCGAAATGAGTGCTAGTGATCTGGCGTTTGCATTAAAGATCGCGATCAACTCAGTATATGGCTTAACATCAGCGCACTTCCAGAACGCATTCAAGGATGAACGAAACGTGGACAACATAGTTGCGAAACGTGGTGCTCTCTTCATGATCGAACTCAAGCACACACTGCTTAAGATGGGTTATCCGGTAGCTCACATTAAGACAGACTCGATAAAGATCCCTAACGCAGATCCATCAATTATTGAGTTTGTAATGAAGTTCGGTAAGAAGTACGGTTACACATTCGAACACGAGGCAACATACGAAAAGATGACACTCGTTAATGACGCAGTGTACATTGCTAAGTATGCAACACCTGAAGCTTGTGAAGCTATGTACGGTTACGTGCCTGGTGACAACAAGGATCATGCTGACGGTCATCGTTGGACTGCAACAGGCACACAGTTCCAGATTGATTATGTGTTCAAGAAGCTCTTCAGCAAAGAAGATATTAATGTCGACGATTACTTCAAGACATTCTCAGTTCAGAAAGGTGATATCTATCTCGACTTTGACGAGAATATGGACATCGCTCATCGTGAAGCTCTTGAGAAAGAGAAGAAGAAACTCGACACTAAGATCAAGAAAATGGAGATGCACGGTGAACCATGCGACGATCTCAAATGTGACTCACAGCGCTTAGGCGAAGAGATCATGGGTATCCACGACTTACGATTCGTAGGACGTGTCGGTGAGTTTGTACCTGTTAAGGCAGGAACAGGCGGTGCGACAATGTACAGAGTCGCTGATAGTAAGATGGCTGCAACAGCCGGATCTACTGGATATCGTTGGATCGAATCGACAGCGCTTAGGGACGAGAACGACGTTGACGTAAGCTATTGGGCATCACTGGCAGACGACGCTAAGGATGCAGTGTCTCAGTATCACGAGTATCAGTATTTCGTGGATGAGGATATTCCACCTTACAGCATGGATAAGTGTTGTGAGGATTGTGTAAACTGCCCGCACTTCAGAAAATATCCTGAAGGTCTGGTAGATTGTCAGTTAAGCGCACCAGATGCTGAAAAAGAAAAGGCAACATGGTGTTTAGAAGTAACAGCTAAGAATATGGGACTTGAAGTACTCCCATTCTAATAAACTTTGGAGGAATTTAAAAATGGCTAAGAAGTACGAAACAAAAGTAAGAATCATGGACGACGGCACAGTACAGGTAGACGACGCTAAAATAAGGTTTAAGAACTTTGAGGGCAGACCTACGAAGTTCAATCCTAAGGGCGGCGTAAGAAGCTTCCTTTGGGTTATCGAAGACGAGGAAGTAGCGGACGAGCTCAAGGACATGGGATTCACAGGTGTTAAGGAATATAGAAACAACGATGGTGACATCGTATGGCAGCTTGACATCAAGATCCGTTTTAATGATAAGGGTCCTATCATTTACATGGCTTCTCGTGGTAAGAAGATCAGACTCCGTGAGGAAGATGATAAGGCACTTGCTAAGCTCGATGAGGTTTACATCTCACGCTTCGACTTTGACTTCGCACCTCATGGATATGATGGACGCGACGGTCACACGCAGACAGCATATCTCAGAAGTGCAAAGGCAACTCTCTTCGAATATGGTTCACGCTTTGATGACGATGACGAAGAGGTCGATTTCGATAACGACGCAGCTCCATTCTAATCGCGATAAAAACCTTTCCTTTAATGGAAAGGAGGCGACTCGTATGGGAATGTATGGTCCAAACAGAGTAGCATCTGTGAAGTACATTCCATCGAAGAACGATACTGATGAAGGAACAATCAGCATCAGATTTGACGATGGAAAAGTAGCACAGTTCGATGCTACCTACAAGGAATATATAGACTTCAACCAGATGATCGAAACTTTAAACAAGTAAACCACAGGCAGCTTACGATTTATTCGTAGGCTGTTCTGTTTTAAATTATTAGGAGGTTAATTATTATGATCAAGAATGCAGTATCAAAAGAAGAAGTGGAAACAGCAATCGCTGTAGTCTTCGAGGAAGGTAAGAACAGAGGTATGGATGAAGCAGCATCAGTGTACAACGCAGCGCTTAAGAAAGTAGCTAAGCGTGCACGCACTGGCGGTTTCATTCTCGGTGCTCTTCTCATGGGCGCTATCGCTGTTGGTGCTCAGGCATACCAGCAGTACAAGACAGACGAGGCTAAGAAGGCTAAGGAAAAAGAAAAGTCGGAGGAGGGATGGATATGACAGGCTCGGCACCGTCGAAGGACAAGGAATGCTACTTCGGGGAATACTGTTACAAGTGTCAGTATAAAGACCTCGAAGAAAGCGAAGAACCTTGTAACGAATGTCTTACTCACACAACAAACGAATGGACACATCGTCCTTTCTGTTTCAAGGAGGAAGAATGAAAAATAGACTGCTAAGAGACGAACAGCTCGTGGCGGTCGAACGAATGTCAAACGGTTGCATACTGAACGGTGGAGTTGGTAGTGGGAAGTCTAGAACAGCCCTATACTACTACTTCACCAAGGTATGTGGCGGTGAGATAGGTTTCGGTAAGAAGGTAAAGAAGATGACTAACCCACGTCCTCTCTACATAATAACCACCGCAGCGAAACGTGACAAGCATGAATGGCAGTTAGAAGCATTGCCTTTCTGTTTAGATCCTATTGTGGACAGCTGGAACAATATTAAAAAATACACTAAAGTTGCTGGTGCGTTCTTTATCCTAGATGAGGATAGAATAACCGGTAACGGAACCTGGGTTAAATCCTTTCACAAGATAGCAAAGAAAAACAAATGGATAGTTTTATCGGCAACGCCAGGCGACAAGTGGGAAGACTATATCCCGATCTTTGTGGCAAATGGTTTCTACAAGAACCGTACGGATTTCCTTGAAGAACATGCAGTATACTCGAGGTACTGCAGCTATCCGAAGATTGATAGGTACGTTGGTGTAGGTAAACTCGTATATCTTAGAAATAAGATACTCGTGCCTATGGACGTCAAGAGATACACAACTCGACACGACGTATATGTCAACTGCCAATACGATAAAGAAAAATATCGTACAGCCATGCGTGATCGTTGGGATCCGTACAAGGACGAACCGATCCAGCAGGCAAGCAGTCTTTGCTACATATTGAGGAAGATAGTCAACGAAGACGATTCGAGACAGAAAGCTGTGCTTGAGCTACTTGAGAAAACAGACAGAGCCATTATCTTCTACAATTTCGACTATGAACTTGACATACTCAAGTCTCTGGATTATGGCAAGAAGAGAGTTGCAGAATGGAATGGTCACGATCATCAGCCTATACCTAACACAAAACGTTGGGTGTACCTTGTGCAGTATACTGCTGGGTGCGAGGGCTGGAATTGTACACAAACTGACACGATAATATTCTTTAGTCAGACATACTCATATCGTACACTCGAGCAGGCTAGAGGTCGAATCGACAGGATCAACACTGGTTATAAAGATCTGTATTACTATCACATATTGAGTAATGCAAAGATCGATATGGCAATAAATCTGGCTCTCAGTCAGAAAAAGAAGTTCAACGAAAACAAATGGATACAGAGTACAATTGGAGGTAAGTATGAACAGTATGCATGAAGCCTACATTAAGGCACGAATGAATAAGAATGAGGAGGAAGGTTTTAATGAACTCGCAGAAATCATCGAAACAGGCATCGCCCAGACGAAAAAAGAAACATACAGCGAATGGCGAGAAAAGAAAGTCGCGGAAATTGACCGTGACAGAAAAACTCTTGCTCGCATCGGCTATAGTATGGGGTTACTTGAGCTGTGCGAAAAGGGACTTTATAACAAAATTAAAAAGGGCGAAGCGATAACGGTCGCAGATCTCCCGGCATTCGTTTGGAAAGAGCTATGTCAGGAGGTCGGCGCTAAGATATTGGAATCGTGTACAATCGACTACTCTTTCTCAGACGATGACGAAGAGAAGCGGGACGTACGCATTCGTGCAATGATGGCGGTTAAGCACATTGACCTTAGCGCTAAATAATCATCTCCTCTAATGGAAGGAGGTGAATAGGTATGAACGATAAAGATCTTCAGGAGCAGATCGACGCACTGTTCGAAAATGTAGAAAATATTAACGAGGACGTAAAAGGCCTCAAGCTCTACATTGGCTTACAGGCCGCACAGATCAAGGAGCTTAACAAAAGGGTCGACGAGAACATCGTTAAACCTAATAAAAAATCACTTTGGCAGAAAATATTTAAAAAGTAAATAACAGACGGTCTATGAATCAAACGGTTCATAGGCTGTTCTGTTTTAATTAATTGGAGGTTACATTATGAACTACACAGACAACACAATCACAACAGACATGGACAGATTTACACAGCGTATTGAGGAACTTAAGCGCAAGTATTATGCTCGTACTATCAATCCAGGCTCTGTAATTGTTGAAGAACTTGACGAGCTCCTTAACATTTACAATAGCATGAAGACAAAGCTTAAGGACACAGCAAACTCTCTCACACAGGACAGAGACACAAACTACATCCCTATCTCAGAACACAACAGACTTATGGACGAACAGAGAATGCTTCTCCCTAGTCCTGACAAGTATGTATCCATCGATGCATATAGCAAGGTCGTTGAAGATCGTGATAAGGTGATCGAAAGAAGAGACAGATGGAAGCAGAGATTCTGGACAGCATCTGGTGATCTTCACGTTGCACAGAAGGAACTTGAGAATCTTAAGGAACGCAATAAGGTGATTACTCATGAAGTCCTTTCTAAGGACAACGAGGTTATGCTTCTCGGAGAAGAAATCACTCAGCTCAATCAGAAGAACGTATTTCTTCAGAATGAACTCGATAAGGTTAAGAAAGAGAAGGAACAGCTTAAGCAGGAGAACGATCTCATCAACTCTAACGGCTCTGAAGATCTTATTGAAAAGGGTATATATCCATGCATTGCATCATTCACTGACATCCTTACATGGATCTCTGAAGCTGACGGTCTTCTCGGCGGGCTCAATATGCAGGTCAATAAAGAGATTCAGACAAATAAGGTTCGTCGCTACAATGTGACTGCCGAGCATCTTAGAAATTCCCTCAGACACTGGCATAAGGAACTTTGCTCATACACAAGAGCTAACACTGACAACCAGAAGATTATTGAGGATCTCAAGAAGCAGCTTAAAGAAATGAGCGAAGCTAACAAGAAGTCACTCACTCTCGAGCAGGAACTTGAGTTTGAAGCTAAGAAGAACGTTGGCATGGACTACGATGGTGATGCCGTGTCATATCCTGAACATCTTACTATAATTGAGGCCATCAGCGCACTAACAATGATTAAAAAGATTGGTCTTAAGCGCGTATATCTGAAAAACATCAAGAAACCGTTCCAGTATATATGTGTCCCGATCGAGAAGATTCAGGACTATATTGGCAATCTTATAAATTCAAACGGAGAGAAGACTATAACCATCGAGAAGCAGGACGAAGAGCTTGAGGATATCAGCGCAAAATTAGCTAAGGCTAACAGCACTATAGCATACTTCTCAACCGAGAACGATAAGCTCAGACTTGATAACATTAGACTCATAGACGAACGCGATAAGACAGAAAACGCTAACCAGGAACTTAACACTAAACTTGGTAGGCTGGTAGCAACTCACTATGAATCTTGTAATAACTATGAGCGAACAATTGACACGCTTACTGGTCACCTCAACACAGCAACTAAGATATACAATGAACGTATACGCGTTCCTAAAGCGCAGCAGCTTATGGATCTGTACGCATTATTAGAAAAGGATGATGATGGTTATGTCGGATTTAAGAGATATATTAGCGAAACTTTCAAAAGGACGAAAGACACAAAAACAGAAGCACAGATCCTCGCAGACATCAAGCAGGAGCTCAACTTCGTATTCGGAATCGTCACAAAAGACGCGAAGACGATCGAAGAAAACAAAAAGAAAGAACAGTAAGCCATGTTCGTATGTAAAGAGGAGATGACATTAGTTAACTCCTGGAATGGACAATATCTTGGTGAGGGCGGTAAGGTACACGTTGGAGATCGTTTCAGCGTGTACTCCGAGCCAACACCTAAGAAAAAATTCTATAAGCTGATGTATATTGGGAAATTCCCTTATATGCTTCAGATAAGAAAAAACGATTTGAAACGCTACTTTGAGGAGGTCAAAGATGAGTTATCAGTTTAATTTAAATGACAGAAACAAGCTGGTGTACGACGGTGACTATGTACACTATTCTATACCGGTACCGGCAATTCCTAGGGTGTGTACAACTGGCGCTTTGATACGCCATTTCTGGAAAATTATCGAGTTTGTGAACTTTGTTAAGCGCGTACTTCCTGACCACGTGCATCGTCCGCTTGAGACTCGTGTTATTCCAGATAAGTTCGACACTAACGAGATACTTGAAAGTAAGTTTCTTGGTATCATCAGTAAGTACAGACCGAAGAACTTCTTGACTGATCTGGAGGTTCAGTATATAAAGAATGATCTGCCTAACACAGCGGACATTCCGGTGGACCGGTTGGTTGAGGCTTATCAGAATACGGTGGCCGGTTGGTGCGCCGAACAGATGAAATATGTAACAAGAAAAGGAGACTAAAAATGTTAATTTTAAAAATCTTATTTGTGTACGCAGCTATAGGTGTGGGACTTTGGTTCTTGGCAATTCTTGCTCTGAGCATAGTAATGCTGCCGATATTCCCGCATCTTAATGACCAGCAAGAGGCACGCGAAAAGCTGGAATTTATATGCCACGCACCGACATATGCAAAGGTCGGAGCATTCACCGAGGTAACAATCAGCATAATTCTCTTCTGGCCATTCTTCATGTACGATTTAATCTTTAAAAAGGAGGACAAATA
>Ga0265301_10006633_pt1 | contig 11020 bp, 9 predicted proteins | sample AusTroGonzalo_MG_2_FD_193488 | JGI IMG/M metagenome (GOLD analysis project Ga0265301, IMG submission 193488) | Bovine rumen microbial communities from tropical cattle in Woodstock, Queensland, Australia - Gonzalo_04 | ecosystem: Host-associated > Mammals > Digestive system > Stomach > Rumen ...
TCTTTATCTTTGATGAAAATATCATATTCCTCTATATCCATTATGAATATAATACCAAAATACAAAATAGATTATCAATACATTTTAAATAAAAATAGGGGTAAATAGACTCGAACCAGCAATATACGGATCAACAATTATAACAAATTGTTTTTACCATATTTTTTAAGTTCAAAACGAGTACGGGCTACAGCCGTTTTTTCGTATAAATTTTGTATAATCAAATAAATCTGCATAGGTAATGTATAACTTTTTGATTATAGTTATGTGTAATATAATGCAAGTGTATCCAACAATTTTCGTGACTTTGGTGGTAAAAAATGCGTTTCAGTTGAGATTGTTTTTCCGTATGATTTTTATGCGATTTTTTCGTTGTATTTCATCAAATTCAAAAAACAAAAACCGCAGAAATGCGGTTTTGTTTTTTTTATTTTACTTTTATTTGATTTTCAAATGCAACACCGCTGCGTTTTGATGCCAAATTTTCACGCAAACGCAAAGTGTCCCCGATTGCATATTCAGGTAATTTTTCGTTTAATTTGCCATTATATTTATTGTATTTATAAACCAAAACTTCTTTGCCATCAATATCGACAGAAACGACACTTTGTTTTTCGCCACGATATCCCCAACCTGTGACAGTTCCTTCGGATGTCTTGCATGCACCAGTAAACAAAACTGCTGATGCAATCAATGACCAAACATATTTTTTTGGGCTTTTTAAATCTTTCATATCTATACCTTTTTTAAACTTATTTCATGAGGATTATAGCCCAAAAAACCACAAAGGCAAATTTTTTATAACCAATCACACACAGTCATATTATTCTGTCATTATTCCACTGATACTGTATAAATTAGTTCTGTAAGTTTTATTTTTGACTTTTGTACCTTTCATATTATTTGCACATAAATATCCACATTTGTTCTGACAATCTCGATGTTCTGGTGTTCCCATAACCCACCTGCTAGATTGCACAGGACTTGTGATTTTACACCAACAGTTTCCACCTTCGCCTTCTGGTTCAAAACCTTCTTCTGCAATATCGCCATTCCGTCCGGTTGTTTCAGAACAACCACCCATTCCGGATAATTCTGTTTCGTTTTCATCACCCATAATAACAGACCATTCCATACCACTGGCATCATTGTACACAGGTGGGTTTATAACTATTGCTTGAACATCTGGACTTATATGCAAGACTATTTGCGGTTCTGGTTCATCCATTCTTACAGTTTCATCCCAAACAGAATACACTGTGTTATTCAATTTTACTTTTAATAATTTATCTGTATCATAACTCATTTTCACATTGTCTGTTGACATATTGCCGTAATAAACATTGCCGTTAAGTTTTACTTTTAATGCATGTTCTGTCAAAGGTCGAGAACGCAGATATAATTTATCAGCACCAACGTGCAATATTGGGCCACAATCATCACTTTCATCTGCACCGATACCATAACCAACCGTTGTCGTACCATCAGGGCATATTCCGTATTCACTGACTTCACCTTGATTAACATAATGTTCAGGCATATAATGTCCCTCACCAACCGGCGAACATTCTGTATCATTTGGATTTTTCAAATAATAACCACCATCACATTTAATACGACACATATATGGCGATGTGTTCTTTGTTGAATAGTTTTCCAGACATTCTGTACATTCTGTTGCACCACCTGTTGTGAAAGTATTCCATGGACACACATCACAATCATATGATTCACCATAATGAAGTGCCTGACCCGATACAGGTTGTAAATCTTCTTCATCTACTTCGGTCCAATTACTGTACGTTCCAGCAGGACATGGGGTTAAAAACATGTCGTATGAATTTTCAATATGAAATCCGTTATTTTCCCCCTTGTAAAAGAAACATGCACGTCGACCATCACCGTCATATGTGTCTTGAACTCTGGCCACAGAAACACCTCTACGTGAACTACGTGGATAAGTTCCATTTGTTGCCTCTGCGCAAGACATACATGAATTACCACTATCATTAATGATTGGGAAATAACCACCATCACACGCGTTCAACACACAAAGATTTGTGACAGTATTAGTATTATAATCCCATTCTGGTTCATTCCATTCATGTGCAGCCAACGAATTAGGACATTCAACATCACAAGATATTGCACCAACATCACTGGTTGTCATACCTGCTGGACATGCAATACATTCATTTAAACCAATTTCATCACTGTACGAACCGATCGCGCACGGTGTACATTCTCCAGTATCTTCATTCATATATTCACCCTTGGGACATTCAACAGTTGGAACACAAGAAACCTTTCCATTCCAAGACTCATCAGGATCATCCCCTTCATATCCGGTTATATATTGCACCGTACCATTCGGACAAGACGTTGCCAATTGTGTCCCATTAAAAATACCATCCCACATATAATCTGCATTTGGTGAACCTTTTGCAATCAAACCACCAAATGTTGACGATGGAATATATCCCGATAAATTACTACAATCCGAAAATGTATCCCAAAACATAAAACTCGCCGCATCTGATACACCTAAAAATAAACTTCTCGGTATTGACGTTAAACCAGTACATCCAGCGAACGTACCATCAAACATCTGCTCTGCCGCACCTGTCACACCTGAAAATAAATTTCTTGGTATTGACGTTAAACCTGTACATCCCTGGAACGTACTACTAAACATAGCACTTGCTGCACCTGATACACCTGAAAACAAATCTTTAGGTATTGACGTTAAACCTGTACATCCCTGGAACGTGCCGATAAACATACCATCTGCCGCATCTGATACATGTGGAAATAAATTTTCCGGTATTGACGTTAAACCTGTACATCCATGAAATGTTTCTCTGAACATATCATTTGCCGCATCTGATACATGTGGAAATAAATTTTCCGGTATTGACGTTAAACCTGTACATCCATAAAATGTTTCTCTGAACATATTATTTGCCGCACTTGATATACCAGAAAACAAATTTTCTGGTATTGAGACCAAATTAATACATTTTCCAAACGTATAATAAAAATACGGTCGTTGACTTGATGCATCCCCCAAGGTTGGAAATATTGCGCCCAAAGAACCATCAATTGATGCAATCATTTCTGGTGTTCCAATACTATTAGGGCGTGAAAAACTTATCGTCGCTCCATAAATATTTCTACTGGAAACATAACCTGTTGCTAATCCCCCCATACGAATTGTTTTTATTCCGCCCGATGAATATGTGCAAGTATACATATCCGAATATGCATCTGTGTGTGTAATTGTTTTACCAGAAACCTCTATTCCAGACAATGTCCCTTCTTCACCACAATCAACATAAAATGTCCCAGTTGCAGATATAAAAAATCTAAAATTATCACCTGCATCAACTTCGGTTGTTGTGATTGTAAATTTCACAGCTTGACAATTTGTGCCATCATCGTTTACGTCAATTTCATCTGCATTACATGCATACACTGCTCTCGTCACGCCAAATGTCAAAAACATACACGCAACAACACATGTTAATAATCTTTTTGTATATTTTAATAAATCAATCATCTTTGAAATTCCCACCTTTACACAAACATGAAAAAACTATGTTTGTTTCTTAAGCCAAACATAGCAAATTTATACTTTTTTATGCAAGGAAATAATCGCTTTTTATTTTACAATTTCATGAAAAATTGTTGCAGGTAATGTCCCACCTGTAATTTTCGATCCCATTGATTTGTTGTCATCACGTCCAACCCAAACACCCATAACATAATTTGATGTTGCACCAACAAACCATGCATCACGATTATCATTACTGGTTCCTGTTTTTCCACCTAAAACATCCGGAGTATACGCACGTTTTCCTGTACCTTGCGTGACAACTTCGTATAACAAATCTTTCATATATTCAACCGTTTGTGGACGCAGTATCGTTATTTCTTCGGACGGATTGCGCGAATAAAGCACGTGTCCACCTGCATCTGTTATTTTTGTTATAGAATACGGATGCACAGATTTTCCATCATTCCAAATCACAGAATATATCGTTGTTAAATCTAGTAAACTCATTTCCGATGCACCAAGAACAGTTGAATATTCACGTTTTAAATTATTACCAACACCAAGACGCGCAGCCATTCTTAATACAGAATTAATGCCGTATTCTTTTGTTAATTTCAAAGGAACAGAATTAACGCTTTTTGCGAATGCGGTTGCCAATGTTATTCCACCATAATAACGCTCATCATAATTCTTTGGATTATAATCACCAATCGCGAACGGTGAATCATTCACATGAGATTCTGGGGTCATTCCTTTTTCCAATGCAACCAAATATACAACCGGTTTAAATGCGGAACCAGGCTGACGTAATGCCAATGCACGATTAAACTGACTGACCCTGTAATCGTCACCACCAACCATTGAAACAATCGCACCATCACGTGAAAGTGCGACAATCGCACCTTGGAAATCGCCAACATTTGATGCCAATGTTGTTGCAGCATGTTTTTGTAATTTTGTATCCATTGTGGTATAAACATATAAGTCTTGGTTAATTTCACCAATTCTCGATTCTATTTCTTCACGAACAAAATCAGTCCAATATCTGTATATATTCTTGTCCATTTTTTGTGGTGATGGTTTCAACTTTTTCACTGCTGCACGCGCTTCGTCCAACGAGATATAATTTTGACGTACCATTTCTGCCAAAACAACCTTGGCACGTTTGATATTTTTATCTGGATTTTTCAAAGGACTGTACGTCGTGGGTGCCTTTAACATTGCAGCAATCTGGGCGGCTTCTGCGACATTCATTTCACGCGCGCCATGTCCAAACAATGCAACAGATGCTGCATCAATTCCACGCATTCCACCAACCAATGATATTCTGTTCATATACAAATCAAGAATTTGATTTTTAGAAAATCTGTTTTCCAACCACATAGACAATATTAATTCTTGAATTTTACGAGAAATCTTTTTTTCACGTGATAAAAATATGTTCTTGGCTGTTTGCTGGGTTATTGTTGAACCACCAGCAGCAACAGAACCATTAAACAAATTTACAATAACAGCACGTAATGTTCCACGATATGAAATTGCACCGTGTTCAAAAAATCTTTTGTCTTCAATTGCGACAATCGCCTGCCATACATGTGGTGGCAAATATTCAACAGATACTGGGGCCCCCATAATACGACCATCAGAACGTATTTCGCGACCGCTTTTGTCTAAAAAGATAATTGCTGGTTCACGGGTTTCATGCAATATAGAATCAAGTGATGGCATTTGTAAAAAAACAAATAAAACATAAAGCCCGACACATGCGACCATAACAAGAAATAAATTCAGAAAAAAAATCAAGATTCGTGTTTTAAACGAATACTTTTTTTCTTGTTCTTTTTTGTTTTTATCTTGTTGCAATATGCCCCCCCTATTTTACAACACTTTCAAAATCATTTTCATTCCACACAGTTATTCCTAACTTTTGTGCATCTGCCAATTTAGAACCCGCAGATGCCCCAGCAATAACAATATCTGTTTTCGAAGAAACACTGTTGCTGACACGTGCACCCATTTGTTCCAATATTGCCTTGGCTTCATCGCGTGTATATCCAGACAATGTACCAGTTAATACGACACGTTTACCGTTTAAGACACTGTCTTGCACAACGGTATTTTCCGGATTTTTTATATTTATTTGCTTTAACAAATCATCCAATGCTGCAACCGAATGTTCGTCCACAAAGAATGAAACAATTTCATTTGCCATTGTTTCACCGATACCATCTATTTCGATTAAACGTTCTTTTGTTGCATTACGCAAAGCATCCATAGATTTAAATTCACGTGCCAATATTTTTGCAGTCACTTCCCCAACATCAGGTATCCCAATCGCATAAATTACACGATGCAATTCGACACTGCGCGCGCGTTCAATTGCTTCGCGTAAATTAGATACAGATTTATCACCAAAACCATCCATATCACGCATTTCAATTCCATGCTTTTCAATCAATGTAAATATATCAGATGCCTGATTTATCCATTTAAGATTTGCAAACAATTCAATCTGCTTGGCACCAACACCTTCAATATCAAAGGCATGACGTGATACAAAATGTTCCAATTCGCCACGAATTTGCGCAGGACAAGATAATGAATTAACACATCGCCGTGCCACAGCGCCAATCTCTTGAACAACATGACCACCACATACCGGACAAACATTCGGAAAAACAAAAGGTCGCGCATCAACAGAAGATTCTGCAACAGCAACGATTTGTGGAATAACATCACCTGCCCTTTGGACGATAACTTTGTCACCGATTTTTACATTTAAACGTTCAATTTCATCACCATTATGTAACGTTGCACGCGAAACCAAAACACCCCCAATATTAATCGGTTCTAATTCTGCAACAGGTGTCAAAACCCCAGTACGTCCAACCTGAATTGTGATGTCATTTAATTTTGTAATACCACGCGCCGCAGGAAATTTATATGCGATTTCCCAGCGTGGACTGTTTGCACGTGAACCCATTTTTTCTTGGGTTTCAATTGAATTAACTTTGATAACTAAACCATCTATATCAAACGGAATTTCATCCCGTTGCAACATAATCTTGTTATATATATCTTGAACATCCGCAACACTGTGTGCGCGATGCGCCCATTGACGTGTAGTTTTAAAACCCCACGATTCTAACTTTTCAAAATATTCAGACTGTGTATTCCATGTGCGATTTGATAAATCACCATACGTATAACCAAACGCACTTAATTTTCTTGATGCAGTTATCATTGGATTCAATTGGCGCAAAGAACCCGCAGCCGCATTACGTGGATTTGCAAATTTTTTATCAGAACTTTCATTCAATGCAATAAAATCACGACGTGCCATATATACTTCGCCACGTACTTCTATAACATCAGGAAAATCACCAGATAATTTTTTTGGAATATCTTGTATTGTTAATAAATTCTGGGTTATATCTTCTCCTGCAACCCCACTGCCCCGTGTAAGACCGCGAACAAAAACACCTTTTTCATACCGTGCAGAAAAAGAAAGTCCGTCAACCTTTAATTCAACAAACAAATCTTTACTTGCCAATTTGTCAAACCAATCACGTACTTCGTCTTCATTAAAAACGTCAGATATAGACAACATTGGCACAACATGCGGAAACGATTTAAATTTTTCAGAAACAGCGGCCCCCACATGTGTTGAAAAGCCACCCTTGGCTAATTCAGGATATTCGTTTTCAATTTCTAATATCCTAGATTTTGCATCATCATACGTTGCATCATCAACAATTGGAGCATCATTTTGATGATATGCAACATCCCATGCATTTAATTTTTTCAATAAATCTGCATGTTCTGCACGAATAAAAAGGTCTGCTGTTTTTGCCATAAACATATTATAGAAAATCAAAAAAATTAGTGCAAGATATAAATCAAAAAACCGTCCAAATGGACGGCATTTTTTATCTTAAATAGAAAGTTATAGTTGACACAACACGAACACGTTTATTAATAGATTGTTTTTCATTATCAGACCATGCATCAACTTGATCACGTGCAGAAATACTGAACACACCTTGATTTGCAGATTGTATCTTGCCTAATTTCGCGTTTGCATCCTTTGCAAATTGTTCACCGGCCGCAGTTGCATTTTTTGTTGCCGCTTCTATCATCTTGATCTTAATATTGTTCAAACCATTAAAGACATAAATAGGCCCAGTATAATCTTCGGTCACAGTCACACCTTGACGAACCAGTTCACCCATTCTGCGTGAAACAGTATCTACCAGGTTTACAGAATTAGAACGTACCATAACACCTGTTTCAATAACATATCTGTCGTTATTATCTTGATCACGACGTTGCGCATCACTGTATCCAGCATATTTATCACGAACAGTTATACGCATATTTTGTAATTCGTTTTCTTCAAATCCATTGTCCAATAAAAACGCGTATGTCTTGTCTATATCTTCGTCAATATCAGCTTGAACTTGGGCTAAATCTCCACCGACACGATTAAATTTTATATTCCACACAGCAGTATCTGCAACTACATCCATTTCTGCCAAGCCCTTGACAGTCACTGTTCGGCGTGCCAAAGAATGATAAACACCGCTGCCAATAAAAAAACCACCCAGCGCAATACCAAAAGCCAAAATAGATACCCAAATTGCTGGCAAATTTTTAATTTTTTCAAACAAAGTCATCGTATGTTTCCCCTTTTATTCTCTCCTGCGTGGTTTACACTATTTTACGTTAATTTTTGCATCCATTTTTAATTTGTTCATTATTTTCAATGTATCAGATGCCTTTAAAGTATCCAACGCATTTTGAACAGGTTTTATGGTTTGTGTTTTCTGAACAGGCTTTACCGTTTCAGGATGTTTCGCTTCATAAGCCTTGTTAATTGCATACCCCAACATAAAAGCAGTTCCACCAATTAACAGCAATAAACAACCACACCCTGTGTCTTCTGCTGGTTTGCTGTCTGATGGGCTGTATGGCATTTCTAAATCTTCCAGTAACATTGACATTTGTGTCTCCTTTGGCTGTTGTTATACCAAAATTATAGCCAAACAGAAAAAACAAAGTCAATATGAAAAAAGTATTCATCAAATTTGTAACAATGGTATTTTTGTGATATAATACAGAATATCAAAGGGGACAGAGAGAATGCTTAAAAAGCTGTTTTTAACAGGTCTTTTGGCAGTGAGTACAATTCTTCCGACGTTTGCGGACGACCCCGTTTATGTTGAAAATGGCGATACATGTAATGACGATAATTTGGGTTCTGGGAATGATTGTACATTGGTTGCACAATACGAACCTCAAGAATACGGTATAACTTACGATTGTGGAACAGGTATTGGTGGGACTTCAAGGGGGTCTGTAACCTATGGTACCAATTATCAATTTATGGCAAATTATTGTACAAAACAAGGAAATCAATTCAATGTCTGGTCGTGTGATAATGGTGTCGGGAATAAAGCAGAATCTTTAACTGAAAATTGGACAACTGTCCCGACAAACCCGGAAAGCAATATAACCTGTATTGCGACATGGACACCAAATGATATAGATTTAATTTGGTTTGACGGGTATACACAATACACCAATGGTACATCAAACACATGTGAATATGGCGATGGTGTAACATTACCACAAACACCACCAACAAAAACCGGATACACATTTATGGGCTGGCGCATCCGTCCATATTGTGATGTCAGCAATTTTGAAACCGGTGGTAACATTTTCGGTAGCATCGGTAAAGGTTTCTATAACGGTGTTAATCAATGTATAAGCGACAAACAAGTAATAGATTGTCAGTTTGCAAACAATCTTGGGGCAATGGAATGGCAAATACATAAAAACCACAATAAAAGCATGGACTCTTTTCTACGTGGAACATCGACCTGTGTTGATACTGCTGGAACAAATCCATGGAATAATAACGAATTTACGTATATTGCGTCAAATATTTTACCTGGTGATTCCTTGCCAAATGCACAGCATAATACAACCAATGGACAATATTGTTGGTGCAAGGCATCGAATTACACGACGGTACGTTCTAATAACGAAACAGATATTTGTAATTTTTCATCACCAAGCTGGGTATACCTTGCAGATTTAAATGATTCAGAAAACTGTGCGGTTGAGTGCGCTTACTATTGTACCGAAGCTATCACACAATATGATGATTTTCGTGATACATTATATGGCATTGCTGGTGGCACCAGTGGCGGCGGTGGCGGGCCCAAATAAAAAGTTTCGGTTTGGTTTCTTCCCTTTAACCAACCATGCACCCCTATACTCTCCCCGGGGGTGTTTTTTTATAAACTATGTGATTTGACACTTTGTGCAATTAAATTTATTTTTTCACCTTTGCTTTGAATAATTTTTGAAGTGGTTCTTCTGATACAATCCAAACAGAGTTACAAACACAATCACAACTACTGTCACAACCAAAACAATTATTTGTCGAATTTGCACCGATTATATTGAAATCAAACACCGTCATTTGTGCAAAATCAAATTTTTTACCCGACATTTAACACCGTTGTGCGTATTTAAATAAAAAACAATACTTCAATAACAATTTCTGTATGCTAGTTTTTCAAACCTTGCTAGCGCTGCGTTGAAAATCGGCATTGGGTGACCAGATTGCTTCGTCCAAATGCAATTTGGACTGCGCTCCCTTGCAAAATTTGCCTGACGGCAAACCGGTGTTATTCCACATTTTTGCTGCGGGTCGAACTGGCGGTCTGCCAGTTCTCATCTGACCCGACCAGACAAACAAAAAACATTGACAAAGCAGATAACAAGTGTTAAATTTTTGGCACAAGCTATAAAAAGAGAAAACAATGGTTTATTGGATCGATTACAGAGTCGCAAATTTACTAGGTTTATCATCTCTAGAATCACTCACAAAACGCAAGGTGAAGGATGCTTATCGTGAATTAGAAAAAAAATATCATTCTGATGCCAACCTAAATTATGATATCATGACTGCCGAAGACTTTAGAAAAATAACTGAAGCTAAAGAAGCGCTTGAAGAATATATACGTATTGAACGCAAGAGAAAAAGAGAGCTAAAACAGGCACAAAGATACGGAAGAAGACTCGAAAGAAAACAAAAATTCTTGACGCGCTTTGATTCTTTTAAAAAGCGTTTACCGTTTAGTATAGAAGAAGAAAGTGAAAAAGACATGAGTTTTTCAAAAATTGAATATGATGCGTATGAAAGCTTCATTATAAATATGAAACTTATCAGTATGGTTCCGTTTGCTTCTGGTCTTGCGATAATATGCCTACTAAGAGATAAACAAGAAAAACAACTCGAACGATATGAAAAAAGAAAAACAGAACTAACCGAAGAACGTGTCGCACAGTACCAAAAATAAAACCAAGACTATCTGTACACAATATACAATAATTATTTCAAGAATAATTGTATACAAGCTCACTTTGCAAGATTAATGGTTGTGTCAC
>Ga0265301_10006634_pt1 | contig 11020 bp, 10 predicted proteins | sample AusTroGonzalo_MG_2_FD_193488 | JGI IMG/M metagenome (GOLD analysis project Ga0265301, IMG submission 193488) | Bovine rumen microbial communities from tropical cattle in Woodstock, Queensland, Australia - Gonzalo_04 | ecosystem: Host-associated > Mammals > Digestive system > Stomach > Rumen ...
GATTTGTCGGTGAATGTGCCTGCGCCGACGGGCGAATCGCGCCTTCATGTGCTGGCGGGCATCGCCTGCGATAGCGCTTGCAACATGCTCAAATCGCCCAAGCTGAGACGTGAAATTTACGAGGGCTTTAAGCAACAACTGAATCGCGAAATCATGCTGGTGAAGCCGCCGCTCCGGCTAGAAATCAAGTCTGGCAACCGTCGGCTTTTGGGGCGTATTCCTTCGATGGCGATGCAAGTTCTGGATGGAGATTTGTCGCTGGATATCGAGGGCGGCGCGACTGGGGCGAAGCCGCTGTCGGGGCGCTTTATTGCCGACGGTTCCATGGAGGTGCGGGGGCGAGCCCTATTCGATACGCTACGGCTTTATTCTCGTGGTCCGCTAACGGTTCGCGGGCAAGTAAAAGTCCGCTGGCTCGAGGCCTTCAGCGAAGACCGAATCGAGCTAGCGCGGGGGGTGGAATTCTCGGGCGTCGTGATTGCCCGGCACGAGGTCGTGCATGCTGACCCGGCGCGGCCCGCGACCATTCATTATCCGTCGTTTCTCATGAGCGCCGAATCCGCCCAAATCCCGGCAATCGATTCCACCCTCGTGCCGGACTTTATCTCCGGCACCTTCAAACCTTTCCAATGGAGCTTGCAATAGGAATGGAATGCTTTTTTTGCAGGCATCAAAGGAAATCTCGGGTCAAGCCCGGGATGATAGTGAAGGCTGGTTTTACTCTTATGGAAGTCTCTGTGGCGATTGCGGTGCTGGCGGCGGGAGTTGTCGTGTTCGGGCGTTTCTTGGATGGCTTTAACCGCATTCGGGCGCTAGAACGGGAGCAGGCCCGGGTGGTCTTGGAAACTGCCCATGCTGTGGAGTATTTCATTCAGAATCCGCCGACCTGTCGCGACACGACCTTCGCCTTCGGCGCACTTGCCGCTAGCAATCAAACGTCTGCCGCTCGCAATCAAACCCCTGCCGCTGCGGTTCAGGTGACCCTCAAAACAATCTCCGGCCCGAAACCCATCGCTTGGCTGTCGGCATGCGTTGTCACGCCTTGCCCGCGGACCATCTCAAAAGCTCCTGTTTTCCGGAGGCTAGTACGATGCGTCAAAGACTAGGTTTTACGCTGATAGAGCTCCTTGTGGCGATGGTTGCGGCCACGGCCCTGTCTCTCACCGCCTTGGAGGTATACGGGGCTTACCACAGGCTTTATTTGCATTTGTACGGTAGCTACCAAAAGGAGTCCGCCGCCATCCTGGAAGACCTGCGGCGCATGAACCCATATGCAGCAGGGCCCGCGAATTCCCGTTAACGCGGACTCTCGTTAATGCGCTCGATAAATCGCTCGCCTGGTAAAACAAAAAAAATGCCGGATTTTACTCCGGCATTCATTCTGAAATTTTGTTTCGCTTAGGCTTCTGCGACCTTGGCTGCCTTAGCTGCGGCCTTTTCAGCTGCGCGAGCCCTGTGCATTTCGAAGAGGTTTCCGATGTAGTGCATGAAGCTCAGCACGCTCACCGAGAGGAAACCGACGGAATAGAGGGCGAGGAACGGTCCGATAATGAACTTCTGCGCACCGATGTATTCCAAAAGACCGAAGATGCAGTAGACGCCAACGCCGAGTTCCACAACAGCCTGCCAGGGGAACTTCTGGGCGTAGTGGCTCTTGGCCTTCTTCTTGGAGCCGCCGCTCTTCGGGGTGCGGACAAAGCTGCCCTTGGCACCGATCACGGCAGAGAACACGGCGCGGGAGTTGCTCACTGCAATGCCAACGCCCAGAGCCATGAGGATGGGGAGGCTGAGCAGGCGGATCTTCCAGCCGGTGTAGCCGGAGCAGCGCTGTGCCACAAAGTAAAGAACAGAAGGAGCGATTGCGGCGAGGAAGATAAAGCTAAAGCCAACGGTGTAGGCCCAAGTCGGCAGGTGTGCCACCGGTTCAAAGAAGGCGAGCAGCGGCCATGCACAGAGGGCGGTAAACAACATGCAGGGGTGAATAGAGTAGTGCGTCGTGTGGAGGATAGCGCCAATCTTTACGCGGAGAGGAACCTTGGCCTTGAGCACGCGCGGCAGAATCTTGATAGCGGTCTGGATAGAACCCTTTGCCCAGCGGAACTGCTGTGCCTTGAAGGCGTTGATGTCGTTGGGGAGTTCGGCCGGAACGATCACGTCGAACACGAACTTCATCTTCCAACCAGCAAGCTGAGAACGGTAAGAAAGGTCCATGTCTTCGGTCAGGGTGTCGCCTTCCCAGCCGCCACCGCCGTAGATGGCCTGCTTGCGCCACACGCCTGCGGTACCGTTGAAGTTCATGAAGAGCTTGCCCCAGCTACGTGCAGACTGTTCCACCACGAAGTGGCCGTCGATACCGATAGACTGAGCAAGAGTAAGACCGGATTCGGTGCGGTTCAAGTGGCCCCAGCGACCCTGGACCAGACCGATCTGTTCGTCCATGACCAGGTAGGGGATCGTCTTGAGGAGGAAGTCCTTCTCGGGCACGAAGTCGGCGTCGAAAATGGCGAGGAATTCACCCTTGGCAACTTCCATTGCTTCTTTGAGGGCGCCGGCCTTGAATTCGGAACGGTTCGTGCGGTGGATAAGCTTGATGTCGTAACCCTTGGCGGCCAGTTCGGCGACTTTCTTCTTGGCAACTTCGTAGCATTCGTCGGTTGAGTCGTCCAAGACCTGGATTTCGTGCTTGTTCTTCGGGTAGTCGATGGCGCAGACAGCTTCGAGCAGGCGTTCGACACAGTTTGCTTCGTTAAAGACCGGCAGCTGGGTGGTGACCTGCGGGAGGTCGTCCATGGAATGTTCGCGGTAGAATTGCAGGATGTGCTTGCGGTCGGAGAGACGCGTGGTGCGGCTATTCTTTAAGAATAAGTAAATGCTATAGTAACAGCTAAAACCATAGATGACAAGTCCGATGCCTGCGATGACGTAGACGACGAACATGATGTCGAGTAGGATTGTACTGATTGCCATAAAACCGTATAACCTATATGTAAAACCTTTTGCTCCATTCGGAACTTGCGGCCAAATATAGAAACCTGCGGCCAAGTTTGCTACATTGTGGCAGAGATTTTCTTGAAAAAAATACCAAATAAAGACCCAAAATGAATGTAAAAAAAGAAAAATCCGCCCTGGAAAAATGGATAGACGCTCAAAAGGGCGAAATTGGCTTCGAATCGGCACTTCGAAGTTTAATTTCTTTTGCATGTTCAGAATGGTTTAGACGTGAAAATTTAGTTACGATTCCCCCCGAAGAGGCCCTTGCCCGGGTGCTGGCCACGAACCTGCCCGAATACCCCCTGGGGAAGTGGTTGGACTCGCCTGCGAGGTTCGCCCCCGAAATTGCGGATTTTTGTGAGCGGACCAAGGTGGACCCCCTGCCGGAAGCCTTGAAAGGTGGGGTGCCGACGCTGTTGGATCTGCGCGGGGTCGTTTGTCCGAACAATTCCATGCGCAGCCGCCTGGTAATGGCCGGACTGCCCGAGGGCTCCGAACTCGAGATATACCTGGACGAGGGCTCGCCTATAGAGAATGTACCTGGGGCATTGGTCGCCGACGGACACGTTGTCAAAAAAAGGCAAAAAAAAGAGGGTTTTTGGTCGATTTCTGTGGTCAAACGCCCAGTAAGAGTGTAGATTATATATGTAATGGAAAACAGGATACTGATTATAGGCGATGAAATGCTTGGAGAGCAGGGCGAAGCCGCCAACCGCTTTGCCGAAATTCTCCTTTGTCGCGAAGCCAACAGACCTGTCCAGTTTTCCATAAACGCCCCCGCCCCCCTGACATTACAGCAGCTTTACGACCGCGCCTCTGCCGACATTATAGGCAAAAAGGCCGGGCGTATTATTGTGGGCCTTGGGCTAAAGGAACTCAAGCGCGGCGGCAAGGACTATGCCGGAGTGTTTGCGGCCTACCAGAAGGTAGCCGACGAAATCTTGAACAAGACGCTTGTGCCTGTGCACTTTTTGACGGTTCCCGAGGACATGTTCCCGGTGGCCCCCTCGCAACTGACTGCCCTGAACGACTGCATACGCGGCCTGCAGCAGAAAGACGAAAAGCGCGTAAAGATTTTCGATTTTGCCGCCTACGTGGCGGACTTCAAGGAAAAACAGCTGGAACGCGGTAAATTTGGCCGGAGCCTTTATACCGAAGACGGTAACCCGACCTCTATATGCAACACGTTCCTTGCGCTGTACCTGTACGATTGTGTAATTAAAGAAATGAAATAAAGGAGTTAGTACCATGAGCTTAACAGACGATCATTTCGCCCGCAAGTTAGCAGCCCAGAGCAAAGCCTGGGAAGAAACCAACGACGCTCCCAAAAAGGAACGCACCCGTGAACCTGCCGCCCCCAAGATGGGTATTTGCGACAAGTGCAAGAAAGAAGCTCTTTTGCGCTCTTACCGCTTTAAAGAAACCAGCGTCAGCAACGGTGCAGCTAGCTTTGGCACCGTGACCAAGCACCTCTGCGAAGATTGCGCCCCTAAGTCCCGCGCCCAGAAGGATGCCGAAGTGCCGAAACTCGACAAGCGTCAGCTCAAAAACCTGATGCGTTCCGCTCGTAAGGGCTTGTTATAAAGACCGCTCGGCTTTTGAGCCCGCGACACTTGTTGCTCGGCTTAAAACATTAGACTATATAAAAAGAAGGCTGCCGTACAGGCAGTCTTCTTTCGTTATTTGGTCGAGGCCAAAACTTACATGTTGCTGAAGATTTGGAAACCGCTGTAAGATTCTTGGCCGTGTTCGCTTTGGTCGAGGCCGCGAAGTTCTTGACGTTCGGTAACGCGGAGGCCCATAGTCTTCTTGATTGCGTAGAAGATTGCGCTAGCAGCTGCGAAGCAGGGGACTGCGTAAGCAACCACGCCGATGGCCTGAGTGCCGAGAGTGTAGTCGCCAGTGATATCGAAGATACCCACAGCGAGCGTACCCCACACACCGTTCACCAGGTGAACCGAGAGAGCACCGACCGGGTCATCCAAGTGCAGGCGGTCGAACATGAAGACTGCACCCACAACCAGCACGCCAGCGATAGCACCGATAATCCAAGAGGAAAGCGGGCTCACCACGTCGGCACCGGCAGTGATAGCCACGAGACCGGCAAGGCATCCGTTGAGGGCCATGGTGGCGTCCGGCTTCTTGGAAACGATCCAGCTGGTAAGAGTAGCGGTAATGATACCGGCAACAGCAGCGAGGTTCGTGGTCACCAGAATCCAGCTAGTAGCCTTCGGGTCGCCAGAGAGAGCAGAACCGGCGTTGAATCCCCACCAACCGAACCACAGCATGAACACACCGACAGTAGCAAGCGGAATGTTGTGAGCCGGAATAGCGTGAACCTTGCCGTTCACATACTTACCGATACGCGGTCCAAGAATCATCACGCCAGCGAGAGCTGCCCAACCACCCACGGAGTGAACCAGGGTAGAACCGGCCAGGTCGTGGAAACCAGCCTTGCCGATGGTGGAAAGCCAGCCGCCGCCCCATGTCCAGCTACCCACAATCGGATAGACAAAGGCAACGTAGATGATCGTGAACACGAGGAAGGAGTTGAGCTTCACGCGTTCGGCAACGGCACCAGACACGATCGTGGCTGCAGTCGCAGCAAACATCGCCTGGAACAACCAGTCAGTGAACAGGGTGAAGTGACCGTTGTAGGCGGCGGTGAACTTAGAGGGATCAGCCCAGTCACCGATGCCGAATCCGGCAAATCCAAGTACTCCGGAGATCGCGTTGAACGTTCCGGGGTACATGAGAGCAAAGCCAATGGCGGCGTACATCGTGATACCTATGGCGGGAACCGCGATGTTCTTGAAAGCGACGTTGGCCGCGCACTTGGCGCGAACAAGACCCGCTTCGACACAGGCAAAGCCCAGGCCCATGACAAACACCAACATGGCGCTGATCATGATCCAAATGTTTTCTGTCATAAAGATGGCGTCGCTGACAGGTACGACAGTTGCTGCTTCGTTCATTTTTTAAAGTCCTTGTGGTTGATGTTTAGCCGATCGCTTCGGGGCCGGTTTCGCCGGTACGAATGCGGATGCACTGTTCGAGTTCGGTGACGAAAATCTTGCCGTCGCCAATGGCACCCGTGCGGGCTCCCTTGATAATGGCATCGATACAAGGCTGTACAAATTCGTCGTTCACAGCAATCTTAAGGCAAATCTTCTTGAGCAAGTTCACCTCGGTCACGACGCCACGGAAACGCTGGTTGTAACCGCGTTGCTGACCGCAGCCCAGGACGTTGGTAACAGACATCTTGAAAATCTTGCTCTCGTAAAGTTCTTGCTTTACGATGTTTAATCGTTCGGGTTGGATATAAGCTGTAACTAGCTTCATGTTCCTATCCTTTGTTGAGGTTGTTTCTTGTTTTGCCCAACTTATTGCAAAAGGCGTGCCAAAATCAAAAAGGAGCCCAAAACTCGTAAAAATGGCCGAAAATAAGTTAAATAACGCGTTTTGTTAAACATCGATTACAAATTTTGGCTTTCAAAACTTGTAATGCGCGCAAAAAATGTAAAGATTTTTCGTCGTACGTTCCGTTGTAAATTTTTGTTTATCCTACGCTAAGATGGGGGGGGGTTAAGTCGATTAGACTGTATGATTCTTGTTGATTTGTTGTAATGCGTGAAATTTTTTTTGTCTGATAATTGTATTGCTTGTGCTGTATAAAAAGGTTTGTTTGCGTGTTACTGTTGCAGACAAGCTGTTTATTACATTTTTATTTTGTAGTTGTTTTTATTGACAAAGTAATTTTTGTTTTGGTTATATTTGCGAGCGTCAACCTAAACTAGGTTGATCGGTAAAAAGTAACTTTGGGGGTCATTTTTTTACTGGATTATAAAAGTTGACCTCTCTAAAATATTTAGGAGAGAGAAATGAAGAGCAATCGTTCTTTATTGTTTCTTTGCTGCGCCCTTGCAACCGGCTCTATGGCTGCAAATCAGCAGGTTGCAGTTTCTTCTGCACAGCTTAATGTTACAAAGTCTAAAACCGACGTGCTCGGCCGTCATAACACAAAGGTGACAAGTGCTCCTGTCGCTTTTGTGAAGGGAATTCAGCCGACGAAGGCTTTGGCTAAGGCGTATCCGACCGAACCGTCGATGACTAAAACAGAAGGCTATTATTCGATTTGGGGCGAAACCAAAACCTATAAGCTTAACAACAAAAAAATGGCTAATGAACGAGCCTATAAAGAAGCTATCGCAAAAATTGAAGATGCTGATAAGCCGAGAGATTCGTTCTCTAGGCATACTAACGACAGGTTGCCTACAAATACTCCTAATACGACCTACTATACAACGACGTTTACGACGAACGAATGTGCTGGTAAGAGTGGCTGTCGTTTAACAGTTCAAACCGATTGGTCCCCCGATACTTGGGAACCCATTGATTTCCTGAGCGTTCCTCTGATGATGTCTTATGGTCACGACCTTTCCGATGTGGATTTCTTCCCGATGGTGGGTGCAACTGGTGAAGGTATTGGCGTTCACTTTGTTGAACCGGCCGCTCCGTCTGCAGATTTTGTGACTGGTGGCAAGTTGAAAATGGGTGGTGATTGCAGTGATTCGTACTATTCTCCTGATATCGCTCATGCATCCAATATCGCTCGCTTGATGAATACGGTCGCTCCTGGTGCTACTTTGTATGGTTATACCACCAGCTGCGCAGATTACATGAATAATACAGACCATATTCCGTATCCTGTGAATCCGTATGATCAGAACCCCAAAATCTACGTTGGTACTATCAACAACAGCGAATGGTATTCAGGCGAAGTGTACAGCCAGGATAGCCGCTATATCGACGAACTGGTCTATAACACACGTATCATTGAATTCGCTGCAGCCGGTGATAGGGGCTTGGATGGCTCGAACCAGATGCTGCATGCCGCTATGGGTACCAACGTGATTACGGTCGGTGCTGTCAGAAGTCCCTTCTCTGGTGGTATGCACAAGACTTCGAGCTTTATCAACCCGAAGTACAGGAACTCTAAGGAAACAATCGTGAAGCCTGAAATTGTGAACTTCTCGGACTTCGAATTCCCGACTAGCTATTCGCCGGTGATTCAGAATGATTTCGTGATGCCTCCGTATATGATGCAGACGGCTTCTGCTTCTGCATTCAGTGCTGCGACCGTTGCATTGCTGTTGGACAAGCAGCCGTTCTATCGTTGGCACCCGGAAGTGGTCAAGGCCCTTATGCTGACATCGGGTATTAATAGACTCGATATCGATGCTTCGAGTCACGACCGTGACAATGGCCCCTATTATGCTCAGAGGGCTATTAGCGCCGATGCAATGGGCAGCAACAACCGTGCTCGTTTCTGGAATGGTAATAATAAGGACTTCTTTACGAATACCAACAACAAAATTGAATTCGAAGAATCTGGAATTATCGCTGGCATGACGTACCGTATTGCTATTGCTTGGCTGTCTAGCGGTGACTATGTTTATGAAAATGGTAAGCTGCCGCAGGATATCAACCTTGCCGTTTATCAAGATGGCAAGCTGATTGGTAATTCTGCTTCTACCGGCAACTCCTTTGAATATGTAGAAGTGAAGCCGAATAATGCTCATAACCTGAAAATCGTGATTCGTCGCGTTAGAAATGAAGGCGGCCGCGTGCTTTTGGGCTACAACTTCCATGGCTCTACCAATAACTAATTTGGCTTAAATAATTGTTGCTATGAAGCCGGTAGAATTTCTGCCGGCTTTTTCATTTTATATTTTAGCCAATCGGCGTGTTGCCTCGCCGATAAGGAGCATTTATGTCGATTATCCGCAAAAGACTTTCGCAAGATTCTACATCCCGTTCTGAAAAGGCCCTGTTCGATACAGCCGTTTGCCTGAATGACGGTTGGGACATTTGGATGAACGCCAAGTTGAACTTCGAAGTCAGGCGGAATGGTTTCAGCGTGGACCATGAAGTTGACTGTATCTTGTACCACAAGAAATACGGAATGCTTCTGATTGAATGCAAAGACGGCCAAATTTCTACAGAAGAGGCCCCTGGCACTGAAGAAGGCTTTATTTGGAAACAGAACGGCCGAATCATGGCGCGTTCTCCGATACAGCAAATCCAGCAGTCGATTCACCCGTTGCACGACCACTTTAGCGAAATGTTCCCTAAGGCGGTGGGGAATTCTTACTATAAAGTCCGTGTGCAGTGGGCAGTGTGTTTCCCTGACATGGACAGTATGGAAAAAATCGGTGGCAACGCCATACAGCCCAAACGAATTATCTTCAAAAGCGATCTTAAAAGCTACAACACGCTTGAACGCAAAGTCAAGAAGATTCTTGAAACAAAGGAAGCCTCGCACGGCGGGGGTCCCTTCCCGAATGATGAACTGACTGACGATGACTACAGCAGGCTCATGAGTTTTTTGGGTTGTTTTGATGAACCCACTTGGCCAGAACTCTGGGAAATGGAATTTGGCGCGCGCCTCCAACCTACCCTTATACAAGAAATGCTCATGGATTCAATTACGCGCAACCCGCGCATGCGAATCGAAGGCGTGGCAGGTTCTGGAAAGTCGCTGTTGGTGTTGTGGGAAACCCGTCGCTTGGTGGCGGAGGGCAAACGCGTCGCTGTGCTCTGCTACAACGACTTGCTTGCAGAACAATTGCAGCAAAACTTTAAAAAATTGGGCTTTGACGATACCCAAGTCGTGGCGGCAAGTTTCTACAAGTTGGCCTACAAGTACGTGCATGCGGCAAAAGTAAAGGGCGTGCCGCGCCGGGAACCCGCAGATGCTGCCGGTAAAACGGAATACTACAACGCCATAGCGACAAACTTTGCTCCTGCGATAAAAGCACTCCGCGAAAAAAAGAAAAACCTGTTCTTTGACGCCTTGATTGTAGACGAAGGGCAAGATTTTGAAAACAGCTGGCTTGATACTGTATTACAATTGCTAAAGAAGCCCGAAAACGGTTTAATCCGTTTTTTCTACGACAGGAACCAGACTATTTACAAGGGTCGCGAAGTTCTCGGAAACAAGACCATTGGCGCCTTGCCCGTGATGGTACTCAAGCGTGGTTACCGCTGCACCAAGAAAATTTTGGATTGGGTCTACGACACCACCGATATTAGGGTGCCTTGTTATGACGATACTCCCGAAGGGCGCCCCGTAGATATTCGCCTGTACAGCAAGCCTGAAGAACAAGTGGACTTGTTGAGCAAAGAAGTTGAACGCCTCCGCAAAAAAGGCGTTGATCCCAAAGACATTCTGGTTGTTTCGCTGCGCAGCCGCAACCATTCGGGCCTTGCCGCCTTGAACGACGATGTGTTCCAATGGAGCGATATCAACGATTCGTTGAACGGCCTTGCCATAAACATTGTGTCGGTTTACCGCTACAAGGGCTTGGACAAACGCGTGGTGATCCTTACGGATTTGGAGCCTTCTAAAAACGGTCCGGGTTACCCCCATAGCAACGCCCACCTGATTATGGTCGGTGCAACGAGAGCCAAGGAAAACCTGATTGTCTTCAAACAGCGGAATGTATGTTTAAGTTAAGCGTAATGGTGTGAATTTGTATGAAATTTTGGCCCAAAAGAGGGCTAAAATAAGTTATCTTGTGGCCTGAAATTTTATATGGAGGGCTAGGATGAATCGCCAACAACGCGAAGAGCTTCTTGAGAATCTGGCAGTCTTGGAAAAGAGCCGGAACGAATACATTCAAACGTATGCAGGGGTTAGCGTAAGCGACAGGACAGTGAGGGCGGTGCAGTTGCGCAAGGCCCTCGAAAACGTGAAACGCCCCTTTGCCCAGTTGTGCGAAAAGGTAAGGTCCGAAGATTGGCTGTTTTTGCCCTTCGATCTGCCGGAACCCGCTTGCGTTCGTGAATCGGAGCTCACGTATTTTGCTCTCCCGCCCAAGACCCTTTCGCAGTTGGTCATGCTGATTGCGGCCTCCATAAAAAAGCAGAACGTTACGGTACTTTCGATTTGCACCAGGAATTTGGTGGTTTACGAAATGATGTTCGGTTTCTGGGCTGTTCCGCAGAAGGACCACTTGGACGAGCG
>Ga0265301_10006639_pt1 | contig 11015 bp, 7 predicted proteins | sample AusTroGonzalo_MG_2_FD_193488 | JGI IMG/M metagenome (GOLD analysis project Ga0265301, IMG submission 193488) | Bovine rumen microbial communities from tropical cattle in Woodstock, Queensland, Australia - Gonzalo_04 | ecosystem: Host-associated > Mammals > Digestive system > Stomach > Rumen ...
CACAGACCGTGAGATGCACGACCTCGTAGAACAGCTCTTCGCCACCACCTCGCCCAACTACACTCCCGACGGTCATCTCATCGTCTCCATCCTCCCACAAGACACCATCGCAAACTTATTCAAATAAAATGCAACAGAAAATCATTCTTACGGGCGACCGCCCCACAGGTCCCCTTCACATCGGACATTATGTAGGCTCCCTGCGTCGCCGCGTCGAGCTCCAGAACTCGGGCCTCTATGATAAGATCTTCATCTTCGAGGCCGACGCACAGGCCCTCACAGACAATATCGACAACCCCGAGAAAGTGCGCCAGAACGTCATCGAGGTCGCCCTCGACTACCTCGCCGTAGGCCTCGACCCCGCCAAGAGCACCCTCTTCATCCAGAGCCAGATTCCTGAGCTCTGCGAGCTCACGTTCTACTTCATGGACCTTGTCAGCGTCAGCCGTTTGCAGCGCAACCCCACGGTGAAGACCGAGATCCAGATGCGCGGTTTCTCCGGCGAGAGCATCCCCGTGGGCTTCTTCACCTATCCCATCTCCCAGGCCGCCGACATCACCCTCTTCAAGGCTACCACCGTCCCCGTCGGCGAGGACCAGGAACCCATGCTGGAGCAGTGCCGCGAGATCGTGCGCCGCTTCAACAACATCTACGGCGAGACCCTCGTGGAGCCCAACATCCTGCTGCCCGAGAACGCAGCCTGTCTGCGTCTGCCCGGCACCGACGGCAAGGCCAAGATGAGCAAGTCCCTCGGCAACTGCATCTATCTCAAGGACAGCGCCGACGAGGTGCAGAAGAAGGTCAAGTCCATGTTCACCGACCCCAACCACCTGCAGGTCAACGACCCCGGTCAGGTAGAGGGCAACACCGTCTTCACTTACCTCGACGCCTTCTGCCGCCCCGAGCATTTCGAGCGCTACCTGCCCGAATATGAGAACCTCGACGCCCTCAAAGACCACTATCGTCGCGGTGGCCTCGGCGACATGAAATGCAAGAAGTTCCTCACCGCCGTGCTGCAGGAGACCTTGGAGCCCATCCGTCAGCGCCGCGCTGAGTTCGAGAAGGACATCCCCGCCGTCATCGACATCCTCCGCAAGGGCACCGAGGCAGCCCGCGAGGCCGGTGCGCAGACCATGTCCGAGGTGCGTCGCGCCATGCGTCTCGACTACTTCGACGACGCTTCCTTTACCGCCGAACAAACCGCCAAGTTCCAACAATAGAACCCTTAACCCCTTAACCACGCATGAACTGCTACATTAGACTCACGACCCTCGCCGCCTGCCTCATGCTTTGCGCCGCTGCTGCTCAGGCACAGGATAACGGCTACAAGCCGATGGACGATGTCAATAAGGTTGTGGACCTCACCCTCGACTCTCTGGAGAAGGTCAAGACCGCGCGCCCCGAGGCGGGCAGCAGCCGCGTGGGCGACAACCCCGTGCTCTTCCTCGTCGGTAACTCCACGATGCGCACGGGCACTAAGGGCAATGGCGACAACGGCCAGTGGGGCTGGGGATTCTTCGAGCACCACTACTTCGACGCCAGTAAGATCACCGTCGAGAACCAAGCCCTTGGCGGCACCAGCTCCCGCACCTTCTACACGCAGCTGTGGCCCGATGTGAAGAAAGGCATCCGCCCGGGCGACTGGGTGATTATCGAGTTGGGACACAACGACAACGGCCCCTTCGACAGCGGCCGCTGCCGCGCCACCATCCGCGGCATCTCGTCCACCGACAGCCTCGTGGTGACCCTCAAGGAGGGCCCCAACAAAGGGCTGCAGGAGACCGTCTATAGCTATGGTGAGTATATGCGACGCTTCGTGCGCGAGACGCGCGCATTGGGTGCACATCCAATCCTCATGAGCTTGACGCCAAGGAAATCTCCCCTCCCTGACGGGGGAGGGGCCGGTTGGCAACCCGTGCGCGTAGCAGATAGCTTCGGCGGCTGGGCCAAGCAGGTGGCAGAGGAACTCAATGTGCCGTTCATCGATCTGAATGAGATCTCCGCTGCTAAGTACGATGCCATGTCCTCGTGGAAACTCAACTATCACTTCTATCTTGATAACATCCACACCTCCAAGTTTGGTGCCGAGCTCAACGCCCGCAGCGCTGCAGAGGGACTCATGGCCTGCCAGCACCCCGAACTGCAACCGCTGAAGGCTATGATGCAGAACATCGCGCTGCCCACCACCAGCGTAAAGCGCGAAAAGGGTAAGCCCGTTGTCTTCATCACCGGCGACAGCACCGTCAAGAATACTGACCGCGATACCACCGGCATGTGGGGCTGGGGCTCGCAGGCATGGCGTATCTTCGACGAGAACAAAATCACCTATATCAACTGCGCGCAGGCGGGACGCTCGTGCCGCACCTATCTCCGTGAGGGACGCTGGGAGAAGGTCTATAACGACCTGCAGCCGGGTGACTTCGTACTCATACAGTTCGGACACAACGACATCGGTGAGCTCCACCGTGGCAAGCACCGCGGCGACATCCCGGGCGTCGCCGATACCAGCTGCGTCAGCCGCGTAGTGCTCAAGGACGAAGCCTACAACGAGGTGGTCTATAGCTTCGGCTGGTACCTCCGCAAGATGATCGACGACTGCTGCGAGAAGGGCGCCACGCCCATCATCGTCAGCCTCACGCCCCGTAATGAATGGCCTGACGGCAAGCACATCGAGCGCCGCAACGACAGCTACGGACAGTGGTATCGCGCCGTCGCCGAGCAGACAGGCACCACCTTCCTGGACCTTCATAACATTACCGCCGATGCTCTCGACGCCATCGGCCCCGAGGCCACCAGGGCATACTATTGCGGCGACCACACCCACACCTCCCTGCGCGGTGCCCGCCTCAACGCCCTCGGCATCGCCATTGGCCTCCGTCGCTCGGGTAGTCCTCTGGCCAACTATCTTAAATAGAATATAAAAAGGCAAAGCAAACCTCTATATTTCTCTAAGGTGCAAAAATCTCATCTTAACCGTTTGTCTTTTAAGTGTAACTAATCACTATCTTTGTGGCCGAAAGGGGGTACGATGGCATAGCGTCTTCATAACGATGGTGCATCGTTACGAATACAATGGAGCATCGTTGGCGATACGATGGTACATCGTCACAAAAACGATGGCGCATCGTTTGTGATACGCTGGTGCAGCGTTGCAGAAACGAAAAGGAGGAGGAACTGAAAAGAAGCTGATAAAAAACAAAGGTCCTTCCATAATGCGAAAGGGCCTTTGTCATGCGTTTCTTTTTAAAGGGAGCTCTCTTAGAAGAGGGGAGAGGGATAGACGCCAGCATCTACGAGGGCTTTGATGCGCTCCACGGTGCCGGGACGGTCAGCGGCGTAGGTAACGCCGAACCACTTGGAGGTGGTGTCGAGGACCTTGCAGGTAGCGGTGCCTTCGTTGATGAGCTTATCAACCATCAGCGGGATGAAGAACTCAGCCTTCAGGTTGCTCATGTTCTTCGGGTCGGAGAGGAACTCCTTGAAGTACTCCTCGCTGTAGGCGAAGTAGTCGGGCGTGAAGCCCCACATATTCATCGAAACGGGCACATTCTCGCCACCCACGGGCACCCACTTGTCGCCATCCTTGTAGCAGATCTCACCGTCGATGGTGTCAATCTCTGTGCGCTCCACAATGTCCTTGAGATTGCCATTGGCATCGGTGTTGCACACACCACGTGCTACGCTACCGTTCTCGGAGAGGGTGTTGCCAACACGGAAGCCCACCATGGCGTACTTGCCCTTGCTACCCTCGGGAAGGTCGGCGAGGAACTTACCGATAGCCATGAAAGCGTCGCGGTTGTAGAAATCGTCGCAGTTGATGACGCAGAAGGGTTCCTTGATGACATCCTTACCCATCAGCACCGCGTGGTTGGTACCCCAGGGCTTCACGCGACCTTCGGGAACCTTGAAGCCTGCGGGCAGGTCGTCGAGGGCCTGGAAGCAGAGCTCGCAGGGCACGTGACCTTCGTACTTCTTCAGGATCTGGTTGCGGAACTGGTCCTCAAAGTCGCGGCGGATGACCCACACGATTTTGCCGAAGCCGGCCTGAATGGCGTCGTAGATGGAATAATCCATGATGGTTTCACCATTGGGGCCGAGCGCATCGAGCTGCTTCAAACCACCATAGCGGCTGCCCATGCCGGCAGCAAGAAGAAAGAGGGTTGGTTTCATTTGTTAAACGTTATTAAAAGTTAGATTTATAGGGTTCTGCCTGCAAAAATACAAAGAATAATCTTACGAACAGCATAAAACAGCAAAAAACTTTGCCTCTTCGCGCACTTTTCATGCTTACCGATACTTTACCCGTTCATATTTTTATTATCTTTGCATCCAAAATCCACACATTGTATGCTCGCAAAGACTTATTCGTCCACAGTCAATGGAATCATCGCCATCCCCGTGACCATCGAGGTGAATGTCGTACCTGTTTCCAAGGAGGCCCCTGCACATAAAATCATCGTAGGCCTCCCCGACAGCAGCGTCAAGGAGAGCTTCAGTCGCATAGAAGCCGCAATGGACAATATCGGTTTGAAGTTCCCCAAGGAGGATATCACCGTTAACCTCGCACCCGGCGACATCCGCAAGGAAGGTACAGGCTTTGACCTCCCTATCGCCATGGGTATCCTCATGGCTAACTCCATTGTCTCCACGAATCTGGCACAGCGTTTCATGCTGGTGGGCGAGCTCAGTCTCGACGGCAGCCTGCAGCCCATTCGCGGCGCACTGCCCATCGCCATCAAGGCGCGTGAGATGGGGTATGAGGGGCTGATTGTGCCGGAACAGAATGTCCATGAGGCGGCTGTCGTGAACCGTCTGAAGGTCTATGGTGCCAGCAGCATCGGGCAGGTCATTGACTTCTTCACTGGCAAGACAGAGACACTGCAGCCCACGGAGATAGATACGCGCGCCGAGTTCTTTGCCCACCAAGCGGAGGTACATCTCGATTTCGCCGACGTGAGAGGGCAGGAGAGTGTGAAACGAGCTTTCGAGGTGGCGGCAGCAGGTGGCCATAACCTGATAATGGTGGGGCCTCCGGGGGCCGGTAAGAGCATGATGGCGCGCCGTCTGCCCAGCATCCTGCCACCCCTCTCGCTGGCCGAGAGCTTGGAGACGACGCAGATACACAGCGTGGCCGGCAAGCTCAAAGGCGGCACGGGCCTCATCACTGAGCGTCCCTTCCAAGCACCGCACCATACCGTTTCGCAGGTCGCCCTCGTGGGTGGCGGCGCCAACCCCATGCCCGGCGAGATATCGCTGGCGCACAACGGTGTCCTGTTCCTTGACGAGCTGCCAGAGTTCCCACGGGCTGCTCTTGAGGTACTGCGACAACCACTCGAAGACCGTAAGATCACGGTTTCACGTGCTAAGTACAGCATCGACTATCCTTGTAACTTCATGTTCGTGGCCTCCATGAACCCCTGCCCCTGTGGCTACTACAACCATCCCACGAAGGCGTGTCAGTGTACGCCCGGCCAGATCCACAAGTATTTGAACAAGATCAGCGGCCCCCTGCTGGACCGTATCGATATCCAGTGTGAGATTCTGCCAGTGCCCTTCGCCCAGCTCAGTCAGATGAAGCCTGGCGAGCCCTCGTCGGTCATCCGCGAACGGGTGATAAAAGCCCGCAATATACAGGAACAGCGGTTCCGGGGCGTGAACGGCGTTCATTGCAACGCCCAGATGAATGAGAAGATGCTTCATCAGTTTGCCGAGCCCGATGCCGCCTCTTTGGAGATGCTCCGTATGGCAATGGAGAGATTAAAGTTGTCCGCTCGTGCCTACAGCCGTATCTTGAAGGTTGCAAGAACCATAGCGGATTTAGAGGGAAGCGAGCAAGTACAGAGCCAACATATCGCCGAAGCTATAGGGTATAGAAACTTAGATAGAAGCGACTGGGCAGAAAGAGGATTATAGTTGACCGAGTGCAATACTACCTCACCGGAGGCTCAGCACAGGTGCAAGGAAATCCGTATAATCCGTATAATCCGTGGTTCCTTTTATTTGATTTAAGCAAATTTTTGGAAAAAAATTGTGTGTTTGGAAAATAAACATTACCTTTGCGGCGAAATGTTTGAAAAATAAACATAGAGCCGATGAAAAGTGTAATCGAACATACGTTAGACATCATCACTCGAACAAGAGGTGAAGTCTTAGGGCACAAGGAGCCGACAGGCGAGACCTTATTCATGGTATGGGGTTATCCCACCGCATTCTTTCTCCTGCTGGAATTTGCCGCCTTGATGCTGCTGCATCAGAACTGGTGCACATGGATATGGTTAGGTATCCCGCTGGTAGGTGCTCCGTTGATGATTTATTACCTTCGCAAAGATGACGACCACACCCATTGCCGCACGATTGAGGCGAACGTCATCCTGCAAATGTGGATGTTCTTGGGATTCATCAGCTGTCTTGGTGGTTTCCTTATGGGATGTGCCGATGTCTTCGAGATCTGCTACTGCACTTTCCAGGGATTGCTTGTCAGCATGGGATGCTTCGTCACAGGGGTCATCCTGCGTTTCCGTCCCAAGACCCTTTGTGGCTTTATCGGTGCCATCCTGAGTTTCGCCGCCCTCTTTTTCCAAGGTGAGCACTGGCCTTGGCAGTTGTTTGTCGCAGCTGTCGTGGCCATCATCACGCTCATCATCCCGGGCCATCTGTTCCGCCGCTACGTTAGAATCACCTTTCGGAAGAACTCCTGATGAAGACAAAAACAATAAAAAAAATGATTAATATTGTTTAGTTAGTATGAGTAATTTCAAGTTCCCTCCTATCAATTCGTTGCTCCACAGCGAGCTACGGCTGAAAATTGTTGTGGCGCTCGACTCGCTTCAGAGTGCCGATTTCATGTATCTGTGCCAGATTACCGATTCTACACGCGGCAATCTGAGCACACAGATTACCACTCTCATGGATGCCGGCTACATTGATGTGACGAAGTCGGGCCTTGGCCGTTTCTCTCGCACCACATGCAGCATCACCAGTAAGGGACGCGAAGCACTCCGCAACTACGAGGACGGCTTGCGCAAGATATTCTCGCAGGAGGTGCCCGCACAAGAAGAACAAAAAATGATTAACCCATAAACAACCTTGTATTTATGAGAAAGAAAATGATGCTTATGCTGCTGCTTACCCTGGTGGGGTTGAGTTGCAGAGCCGCAGATGCAAAGATCATCGTGTGGCAGAAAGACGGCAGCAAGACTGAGGTGCTGTTCAACCAGATGCCTGAGTTTATGTATCAGGACGGCAATGTCTCCGTTCAGAACGGGGCCACCACTCTTTCGTGGCCACTCGCCACATTGGACAAATTCACCTTCGAGGATGTCGAGGCATCCGTCCCTACGGTTCCTACCGATGTGAAGGACGTAGAGATGCCCAAGCTCGACATCGTGAAGGACTGTGCAGTCTATGACCTCAGCGGAAAGCTCATCAAAGCGAAAATCCGCTCACTCTCTGAACTCCCCAAGGGGACGTATATCATCAAGGACGGAAGTGTAACGACTAAAGTGATGAAGCGATGAAAAAACAAAAATTATTCCTACTGGCCTTGTTCTCCATGATCTGGCCGGCATTGTCAATTCTCAATTGTCAATTTTCAATTCTGAAAGCTCAGACCTTCGTCGTTGTTGATAAGAACGGAAACAAAGTTTCCTACGACGTCAGTAAGATCAATAAGATCATCTTCCAGGAAGACCCTCCGGGCTTCACGGTCTATGAGACGAAAGAAGCTGAGGCCGAGGCAGAGCCTGTCGTTGAGCAGACCACCTACACCTTCGACAACGTGCAGACCTTCCTGGGCGCTCCCGACTTCCTGTTCTCGCATCCCGACACCGTATATGTCGGCGGTGAGACGGAGTCGTTCAGGTTCCAGCTGAGGACCAACGTGAGCTATGACTTCAAGACCAGCGACACCTGGCTCCGCTTCTCAAGTATGGTGGAGGGGACAGACTCCTTGCAGTTCCAGGCAGGCATGAACCCCATGACGACGCAGCGTGTGGGATATATTGCATTCGCTAATGAGGACGAGACGCTGTGCGACACACTATGGGTGGTGCAGGCCGGGAAATACGACTCGCGCTATATCGCTATCGACTGGACGACCACATCGCTCAACAGCTACAACGAACAAAGCGGTGAGGCGAAACTGACCTTTGCCGGCGAAGTGCCGGTGATGGGTAAGTACGACGTGGTGCTGTTGCCCAAGGACGGCGATTACATCATTCGCCTCATCAACGAGGTGCAGCAGGCCGAGGGCAGCAAGACGGTCACGCTCACTACGCGTGACGGTGTGATGGGTAACCTGTTCAAGAATACAAGATTCACCCTCGCCACCGAAGGCGGTGCACATGGGGCTCCCAAACGTGCTCCTGCTTCGGCCTACGACGATGCTCCTGTCTATCTGCCGACGAAAGTGGAAATCTTCACAGGCGACGAGTATGTTGAAATCTACAATGCAGCCAAGACCGGTCTCCGTAAAGCTCCACAAGGTTTTGAGAATGAGTTTTTCAATTGGGAGTACAATCAAGACGGTGCTGTGCTTTGGGAAAGCGGCATGCAGTCGCTCTCATGGGACAAGCTCAACTTCAATCTCGGTTTGAAAGGCCTATTCTCGTTTGACTTCGGCGATATTCCCTGGGAAGATGTTCGCATGGGTGACCTGCAGCATTTGAAGATAGCCCTTGAGGGTGGCTTCGACATGGAGATGGTTTTGAAGTATCTCGTCTCTAGCTCAGTAGAATGGAAGAAGGAATGGACACTGAAGGAGGATGTATTCCAGGCTAAATACACCTTCATGGTAGGTACTGTGCCTGTCTATATCACGGTTTGTGCCGACCTCATGGCAGAAGTCAGTCTTGGTGCATCTGGCGAGGCCAGCATTACGTCGGGCATCAAGGCTTCTAATACTGTGACTTACGGTGTGGAGTGGGACGCCAAGGATAACACTGTCTCGAAGATATCAGAGTGCGAGAAAAATCTGGAGTTGGTAGGTCCCAACGTGGACATCAAGGCACATGCTGAGGCGCGTGCTACTTGCTATCCTAAAATAGAAATAGGTATCTACAAGGTGCTTTGTCCAACCATCAGTCCGCAGCCGTACCTCAAGGCTGAGGCCGACGGGCGTCTTGTTGACAACCAGTACGTGGCTTGGAACGCTGGCGTCAGCACAGGTGTTGACCTCGGACTGGGCCTCTCACTCGACCTCTTCTTCTGGGAATGGGAACTGGCAGACATTGATCCGATTAACGTATTCGACCTGCCGCTCGTCAGTCTGCCTGATGAGATTAAGTTGCTCAACGAAGCTGAAGAGGAAGTGCTCATCAACGGTAAGCGTGAGGTGAAGTACCACGTCACGAACAAAATCAACCTGACAGGCAAGACCTACAACGCTCCTGGAGTCCTTGTACATTTCGAAGCAGAGGGTGGTGAACTCGAGGATGAATACGGATATACTGATAAAGACGGTAATGTAAGTGCATTCTTCACACTGAAAGACCTGGAAGGCGGCAAGGTGAAGGCAGAAGTAGTGTTGGGTGCCGAGCCTGAAGAGCAAGAGGAAGGTACGGCTGTTGATGAAGAAGATGGTATCAAGGCTGACGACTGGAATGCGATAGCTATCGACCATCGTCTGACACCATCGCCTGCTTCTCAGGATATCGAGAAGGGTACAACGGCTGCCATCATCTATAAGTTGGAACGCTACAACTCGAAGACGGGCGAATGGACAGGCTTTGGCGGACAGACCATACAGTTTGAAGCTACAGGTGGTACAGTAGCTCCTACATCGGCCGTCACGGCACAAGACGGTACCGTAGCTGTCACCTTCACCCCTGAGGATGAGGCCACTGAAGGCAAAGTCACCGGCTCAACTTCTGGCAAAGATCCTGACCCGTGGGGAAAGGTCAGCTCTGCTACTATCAAAATCAAAGAAGAAGGTGGTGGAGATGATATTGTCATCGTTGACGAAGGCCTGAAGAAAGCTGCAAAGCAGAAGCCCAACGTATATGTTGTAAAGAACAAGAAGACTGAAGAGATACAGACCCGCGAATACAAGCCTCAGTGGTCGGAATGGGGCAAGGACCAGGATGCTGTCCAATTCTCGTTGGAGGATGCTGATGACGAGGGTGGCACACTGGGTATGATCTGGGGATTTCTCCCTCTGTCGATGACTGATACCGAGTTGGCACTCACCCCAGAGCAGTTTGCTAACACGCCTGGCATGAAATTCGGTTTTGATGTCTACGACGGTATTCAGTTGTCGGGTGACTTCATGTCTATGACCGATCATACCGAAGGCAATCTCCTGCCAGCAAGTAGGATTATGCTACACAAGGTGAAGTCAAGCAGCACCACCGCAGCCAGACGCGCACCTGGTGAAGAGGAATATACTGGCGAATACGAACTCCTGTTCTACTTGGTCTTCAAGAACAAGGTATATAATCCTGAGACACAAGAAATGGAGGAAGGCGACGACTATGAAGTCTATGGCCGAGGCACGATGAAAATGCACCAGCCCACCATCACCAGCTTCCAGGTCAAAACTGAGAAAGATTGGGTGAAAGTAGGTGAATCGACGCAGGTGAACCTGGTCAAGTACTATGAGGAAGGAGCCACTTGGGACTGGAACGATGTGGAACTGGTCGGACAGTCGGCCAGCTATGCGAATTCTGACAGCGAGAACGCAGGGTTCTTCTCATGGGATGCTGCCACGCAGACACTCACCTCACTGAAGTCGAACGACAACAAGCGAGTCTATCTGAAGTTTGCCCTCAAGAGCAAACCCGATGTAGATTTCTACACCTCTCTTGCCACTGGCGAAGGTTGGAAGTACACGATGATCAAGCCGAGTGTGGATGAGTTCACTTATACCGGATACGGTTATCTCTCCTTCAGCTTCGACTTTGCACCGAAGGCCAGTGAGGACGAGAAGTTCGACTACAACTCCCTGGAGATTGACCCTGAGACGAACCCCAACGGTTACTTCTCTATCCCAATGACCTATGCCGCACAGGGCTGGCCGT
>Ga0265301_10006641_pt1 | contig 11013 bp, 9 predicted proteins | sample AusTroGonzalo_MG_2_FD_193488 | JGI IMG/M metagenome (GOLD analysis project Ga0265301, IMG submission 193488) | Bovine rumen microbial communities from tropical cattle in Woodstock, Queensland, Australia - Gonzalo_04 | ecosystem: Host-associated > Mammals > Digestive system > Stomach > Rumen ...
CGGATCGAACATCGTGCGGAAATTCACGTTGCCGATGGAGCCGCCCGTGCAGATGATCACAGCCTTCTTCGCCCTGACGGTGATAACTTCCTTCGTGCAGTCAACATTGCCTTCGCTGAAAAAGCCTTTCAGGGGTTCCGTCTCTCCCGGCAGAATGGTGGGAGTATAGTGGGCCGTGATGCCCAGCACCTTTCCTTCATCCTTCTCCCGGATAATGGTATCCATATGGTAGTTCATCAGGAAAGGCACGCCGGCGTCGCGCAGGCTCTTTTCCAGCGGGCGCGTCACGCCGATGCCGTTGTTCTTCCGCCCGGTAATATCGTTTTCCCATTCGGTCGCGTCCACATAGGTCACGCGGGCCACGCCGTCCGAGTCGTAGCCGCCGTCGCGGTAATAGGAGCGGATCATGGGCTCAATCTCCTGGACCACAATGCCCTTGCTTTTCACAAATTCGTAGGCTTCCGCCATGCTGTTTGCCACAGACCGGGCCACCCCGCGGTCGTTGTATCTGGAATCCAGGAAGCCACGCGTATGGTCGTAGTAGTACAGATCGGAGGAATCCGTCACGTTCCATTCCTTCTGGTCCGACGTGGATCCGCCGGAATGAAGCTGGCCCTCCGAAACGGCGGCATGACCGCCGCAGTCATAATTCGCTTCAACAATAATAACCGAGGCGCCGTCCTCCAGCGCCTTCAGCGCTGCCGGCAGGCCGGCCCCACCCGCGCCGACGACAACTATATCAGCCTCAAAGTCCCATTGTTCATCCTCCGTGTTCTCCGCAAATGCCATTCCTGCGCATATAACCATCAGCACAAGAACCGCCGAAAACATCTTTTTCATTGTTTTTTCCTTCCTCTTTTGGGTCAGTATTTCTTAATAATTTTACCATATTGTGCTTGAATAATACAATCCAAAATCTTTCCGGATTTAATTGGAAAACGGCGCCCGTTTGCACGGACGCCTCCAAGGTTTCATTTATTATTCTCAGTACATGCCGCCCATTCCTCCACCGGCAGGAGCAGCGGGTTCGGGTTCCGGAATATCGGCTACCAGGGATTCGGTGGTCAGAATCATCGCCGCGATGGAGGCTGCATTCTGCAGCGCGCTGCGGGTGACCTTGGTCGGATCGATGATGCCGCGCTCCACCATGTCCACATACTCGCCCTTCAGCGCGTCGTAGCCGAAACCGGGCTTCTTGGCGTTCTTGATGTGGTCCACGATCACGCTGCCGTCGATTCCAGCGTTCAGAGCGATCTGACGGATCGGCTCTTCCAGCGCGCGCAGGACGATTTCCACACCTGTCTTGGCGTCGCCGGCATAGCTGTCCAGCAGGCCTGCAACCTTCGGGATCACATTCAGCAGGGCAATACCGCCGCCGGGCACGATGCCTTCTTCCGCTGCGGCACGGGTCGCACTCAGGGCGTCCTCAATCCGCATCTTGCGCTCTTTCATTTCCACTTCTGTGGCAGCACCGACCTGGATCACAGCGACGCCGCCGGCCAGCTTAGCCAGCCGCTCCTGCAGCTTCTCACGGTCATAGTCGCTGGTGGTTTCGGCAATCTGGGCGCGAATCTGGGCAACGCGGGCTTTGATGGCTTCCTTGTCACCGGCGCCGTCGACGATCGTGGTGTTCTCTTTGTTCACCTTGACCTGGCGGGCTTTGCCCAGCATGTCAACGGTGGCTTCCTTCAGTTCCATACCGGTCTCGGAAGAGATCACGGTGCCACCGGTCAGCACAGCGATATCCTGCAGCATTTCCTTGCGGCGATCGCCGAAGCCGGGGGCCTTGACGGACACACAGGTAAAGGTGCCGCGCAACTTGTTGACCACCAGAGTGCTAAGGGCTTCGCCTTCGACATCCTCGGCGATGATCAGCAGCTTTTTGCCGGTCTGTACAACCTGCTCCAGCACGGGCAGGACTTCCTGAATGGCGCTGATCTTCTTGTCGGTGATCAGAATCAGCGGATCATCCAGCACGGCTTCCATCTTTTCGGTATCGGTGACCATGTAGGCAGAAGAATAACCGCGGTCGAACTGCATGCCTTCCACGGTGGTCATGCCGGTCGTCATGGTCTTGCTCTCTTCAACGGTGATGACGCCGTCTGCGCCGACGGTTTCCATCGCGTCAGAGATCAGTTTGCCGATGGTCTCATCCGCGGCGGAGTTCGCGGCAACCTGGGCAATCGCCTGCTTGCCGTTGATGGGCGCGCTCTGTTCCTTCAGGCCTTCGACAGCAGCTTCCGTAGCAACTTCGATGCCCTTCTTCAGGATCATCGGGTTCGCGCCGGCAGCCAGGTTCCGCAGGCCTTCACGGATAATAGCCTGGGCCAGCAGGGTGGCTGTGGTGGTTCCGTCGCCGGCAACATCATTGGTCTTAGTGGAAACTTCCTTCACCAGCTGGGCGCCCATGTTCTCGAAGGGGTCTTCCAGTTCGATTTCCTTCGCGATAGTTACACCGTCGTTGGTGATCAGGGGAGCGCCGTACTTCTTGTCTAGCACTACGTTACGGCCTTTCGGTCCGAGGGTAATCTTTACGGTATCCGCCAGCGCGTTGACGCCTTTTTCCAGGCTGCGGCGAGCTTCTTCGCCATACTGAATTTGTTTAGCCATTTTTCTCAGTCTCCTTCTCAGGTTTTTCTCTTTTTTCCTTTATTTGCCGAAGGGGTTATAAGAGGGCGATCGGAAAGCCCCCTTTCCTTTTTATTCGACAATAGCCAGAATGTCGCTCTGGCGGACGATGATCAGCTCTTCGCCGTCCACTTTCACTTCGGTGCCGGCATACTTGGAATAAATCACCTTCTCGCCCGCCTTCACGTGCATGGTGATCTCCTTCCCGTCCACATTTCCCCCGGGGCCGACAGCGATCACGATCGCCATCTGGGGCTTTTCTTTAGCGGCGCTGGTCAGGATCAGGCCGGATTTGGTGGTTTCTTCTGCTTCGCAGTTTTTGATGACAACGCGGTCACCCAAAGGCTTCACGGTCATGAATAAGTTCCTCCTGTCTTTTCTGTCTTGTTTTAGCACTCATTCTCAGTGAGTGCTAACAACCAGGAAGTACTATAATGCTTTTATATATTGAAAGCAAGTTTTTATACCGGCGAAAATCATTTGATTTCTTTGTTATTCTGTATATATCTATTATTATCACTGTTTTTCTCCATCTTTTGTTTTTGACCGATTCTGTCATTCTCCCTGTAAATTTCTCTTCAAACACAGACAGAAGCATGATATAATCAGAATATAAGGAGGGATTCATTCCATGAAAAAGACGATCAGCATCATCCTGCTTTTACTCATGTGCTCCCTGCTGGTGCTTTCACCCGCTTCGGCTGAAAACAAGCTTGCGCTTTATGAAGAAGCAATCACGGGAACGTGGAAGTCTGTCTGGCGGTATATCCCCTCAACCGCCATTACAACCTATACAACCAGTGATGAGCCGAGGCATGTAATGCACTTTGTCTATCCCGGCAGGTTTACCAAAGCAGGCATGACTGTTGATACCTATCTCACCGGGGACGAGACCGGGGCGGTCTATCTTGTGATGACCACGATCGGCGATACTCACGGGATCATGAGCTTTGAAGGCGGTTACGCCGGAGAGGTCTCCATGTCCTCCGATCAGAACATGCTGCTTGTCAAAGGCTTTGACGGAAGCGCCATCATCTATGTCCGGGATGAGTAAGTCCGCGTTTCACATCGGGAACAGACAGGGGCCTTTTCACCGCAGGGAAAAGGTCCTGTTTTGCTTTGCGCTGGTCCTGGGGTTTCTTCTGATCCTTCTGATCCCGCCCTTTGATTCGCCGGATGAACTGACCCATTTTCAGAACGTCTGGGCCATCGGTCACGGGCAGGCCTTTACCCGCGAATACTGGGCGGAAGGAAAACTGTCACTGCCATCAGGCTTCGCGCCGCTGATGGACGAGTATCCCGTCCGCCTGATGGGCATCGGGAATCAGGAAAAGTGTTCGTGGGATACACTGTTTCGGCAGAGCATGGAGTATACTCCGGACGGGACGATGATGCCTGTCGGAGGGCGGATCTTCTCCTTCGGCTATCTCTTTTCCGCGCTCGGAATGGCAGTCGCATCGCTGTTCGGTTCCCTGTTCGGGATAAACCTGCTCCACAGTCCCTACATCCAGCTGCTGTTCGGGCGGATGGCCAACTGGATCTTTTTTGTGCTTGTCATGCGCGTCGCTGTGCGGAAACAGCAGCCTTTCAGACAGACGCTGTTCCTGTTGGCCGTGATGCCCATGTGCCTGTTTCTCGGGGCGACGCTCAACTACGATGCCGTATTGATTCCCGTTTCCCTTTACCTGCTCGCCTCGGTCCTTTCCTGTCTGCAAAGCAATATACAGAGCGGGCCGGTACGGCTCACAAGCGGAGATTATGTCCGCCTGGTGCTGTGCGCGCTGTTCCTGTGCGGGATCAAGGCGGTCTATGTATGCCTGATGCTTCTGTTCCTGCTGCTTCCGCGGGACACGCTGGAGGGCCCGGACCGTGCGGGAGCAAAGCGCAGGATCACGATTCTGCTGGCCGCCGCCGTCGGGTTTGTGCTGGCGGCGATTCCCTATCTGGTTCCGGCAGGCGGCGCCGCGGGCTATACGGCCGAACAGGGCGCCTGGCTGGTCGCGCATCCCTTTGCGCTGCCAGGGATTATTCTCCGAACCCTCTGGAAGGATGCCGCCTCCCTGATTATCGGATTCTGGGGCTGCTTCGGCTGGCTTGACGTCCATATCCCGAGAATCTTCCTGATTATCGGCTGGATCATCCTGCTCGGCACGGCGGTCCTGGAATGCTGCACCTTCCCTTTCCCCCTGTCATGGCGGAAACGCCTTCCCGGGTTGATCGCATGCGTCCTGATCTACTGTGTCCTTTGTACCCTGCAGTATATCAGCCACGCGCCGAAGGTGAACGGAAATATCATCGGAGGGGATTATTCCATCGGCTTCCAGGGCCGGTATCTGATTCCCTGCTTTCTACCGTTCCTGCTGACCTTTTCCAACAGCAGCCTTAGCCGGAAACGGCCGGAACTTGTCCCGGTCCTGAAGAAAAAGACCGCCCTTGTATCGGCGGTCTGGAGTGTATGCTGCTGTCTGATCACGGTGATCACGCTGTTCACACGTTACTGGGTCTGACGGTTTTCCTCCGGCGTCCAGGGCCGGATCTCATTCCCGCGGACAAAAAACGCCCGCGCCGCAAGGCCTGCCATCGGCAGGTCCTTTTTCGAGTCCGAATAGAATTCGTCAATCCGTCCGTCGGGATACACCTGGCGAAAACGCCTGACTTTTTCCTTCCCGGAGCAGTTCCGCCCCGAAAAATGTCCGGTTCCCGGATCCACTTCCGTGGCGATCAGGGAAACACCCAGCCGCTTGCTGACCGGCTCGAGCAGAAACACCGGCGATGCGGAAATGATGACGTCGCTGTCCTGCTTCTGATCCAGGTACCATTTTTTGATTTTGGCAAAATGGATCTCCCAGAAACTGCTGACCGTGGTTTCATTGGAAGGAAGATAATTCAGAAACGAAAAGAACCGCTCCTTCCAGTCTTCCTTCGGAATCCGCCCGAAGGCATACAATACCGCACCTTTCACCAGCCGTGGCAGGCATCTGACAAAAACGCCGGGATGCCTGCGGCTGCAGAACAGCCAGAAATGAACCGTGCTGTCTCCATCATAGATGGTTTTGTCAAAATCGTATACGTTCATCGTTCACCTGATTACATACAGCAAGGCCAGCATCAGCAGCAGATAGAACGCGCACAGGCCGAGCAGCACTTTGTCGTGGAGAAGCACCTCGACAGGATCCCCGTCCGAGTTTCCTTCCACAGTCATGCTGTATTTCATGAAGATCAGCATGACCACCGGAACGGTCCAGACCATCCTGGTGCCATGATAGGCCTCGATCGTCTTCGCGTCCATCGTCCACAGAGCGTAGAACACGACCACCAGCGCCATGCAGATATACATATTGCTGTCCAGGAAGGAAAAGGAATATTTGCGGATCACTTCCCGGGTATCCTCGCTTCCCTGTTTTTTCAGCTCGTTCCTGCGTTTTCCGAGCCCGAGATAGAAAGCGGCGGAAATGATCACCAGATACAGCCAGTCCGACATCTCGATCCCGGTGACCACCGAGCCGTACATCGCGCGGATCAGGTATCCCGCGGCAAGAATCGTGACATCCAGCAGCGGGATATTCTTCAGTCCCAGGCTGTAGCCGAGGTTCAGCAGGAAGTAAACCGCCAGCAGAGCCGTGGAAAGCGGATGAAAGCACAGGCAGTTAAACAGCACCGCCAGCAAGATCAGGAAAACCGTAAAAATGACTGCGGATCGGACAGAAATCTGTCCGGCTGCGATCGGCCGGTTGCACTTGGTCGGATGATTCCGGTCCTTTTCGGCATCCCGGATATCGTTGATGAAGTAAACCGCGGAAGAAATAAAGCAGAAGCTGAGAAAGGCATAAAAGGACGGAAGCAGCTTGTCCGGATCAAGAATCTGCCCGCTGCAGATCAGCGGGACAAAAACAAGCAGGTTCTTGATATAATGATGCACCCGCATCTCTTTCAGATAATACTTCAGCATCTTCTCTTAAATCCTCTCAGGTTCTTACCCCGGATAATGTTCAAACGCAAAGGCCAGCAACGCTCCGATCCCCCTGAAGTTCAGCCAGCCGATTAAGGCTACTATAGTACAGGTCACAATCGGAGTCAATAAGCCGGTCTTCAGTTTTGCCCCGATCCACTGGACCAGCCGGAACAGCAATACCAGAAAAGCCCAGCCGAAGTATAAGGTGTAGAGAATCATGCCGTTCTCCGGAGCTCCCCAGCCAACCGCGAGCAGCAGAACAACGGAAAATCCTGCCCAGGCGCCCGCGATTTTCACAGCCTTATCCCTACGGTTCAAGATCAGGCTGACCAGGCAGAGCAGCAGGATAACCAGGCCCGCCCAATCTGTCTGAACGATATTTCTCCCGGTCAGCTGCCAGGACGCATGGCCGTAGGTAACCGTATCAACCGCCGCGTCCGGCGCCGCGAAACAGGAAGTAATAAAGGACAGAAACTGGTTGGCCCTCTCTGCGATACTTCCTCCGCCGGCAAAGGATGCCAGGATACCCGCCTTTTTGCCGAACCCCATCAGGGTATCCAGCCGGCCAAAGGCCAGAAACAGGGTCAGGAATCCGAGAACAGCCCTCATCATCGCGGTCAGGAAGGGTTTCACGCCCTTTCCGTCCTTTTCCGCGTCATAGGCGAGCGGGAGGAAGGCCAGGCTTGTCAGCAACGTTCCGCCGGCAGCGGAGACCGCGATCACGGAAGTCCTGCGGTTCTCTGTATAGGAATAGGCTGCAAAGATCAGCCAGAAATAAGCGACAATGTACTGCTCAATCATCACGGAAAACAGCAGCGTCGAATACATCACAGCCGTGATCGCCATAAAGCAGATCCGCTCCGGCCGGTTCAGCCTGAGCATTCCCGTCAGCATCAGGTTTGCGATCACCAGCACAAAAATCTGCGATATATTCATCAGCAGCGGGGTAATCATGGGAGAAATGCCGGAAAAAGGCAGCGACAGCAAGTATGCCGGAGCCGTCAAAGGCGCGGCGAACACGGCAAAGAGTGGCTGCCGCAGATCATTCTCCGGATGATACAGCCACAGAAAGACGTTCGGATCAATCATGCTCGGTGAATCGCTGGTATAGATCACTTCATAGCTCATGCCGGAATTCCAGAAAGCACTGCTGCGGATAAAAGCAAAACAGGAATATCCCGTCAATAATGCCGCGATCACAACGCAGACAGCAATCTCCGCTCCGGACAGGCTGCGGAAAAAGGGCCGCAGCACTCCAGCCGCATGATCCAGCAGTAAAGACACCAGCACATGAACGGCAATCACGGAAAGCACTGCCGCAGCCGCGGCAAGCACGGTCAGGATCAGAACCTTCTGTCCGCCTCCGAGCGCATTCCGTGTCCTGTCAATAAAACTCAGCACCGCATACAGACAGATCCCCACGGCTGAAAACAGGGAGTACACCCTGATACCGGCCGGCACTTTCCTGTATCTTTGTTTCAGGTCGGGCATCCAGGCAAAAAAAAGCACGATCACGGGCAGGCTAACCGCGATTGCTGCAATCTTCTGCGGATCCCGCTGGAGGTTCAGTGCCATGAAAGCAAAAGCAGAAGCGATCAGAAGCAAATTCTGCCTGACGTTCCGGATGCTGATCCTCTCTCTGAATTCCCGCAGCACGTTGTTCCCTCCGCCTTCGCCCGATAAATGTTTACGCCCCATTATACCCCAAACTGTCCCTATTGAGAATAGTGTCGCGGTTTGCACATATTTTCATTATGTGATATCTTGAAACAAAGCCTCATTAACCTTCAACAGCCGAAGGGGTTCGGGGGCGATCGGAAAGCCCCCGATAACATGCCATGAATCAGATTTCTTTATCATTACTCGCCTGGTATGACGCCAACGCCAGGGTGCTGCCCTGGCGGGGCTTTCATGATGCCTATCGTACCTGGGTCAGTGAGGCGATGCTTCAGCAGACCCGCGTGGAAACCGTTCTTTCCTATTATGAACGGTTCCTTTCCCGCTTCCCTGATCTTCCCGCCCTGGCCGCCGCTTCAGAAGCAGAAGTGCTCAAGGAATGGGAAGGCCTCGGCTATTATTCCCGCGCCCGGAATCTCTGGAAAGGCGCGAAACAGGTGGTCTCCGAATACGGCGGGATCCTGCCCCGGGATCCTGAAAAACTCCGGAAAATCAGCGGCATCGGTCCGTATACCGCCGGTGCCATCGCTTCCATTGCCTATGATGTACCGGTTCCCGCGGTGGACGGTAACGTCATTCGCGTTCTATCACGGATCTTCGGGATCCGCAGCGACGCGCTGGAGCCCGAAACCCGCCGCCGGATTGATGCCCTGGCTGCTTCCCTTGTCCCGGCAGAGCGGCCGGGGGACTATAACCAGGCCGTCATGGATCTGGGCGCCACCGTCTGCGTTCCTGGCACCCCGGACTGCAGCCGCTGCCCTCTTTCTGCTTTCTGCGACGCCTTCCGCGACGGGGACGCGTCTGATCTGCCGGTTCTTCCGAAAGCCAGACCGCAAAAGGTGATTCCGTATGCTGTCCTGCTGATCCGTTCCGGAGATCGGGTGCTGATGCGTCAACGGACCGAAAGGCTGCTGCAGGGGCTTTGGTGCTTCCCCATGCTGGAAGGAACCTTCTCCAAGGAGGAGCTGGCGGAGCAGGTGCAAAAAAAGCTGCATCTCTCATGCAGCAATTTCATGGAAGCCGGAAGCGCCCGCCACGTCTTCACCCATCAGATCTGGCAGATGCAGCTATATACAATGAGCGCGGAAGCATCTGCCTCCGCGCCCGCAGGGTATGAATTTATTCCACTGGATCGGCTTTCCGCTCTGCCGCTTCCCATTGCAATGAATGCGGCACTTAATATACTGAAAGCCCCCCAGTCTTAAGCCTTCATCATGAAAGCCTTATAAGCCTTCACCGCCTCATACAGATCCGCTTTGGAAATAATCTCCATCGGCGCATGCATATTCAGCACAGCCACACCGCTGTCAATCACTTCCATGCCGTACAGCGCACAGATATAGGCGATCGTTCCGCCGCCGCCCTGGTCCACCTTGCCGAGTTCGGCCGTCTGCCAGCATACTTTGTTCTCATCCATAATCCGGCGCAGCTTCGCCATATATTCCGCGTTTGCGTCGTTGGATCCGCTCTTGCCGCGGCTGCCGGTAAACTTATTGAAGCACACGCCTCTGCCGAGCCAGGCGGAGTTTTTCTTTTCATACGCACTGGCGTACAGCGGATCAAAGCCTGCGCTGACGTCACAGGATAGCATCCGGCTGTTCCGCAGCGCACGCCGGACGTTCAGTTCACTGTAAGCGCCCTGAAGATCCAGGATCTCCGCCACGGCATTCTCCAGATAGTTGCTCTGCATACCGGTGGCGCCGACACTGCCGATCTCCTCTTTGTCCACCAGCATACCGCAGCAGGTATAGGCCGGGATCCCTTTCAGGTCCAGCACCGCCTTCAGCTCTGCGAACGCGCAGACGCGGTCGTCATGCCCATAGCCCATGATCATGCTCCGGTCCAGGCCGAAATCCCGGGCCTTCCCGGCCGGTACTGCCTCGATTTCCGCGGAGATCAGGTCTTCTTCCTCAATCCCGTATTCCTCCGTCAGGATCCTGATCAGCTCCGCCTTCACCGGTTCCTTTTCTTCGCCGTTCAGCGGCTTTCCTCCGAGGATGATATCCAGGTTTTCGCCGGTGATCGCCTCGCTCATTTTCTTGCTCAGCTGCTCCTGGGACAAATGAATCAGCAGGTCGCTCACACCGACTACGGGATCCGTGTCCTTTTCACCGATGCAGATCTGAACTGTCGAACCGTCCTTTTTCACAACCACACCGTGAAGCGCCAGTTCCCGGGCCACCCACTGGTATTTCTTGATCCCGCCGTAATAATGAGTATCAGCCAGGGCAAAATCCCCGTCTTCATACAGGGGATTCTGTTTCAGGTCCAGCCGGGGGCTGTCAATATGCGCGCCGACGATGTTCATCCCTTCCGCCAGAGGTTTCTTTCCGATCAGAAAAGTCAGCACAGCCTTTCCCATCTTGTTTAGATAGACTTTATCCCCGGGCTTCAGCGCTCTCTTCGCGGCGATCGCCTTCTCCAGGCTGACATACCCGGCCTTTTCCAGCGCGGCTATCGCAAGCTGAGCGCATTCCCGCTCCGTTTTCCCGTGATCGAGAAAATCTTTGTATTCGGCGGCCACCGCCTCCAGTTTCTTCATTTCTGTCTTGTTATAGGTTTTCCATGCATTGGGTCTTTCCATTCTGTCTCACGCTCCTTGCGCCCTATCTTACCATGATCCCACACCGAACACAACTCCGCAAACCTGAACTCTCCACTCTTCACTCTCCATTTTTCACTCTCCACTCTGAATTTCACCTTTCCTTCACATTCTCTTCTTCTGTTCTTGAACTTGATCCGTTATCATGAGCATG
>Ga0265301_10006644_pt1 | contig 11011 bp, 6 predicted proteins | sample AusTroGonzalo_MG_2_FD_193488 | JGI IMG/M metagenome (GOLD analysis project Ga0265301, IMG submission 193488) | Bovine rumen microbial communities from tropical cattle in Woodstock, Queensland, Australia - Gonzalo_04 | ecosystem: Host-associated > Mammals > Digestive system > Stomach > Rumen ...
CTCGTGACCAATGAGGGCAGCTGCCCCGGCCGGGAAGTCGTTCAGGTGTATTACAGTGCCCCGCAGGGAAAGCTGGGCAAACCGGCGAAAGAACTGGCCGGCTACCGAAAGACAAGACTGCTGGCCCCGGGAGAGAGCGAGTGGGTGTCTGTTCGTTTCCCCCTCGCCCAGATGGCAAGCTTCGACGACCTCGGGAAGGCGGCGCGTTCCGCCTGGGTGCTGGAGGCGGGGGACTACCGCTTCTTCGTCGGCACCAGCGTGCGGGACGGAAAATGGCTGGATGAGACCTGGTCCCTCGGCGAGACCGTCGTCACGCAGCAGCTCACTGCCCGCATGACGCCGACCTGCCTGGAAAAACGCCTGCTGGCCGACGGCAGCTGGGAGAAACTGCCCACCGCGGCCTGCAATGACTTTAACGCCACGGCGCTTTCCCCCATGGGGCATGAGGCGCTCCACGCGACGCCGGAGGTCCGCGCCGTTCCCCGCATCGAAAACTTCGGCCGCCTCACCGGCATGAAGCTTCAGGACGTGGCGGACGGAAAAATGAGCCTGCATGATTTCACGGCGGCGCTCCCGCTGGAGGACCTCGCGTGCCTTCTGGGCGGCCAGCCGAATGTCGGCCTCGCCAACACCTTCGGCTACGGCAACAATGTGCGTTACGGCATTCCCAATATCATGACGGCGGACGGGCCTGCCGGCATCCGTTTTCATGAGGGGCTGGGCGTCACCACCACCGCCTTCCCCTGCGCGACGCTGCTGGCAAGCTCCTGGGACCCGCAGCTCGCCTGCGAGGTGGGTGCGGCCGCCAGCCTTGAGGCGAAGGAAAACAACATCGCTGTCTGGCTTGCGCCGGGGGTCAACATTCATCGGAACCCCCTCTGCGGCAGGAACTTCGAGTATTTCTCGGAAGACCCCCTGCTTGCCGGGAAACAGGCCGCCGGCATGATCCGGGGCATTCAGTCCAACCGGATCGCCGCCACGCCCAAGCATTTTGCTCTGAATAATAAAGAGACCAACCGGCGAAACTGCGATTCACGGGCTTCCGAACGGGCGATCCGCGAGATCTATCTGAAGCAGTTTGAGATACTGGTCAAGGAATCCCATCCCTGGTCCATCATGACCAGCTACAACATCATCAACGGTCACCGGGCGAGCGAGAACAAAGATCTGCTGACCGGTATCCTGCGGGAGGAATGGGGCTTTGACGGCATGGTGACCACCGACTGGTGGACATTCGGGGAGCATTATAAGGAAGTCGCGGCCGGCAACGATATGAAAATGGCCACCGGCTTCCCCGACCGGCTTCAGGAGGCCGTGGAAAAGGGCGTCCTGACCCGCGCCGAGATGGAAAAAGCCGCGGAAAACATCCTCCGCCTGATCCTGAGAATTGACTGACACTCTGCAGGGAAGAAACGTATAGAATCACTCTTAAGTGCCAAAAAACGTGAAGTCAAAACGTTTTTTGGCACTTAAAAACGTTCTCCCCTCAGCATTTTTGGCATTTATGCTTCTGAAAAGGCTTTGAGATGTTTTTGAGCGCTTTTCCTGTCTGGGTCTGCCGGCGCGGACAGCGCAGCGGGCGGAAGACTGCAGATTGACAATCCGAATCACTTCCTGTATCATTCTGCCGGTAAGGAAATGAGAAGGAGACGGAACGATGGGGATCAAGCAAAAGGAGAGCCCGAACCGCGGCAGATTTGTGCTCATCGCGCTGCTGGTCACGGCGACCGTTCTGTTCGCGGTGTGGGCCCTTGCTTTTCATCATCACAATCTCTGCGTGTTCCTCGTCAGCAACTATCAGTCGACGCTGGCGCTGCTGCCCACGCTGACGCTGCTGGGCATGCTGGCGATCGTGGTGAACATCGACGACTATATCCGCCCCGACCGCAAGCGGATCATGCGGATCATCATCGCGGTGGTGTTCAGCCTGGTGATCCAGGATCATCTGGAATACCGCCTGATGATCGGCCAGCCGCATGTCACGGCGCGGACGCTGACGGCGATCTACGGCTATGCGGTCTGGCCGGCGGCGCTGGCCCTGTTCATGCGGATGATCGCGCCGGAAAAGCGCCTGCGGTGGGTGTGGGCGCTGCTGGGCCTGAACGCCGCGGTCTACCTGACGGCGCTGTTTTCGGACGTCTGCTTCCACATCTCGTATGACAACCATTTTCATCGCGGCCCCCTGGGCAACATGAGCTTTTATGTCAGCACGGTCCTGCTCATCTGCTGGCTGGTGCTGACGATACGCGTGTTTGAGCCGACGACGCGCCGCGAGACCTGGCTGCCGGTGCTGATGCTGGAGCTGATCATCGGCGCGCTGGCGCTGGACTTCAACACCTACGACTTCGACCAGCCCATCGCCTATCTCACCATCGCCGCCGTCGTTGACTGCGTGATCAACTACATCTGGCTGCACTTTCAGTTCGTGCGCGAGCACGAGCGGGCGCTGCAGGCAGAGCAGCGGATCCAGATCATGATGACCCAGATCCGGCCCCATTTCCTTTACAACTCGCTCACCGTGATCCAGGAGCTCTGCCGCTCAGACCCGGCCCAGGCGGAAGAGGCCACCGTCCAGTTTGCAAACTATCTGCGCGGGAACATGGACGCGCTGCAGACGACCGCCCCGATCCCCTTCGCCAGGGAGCTGGAGCATACCCGGCAGTATCTGGCGCTGGAGAAGATGCGCTTCGAGGAGAAGCTGACCGTGCGGTACGACATCCCGTGCATGTCCTTTACCCTGCCGATCCTGACCCTGCAGCCCATCGTGGAGAACGCCGTGCGCCACGGCGTCCGCGGCAACGCCGACGGAAAAGGGGAGGTGCTCATCGCCACAAGGGAGTATCCCGACCGCTATGAGATCACCGTGACCGACAACGGCCCCGGCTGTGAGCCGGAGAAGCAGGAGAAGGACCCCGGGAAATCCCATGTGGGCATCCAGAATGTGCGCGAGCGCCTGGCTCAGATGTGCGGGGGCAGCCTGCGCGTCGAATCCACACCGGGAACGGGGACCACCGTGACCGTCACTCTGCCGAAGGAGGAGAACAAACCGTGCTGATCTTTGCCATAGACGATGAACCCAAAGCGCTGCGGGTGCTCTGCCGCTGCATCGAAGAGGCTGAGCCGGGCGCCGTGCTGCGCGCCTTTGACACGGCCGTCGAGGCGCTGGATGCCATCCGGAGCGGAGGGCTGAGGCCGCAGGTCGTTTTCAGCGACATCGAGATGCCGGCCGTCTCGGGGCTGGAATTTGCCGTCGCGCTCAAGACAGCCTCCCCGGACACGCGGGTGGTATTCGTCACGGCCTTTTCCCAATATGCGATGGAAGCCTTCCGGGTACGCGCGCACGGCTATATCATGAAGCCGCTGACGCCGGAGGACGTGCGGACGGAACTGGACGAACTGCCGATGGCGATGAAACCGCAGAAGAACCGGCTGCGGGTTCGGTGCTTCGGCAGCTTCGAGGTGTTCTGGCAGGAGGAACCGCTGAAGTTCAAACGCAGGCAGACGAAAGAGCTGCTGGCGTATCTGATCGACCGGATGGGCGTATCCTGCACGTCGGAGGAGCTGATCACGGTGCTGTGGGACGACCCCGGCAATCTGAAGGACGCCAAGCATGCGATCCGCAATCTCGTCAGCGATCTGCGTGAGACCCTGAAGCAGATCGGGATGGAGGACGTCCTGATCCGCCGCGGGGGGCACATCGCCGTACGCGAGGAGCTGCTGGACTGTGACTATTACCGGATGCTGACCGGCGACATGGCGGCGGTCAACGCCTTTCGGGGCGAATATATGAGCAATTACAGCTGGGCGGAGCTGACGGCGGGAACGCTGCATTTCCGCAGCACGCTGCGTCAGGAGGACAGTTCCGCCGGCGCGTGAGCACAGAAAAAAGAATCATCAGACCCGGGATGCAGACGCATCCCGGCTTTTTTGTTTTCACAGAATGCATAATATCAGCGGGGTGTTTGAGACGTTCTTGAGCGCCTTCTGTGTTAAGATGCTTTGGGATTTTATAAACTTACACATTAACGAAGAATGAGTAAGCGATTATGCAGATCTTTGCCTTAGCTAACGACCCGAAAACCCTGGAAGAAATGAAGACAGCCATCCAAAAGGCGGCCCCGGATGCGGAGCTGGCGGGCTTTTCGCTTGCCGGCGATGCGCTCTCTGCCGTCCGGGACGGCGGACTGTGCCCGGACATCGTGTTCAGCGGCATCGAGATGCCGGGGATGTCCGGCCTGGTGTTTGCCGCCACGCTCCGGAAGATCCTGCCCGACACGGCCGTGGTCTTTGTGGCGGACACGCCGCAGTATGCGCTGGATGCTTTCCGGGTACGGGCGGAGAACTATATCATCAGCCCGCTGACGCCGGAGGACGTGCTGACAGAGCTGCAGGAACTGCAGAAGGGAAGAAATGAGCTGAACAGGCTGCAGGTCCGCTGCTTCGGCAGGTTTGAGGTCTTCTGGAAGGGAGAACCGCTGAAGTTTGCACGGCGTCAGACAAAGGAAGTGCTGGCCATTCTTGTCGACCGGAGAGGCAAGGCCTGTACGGCGGAAGAGATGATCCTCATGCTGTGGGGGGATGCGGATGATATGGATAAGGCGAAGCACCGGATCCGGAACTTCCTCTGTGACCTGCGCTCGACCCTCGGGAAAATCGGCATGCAGAATGTCCTGATCCGGGAGGGGACGCAGATCGCCGTTCGCCCTGAGATGCTGGACTGCGATTATTACCGGCTGCTGGAGAAGGAGGACAGGAAGGCGATCCGGGAATTCAGCGACGAATACATGAGCAGCTACAGCTGGGCGGAGCCGACGCGGGGAAGCCTGCAGTTTCAGAAAAAGCCCTGATCCGGGGCGTTCGGAGCCTGCCCGTGCGCGTATCAGCGAATTTACAAATAATTTACAAAATAGTTTTTGAGACGTTTTGAGCGCTTTTTGCATAATATTGCAATTAATATATAATAATTATACAAATCCGCGCAGCGGCAGCAATCTGAAGTCGGGCGGTCCTATCATGCCGACTAACCCCATTATTATCCAAATTCAGGAGGACTCGGGATCCATGAGCACGACATCCAATTATAGAAAGCATCCGGCGAAGAAGCTTGTGTGCCTTCTGCTGACGCTGACGCTGCTGCTGACGCTCAGCATCTCGGCCTTTGCCGCCGGGACGCATGAGATCAGCGACGGCGCGTTCCCCCTTTACGCCAACAGCATGAACACGGGCATGGAGATGAAGCTCTACTTCCTGGACGGCGTCGGCGACCTGCCCTATATGGAGGTCAACGACCTGGTCACGCTGCTGCGGATGTTTTTCGAAAGCGAGTTCGCGGTATCCGCGGAGGACGCCGTCGTAACGATCACGAGGACGAACGAAGCCTACTCCGCGGAGGTCCCGATGACCATCGATTTTGACAGCAGCGTCCTGTGGTTTCAGGACTATAACCTGTTCTGCATGCTGCCCGTGGCCCCCAACATCCTGGATCTGACCATGTCCAAAGGCTTCAACGACAACGGCGAACCTGCGGTCCTGCAGAAGGTCGGCACGAAATCCTTCGAGCGCTTCGGCGACGCCGTGGAAATCCGTCTGGGGGATTACGGCATCGATCTGGTCCGGCAGGACGGCCTGTACCTGATCCCGCTGCAGACGGTCTCGGATTTCTTCACCGCGCCGAACCTGGCCCAGAGCTTTTACTTCAACGGGCAAAGCGTGATCTTTTCCGGGGATCTGAGAGCCTGCCCCGATGTCTACTACAGCGCCCCCGCCGGCGAGCGCAGCGAGGAGCTGACGGAATTCGGATTTAACGAGCTGTGCGTGATGCTGGACTGCCTCTACGGCCTGAAGGAAGCCCACGCCATCGACAGCTTCGGCGGACTGTTCCATGAAGTCGGCTTTGACGCCTATCTGAGGGGTCCGGAAGTGAAGCAGGCGGACGGGGCGATCTATCGCCTGATCACCGACTTTCTGGATGACAACCACAGCAAGTTTTATGCCTTCTCGTATCTGACCGGCCCGAACGATTATCAGGCCGAGGGCTTCTCGCGCACCCGTATGGCCGAGCACCGGCAGCGGCAGATGGACGCCCGGGCAGCGGTATACCCCGACGGCATCCCCGGCTATGAGGAGGTCGGCAACACCGCCTACATCAGCTTTGACTCGTTCGACATGAACACCGATGACCCCGATGTCTACTATCGGGCGGAGGACGTCGCAGACCTGCCCGACGACACCGTCGGCCTCATCATGAAGGCCCATGCGATGATCAACCGCGAGGACAGCCCCATCGAGAACATCGTCCTCGACCTGAGCGCCAACGGCGGCGGCGCGACGGACGCCGCGGTGTTCACCATCGCCTGGTTCCTGGGGGAGGCCGCCATCGGCATGAACGACACCATGACCGGCGCGATGTGCTCGACCACCTACCGCGGCGACACCAACCGCGACCGGCAGTTTGACGAGAGCGACGCCGTGACGGACAAAAACCTGTTCTGCCTCATCTCGCCCTTCAGCTTCTCCGGCGGCAATCTGGTGCCCTGCATGCTCAAGGAATCCGGGAAGGTGACCCTCCTGGGCCGCACCTCCGGCGGCGGTGCCTGCGTCGTGCAGCCCGTCTCCAGCGCCTGGGGCACGTCGTTTGCCATCTCCGGTCCGCGGCGCATGTCCTTCCTCAAGAACGGCGCCTTCTATGACGTCGACCGCGGCGCGGACCCGGACTTCGTCCTGCCCACGCCCGCGCAGTACTACGACCGCGCCGCCCTGACGGACTATCTCAACAGCATCTGCTGGAACGCCGCCTGAGCCAAAAAGCAGTTTATCCGAGCTCAGCTCGGTTAACATAATCTTGGGGAAAGGAAAAACCAGCTATGAAAAAACTTCTCAGCATTCTTTTGACCCTGGCAATGGTTCTGTCCCTCGGCGTTACGGCCTTTGCCGAAGAGCAAACGAAGGAAGAGGAGGCCCTGGTTTCGTACCTGAATGAATTAACGGAAAAGGGCGAGCTCCAGGACAGCGATGTGGAAACTCTGCTTAACCTGGTGGGCGATATAATCCAGGCGGAAGCCAATAAGGAAAACGCCCTCCCCGTTCGATTCGACCTTCGGGACAACGACGTCGTGACACCGATCAGGACACAGGAACCCTGGGGATCCTGCTGGGCCTTTGGCAGCATTGCGGCGGCGGAAACCAGCATCCTGTCGATGCTGAAAGAGAAGGGCGAAGCCATCGACCCGAAGACCTTTGACCTGTCGGAAAAGCATTTGATCTGGTTCGGTACAAATCCGATCACGGAAGCAATCAATCCAGAACAGGTTGGCGAGGGCATGTATATTACCGGAAAGGATGACAACAGCTATACATCTTCCATTTACGGTAACGGAGGCTATGGACTGAATACGTCAACGCTGTTTGCTTCCGGCGTCGGTCCTGTGCTGGAGAAGTATTTCCCGTATCAGGGCAGCTCGGGCCTTACGGATTACGAGTACGTGATGCAGGACGACAGATACATCGACCTGGCCACCGAATTCGGCCTGGTTACCTTGGGGCAGGATTCGCTGGAAGACGTGCTCAACAACCTCGATGACCCCATGACCGGTATGCTTCTCAACTTCATGAAAGTCTCCGGCTATCTGGAGAAGGAGATTGACGAAAACCTGACAGTTGACGATCTGAGACAGGCTTTTATCAATCTTTATATGGCGAAGGAAGTGAAGGACAACCGCTACACCAAGCTGGATGACTGGACGATTCCGGAGACCATGACCGTTGACGGCGAGGAAGTTTTGAGCCGCAACCTCACCTCCGGCTATACGCTGGTAGACGGGAACAAGCTTCCCAGTCTGATCAACAGGGACGCGGACGGCAAATGGGAGAGCGTCAATTGGGACGGCGTCAATGCCGTCAAATCGGAACTGATGAAAGGCTACGGCGTTTCCGCCGGCTTCCAGGCAGACACATCCGAGCCCGGGGATATAGGCAACGAGGTCTATATGAGCCTCAAGACCTATGCGCACTATACCTATGAGGACAAGGGCACGAATCACATGATCTGCATCGTCGGCTGGGACGATGAATATCCCGCCTCCAGTTTCCTGGACGGCCATCAGCCGCCCGCGGACGGCGCCTGGCTGGTGAAAAACTCCTGGGGTTCGGAGACCGAGTACGTAAAGAGCCCCACCGGCAAGGATATCGGCAAAAACGAATGGGGAATCAGGAATGATGAGGGCAAAACCACCGGCTATTTCTGGATTTCCTACTATGACAAGTCCCTGAACTTCTGCGAGAGCATGTCCTTTGACACTGACATTGCCAAAGCGGACGGAGAACCGGTCGTTCTGATGTACGACTATATGCCCTCTCTGATCGGCGTCCGCACCGGCCAGGATAGCAGAGAAGAGAGCGCCGACGTCCTCAAAACGGCGAACGTGTTCACAAACGATACCGGCCTTGACGCGCAGCTGGTTTCCGTCTCCACCAAAACGGCCCACCCGAATGCCACGGTGACCTATTCCGTTTACCGCCTCAACGAAGGATTCCAGAATCCAGAGGACGGTGAGCTGCTGGGCACAAGCACGGCTGCCTATGAATACGCGGGCTTCCACCGCGAGAAGCTGGACGGCTCCATCGTCATCGGAGCGGGGGAGAGCTTCGCCGTCGTGGCGGAAGAAACGGTCGTTGAAAACGGGAATACGCTGTACGAATACGCTGTAAACATTTCGTATTCGAAGGCACATGCGGAAGCGGTACAGGCTTCGGAAGCGGAAAACGATGTTTCCTCCGACGACAGAGACAGAAACGCAGATGAATACGGCGTCGCGGTGGTGAACAAGGGCGAAAGCTATATCTATGACAACGGCGCGTGGACGGATTGGACGGAATACGAGCCCAGGACAAGGCTTCTGGATGATTACGCGATCGACAATTTCAGCATCAAGGCATATATGATCGTCAAGCCCGACAAGGCTTAAAACGATAAAGACAGAATCGGAAGCAAAAGAAAGGAAAGGTGTTTATGAAGAAACTTCTCAGCATTCTCCTGGCGGTCAGCCTGCTGTTCGCCCTGGCCATCCCGGCTTTTGCCGACGGCGAAAAGAAAGATGAGGACCCGTCCGCGGCGCTGACCGAATTGCTGAACAAGGACGAGCTCACAGACGAAGACCTGAACACGGCGCTCCAGCTTCTGGGCGACCTCATCGTCAGGGAAGTGACCGGTGCTGCCGCCGTGCATGAGATCAGCAGTGCCGAGATTCCCCTTTATGCGAATACGGAGGAGACCGGCTTTAATGTGCCGCTCTATTTTCTGGATGGCGTGAAGGACCTTCCCTACGTCAATGCGGATGGCCTGCTGTTCCTGCTTGAAGGGCTTATGGATTTCCAATGTAAGCTGTCGGCAGACGGACCGGTTTTGACCGTCAACCGGCATAGCGAGCTTTTTGATGCGGATATCCCGATGACCATTGATTTCGACAGGAATGTCATCTTCTTCCCCGATTACGATCTGTTCTGTGTGAATCCCGGTGCCTCCAGCATCATGGATACGACCAGACTGACGGGCTTCAACGCCGAGGGCGAGCCTTCGATCCTGCAGAAGGTCGACAACGGCAGTCTTATCCGCTACGGCAAGTCGATCGAGATCGACCTGGGGAATTACGGCATCGACCTGATCCAGCAGGACGGGCAGTACCTGATCCCGCTGCAGACGGTTGCCGACCTGCTCATCGCGCCCAACGCGATGAAAACGCTCTTCTTCAACGGTCAGTCCGTCATCTATTCTGGTGATATCTCGGATTGTGCAGATCTCTACTACGCCGCCCCCACCGGCGAGCGCAGCGACGAACTGACACAGTTCGGCTACAGCGAGCTGTGCATGATGCTGGACACGATTTATGGCCTGAAGGAAACCCACGAAATCGAGACCTTTGACCAGCTTTTCGACGAGGTCGGCTTCAAAGAGTTCCTGCTGGGGCCGGAGGTAAAGCAGGCGGACGCGGCGATCTATCGCCTGATCACCGACTATCTCGATGACAACCACAGCAAGTTCCTGGGCTTTTCCTATCTGACCGGTCCTGTCGATTATGAGGTCACCGGCGTCTCGCGTGCCCGGATGGGCAACTTCCGCCAGCGTCAGCTGGACGCCAGAGAGAAGTTCTATCCCGACGGCGTACCCGGTTATGAGGAGATCGGCAACACGGCCTACATCACCCTGGACGGTTTTGATCTTTACGGAGACCCGGATGCCTGGTACAGTGTGGAAGACCCCATGGATCTCCCCGATGAAGACGCCATCGCCCTGATCATGAAGGCCCATGCCCTCATCAACCGGGAGAACAGCCCTGTCGAGAACGTGGTTCTTGACCTGAGTATCAACGGCGGCGGCGTCGCGGACGCGGCGGTCTTTACGGTTGCCTGGCTCCTGGGCGAGGCTTCCATCGGCGCGAAGAACACCATGACCGGCGCCATGGGCAACACCTTTTACCGGGCCGACGTCAACCGCGACCGCGTCTTTGACGAGAAGGACACCCTGCAGGGCAAACGGCTGTTCTGCATGACGTCCCCCTTCAGCTTCTCCAACGGCAACATGGTGCCCTGCATGCTCAAGGAGTCGGGTGTCGTCACCATGCTGGGCCGCACCTCCGGCGGCGGCAGCTGCAATATCCAGCCCATGTCCTCCGCCTGGGGCACCTCTTTCCAAATCTCGGGCACCAACCGCGCCTCTTTCCTGAAGAACGGTTCCTTCTACGATGTCGACCGCGGTGCGGACCCGGACTACACCATCTCTGAGCCCGAACGGTACTATGACCGCGCGGCCCTGACCGATTACATCAACAGCATTTACTGAGAAAACATGTAAACCGGCACTCCCCGTGAAACGGGCAAACTCATTATGTATCCCATAAAAATTTATATAAAAAGGAGAATGTAAAAATGGGACTTTTTGACGGCAACAAAAAAACATGCGACCTCTGCGGAGAAAAAATGGGCCTTCTGGGCGGAATCTTTACCTCTGAAGATCTCG
>Ga0265301_10006647_pt1 | contig 11009 bp, 8 predicted proteins | sample AusTroGonzalo_MG_2_FD_193488 | JGI IMG/M metagenome (GOLD analysis project Ga0265301, IMG submission 193488) | Bovine rumen microbial communities from tropical cattle in Woodstock, Queensland, Australia - Gonzalo_04 | ecosystem: Host-associated > Mammals > Digestive system > Stomach > Rumen ...
CTTTTCCTCGACGAGCCGACACTGGGGCTCGACGTGCTCGCGCGGCGCGAGCTGTGGAAGGTCATCGAAGACCTCAAGGGCAAGGTCACGGTCATTCTGACGACGCATTATCTGGAGGAGGCGCAGGCGCTCTCCGACCGCGTCGGCGTGATGAACGACGGCAGGCTGAAAATCACCGGAACGCCGCAGGAGCTTTTAGCCGCGGCGGGTACGGAGAACTTTGAGGAGGCCTTTATCCGACTGGCGGGAGGTGCGGCGGAATGAAACGGACGCTCTGCTTTGCGAAGCGCAATCTCAAGGAGATCGTGCGCGATCCGCTCAGCGCGGGCTTCGGCGTCGTGCTGCCGATCACGCTGCTGATCCTTCTGACCATCATCAACGGCAACATCCCGAAGGAAGCAAAGAACAATATGTTTGAAATCAGCATGCTCGCGCCGGGCATCGGCGTGTTCGGGTTGGGCTTTATCGCCCTGTTCGCCGCGCTGCTGATGTCCAAGGATCGCAGCAGCTCGTTCATGCTGCGGCTCTACACCTCGCCGATGACGGGCGGCGACTTCATCCTCGGCTACGCGCTGCCGCTCCTGCCGTTGGGCGTGGTGCAGCTCGTTTGCTGCTTTGCCGCGGCGATCGCGCTCGGTCTGTCGGTCAGCGTCAATCTCCTTGTCTGCATATTCGTCTGCCTGCCGATCATGGTCGTCAATATCGCGATCGGGCTGATTTGCGGCACGCTGCTGAACGAGAAGGCGGTCGGCGGTCTGTGCGGCGCGTTGCTGACGAACGTGACCGCGTGGCTCTCCGGCTGCTGGTTCTCGCTCGACCTGCTCGGCGCGGGCTTCCGCAGGTTTGCGTATATTCTGCCCTTTGCCAACGCGGTGGACGCCGCGCGCGCCGCCGTCGACGGAAGATTCTCTGACGTCCCCGGTAAGCTCTGGGTCGTCTGCGCGTGGGCGGTCGGGCTGACGGCGCTCGCCGTCGTGATTTTCACGCGCAGGAAGAAACTGAAATAGGGAGAACGGAATGGTCATTGCGATTTTCGGCGAAAGCTGCACGGGCAAGAGCACCCTCGCGGACGCATTAAAGGAACAACTCAACGCGGAGGTCTATACCGGCAAGGACTACCTGCGTCTGCACGCCGGCGAGGCGATGGCGCGGCGGCTGTTTGCGAAGAAGCTGTCCGAGGCGGTCGAAGGGGAAAATATCATCTACGTCCTCACCGAGCCGGAGCTGCTGGAGCTGATCCCGTCCGGCGCGTACCGCATTCTGGTGACGGAGGAGCTGGACGTGATCAAGGCGCGCTTCGCCGCGCGAATGCACGGCAAGCTTCCGCCGCCGGTGGCGGTAATGCTGGAGCGAAAGCACGGCTGCTTTGATAACGAGCCCTGCGACCTGTGCGTCCACGCAGGCACTCCGACCGCCGCGCAGGTGTGCGAATTGTTGATGAACGAATAAACGCCTCCCTCGTGCAGAGGGAGCCAAAAAGCGGCGGCTGCCCATCGGGCAGCCGCCGTTCGTCTGTTTTGTGTTTTGTTTACTTCGCGTATTCGGTCGCCTTGGTCTCGCGGATGACGTTGACCTTGATCTGACCGGGGTATTCCAGCTCGGCCTCGATCTTGTGCGCCAGCTCGCGGGCAAGCAGCACCATGTTGTCCTCGGAAACCTCTTCGGGCTTGACCATGATACGAACCTCGCGGCCTGCCTGAATCGCGTAGGACTTCTCGACTCCGGGGTAAGAGCCGGTGAGCTCCTCTAACTTCTCCAGACGGCGGATATAATTCTCCACGTTCTCGCGGCGTGCGCCGGGACGGGCGGCGGAGATGGCGTCGGCTGCCTGCACGAGGCAGGCGATGACGGTATGCGGCTCGACGTCGTTATGGTGCGCCTCAATGGCGTGGATGACGTCGGGGCATTCGTTGTAGCGCTTGGCAAGCTCAACGCCCAGCTGGACGTGGCTGCCCTCCATTTCGTGGTCGACGGACTTGCCGAGGTCATGCAGCAGACCTGCGCGCTTGGCAAGGGTGACGTCCACGCCGAGCTCGCTCGCAAGGAGCCCCGCGATATGCGCGACCTCGATAGAGTGATTGAGCACGTTCTGACCGTAAGAGGTGCGGTACTTCTGACGACCGAGGAGCTTGATGAGTTCAGGGTGCAGGTTGTTGATGCCGGTTTCAAAGGTGGCGCGCTCGCCCTCCTGCTTGATTACGCGGTCGACCTCCTTGCGGGACTTTTCGACCAGATCCTCAATGCGCGTCGGGTGGATGCGACCGTCGGCAATGAGCTTTTCCAGCGCCAGACGGGCGATCTCGCGGCGGACGGGATCGAAGGAGGAAACGGTGATTGTTTCCGGCGTATCGTCGATAATCAGATCGACGCCGGTGATGGATTCGAGGGTGCGGATGTTGCGACCCTCACGGCCGATAATGCGACCCTTCATTTCGTCATTCGGCAGGGCAACGACGGATACCGTCGCCTCCGCGGCGTGATCTGCGGCGCAGCGCTGGATCGCGATGGAGATGATCTCGCGCGCGAGCTGATCGGCGTTGTCCTTGGTCTGCGCCTCGATCTCCTTGATCTTCAGCGCCGCCTCGTGACGGCACTCGTTTTCGAGGGACTTCAGAAGCTGATTTTTCGCGTCCTCCTGTGACAGTCCGGAAATTTTTTCCAGCATTTCGAGCTGGCTCTTTTTGATGAGGTTGACCTCCTCCTGCGTGGCGGCGACAGCTGCCTGACGCTTGTGGAGATCGTCCTCCTTGCGCTCGAAGGCGTCGAGCTTCTTGTCGAGAGACTCTTCCTTCTGCTGTAGACGGCGCTCCTGCTTTTGCAGGTCGGCGCGGCGTTCCTTGACTTCCTTTTCGTATTCGGTACGGTTTTTATGGATTTCTTCCTTGGCTTCCACCAGCATTTCGCGCTTCTTATTCTCGCCGCCCTTGATGGCTTCGTTGATAATGCGCGTGGCTTCGGCTTCCGCGCTCTTGATCTCGCGCTCGGCGACCTTCTTGCGGTAGATAAAGCCGATGAAGAAGAACAGCACTGCGGTTACGGCTGCGATAGCAACCCAGATATACCATTCCATATTCCGTGAATACACCTCCTGTTCATAAAAATTGGGTATTCGTAGAAAAAGCAACGTCCTTTCGGACTACCCCAAGTCCGAAAAAGACCATACTAATCCAAAGATATTTTAATGTCCGTTTTGCCGCTTGTCAAGGCATTTTTGCAAAGATTATGTAAATCTTGTATAGCAGGTCGCTTGACAGGCAGAGCGGGGGGTGCTAAAATACGGGGGAAATGGAAAGTTGAAAATGGAAAATGGAAAATTGAGGTATCCGCTTCGCGGATGATTGAATTATGGATAACATCATCGAAGAAAAGACTTTTCGTTTTGCAATCCGAATTGTGAAGCTATATCAACTGCTTGCAAAAGAAAGAGGAGAGACCGTCCTTGCCAAGCAGCTTCTTCGCGCCGGCACCAGCATCGGCGCAAACGCCACAGAAGCGCAGCAGGCGCAAAGCAAGGCTGACTTTGTTTCAAAAATGTCGATCGCTTTGAAGGAAACGACGGAAACAAAATACTGGCTCAGACTGCTTCAAGCAACAGGTTACCTTTCCCGTGCGGAGTTTCAGTCTGTTTTTTCGGACTGCACCGAAATCGAGAAAGTCCTGACAGCTATCGTAAAAACCAGTAAATCGTAAAAGTAATTTTCCATTTTCTATTTTCAATTTTCTATTTGACAAACGCGGGCATGATGGAATTGGTAGACATGCAGGATTTAGGTTCCTGTGGAGCGATCCGTTGGGGTTCAAGTCCCCATGCCCGTACCAGAAAAAGTCCGTCGCGCAAGCGCCGGACTTTTTCAACGAAATCCACCCTGACGGGTGGGTGAAACATTGCTCCGCAATGTGAAATTGTCCTGCGGGCAGTGAAATCCGCCAAACGGCGGATAGACAAGGCGCGCGCAGACGGCATATAATCAAAATAGAGTTCAAATACGAACATAAGATACAGAACAGAATAGGAGGAAACCATGAAACGAGCATATCAAAGCATTTCCGTCCTGCTGGCGCTGCTGCTGATTGTCGGCTGCCTTGCGGGCTGCGGTGAAAAGGCGCAGGAGCCGACCGCGGCGGATCCCAACCTCGGCGTTTATCGGTTCAGCGACATGGACGGCACGTCCGTCGCCGAGTACGCCGCGCTGATGGAAATCAGCTACGAGGAGGCGCGCGACAGCTTTACCGTCACCCTGCTGGAGGGAGGCAAGGCGAAGATGACCTCCGACGGCGAGGTCACGGACGGTACGTGGAAGCTGAATGGCGAGAAGTTTACGCTCGGCGAGGACGGCGGAGCCTACGAGGGCACGCTGCGCGAGGGCATCATGACGATCGACATCGGCGGACTTTCGTTCACCTTCACCAAGGACGAGGCAGAAACGCCTCCCGTGACCATGGGCGACGACGAGCCGGTGCGTCCGGACGCGCCTGCCGCCGGCTACGACTGGTGGGAAGGCGACTGGTACGGCTGGTGGGCGATTCGGAACGCCGAGGGCGCATTTGAGGACTACGGCGGCATCTTCCTCGACGCCTACGCGGAGATCCGCGTCGACGGGGACGAGGGCACGGTCAAGCTTTGGCACAACTTCGGCAGCCGCGACTGCCGCATTGCCGAGGCGGAGATCGAATTCGTCGAAGGCGAGGGCGAGCACGGCTATTTCTACACCTCCGGCGGCACGCTCTTCCCCGACGGCGAGATGTCGATCGGCGGCGACGCGGTCACGCCGATGGACCTGATCTACTACGACTGGGTCGTGGATCCCGCCGATTCCACGGTCAGCCATTTTGAAGACATGATCGAGATCAAGGGCTGCTATACCGACCCCGACAACGAGGCGGATACCTTTGACTACTGCGTCTACCTCCGCCCGTGGGGCGAGACTTGGGAGGACGTGCGTGACGGCGACACGAGCGAATGCCTCTATGCCGACATGATGCCTGCGTATTACGACGACTGGTATCTGCCGCTGCTGGAGCTGGGCTATACCACCATCGTGGACTATGACGAGGGCTGGACGCTCATCGAAAACGGCGTCCGCGCCGACGGCAGCGTCGTCGCCGACGATCCGACCGATCCGCCCGCGCCGGCGGCGCTCGATCCGGAGGATCGCTTCGACGGCGCCGGCGAGGTCGACAGGGATACGCTGGAGCGCGGTCTTGCGTGGTGCAAGGAGGAAACGGGCTACAAGACCACATACGACGAGGTAGCCGCGCAGTTCGGCGTCCACGGCAAGCGCGAAATGAGCGAGTTCTACGACGACATGGTGTACTACACGTGGTCGTGCGGCGACGCCTATGTCAAAGTCGCCTTCAAGATCAATGACGACGGCTCGGAGACGTGGAACAACACGATGTACGACGGCTTCTAAAGAAAACCAGATGAAAAGCATCCCCCGGCGGTAATCGTCGGGGGATGCTTCAGTCTGTTGAAAAACTTGGAGAGAGCTGGCGAGCGACAGCGAGACTGAGGGAGAGAATATAGCCCGGCAGTTCTGAACAGTACGTCCGATTTTGCTCTCTCCCCCTTGGCACTCCGTGCCGTTCCCCCTCCCAGAGGGGGATAAACGCACCGCGTTATTGCGAGGAGCGGAGCGACGAGACACCAAACGGCGAGAGACGGAATATACTGTCGCAGAAGCACGACGGGAGGTGGAATCATGGAAAGAATCAATCCGGAGCAGGCGCGGGCGGTCTGGCAGCGCGTTCTGGAGGCGAAGCACCGGCAGCCGCCGATGCCCCCGGCGCCCCCAATGCCGCCGATACCGCCGCAACCGCCGGTATCCCCGCGTCCGCCGATGCCCCCGCGTCCGCCGGAGCGACCTTCGCGGGAGGAGGTACGGCAATGGCTGGCGGAGATTCTGGCGCTGGCGCGCGGCTACCGGAGCATGAACGCCGGACGCTTCACGCCCGCCCTGCGGCGCATGGCGGCGGAGGAGCAGGCGCACTACCGGCAGCTTGCCGCGCTGTATTACCGGCTCTACGGCAGCCGACCGGAGGTGCTGCCCGGCGCGGCGCCCGGCAAGCGGTCTCTTGCCGCCGACCTGCGCGACGCCTATGCGGCGGAGCAGCGCCTTGTCCGGCAGTGGAAGGACGCGGCGGCGCGCTATCCGGCGCAGCGGACGCAGCTGGAGCGCTTCGCCCGCGACGATCGGCGGCACGCGGAACAATTGCGGCGCATGATGACGCAAAATCCGAAAAAATAGGGCTTGTAGCGGAGTTTTTCGTTTGCTATACTAAAGAAAAAGGCTCCGAGGAGGGAAACGGATGAAACGAAGGATATGCGCGCTGCTGCTTCTGATCGGGTTGCTGGGCTCCGTCCTGCCGACGCAGGCGCTGGCGGTCACCGGCACGGCGCTGACCGTGCCGCCCGTCGAGGGCGATACGGTTGTCATCTACAACATTTCCTATCAGATGGCGATGGCGTATACCGCCAACGAAAACGGCTATACCGTTCCGACGGTGTCGGTGGCGGGCGGTACGCTCGGCAACGGCGCGCTGATCTTCACCGTGCATACGGACGGCACGTACTACACCTTTGAAAACCGCGGGCGCTATCTGTGCACGAAGGAGGACGAGGATCTCTTCTTCAACACCACGCAGACGGCGTATACCAAATGGACGCTGACGCGGCAGGGCAGCGGCTGGCTGATCGAGAACGCGACCGCGGTCTACAGCGGCACGGGAAAGAAGGTCTGTCTCGAATACTACGCGCCGAGCTTTACCGGCTGGACCTACAACGGCGGCAGCACGGCGATGTACGCCATGGGCTTCTACCGCGTGGCAGACCCGCAGAATATCGGCTACGTCGTCAGCCCGACGGCGGCGATCGCCGCGCCGGACGCCTATATCGGCGCGGATTATTCCTTCACGGTGCAGCTGCAGGACTATACGAAAATCACTTCGCTCTACGCGTCCTACGCCCTCGACGGCGGCGCGGCGAAGCAGGTCGCCTGTTCCTCGCACTACGGCACGGCGTACGTCTTTACCGTTCCCGCGGCAGAGCTGAACGGGCACGGGCGCGTTTCGCTCTACGCGCAGATGGTCAACGAATGCGGCGTGACCTACGACGCGAGCAAGACTGCGATCATCCGCGACGAGCCGATGATCGGGCAGACGCTGCCGATCTACAGCACGGCGAAGGATACCTCCGCCCGACCGGAGATCGCCGCGGAGCTCATCAACTGCGGGGCGAATCCGACCTTGCAGATGACGCTGGACGGCGCGGCGGTTACCGCGACGTTAAGCGGCGGCTGGGCGACCTGCACGCCCTATGCCGCCCTCGGCGACGGCGCGCATACCGTAAAGCTGCGCGTGACGCGCGCAGACGGAAAAACGGTCGAAAAATCGTGGGAGTTCTACGTCGGCAGCCGCGCGGTCAAGGCGTATTTCGGGCAGCTCCACTCGCACACGGAGTATTCCGACGGCGCGGGCTCTTTGGCGGAGGCGTACGAGCACGCGATGAGCGCGAAGGACGTCGATTTTCTGATCGTGACCGACCACTCGAACTATTTTGACCGCGCCGCGACGGCGACGGTTTCCAGCTATTACAACCTCTCCTCGCTGGACAAGGGCGACACGATGACGGTCTGGGAGCGGGCGAGAACGACGGCGGCGGAATGGAATGCCAAAAGCACGGACTTCGTTGCCGCCTACGGCTACGAGATGACGTGGTCGTCCGGTCCGGGTCATACCAATACCTTCAACACCTACGGCGTGGTTTCAAGGAACAACCGCCTGCTCAACGACAAGCTGGGCTACGCGGGCATGCACCTGTACAACGATCTGATGGTCAACGCGAACAAGGGGTTGGACGAGAACGGCAATTCCGCTGCGCGGACGAAATACATCGCCAACGCGCCGGTCGTTTCCCAGCTCAACCACCCGGGCGTGACCTTCGGCACCTTCGACGAATACGCGGGCTATAACGAGGCGCGCGACGAAATCATCTGTCTGATCGAGGTCGGCAACGGCAGCGGCTCGGTGCTCAACAGCGGCTACTGGCGCAGCTACACGGAGTATGACAAGTGCCTCGCCATGGGCTGGCACGTCGCGCCGACGAACAATCAGGACAACCACGGCAGGCGCTGGGGCGACTCCAACACCCACCGCTCGGTCATTCTGACGAACGACTTCACGGAGGCGGGACTGTACCGTGCCATGTCGCAGCGGCGCGTCTACGCCACCGAGGATCAGAATCTGACGATCTATTACTATCTGAACGGCGCGCTGATGGGGGATATCGTGCAGTCGAACGATCAGCAGGTGCATATCACCGCCGAGATCAGCGACCCGGACGGCGAGCGCATCTCGACCGTTTCCGTCATCGGCGAGAACGGCTTGACGGTGCAGACCTTCGTTTTGACCGGCGCGAGCTGTACGCTGGACACGATGATCGATCACACGCAGCGGTACTACTATCTGAAGATCGTGGAGGCGGACGGCGATATCGCCGTGACCGCGCCCGTCTGGGTCGAGCCGGAGGAGAGCGGCATCTGCCGCCACGAATGGGACGTCGGCACGGTCACGGTCCGCCCGACCTGCACCGTGGGCGGCGAATGCGTCTATACCTGCCTGCGCTGCGGTGAAACGAAAACGGAGCCCCTGCCTCCGACGGGACATCAGGAGGTTTTTTTGGGAGAAAAGCCCGCAACCTGCACGGAGCCCGGTCTGACGGGAAGCAGCTACTGCGCCGTCTGCGGCGCGGTTTTGCAGGAGCAGACGGAGATTCCGCCGCTGGGACATCTGACGGTGACCGACCCCGCGGTGACGCAGACCTGCACGCAGGACGGCAAGACCGAGGGCTCGCATTGCGAACGCTGCGGCGTTGTGTTCGTCGCGCAGATCGTCACGCCGGCGACCGGACACGATTACCGGGAGCAGGTCGTAAAGGCGACCTGCACGACGCCGGGCTATACGGAATATACCTGCGCCAACTGCGGCGACAGCTACCGCCAGAGCTTCACGCCGCTGGCGGACCATACGTGGTCGGAGGGCACGGTGACCCTTGCGCCGACGGCGCACAAGACCGGCGTGAAGACCTACACCTGCACGGTCTGCGGAACGCTCCGCACCGAGATCCTTCCCGCGCTGGAGGCGGACGAGCCCTGCGACGGCGGCAAGACCTGCCCGTCCTACGCCTTCCGGGACGTGAAGGCGGACGACTGGTACCACGAGGCGGTGGATTTCGCCGTTGCAATGGGACTGTTCAACGGCATGACCGCGACGTCCTTCGAGCCGAATACGCCGATGACGCGCGCCATGCTCGTCACGGTGCTGTGGCGCTACGAGGGCGAGCCTGCGAAGGGCAAAAACGCCTTCGCCGACGTGAAGGCGGGCGTCTGGTTTGAAGCGGCGGTCGCGTGGGCGGCGGAATGCGGCGTTGTCGGCGGCGTCGGCAACGGAAGGTTTGATCCGAACGGCAGCATCACCCGCGAACAGCTTGCGGCGATCCTGTACCGCTATTCCGAATACAAGCACTACGATACGGACGGGTACGACAGCATGAGCGGCTTCCCCGACAGGAACAAGGTCAGCGCGTGGGCGAAGGAGGCTTACGGCTGGGCGGTCGCCGAGAAGCTGATCACCGGCAACGGCGGCAGGCTCGATCCGCAGGGCAACGCGACGCGGGCGCAGGTCGCCACGATCCTGATGCGGTTTATCCAAAGCATCGCGGTGCCGTAGACCGATCTAAGAAAGAAAACAACCGCGCTGTGGAAAACCACAGCGCGGTTGTTTTCTTATCAGTTCAGTCCCACTGGAGCAGGTAGTCGGTGATACCGGTCTCCTGATCAGACCAGTACGGACCGAAGGCGAGGTCGCAGAATTCGCCGTTGCGGATGTAGCCGTACCAGATCATTTCCACGTCCTCGAAGGAGAAGTCCATCGGTTCTTCAGACCAGTAGTCGCGCACCACGCCGTCGTCCGAAGCCTTCGCGCAGGCGTCATAGCAAGCCTTTGCGACGTCCTCGTAGGGGGCGGTGGAGTGCAGGACGATGTCGCCGTCCGGGTCGATCTCGACGTAATCCTGCGAGTGCACCACGAAATCTGTCTCCTTGAAGCCGTAGGAGGCGAGCCTTTCGCTGATGGAGCCGGTCGCGGCGGGCGCGTCGGTCGGCGCGGCGGTCGGCGTCTCGGCGGACTTGCCGCCGCAGGCGGCGAGGGTCAGACAAAGCGCAAGAATCAAAAGACTAACGAGCAGAATTTTCTTCATGTCAACAACCTCCTGTTGATTCGGATAAAGCAATCATAACACAGAAGCGGGGAGAATGCAAGGGAGAACGGTCAGTCAGCGAGATCGCGGTACAGGAAGGTCACGATCTGACCGCGGGTACAGACGTCGTCCGGAGAGAAGGCGTCTGCGGCGGTGCCGTTGGTGATCTGCTTTTCAACCGCCCACAGGACGGCGTTAAAGTAGTAGCCGCCGGAAACGTCCTTGAAGGGATTCGCGCTGCTTGCGGGAGCGGACTTTCCTTCAGCGCGCCAGAGGAAGGTCACGACCTGACCGCGCGTGCAGCCCGCGTCCGGCGAGAACGTGTCTGCGCCGGTGCCGTTGGTGATCTCATTCTCAACCGCCCAGAGGACCGCCTTATAGTAGTAAGCGTCCGCGCTCACGTCCTTGAAGGGGTTGTCGGTCTTCTGCGGTTCCGGACAGCCCTTCGCTCTCCAGAGGAAGGTGACGATCTGCGCGCGGGTGCAGACGTCGTTCGGCGCGAAATGCGTCGCGTCGACGCCGTTCGTGATCTGCTTCCCGACCGCCCACTTCACAGGCAGCTCGAAGTACGAGCCCTGCGGGATGTCGATGAACGGCGTGCCGGTGGCGCCGAAGGTGAACCAGCGCGCGCCGCTCCACTCAACCTCGTTTACCTGCATCCAGTTTTCCACGAGCTTGTCGTTGATATAGACCTTCGTGGCTTCGCTGAGGGCGTAGCCCTCGTCCGCCTCCAGACTGACACCGATGAAATAGC
>Ga0265301_10006648_pt1 | contig 11009 bp, 21 predicted proteins | sample AusTroGonzalo_MG_2_FD_193488 | JGI IMG/M metagenome (GOLD analysis project Ga0265301, IMG submission 193488) | Bovine rumen microbial communities from tropical cattle in Woodstock, Queensland, Australia - Gonzalo_04 | ecosystem: Host-associated > Mammals > Digestive system > Stomach > Rumen ...
GCATTCCAGGCCATAGGAACATAGAAACACTACTGCCGGGGATTCTCCCCGGATGTCATAGGTTAAATAGATTTTAGGGACTGTCTGCAGGTGTTGGGAAATACCTGCAGATTTTTTTGCACTTTTTTGCAACTTTTTGAAAAAAATATTTGTTTATTCAAAAATAAGTGTTACCTTTGTAGTGCAATCAGATGACAAACCAATCAAATCTTTATACAATGAAAACGAAAACCTACATCATTCGCCCGGTCACAGACCTCCGAGACATTGTTCTCTACTACGAATTTGTCCGCAAGGAAGATGATGCAATCCTCCGAGCCTCCAAAGACTACGATTTCATCCTTGCCTATGCAGATGGCTATGCAACCGCAAAAGACGCACAACTGATAGTATTATAATCACCCAGGGGAGGGGCAACCCTCCCCACCAAACCAAAGTCAAACAATCAAATCTTTATACACAATGAAAACTTATATCGTAACAGAGACCTTCGCAAAGGACAACAACCTTTCACGCACCTGGGTATGCACCACCAAAGAGAGTGCAGAGAAATGCCTCAAGGAGAGATATGACATTGCCTGTTCCTGCAATCGTATCGCAGGAAAGGAAGTCCCTACTGACTGCCTGGAATATGGATTCTTCTTTTGGAAATTGGACAACGGCATCACGATGAGGTACAACATCACCGATGCGGAAATCTTTGAGAACTAATCACCAGGGGAGGTCATCCCGGCCTCCCCATATAATATATATATGTATATGAAAGCAAAAGACAACAGGGGAGGTGCAAGACCTGGAGCAGGTCGCAAACCTCAAGATCCGGACACCAAGAGGGTGCAGATGGTCATCTCCGTCAGCCGCCATACAAGGGACATCCTCAACGAGACATCCAAGGGATGCGGCATCAAGCCGGGCAGGATCATTGACAACCTGGTCAAGGATTTGGAAAATCAGTAATAATGACTATCTTTGTACCGCCAGGGTGACCTGGTTGTATAAAGATTTGAAGTTGGGGTGTGGGAGCAATCCTGCACCCCTTTTCCGTGCAGTTTTTGTCTCTATTTTGTCTAATTCTCCGGGGAGGATTCCAGGAGCATCTCCGTAACTCGTTGATATATACAGGGAAAGGCGCATCCCTGCGCCTCTCAACTGCAATTCTAACCTTATCTTGCACCTTTTCCCTTTCCGGGCTGCGCAGGAGGCCGATTCCAGGTGCGTAGGCGCAGGACACCCTTCCATAGAAAATCACTCCTTGGATTTTCATGTCTGCAATTTTTGTCTTAATATTGTCTGACCAAACCATTTGTCTAATGATTACCTTCAAGGCCATCATCATCCCCGGCAACCGGAGGAAGGACGGCACATATCCTGTCAACATCCGAGTCACCTTCAAGGGGAAGTCCCGGAGACTCGCCACCACCCTGTCCGCCAACCAGGGTGACCTCACCCGGACACTCAAGATCAAGAACGCAGACATCCTCAACAGGACGGACGCACTCATTGCGCAGATGAGGGACGCAATCAAGGACATCTCTCCCTTTGACCTGGAGAGGGAGGATGTGGATTGGGTGGTGCGCCACATCAAGGATGCCATCCGGCAGGAGGAGTTCCACCTGGACTTCTTTGAGTGGAGTGACCGCTACATCCTCACCAAGTCCCCTTCCACCAGGAGGGCATACACCTGCGCACTCAACACCCTGGAGAGATTCCTGGGTGAACGCAGGTTGGACATAAATGCCATTTCCAGGCCTATGCTCCTGGACTTGATGGAGATGGTGGACAACGAGCCAAAGATGCACTACAACGGCCAGACAGGGCGCATTGAGGCCTCCGGCAAGGCCAAGATCCCCAGGGGTGCGTCAACGAGGCATCTGGGCAAGTTGGAACACCTGTTCAACGCAGCCAAGGACTACTACAACGATGAGGACGCAGGGCGGATCTTGATTCCCCGGTCACCCTTCTCCAAGATTGAGAAACACTACCCTCCGAGTGACGGACAGGACAACCTGGGACAGGAACTCATGCAGCGCATCATAGACGCACAGGTGGACTCCAGGGTGATGCGCACCGCCTTGGATCTCTTTATCGTTTCCTTCGGCCTAATGGGGGCGAATATGGCCGATATGTACTACGCAAAGCCTGTCACCCTGGAATGGTGCTATAACCGCCAGAAAACGGCCAAAAGACGGCAAGACAGGGCGGAGATGAGGGTGCGCATCCCAGGTCAGTTGCGTCCGTACCTGGAGAGGCTGCAGGGCAGGGGCGGATGGTGGCTCAACGAACTGCACACCTTCGCATCCTCCAAGGACTTCGCAACCCAGAGGGTGAACAGGTGTCTACGGAAATGGTGCGAGGAGAACGGCATTGAGCCTTTCACCTTCTATGCGGCCAGGCACACCTGGGCATCCCTGGCAAGGAAGGCCGGGATAGACAAGTCCACCATAGATGACGCACTCGGCCACAAGGGATCATTCCAGGTGACGGACATCTATGCGGAACGAGCCTGGGATCTAATCCAGGAGGCCAATGCCAAAGTCCTTGACCTTTTCACCTGGTAATATATACCGGGATAAGAGTGGATCATTACCTCTGTTCCGTAATTTTTTTACGGAATAAGGGAGAAAAGCCTTGTCCGACCTGTTTATTCCTATGACGGAGTAACCTCCTTGTCCGGATCTTCCATGAGGAAGATGAGGTCAACCAGGCGCATCACATTGTCCGGATTCTCCCAGAACTTGTCAAGCCTCTCCCTTACTTCAAGGAGATCATCATCAATATCCTGTACCATCCCTTAATATATGAGGTGTCAACTGTGAAAGGCTGAAAGGCCGGATTGAGAGAAACGCATTCTACGACATTCTCCCTGTCAGTCCTGCGGATCTGCTTGATGACCGCACCGTTCTCGGTGTCCAGGACATAGACCTTTCCCCATTCAATGAAGGCCTTTTCATTCACCTTCTTGATTAGGCACACCGAGCCGGAGGGATATTCCGGTGACATGGAGTCTCCCTGGATCTTGATGGCGAAGTCTGCGCCTTTGATTGGGGAGACCATCCTCTCGCACTCATAGTCCTGGACTGCCAGGGCGAAGTCTCCGAGTGTTCCGGCCATGGCCTCCACAGGGAGGATGTTGACCAACTCCGCCTTCTCCAGGGAGGAGTCTCCAACCGGGACATCAACTTTCTCCATTATTAGATGGATCTTCTTGAGGAGATTCTTGGTCACATTCTTCTCATCCCCTCCCAAGGCCTTTGATATTTGAGTCTTGTCAACCTCCAGGAGATTGGCAAAGTCTTTCTGCGTATGGACTAAACCCTTGTCCCTCAATGCGTTGAACGCATCCTGCACATATTTGATATTATCCTGTTCCATCAATAGTTGAAATTCTCTTCATTTTTTATTGGAAGTTCCGAAAAAAGTTGTAACTTTGCACATAGTTACCCACAAAGATACATACAAATATCATACTAACAACATGAAGAAACAATCATTTAGGAAGAAGGTAATGGAGATGCAGGTGGGGGAGACTCTCACCATCTCTGCGGATGCAGTAGGGGAGACCACCATCCGTGGTTATGCCTGTGACCTGGGGTGGAGGCTCAATCGCACATACCGCACCCACAGGAACAGGGAGGCAAGGACTTACACCATTGAACGCATCTCATAATGAACTCCCTGGAAACACTCATCACCACCTGCGTGGAACTTGGATCTGCCAAGGCCATGATCAACCTGGGAGTCATCTCCCCGGAGATAAGCCAACGCAGAGCCAGGGACATCTACGGCAAGTATTTCACCGATGCGGTCAAGGCCGGAAGGCTGCGCCCATCCAGGGTGGAGACAGGCCGGGCAGGAACAAGGTGGTACAGGGTGGCCGACATCCTCTCCCTCAAGGCGGAGGACGCAATCAACCAAGCACAACTCAAATCTTTATACGCAAAATGAAAAAGACATTCAAATCAATCCTCAAGGCGGCTCTCATAGTGGTCGCAGTAGTCTCCCTGGTGATGGTCACCGGAGAGGCCGACAATGCCAAGACACAACTCCTCTGGAGTCTGGGATGGATGGCTATCCTTGCGATAGACTGCAAGATCCTGGACAAGATGGGAGCATTCAATAACTAAAAATCTATGATACAACCATGTCAGTTTACAAGAAATTAGCACAGGTACAGGCCTCAATGAGGTCACTCGCACCCAATGCCGAAGGGCAGACCGGACAGGCCAGGTACGGCTATGTCTCCGGAGCAAAACTCCTTGGAGTCCTCCGTCCTCTCATGGACAAGCACGGACTCCTGCTCTCCCAGGAGGTGAAGGGAATCACCAACACCCCTATCACCTACACCACCAAGTCCGGTGAGAAGACCGAGATGTTCACCTCACTCCACATCCAATTCACCTGGATAGATGCCGATGACGGCTCAACCCTGGTCAATGACTTCCATGCCAACGGCATGAACGCATGGGACAAGGGACTCGGATCTGCGCTCACCTATGCCGAAAGGTATTACTTGATGAAATTCTTTCACATCGCAACCGATGAGGATGATGTTGACGCACTCATCAAGGAGGAGGCCATCGCACCCACCGATGCACCCAAGCCTGTGAGGAAAGCACCTGCCAGGACTGCCAAGCAGCAGATGGAACGCAACTATATCCCTATGGATGAGGAGCAGTATTGGAAGTGCATAGCGGCCTACGCGCAGGGCAGGACTACCAAGACAGGCGGTGACATCAAGAAGGCCTGGGCGGAGACCACCAACGCAGATGCGGAGGCCGTTGCCAAGTTTGACTACGATGTGGAGAACTACAGGATCGCAAACCAACTCTAATCTTTATACACAATGAATTACGAAGAATTGAACAAAGTCCTGGGAGAACTCAACCAGGCATTCATCTCCCTGGAGGAGATGTACGCAGATAGCGAGGGAGAGGTAACCGAGGCCACCGAACAGGCCGAGGCGCAGATCTCCAACCTCAAGGAACTCCTGTCCGGTGAGGGCATTGACCTCCTGGGCAGATGGCTCAAGGCCAAGGAAGACCGCAAGAAGGCACTCAAGGCCGAGAAGGACTACATAACCAGGCAGATGTCAGCCATTGACCAGACCATTGACTTCATCAAGTGCAAGGTCAACCAGGTGCTTACATCCATAGGCCAGGAGAAGGTAAAGGGCGCATTCGGCTACGCATTCAAGGCCACCGAGTCCGTCACCACCTCCGTTGACAAGGATGTCCTCAAGGCTCTCTATGAGGAGAGGGTGAAGGGTGCGTTGGTGGCAGCGCACATCCCGGCCTACATCGGTTTCACATTGACTGCATCCTCCACCAAGGCGGAGGAGTTCGGACTGCAGGAGGGAGATGAGGAGTTGTTCCACACCACCTCCAGGCCTACCTGCACATTCACCAAACCAAGGGCAAACAAGGAGGGATAGGTCATGACTGAATACGAAATCAAGGTTATCACCTTCCTTGAGGGCATTGTAGATGCTCTGGAGGACATAGCAGACAAGATGGAGAGGAAAGACAACCCTCCGGAGGAGGTGCAGGTCAATCCTACCGAAACCGCCAAAAGGAGGAAAAGGCCTCTCTGGTCGCAGGAAGATGTAGACCAACTCAACAAATATATAGATGCAGGACTCTCCGCCAAGGATATTGTCGCTATCAACAAATTCCCAGGCAGGACGGAGATGGCCATCTATACGAAGATGTACCATTTAACCCAAGGAGGTGAGGAGTAATGGGTTGGTTTTTCACCATAACGCAGGAAATGAGAGACCTGGGACTCAAGGGGAATGAACTCCTGGTCTTTGCGGTCATCTACGGATTCTCCCAGGGTAGGCAGGGATGCTACAAGGGCAGTCTTGCCTACCTGCAGGAGACCTGCGGAATAACCAAGCCAACGGCACTCTCAATCCTCAAGTCCCTGGTTGAAAAGGGACTCCTGGACAGGGGAGAGACCTATGAGAATGGGGTGAAGTTTGTGTCCTATTCAGTAGGTAAAGAAATTTTACAGGGGGTAAAGAAATTTTACCGGGGTGGTAAAGAAATTTTACCTAATAGTAATATAGATAGTAATAGTATCGTAATAGATAAATCTATTACTCATACTACTATTATAGGCAAGGCCAATTTCAACTTCAAAAAATCCCTCATGGGCATTGGTGTCAGCGAGGATGTTGCGGATGCCTGGCTGCAGGTGCGCAAGGCAAAGAGAGCCGTCAACACCGAGGTCGCATTCAACCGCATCAAGCAGGAGATCACCAAGACAGGACTCCAGGCCAACGAGTGCATCACCATAGCGGTGGCCAACTCCTGGCAGGGATTCCAGGCCTCCTGGATAGCCAACCGCCAAAGGACAACCCCACCCCAAACCCCTCCCCACAAGGAGTCCGTCTTTGAACACAACCTCCGGGTTGTGGATGAGATGTTCGGCACTAACCTCCATGAGCAGAACTACGGCAACCAAAAGCAGAACATAGATGAACAATAATCTCACAACCTACGATCCGGCCAACGCAACCCTCCTCCAGATGAGGGCAGATCCGGTGAACTTCCCCAGGCTCAAGACCATCCCCAAGGTGGAGGCCTATGAGCAGATGCGCAGGGTGGTGACGGAGGCCTACCTCTACAAGGGCAACTCCGCAGACTCCTCCCACATCAACTTCGTGGCAACGAGCCTGGTGGATGAACTCCTTGCGGACACCAAGTGGGGTGCAGGTAACATCTCCCTGGGAGAGATCCGCAAGGTGGTCAAGAGGGCAGTCCTGGAGACCGACCTCCCGGCCATCTCCGTGGCCACCCTCTACAAGGTCATCATGGACTATGTGAAGAAGGAGGGCAACGAGTTAGACCGCCAGGCCAAGATCCTGGCAAAGCAGATCCAGGCCTCAACCCCTGCGGTACAGGCCATGATGGATTCATACGCAGGGAAGATGTCAAAGTCAAATCAAGTCAAGTAAAATGAAGATAGAAGATTTAATGGTAGGAGACTGGATTCATTATAAGATGGATTTAGGGAAAGATGGTATCTATGAAAAGGACATTCGAATCACAAACATCTATGGTTGTGAGGTTAATTGTGAGGTGCGTGGACACGAAATTATAAGTGGCAAAAGATTGGACAACCTTGAGCCTATCCCTCTCACTCCAGAGATACTGGAGAAGAATGGGTTTAAGTGGACTGGCAGTGGAGATTCTACTGGGTGGTTATCTACTCCGTGGGGTTATGACGGTATTCGCTATAATATCTATGTGGGGTTGAAGAAAAAGACCATTGAAGTCCACTCTGCACACCCAGAGTTACGCACTGATTCGTGGAGAAAGGTTAACAAAGTATCATTGGAGGTATGCGGATGCTTCGTCCACGAACTCCAACACGCCTTGAGGCTCTGTGGAATAAATCACGAAATGATACTCTAACAAAATGAAAAAGACAGATAGATACAACGCAACCAGGGCAATCCTCAATGCCTTGAAAAACGGCAGACAACTCTCACAGTTGGACTGCGAGGAATTTATGGTGGAAGATATGAGGACAATAGTCTCCCACCTCAAGAAACACTATGAGGCCGACTATGACCTCAAGTGGGTATGGATAACGACACCTGTGATGAACAGGCGAATCAAGCAGTATTGGTTAACTAAAAAATCATAGCACTATGGCACTATACACATCAAGAGGCACTATCTCGGAGATGTCCGAGGTCAAGAGTGGAACATCCCTCAACGGCAACAAATGGCAGAGGATGACGGTTGTCCTGGAGATCCAGGGATTCCAGGGGCAGATCTCTCGCCAGGTCTTTTCCGTATTCGGAGACAGGGTGAACGAGGTCTTGAACTACAAGACAGGCGAGGAGGCCGAAATCACCTGGTCAATGTATGCCAGGGAGTGGAACGGCAACCTCTACAACAATGTTGAACTTGTCCGGATCAACAAGCCGGAGGCACAGTCTCCGACTACCTCCAGGAGGTCACCGATCTACGACAGGATTGAAAAGGCACAGGCCACCCAGGAGGACAACCCGGATCAAGTTTTACCATTCTAAGGAGGGCAGGACTATGACACAGGCAGATAAGTGGGCAATGGAGGCCTATCCTCCCAAGATGGAATTCGTAGGCAACACTCACCTGGAGGTTGACCTCAACGAGATGAACAGGTTGGTCTATGCGGAGGGATTCCAAATGGCCAAGAAGATCATCCTGGATGACCTGCAAGACCTCAAGAGACCATTCCAAAAAATGGCATCCGATGTATTGTTTGACAAAGGACATCCGGATGCGGAATGCGAGGCGGTAGTCCGGGGCATCATCAGGGCAATGCTAATAGTGCAGGAGGTATGAAATACATAGCCTGTTTCCTGGCAGGGATTGTCACCGCCTTCGTAGCCATCCTTTGGGACACTCTCAAGGACAAACGGACAATCTTCACCATTGATGAGGACTACAGGATCATAATCAAGAAATTCAAGGGAAAAAGAAGATGACACACGCATCATTGTTCAGCGGAATAGGTGGCCCGGAGGTGGCGGCTGCGATGCTCGGATGGGAGAATCTCTTTCATTGCGAGATAAACCCTTTCGGCAGTCAAGTCCTCGGCTATTGGTTTCCGAATTCTAAACACTACGAAGATGTCACAAAAACAAACTTTACTGAATGGCGAGGAAAGGTTGATGTCCTCACAGGAGGATTTCCTTGTCAGCCTTTTTCCTACGCAGGAAAGAGGGGGGGGCGAGAAGATATGCGTTACCTCTGGCCGGAAATGTGCCGAGTTATCAACGAAGTCAGGCCGACTTGGGTTGTTGGTGAAAATGTTGCTGGAATCACCACAATGGTGGAAGGATGGGATCTCACTCCGATGGGATGCGATTCCTCTTTGTTCGGAGAGATGGACGGAATTCACCGATACGGACTCCGACAAACCTTCACCATTGAACGAATCTGCAGAGACCTTGAGGGTATTGGATACGAAGTCCAACCGATGCTTATTCCGGCTGCGGCTGTCAATGCTCCCCACCGAAGAGACCGGATCTTCTTCCTTGCCTTTGATGCAGACTCCGACCTCGGTGATGACCTGCGAGAATCCGGAGTCTTTCCTTGCTCGCAAGGAAAGAAACGGCTACAGGAACGGCACGACCTACGGCAGCCTGGAGAGCCAGGTGATGTACGATCCGAAGTTCCAGGGACTGTTACCGACTCCGATGGTGATCCAGGGCGGTGCGTGTCCGGTGAAAGACGGAAAGAGGACATACCATATGGACAAGAAGGGGGGAGGATTCAAGGCTCAACTGCACGACCTGGCCGCAAGCAATCTCTTACCAACACCAAGAGCCAACAAGGTAACCGAGACGGACTTGAGCAACCCAAGGATAGCAGAGAGGGACAAGAGCAACCTGGAGGAGGAAGTTGCAAGGATGGTGCAGGGAAAGATTCTCCCAACTCCGACCTGCAACGATGCGATGAATGCCTCCCTTCCGAAAAGTCAAGTGGAGAGGAACGACTCCCTGGTCAAAAGGATATTAAGTGGAGAGATGGGAGTCTCGATCCCGAAAGAAGATGGTCAGCCTTTCCGACTGTCTCCCCTGTTCACCGAGGAAATGATGGGCTTCCCTTTTCTTTGGACAACCTTACCATTTCTCCGAGAAAATGGAGAGATGAATCCCTCAAAGCCTACGGAAATGCCATAGTGCCACAGGTGATGTATAGGATCTTTCAAATGATAGAATCAGTCAGCCGATTATAAAAACCATCTTTTGTGTTTAATATGTGTGAGGGGAGAAAGGGAGTGGAAACGGCTGACACTCCCTCCCCAATTTACAAGACAAACCAAATCAATATCAGCATTATGAGTTACAAGCAACCAACCCCAACCAAACCCAGGCCTCTCTCCGAGGAGGAGAAGAAGGCACAGGTGGAGAGATTCCTCTCGCAGAAACGAGAATCCTTCGCAATCAACATCCTCTGCAATATGGTACACGGAGCAATCCAAAACAAGAACACCACGAATATGGACTGCAAGTCCCTCGTTGGTCTTGCAGTTGAGATGGCCGATGCACTCATTATGGAACTGTATTCTGTACCGGAAGGTGAACAGGCAGACAAGCAGGGAGATGAGTAAGAATCAAGCAATTAAGGCAGTCCTCACAAAACGCATCTCCATCCTGGAGAAGGCCATCGCAGTCCGGAAGAAATTAGACCTCCCCATTGAATGGCTCAAAGGGAAGTTATGTGGATATGAGGATGCCCTTGACCTCCTTAGATCATCGGAAGAAAGCATAAGAATTGAGTTATGACCTACATCGGAATAGATCCGGGAACGGAGACAGGATTCGCAGTTTGGGACTCCGGCAGGAACGCACTCATTGACTGCCGGACTCTCAAGATACACCAGGCATTGGATGAGGTAAAGATCCACACCTCCATCAACCCAGGCAATGTGATCGTTGTCTTTGAGGATGCCAGGCAACGGAAATGGTACGGCAGCAACTCCTGGGAGAAGATGCAGGGTGCAGGATCGGTGAAACGAGACTGTTCCATTTGGGAGGACTTCTGCAAGGACAAGGGCATTCCCTTCCAGGCAGTCCCACCCGGCAAGGGCATGACAAAGGTGACACCGGAGTATCTCCGCATGGTGACCGGATGGACAGGCAGGACAAGCAACCACGCAAGGGATGCGGCCATGTTGGTCATCGGAAGGTAACAACGGAGGCAGGGAAGTATATTTTATGTTGTGATCACCAAGATGGAAATAGTTGAGATCCTGGCCAAGGAAAAGAGAGTGGAGAGACTCGTTGGAAACATCTCCCATTCCGAACTGACTGCCGAACTCAAGGATCTCTGCCAAATGGTCTATCTCATCCTCCTGGAATATGATGACAACAAGATCCTTGACCTGTGGAACAACAACCAAATCAATTTCTTCCTTGCCAGGATAGTTGTCAACCAATTCCGATCCTCCAACTCACCCTTCCACTACATCTTCCGGAAATACCAGGAAAGGTGCATATCAATGGG
>Ga0265301_10006654_pt1 | contig 11004 bp, 5 predicted proteins | sample AusTroGonzalo_MG_2_FD_193488 | JGI IMG/M metagenome (GOLD analysis project Ga0265301, IMG submission 193488) | Bovine rumen microbial communities from tropical cattle in Woodstock, Queensland, Australia - Gonzalo_04 | ecosystem: Host-associated > Mammals > Digestive system > Stomach > Rumen ...
CGTTGCATCAAGAGCAAAGCGTAAGAGAATTTTGAAGCTTACCCGTGGCTACTTTGGAGCCCGTAAGAATGTTTGGACAGTAGCAAAGAATACCTGGGAGAAGGGTCTGACCTATGCTTATCGTGACCGTCGTAACAAGAAGCGTGCCTTCCGCAGCCTGTGGATCCAGCGTATCAACGCTGCCGCTCGTCTGGAGGGTATGAGCTACAGCGTCCTGATGGGCAAGCTCGCCAAGGCTGGTATCGAGATCAACCGCAAGGTGCTCGCCGACCTCGCCATGAACAATCCCGAGGCTTTCAAGGCCATCGTGGAGAAGGTAAAGTAAATCAATCCCTTCAAAGATAAAACAGGTGTCATCATTGCGATGGCACCTGTTTTTTTATTGTGTTCCGTTATTTCCTGAGTTTCAGTTCGAGGGTCTTGGGCAGTTTCTGCCATTTGCCGTCCTTGGGTATCTTGAGCGTGCTGCCCTTCTCCTGGCGGAGGATGTAGATAGAGTCATTCTGACGGATGAGAGTGGCTGTCAGGTCTTCTGAGCCGTAGTCGTTGATAAGGGCCAGCGTGGCCGTACGGTCGTCCTTGATCTTAGCGGCTGTGATGACCCAGCAGAAGGAGTTGTGCTTCTTGCCGAGGTAGCCTGGCAATGATCCGTAGAGCTCCTGACCGGGCACTTGGATGTCTTCATCGTAGAAGTTGATCCTCAGATAGACATTATATTCATCATTAATAAGGTACGCGCGAAAAGCCGTACTGTCTCTCTGCTCTGCGAGCACATTGATACTCATCAGCAGAAGGAGGGTTGACGTGAGCAATTTCTTCATTCTTGTATAATTTGCTGACAAAGATACAAATCTAAATCAATAAAATTGCAAGAAGGGATAAAAATACTTGGAAAAGTTGGCGAGAATTTAGATTTTTTTAAGTAACTTTGCAGCCGTTTATAATTATAACGCATGGTAAATCGACTTTTGAGCCCCGACTACATTTTTGAATCGAGTTGGGAAGTTTGTAATAAGGTAGGTGGAATCTATACAGTCCTTTCGACACGTGCCAAGACCTTGCAGGAGGCACATCAGGATCATGTGATTTTTATCGGTCCGGGCCTTTGGAAGCGTGAGGACGGTAATTACACGAAAGAGGAGAGCCCCTATTTCAAGGAGGACAAGTCTCTCTTTGCCGATTGGCAAGGCGAGGCAGAGAAAAGCGGACTTAACGTGAGGGTAGGGCGCTGGACGGTGCCTGGAGAACCAATCGCCATCTTGGTGGACTTTATGCCGTTCTTCGAAAAGAAGAATGAGATATACGGTTGGCTGTGGGAGCACTATCAGGTTGACTCCCTTCATGCCTACGGCGACTACGATGAGGCATCGATGTTCTCGTATGCCGCCGCATTGGTCGTTGAGAGCTTCTATGCCTACTATCTCGACGAGAACCAGAAGGTCATCTATCATGCCAATGAGTGGATGTGCGGATTAGGCGCGTTGTATATCAACAACAAATTGCCGCAGATCGGCACCGTCTTCACGACCCATGCCACCAGCATCGGCCGCAGTATTGCCGGTAATATGAAACCTCTCTACGACTACCTGTTTGCCTACAACGGCGACCAGATGGCCGGAGAACTGAATATGCAGTCGAAGCATTCGATTGAGAAGCAGACGGCCATGTACGTGGACTGCTTCACGACGGTGAGCGACATCACCGCCAAGGAGTGTGTGGAACTGCTCGACAAACCCGTGGACGTGGTGCTGCCTAATGGCTTCGACAACAGCTTTGTGCCCAAGGCTGCCCAGTTTACGAAGAAACGTAAGGTTGCCCGTAAGAGACTGCTCGACGTGGCCAATGCCCTGTTGGGTGAGCAGCTTGACGATGATACGCTGATTGTGTCAACGTCGGGCCGCTATGAGTTCCGCAACAAGGGAATCGACGTGTTTGTGGAGGCCATGAACCGTCTGCTGCGCGACAGAGACCTGAAGAAGAAGGTTGTTGCCTTTATCGAGGTGCCCGGATGGGTGGGCGAGCCGCGCAAGGATTTGCAGGAGCGTCTGTCCTGCGGGAAGTCGTTCGACACACCGTTGGAGGTGCCGCAGGTCACGCATTGGCTGCACAACATGAGCCACGACAACGTGCTGGGTATGCTGAAGTATTACGATATGCACAATCGCAAGGATGAGCGGGTGAAGGTGATTTTCCTGCCCTGCTACCTTGATGGCAAGGATGGTATCGTGAATATGACCTATTACGATCTGGTGCTCGGCAACGACCTCTGTATCTATCCCTCATACTACGAGCCGTGGGGCTACACCCCGTTGGAGGCCGTCGCTTTCAAGGTGCCTTGCATCACGACGGATCTTGCAGGCTTTGGTCTGTGGGCCAATAGCGTTTTCGGAAAGCCGGGTGAGATTGAGGACGGTGTGAAGGTCATCCATCGCACGGACTATAACTATTCGGAAGTGGCTGATATCATCAAGGATACTGTTGCCAAGTATTCCTGCATGACACAGAAACAGATTGATGCCTGCCGCAAGAAGGCTGACGAGCTCTCGAAAAAGGCCCTTTGGAGTGAGTTCATCAAGTATTACGAAGAAGCGTACGATATCGCCTTGAGAAAGGCAAAATCAAGGAATAAATAATTCAAATTATAACGATTATGAAAATTAAAGCAGATTACACAAATGCTCCTGCTTGGAAAGAGCTGACCGTGAAGGCCACGCTTCCTGAGGAGTTGAAGTGTTTGGACGAGATCTCCCACAATATGTGGTGGGTATGGAATTATGAGGCACGCGACCTGTTCCGTGACCTTGACCCCGAGCTTTATCACAACGTGAAACATAACCCTGTGATGCTGCTTGAGCGTCTGAGTTTTGCCCGTAAGGAAGAGATTCTGAAAGATAAGGCGCTGATGAAGCGCGTGAAGAACGTTTATGCCCTGTTCCGTAAGTATATGGACGTGAAGCCCGATGCAAAGCGTCCGTCAGTAGCTTACTTCTGTATGGAGTATGGTATCCACTCGGCCCTGAAGATTTATTCTGGCGGTCTGGGTATGCTGGCTGGTGACTATGTGAAGGAGGCTTCCGACTCGAACGTCGATATGTGTGCCGTCGGCTTCCTCTATCGTTTCGGCTATTTTACACAGAGCCTCTCGATGGACGGTCAGCAGATTGCCAACTACGAGACCCAGAACTTCGGTTCGCTGCCCATTGAGCGCCAGCTCGACAAGGACGGCAATCCGCTGGTGATCGACGTACCCTATACCAACTACATGGTTCATGCCTACGTATGGCGCGTGAACGTTGGTCGCGTGAAGCTGTATCTGCTTGATACTGATAACGAAATGAACTCCGACTTCGACAAACCCATCACCCATGCCCTCTATGGCGGCGACTGGGAGAACCGTCTGAAGCAGGAGATCCTGTTGGGTATCGGCGGTATGCTGCTGCTGAAGAAACTGGGCATCAAGAAAGACATCTATCATTGTAACGAAGGTCACGCAGCCCTTTGTAACCTGCAGCGTCTGTGCGACTACATCGAGGAGGGCCTGACGTTCAACCAGGCACTTGAGCTGGTGCGCGCCAGCGGTCTCTACACCGTTCATACGCCCGTTCCTGCCGGTCACGACTACTTCGACGAGGGCCTGTTCGGCAAGTACATGGGTGCCTATCCCGCCAAGCTGGGTATCACCTGGGATGAGTTCATTGGTATGGGTCGTACGAATCCTGACGATAAGGGCGAGAAGTTCTGCATGAGTACCTTCGCCTGCAACACCTGTCAGGAGGTCAACGGTGTGTCGATGCTTCACGGCTGGGTATCTCAGAAGATGTTCGCTCCCATCTGGAACGGCTATTATCCTGAGGAGAACCACGTAGGCTATGTCACCAATGGCGTACACTTCCCGACTTGGTGTGCCGCAGAGTGGCTCAAGGTCTATGCCAAGTACTTTGATCCGAAGCACCTGAGCGACCAGTCAAACGAGGAAATCTGGCACGGCATTTACAACTGTCCTGATGAGGAGATCTGGGAGACGCGCATGGCGCTGAAGAAGAAGCTCTTCGACTATATCAAGGAACAGTTCCGTGAGACCTGGCTGAAGAACCAGGGTGATCCCTCACGCGTGGTTTCTCTGTTGGAGAAGATGAATCCCAACGCTTTGGTGATTGGTTTCTGCCGCCGCTTCGCCACCTACAAGCGTGCCCACCTGCTGTTCACCGACCTCGACCGTCTCTCTAAGATCGTCAACGATCCTGAGCATCCCGTCATCTTCCTGTTCGCAGGCAAGGCCCATCCCGCCGATGGTGCCGGTCAGGGACTTATCAAGCGGATCTTCGAGATTTCACAGCGTCAGGAGTTCCTGGGTAAGATCATCTTCCTCGAGGACTACGACTTCCTGCTGGCCCGTCGTCTCGTATCGGGTGTTGATATTTGGATGAACACGCCGACACGTCCTCTCGAGGCTTCTGGTACCTCTGGTGAGAAGGCCGAGATGAACGGTGTCGTGAACCTCAGCGTGAAGGACGGCTGGTGGCTGGAAGGCTATCGCGAGGGTGCCGGATGGGCACTCACCGAGAAGCGTACCTATCAGAACCAGGGCTATCAGGATCAGCTCGACGCAGCCACCATCTACGGCCTGCTCGAGAATGAGATCATACCGCTTTATTATAATACGGACAAGAAGGGCATCTCGAAGGGCTGGATCAAGGTCATCAAGAACTCCATCGCCCAGATTGCCCCGCACTATACGATGAAGCGCCAGCTTGACGACTACTACAGCAAGTTCTACGAGAAGGAGGCCAAGCGCTTCAAGGAACTGTCGAAGGACAACAACCGTCTGGCCAAGGAGATTGCCCAGTGGAAGGAGACCGTCGCAGAGCGCTGGGATGCCATCAGCGTGGTCAGCTCTGAGTGGGACTTCCCCTCAACAGGTGGCGAGACTGGGCAGAAGTACCACCTGAAGTATGTCATCAACGAGCAGGGTCTCGACGATGCCATCGGACTGGAGAAAGTCGATATCTTCACCGACAAGAACGGCGAGGAGAGAATTTTCTCCGTAGAGCCTCTGAAGATGACGGGCCACGAGGGCAACAACTATACCTTCGAGGCAACGCTGGCTCCTCAGGAGTTCGGTCAGTATAGGAGTGCCGTCCGTATGTATCCAAAGAACAAGAACCTGCCTCACCGTCAGGACTTCTGCTACACCAAGTGGCTGGAACTGCCTGATTTCAGCCGGTAACCACTATCACATCAAAATGAAGAGAACAGTATTTTTATTCCTATTACTGACCATCATCGGAACTGGTTCCTCCTTGTCGGCGCAGAGTGCCGACAAGGAGACGGACTTAGAGACGCTTTACCAGCAGCTCGACGAGGCCATCGACCAGTCGCCGAAATATGTCGCCCGTCGGCTCGGCGAGATAGCCGATACGCGCAAAATGCTTCGCTCCGAAGGCAACTTGGAGAAGAAGTTCGCTCTGACCGAAAGGCTCTTTGCGCTCTATAAGCCCTACAAGAACGACTCGGCACTCTATCTGGCCGACCTGTGCATCACCTTGGCCGACTCGCTGCAGCGGAAGGACATGGTGGGACTCTATCTCTCGCGGAAGGCCCATCAGTGCTCTAATGCCGGCATGTACGTGCAGTCACTCGACCTGTTGAAGAAGGTTGACAAACGGGCACTCGACCGCGAGGGACTGACAAAATACTATGCAGCGTGGATGCACGTTTGCGGTGAGATTGGTTCCTACTCCCAGCAGGAGGAAGAGCGTTGGCGCTACTTTGCCCTGCAGGACAGCTATCGTGACTCGGTGCTTGCGGTGGCGGATGAGGGCAGCGAAGAGTATCTCCACCTGAAGATGGATGTGCTCTGTGCGCGACAGCTGTATCAGGAGGCGCTTGCCGTCAGCGACAACTGGCTCGGCATGGTGGCCGACGGCACTCATGAGAAAGCCTGGGCCGCCTTCTACCGCTCGGTGGTCTATGACAAACTGGACAACGGCCACATGCTGCGCTACTGGCTGGGCACCTCTGCCCTCAACGACATCCGGTGTGCCGTCTTCGACCAGGCGTCGCTCTTCATGCTGGCAGAGCGGTTGAGTGACGACGGCGACTATGAGCGGGCCTATCGTTATATGCGTTTCTGCGAGAAATGCAACACGGCCTTCTCGCCCCAGCTGCGAAACTATCAGGTGCGTTATGTGGCGAATGTCATGGAAGCAGTCTGCAAAAACAGCCAGGCCCGTTTCTCGCGGCTCCTGATCGTTGCCTGTGTGGGCGGGATACTGCTCCTGGCCCTGGTGGTCTTCAGTATGGTGAGATATTATTCAGTTCGCCGATCTTGCCCTCCACAACGTCAGTAGTCATCAGTTTGTGGAAATCGTCGAGGGTAATGCTGGTCCTTGGGGCGAAGTCATCCGAAGTCATGTATTCCAGCACGCTGCGGTAGAAAGCGCGGCCTTCGGGATAGGCTGAGGCGTTCTCCAAATCAGCCATACACACGAGCAGTCTGCCCTTGCCAATCTGGAACTCAAAGATGAGGCCGAGTTTGTGGTTGCGCTCAATATTGTCAATCACCTGAACGATGGGCCGGTAGTCCTTACCTGTGTTGTCGAGCATCATCGGATAACTGCTCTTGATGATGGGGAACCATTGCCAGTTGGTGTGCATCTCTGTGGGGAACCCCCTGAAGATGGGGTGTTGCGGGTCTGTCAGGATGCCGAGGGTGCCGGGTGAGACAGGCTTTTTGTTGTTTTCCGAGATGGTCTTGAACATACGGTAGTTCCAGTAGTCAGTCTGGAAGAGTCCGCCTACGCAGAGTTTCGTCGAGTCGGGCATCAGCAGCACGCGCTTGCCATCATTGAGCTCCTTGGCAATCTTCTCTGTCAGCACGTCGGTCACGATGACTTCCTGTTCCAGTTTGCTCAGGTCGCTCCAGGCGGGATAGACCCACAGGTCGTAGCTGTTGCAGTATTCCGTTCCTTCTATCTGCAGCACTAATTGCAGCTTTGCGGGCTGCTGCCAGGCTTCGAGGCCGATGTCGAGGCTACCGGCATCAATGAGCCCTTCGCCGTCGGGCAGCAGCAATTTGCCTTGCTGGTTGCCGAGTTTCCACGAGAGAGTCTTGCCTTTCAGCGAGCCGCCGCCGTAGTTGGCCACCTGTATCCTGGCGTGGATGCCGTCAACGTTGTTGAAGCAAAACGACGGTGCGTAGAGCAGGGGCACCACCTCGCTGCACCATCCCCTCCATTCTTGCTCAGTACAGAGGCCCTTGGTCTGCATGAAGGCATCGAGGATGCCCACGTAGGCCGAGCCCTGTCCTGGATAGTCCTGCAAGTCGAGCAGCTGGAACCCCGCCATGTTCGGCGTCCGCAGGTCCATCTCAATGTCCTGCTTGTAGAGCTGGAGCGCCCATAGTCCGCTGGCTTTGTGGAAGTCTTTCGCCTGGTCCGCCATGCCGGCCTTTTCTAAGCGTGAGCGGAACACCTCCAGGTTATAGGGGTAGAGCGTGCCCGTGTATTTCTGGATTTCGTCGTAGTCAGGATAGATCTGGAACTGTCCCGTCTCGTGCGAGATGATGGGAACAGTCGTCAGTCGGCAACCCTCTAAGAAGTTCATCTGTGTGTTGGGATAGAAATGGTTGATCATACCCCCGTCGGCGGCATCGGCAAACGAGAACGAGCCGCGCGTGTGGGTGCCGTAGCCTCCCCAGCCCTCGCCGCCCACGCGGCAGGTGGTGAAGTAGTCCATGCCAGGCTTCACACCCTGATAGCCAAGATAGTAGTTGCTGCCGAAGGTATAGACCTTGTCTGGGGCTATCTTGCGGAAGTCGGCTATGAACTCCGCCATCTTGTCAATACTGCCCCATAGCTCATTGCCCAGCGCGAACATCCGGAACGAGGGGTGGTGACCATACCAGCGCAGGATGTTCTCGCCCTCTTTGTGCAGGAACGCCATCAGCAGCGAGTCCTTGTCGTCGAAGCTGCCCCAGAAGGGGAGTTCGGGCTGTAGGATGATGCCGAGTTCGTCGGCAGCAGCAAAGGCGGCCTCGGGCGGGCACCAGGAGTGGAAGCGCACGTGGTTAAGACCATAGTCGGCACACTTGCCCAAGTAGTCCTTCCATGCATCCTTATCCATCGCCACATGACCAGTCAGTGGCCATACGCAGGCATCGTGTTTGCCTCGCAGGAATATCTTGTGGCCGTTGGCATAGAAGTGTTGTCCCTTGATGTGGAAATCGCGGAAGTGAGGGTGAGAAGGTGAGGAGGTGGGGAAGTGAGAGGGTGAGAAGGTGAGAGGGTGAGGATTGTCCTGCCTAAGAGAAATGTCGCCAATGATTCCGTTCCAGTTTGTCTGCGTGTCCTCCGTATAGGCATGGCTGCTGGCATAGAGTTGTTCGGGCACGCCGCTGCCGTTGTCCACCATGATGGCGAGGGTGTGATGCCCGGGCTTAAGCGCTTTCGACAAGTCGAACACCTGGGGCGTCGAGATGTCGTTGCTGCTGCCCATGAGTCGGCCGTCAACATACACCTCCGAAGGTTTGGTACGCTCCAAGAACAGATAGATGTGCCGGCCTTTCCAGTTGACAGGTATTTCCACCTCGCGCTGATACCACGCACGTCCCTTGTAGGAATAGCGGCGCGTCAGGTGGGTGGTCTCGTCGCTCGTTTCGACAGCATCGCCTTTCCTGTTGGTGTCCGTCGTTCCTGGCAAGGTCACCGTATCTTCCAGCTTGTCGCCCGGCTTGACGGTGTGATGGCGGTCCAAGGCAAACTGCCAGGTTCCGTTGAGGTTAATACGTTTCGACTGGCTGCTCGCCGTTGCGTCTGCTGCGAACGGGATGCACGCCATCAGCATTGTTCCGAAAAAGTACTTCAGCGCTTTCATAACCATCTTTTATTTCTGGCTGCAAATATAGTGAAAATATATTTATCCACTGCTATTTCGAACGAAGATTTAAATGAATTTATGCAAATTAGCGGTGCCAGGACTGTGCCGCTTCGCTAGTCGAATAACGATGTGCTTTCGTACAGACTTTTGTTGAAATACTAATTCTTTCATGTTGGAAAAGCCGCGCGCATTTGACCCCCGAGGGCAAGCGACGTTGCCCCCTTCGGGCAAAATTTGATTAACCCTTTGTGGTAAAATTAAAATGCCCCCCTGAAGCGATTGCTTTTCGGGGGCTTTTTTGTAGTTTTGCGATACCGTCCTGACCGGCGGATTAACTCAAAATTACAGAATTCCATGAGAGACCTTGGAGGCACTTATCCCTGACTATGTGAAACGGCTGAGCCGCAAGGGTGTAACCGATACAAAAGAACGAGTGAAATACAAAAGGAAAATGATATTTTCACTCAGAAACTTGAACCGACAAACGTTTCGATCGGACACATCGCGGGTAAAACCGGTTTGTTAATGACTTAACCAAATAGTTTGCCTACGATGTCGAGCAGGTTGCGGACGGTCTGTTTGTCAGGAACGGGTATCTTTATCGAAGTCTGGCCTGTCTCGGTATCGGTCTCTACTAATGAGTTGATAAGTTGCTCCGTAGCTTCGGGCGACTTCAAAGTTACGGCGAGACAACTGAGGAAGGCAGAACCTTGGGCTATGAGATCCTTCGGTGTAGAAGGTATTTGGGGATACAGCATTTCTGATTCTGACTGAGCAGATGAGACCGGACTTTCCTGAGATTCTTCACGTGGAGCCTCCGTCTCAGTAATGCACTCTTCGGCAGGTGACGCTGTTGTAACGGACTCTGTGCTACTGTCTATTGCAGCAGGCTCTGAAGGTTTCTCTGTCTCTTCTACCATCTCGCCAAGTGTGTCCATCATCTGACTGAACTTCGAGCCTTCGCCAAGGAAGATGGTGTCCTGACCATTATCAAGCACACCTTCGAACATGGCCGACTTGAAGCGGAGTTTATCAAGCATCTGTTCCTCGATGGTATTAGTTGCCACGAGGTTGATGACCTGCACATTGCGTTGCTGGCCGAGGCGATAGATACGGGCGATGCGTTGTTCTAAAACGGCAGGATTCCATGGAAGGTCGAGATTGATGATAGTGGCTGCAGACTGCAAATTGAGACCCGTAGAGCCTGCATCTGTAGAGAGGAATACGCGGCTGTCAGGATTGTCTGCAAAGTTGGTAATCAGCTTGCCGCGTTGCTCAGAGGGAACGCCGCCATGCAGGTACTCGAAGCCGATTTCCCGTTTTGTCAATTCCTGGGCGATAAGTCGCGTCATCCTCTCCCATTGGCTGAACACGACAACCTTTTCGCCTTCCGTCTCCAATAAGTTGGTAATGATATTCAAGGTTTCATCCACCTTTGTGTCATTGCGCGTCTTCTGGTCGAGGATATAAGTGCTGTCGCAAAGCATCCGCATCTGTGAGAGGCAGAGCATGAGGCGATTTCGATCCTTTTCGGAGAGGAAATGCATACGCTGCCATTTCATGACAATCTGCCCTACAATATACTTCAGTTCGTCATGTTGCTCGCGCTGTTCTTTGGTCATTGGCACATAAAGAAACTTATCCTGACGCATGGGCATTTGCAGAGCGACCTGCTTCTTGGTGCGGCGGATGAGACGCTGACGTGCTACTTCGCCCACTTTGTTCAGATTCTTATAGCCAAGCACTTTTCCTGTTTCATCACTTACAATGCACTCTGCCTTGAACTTCCAGAACGGGCCAAGGCAGAAGTTGTCAGCAAATTCCATCACAGAGTAGAGCTCCTCCAGTTTGTTCTCTAATGGTGTGCCAGAGAGAATCACGGAGTACTGCGATGCCACTCGCCGCATGGCCATAGAGATCTGCGTATTCCAATTTTTCAGTCGCTGCACCTCGTCCATGATGAGTAGGTCGGTTTCCAACTTGCCGAGTATCTTAATGTCGTTGCAGGCACTATTGTAGGAAATAATCTTGTAGGGCACATCGAGTTGGTACTGGTGAATTCGCTTGTGGTGCAGACCTTCGATAACATGTGCCTGCTGCCCTGTGAACCGCTCTATTTCACGTTTC
>Ga0265301_10006656_pt1 | contig 11003 bp, 7 predicted proteins | sample AusTroGonzalo_MG_2_FD_193488 | JGI IMG/M metagenome (GOLD analysis project Ga0265301, IMG submission 193488) | Bovine rumen microbial communities from tropical cattle in Woodstock, Queensland, Australia - Gonzalo_04 | ecosystem: Host-associated > Mammals > Digestive system > Stomach > Rumen ...
GGAAGAATAACGCAATTCAGCCTAAAATAAAGGCAAGACGGGGAAGAATGAAGAAGTTCAATTTGGGGCTAAAAGCAAATTGGGGAGGATTAGTGAAGGAGTTTGGTTGCCAAATCGTAACCCGAAAGATGGGTTCTGAGGCGGGTTAATCTTCCTTTATTGATAACGCAAATCGGGGCAGAATGGCGCATCTTTCACCGCCTGTTCACAACCCGTTTCTTATTCCGCAAACTGCAACATTTTGCATAGCGATGGATGCCTAAAAAGAAAGTAGTTTTGCAGCCAAAATTAAAAACGGAGTAAGAAACATGAGAAGTACTTTTAACATTCTGTTCTATGTGAACAAGAGTAAGGAGAAGAATGGTGTGGTGCCTGTGATGGGCAGGGTGACGATTAACGGGACTCAATCGCAGTTCAGTTGTAAGTAGACGATTCCGCTTGACATGTGGGACGTGAAAGGCAATTGTGCCAAAGGGCGCAGTAAGGAGGCTTTGCAGATCAACCGCGAACTAGATAACATCAAGGCGCAGATTATCAAGCATTATCAGCACCTTTCGGATAGGGAGGCTTTTGTAACGGCAGAGATGGTGCGCAATTCCTATCAGGGCTTTGGTAGTGAGTATGAGACGCTGCTGAGTGCTTTCGACAAGGACATCGCCAATCAGAAGAAGCGTGTGGGCAAGGACAGGGCAGCAAGCACTCTTTGGGCTATGGAACGTTCGCGGAAGGATGTGGCAGATTTCATCCAGTCGCACTACCGTCGCACTAATATGTCGATGCTGGAACTGACGCCTGAGTTTATAAAGGACTTCGCTGCTTACCTCAGTACAGACCGAGGATTGGCCAATGGAACTATCTGGCAGCGGTGTATGTGGCTGAAAGGTGTCGTGATGAGAGCACACTATAACGGCAAGATTCCTCGTAACCCGTTTGCGCAGTTCCACATTAGCCCGAACTGCAAGGAAAGGGAGTTTCTGACCGAGGAAGAACTGAAGGCTGTCGTGACCCATGAGTTCGATGATGACAGTCTCGTCTTCGTTCGTGATATATTCGTCTTTGTGTGCTTCACCGCCCTCTCGTTCATCGACGTGAAGAACCTGACCACAGACAACATCGTGGACATCAACGGCGACAAGTGGATCATCAGCAAGCGACACAAGACCAATATCCCCTTCCAAGTAAAGTTGATGGACGTTCCCTTGCAGATTATCGACCGGTACAAGCATCTACAGGAAGACAAGTTAGTGTTCGGCAAGATGAATTACTGGTCGATGTGCAAGAAACTGAAAACGGTGATGACCGCCTGCGGCATTGAGAAAGCCATATCCTACCATTGTGGCAGGCACTCGTTCGCAACCTTGGCACTTTCAAAGGGTATGCCCATCGAGAGCGTGAGCCGCGTATTGGGACACACCAACATTGTGACCACCCAGATTTACGCGAAAATTACGAGCCAGAAACTTGACAACGACCTGACAATGCTTGGCAATAAACTCAATGCCTCATTCAAGAACACACAAACGTAATAGCCCGCATAAATCAGTCCCACTCGTTATTGCTGCGAATGGGGCTGAAATTTTATGTGTCTACGACCAAAATCTTTAGTACGACGTGTTTTATCGGTGTATCTTATTCAAGAAAACTACTTAATCAAATAGTGTTAAGAAAAAAGTTTGGCATTTCCCCCAATATTCTACATAAAAATAGTACCTTTGCATGCAAATTTGCGATATTGTGACAATTGATGATTTATGAAAATAGCTGTTATCATAGTTATGGTAGTATTCATAATTATTCTATGTGTACCTGCGATAATTTTAGTTGCATGTACTTTTTTGTTAGATTTAAGTAATATCACATACGACCTTTCTATAGGATTAATTACGGGATTAATCTCAGGATTAGCCACAACACTTATCTCGTTCTATTTTGCAAATGTTATTCCCCAAAAAAGACTAAGGAATAAAAAGTATAATCAATTTATTGAAATTGTAAAACGTCATGGATCTGGACTAGCATATGCTTATAGTGGAGGTTATGCAGCATTTCTTACTTTCAACAACAATTATAAAGAAGGGGACTTTACATCAAAGAATCTTTGGTTAATGTTTACCCGTAGAACAACGGCCGTTACAAACGCTGTTGAAAGAATATTGACACTGCATTCTGAGTTTAACACAAATATGGCATTGCTCTTGGATTTAATCCCTGAGGGATGTGCAGATAATCTAAGAAAAGCAAATCTTGATTTTTGCATTAATCTGATCATGTCATCCTATAATAGTTATAGGACGTATATTTCATCTAATTTGGGAAAAAAATATTCTCAAGAAAGTTACGATATAGAGTTTAATCTTCATGCCAATATTACCACTTATATGATGGCCATGAAATCGATAGAAGACTATAACAAGATTTATCCTAAAACAGGAATTGCAATCTTTCAGCCCATATCAAATATTGTCATTTAAGAGTTTGAGATGCTGTTGATTGTTTGTTTATATGAGAGTATTATGATTCCTGTAAGATTGTTTCAGTGCTACTCTACCAGCTAAACATGAGGGCGTGAATGAGCCGATGCGCCACTGTATGGACATTAGGAGGGATCTTGTGTCATGAACTGGAAATCTACGGAAGAAGGTTCGGAGCCAGTTGGAAATACCCTGTCGTAGATTTTCACGTCGTGACACAGGTGTCCTTGCCCATACTCTCACCATTGTTTCCAGCTGTCCCATTAGGCTCTGCTGATGTGACAACAAGGAGTCAATGACGGGATGGAGCATGGCTTTGGGTAGGCAGATTAAAGTCGAAGCTATTCAAGTTGCCTTTGGCTTTGCCAATCGTCACTTTCAGACTTAATGAAAGCGGTGCGACTAAGGCAAAACGTGATGTATTATTATGAAAAAAATGGTTTTAGGTGAGTTTTGTCTTTAAAAACATTAAAATAAATAGTGATATTGCAGTTCTTACGCAGAAATTCACTATATTTGCGTTCAAATCATATTATGAAGAAAAGATGGAAGATTTGAACCGAATAAAAGTTGTATTGGCCGAGAAGAAACGAACCAATAAATGGTTGGCGGAGCAACTCGGAAAGAATGTAACAACGGTCAGCAAGTGGTGTACCAATACATCGCAACCCGACCTACACACATTAGACAAGATTGCATCGTTACTTGGGTGTGATAAGAAAGATCTTATCACGGACTAATAAACATTGAGCATGAGTAGTAAGTTTTTCAATAACGATACAGGTCATACCCTATTTGACAAGTTAAAGGGTATTGCATGTAATATGGCCAACTTCAACCGTTTCCTGGCAGTTGTGGGTTTCTTCCGTTCTTCTGGATATTTCAAACTACGCAAAGAGTTGAACGATGTCGAAGAAATCAAGATATTAGTTGGTATTAATATTGACGATATATTCCGTCGCCATAATAAAGCTATGTTGATGCTGGAAAACGAGGAAAAGGCAAAGATGGTCTATGATGAGGAATTTAGACAGGATATTGTCAATGCCCGATATGCCCCAGAAGTGGAGGAAGGTATCTTGCAGATGTGCCAAGACCTTGTAGATGGCAGACTTCAGATGAAGATTCACGCCACTAAGAATCTCCATGCAAAGTTCTACCTATGTCTTCCCCATAACCACAATGAGAATACTGATGGTTGGGTTATCATGGGCTCTTCCAACATTTCCGATTCCGGACTTGGCACCACACAGTCACCCCGATATGAGTTGAATGTAGCCATGAAGGATTTCGATGATGTTGACTATTGCCATTCTGAGTTTAAGAAATTATGGGAAGAGGCAATCACATTGACTATCGATGATGTTGAGAGCATCAAGCAAAAGACCTACTTAGGTTATCAACCTACTCCATACGAAATCTATTTGAAGGTACTCATTGATACTTTTGGTGACCAAATAGAGGATGATTTCTCGATTCAGTTGCCCAATGGCGTCATGGAACTGAAATACCAGACAGATGCTGTGATTCAAGGATTCCAGATGCTTATGCGCCATAATGGTCTTTTCCTCGCTGACGTGGTTGGTCTTGGCAAGACCATGATAGCCACCATGATAGCCAAGCGATTCATTGAGGCGAATGGCAAGAACACCAGCATCCTAGTGGTATTCCCTCCTGCTTTGCGAGAAAACTGGGAGAATACTTTCAAGTTGTTTGGCATTAAGCACAAAGCACAGTTTATTACCAATGGTAAACTATCGTGTGTATTAGAGGGCAAAGAACAATACAAGGTAAAGGAAGAATACGATTTGATAATCGTTGATGAAGCACATGGTTTCCGTAACGATGGTGCTGGTAAGTACGACGAACTACAGAAAATCTGTAAAGCAGATTGTGTAAATTCAGGCTTGCTGAAAAATCAGCGAAAGAAAGTGATGTTGCTTTCTGCAACACCTATTAACAATCGTCCTGATGACTTACTTAATTTGCTACTGTTATTCCAAGACAGCCAGAACTGTACCATCGACGGTATTCCAAATCTGAAAGGCTTTTTTGCAGAGTACATCAAGGCATACAGAATATTGATGAAGGAGCGCGAAACTCGAGATGTAACTGCAGATGTTGATAAAATCTATGAGGTTATTCGTGAGAAAGTGATTGACAAGGTGACGGTTCGTCGAACTCGTCATAATATCGAGAACGACCCCGAATATAAGAAAGACTTACAGTCGCAGGGTATTATCTTCCCCAAGCCACAGCCTCCAATCTCACTTGAGTATAAGATGGATGCTGATACAAGTCAACGATTCTTCTATACCTTGAACGTCCTTTCGGATGACAAGTTTGATCCGCATCTATATTATGCTCGTTACCGTGCGGTAGAGTTTCTGAAGCCAGAATATCGCGCTAAGTATCGCAACGCGGTTCATGTTGGCCAGACATTGGCAGGCATCTATCGTGTTCACATGGTGAAGCGTCTGGAAAGTAGTTTCCATGCCTTCAAGCTCTCGTTGGCCACCTTGCTTCGTATCACCAACGACATGTTGAAGATGTTTGCCGAAAACAAGGTCATCATTGCACCTGAGTTGAATGTGAAAGAGTTACAGGCAAAAGGTATGGAACTGGACCAGATTATTGAACTGGCTATGAAGAAAGGCTATCAAGAAAGCGATATCCTTTATAAGTCTGACGATTTCGAACCTGATTTCATCGAAATGCTTCGCCACGACAAACAGGTACTTGAAGCCTTGAATGCCGATTGGCAGAAAGAGCACGATGACCAGAAATATGACCTATTCCGTAAGAAACTTGAAACAGAATTTTTCGATAGTCGAAATGTATCAGGAAAGTTGGTGGTATTCTCTGAAAGTGTCGATACCCTGAATTACCTCAAAGACAGGCTGGAAAGAGAACTTGGAAGAAAAGATATGTTGACCATTACTGCTGACAATCGTGACAAGAAGGCCACTATCATCAAGGAAAATTTCGATGCTAATAGTGAGGTACAGAAAGACGAGTACAATATCATTCTCACTTCTGATGTGCTGGCAGAAGGTGTAAACCTTCATCGTTCTCATATCATCGTCAACTATGATTCGCCATGGAATGCCTCCCGGTTGATGCAGCGCATTGGACGTGTTAATCGTATTGGCTCTGTGGCAGAGTTTATCTATAATTATATGTTCTACCCATCACCCCAGGGTAATGAACAGATCAAACTCTACGAGAATGCTCTTGTCAAGTTGCAAGGTTTCCACTCTGCTTTTGGCGAAGATGTGCAGATTTATTCCAAGGAAGAAATTGTCAAGCAGTTCCAGATGTTTGACAGCAACGTGAAGGACAGCATGGACGAGAAGTTGGCATTGATACGTGAATTGCGTGAAGTCTATCACAACAACCGCGAATTATACGACAAAGTGAAACAATTACCATTGAAGAGCCGTGTGGCTCGCAATACAGGTAAGCATACAGACAAGTCTATTATCTATGTTTCGTCCGATGTCAAGACCGAATTCTATCTTGCAACCGATAAGACTGTAAAGCCGATAGATTTCCTGGAGGCTATCAAGTACCTAAAGGCAAAGCCGGAAGAGCAAGCCGCTCCGTTCCTTGCTGATAGTAAGAATTATGAACATGTGAATCGTGCATTGAGCAGATACACCAAGGAATATGTAGAAGCAGCCGATGATTCATCTATCAATCGCACAGACCTTGATAACATCTCAAAGACTGCACTCAACTTCCTTCGTAAGATTACTCAGGTAATTCCAGACAATACGACAAAGGTGCAGTGCCATATTCTTACTGACTATATAAATAAAGGTATATATACACAGTTGCCCCGTCGCCTGCGTGACCTCTCTAAGCCCTACAAGGGTGATAAAGTACAAATCAAAGAAGATGAAACCAAGTTGAAACTGGCATTGGCAGAACTCATTGATGAATACCAGACTATGAGCAACGAAATGCAAGAAAAGGCTGTACCCAAAGTCAGCGAACCACAAATCATTATTTCCGAAACATTTATTTAAAGCATTCCATCATGACATATAGCAAAGACAACCTGCGACAGATATTCCAGCAGCCGTTCAATCAAGAAGGATGGCAGAATATGCTACGGCATTATTTCCATGCTTCAGAACTGAAAGCAGAACGTGAGCGTATAGACGATACTCCTGACGATGAAAAGGGGTATTATCTTGGTGCCATTGACACCACAGATAACTACCGTATAGGCCTGTTCTATTATCAGATACAGCATGGTAATGTGGCTCGTAAGCGTGTAGGATTGCGCAATCTCGTCAAATCGTTTATCAATCCCAATTGGGGCGAGTTTGACGCTGCCCTCGTAGTCTTTGATAGTGGCTCTGTCTGGCGTTTGTCTTTTGTTTGCGACATCAAGGGCGAGAATACTGCTTCCAAACGATTTACATATGTCTTTGGAGAGAGTGACAACTATTATAATACCCCCGTTGGCCGCTTTGATGCCTTGCAGCGTAATGGTATCTCGTTTGAGAATATCAAGGATGCCTTCTCGGTGGAACGCCTAAACAAGGATTTCTTCAATGGTTATAAGGATTATTATAAGAAGTTCTTAAATTATATAGATGATGACACAAAGGAGAATCGCGACTATGTGAAAAAGCTTTTAGGTCGTTTAGTATTCCTTCAGTTCTTGCAGAAGAAGGGCTGGATGGGTGTACCTGCCAATCAGCAAGGCTGGAACGGTGGAGATAAATTCTATCTGAATCACTTAATTGAGAGTTATGAGGGTAACGACCGTTTACTGAGCGATGTCCTTGAACCACTGTTCTTCAATACGCTGAATGAACGTCGTGACAATGACCTTGCCGATTTGCGGCTTGGTGAGAATATCAAGATTCCGTATCTGAATGGTGGACTTTTCGATAAGGACGAGTTAGACAAGAAAGACATTGATTTTCCTTACGACTATTTCAAGGAACTCATGGACTTCTTCGTCATGTATAACTTCACCATCGACGAGAACGACCCGGAGGACTCTGAAATCGGCATCGACCCAGAAATGCTTGGACATATCTTTGAGAACCTGTTGGAGGACAACAAAGACAAAGGGGCCTTCTACACGCCGAAGGAGATAGTGCAGTACATGAGCAAGGAGAGCGTTGCCCAGTATCTGAAAAGCAATACCCCAGCGGAACAGCATACCGCCATCGACTCACTCATCAAACAAAGAGTGGTGGAGCCGATTCTGCAAAACAAAGAGAATGCGAGACTGGTCAACAAAGCCCTGGCTGTAGTAAAGGTCTGCGACCCCGCCATTGGTTCAGGTGCATTTCCCATGGGTGTGCTGAATGTTCTGTTCGATTGCCGTCACCTGTTGTATGGATTCATTGGCAAAAATGAAGACTTTTCGTATGCGAAGGTAAAACGTGACATCATTCAGAATAACATCTATGGCGTAGATATAGAAAAAGGAGCCGTAGATATAGCCCGTTTGCGCTTCTGGTTGGCACTGGTTGTTGACGAGAACGAGCCGCAGCCACTACCCAACCTCGACTATAAAATTATGTGCGGCGACTCGTTGCTATATCGTGTTGCCCTTGATGCCCCATTCCGAAATGTGTTACGTGACTACAACCAAAAGAACGGAACTCACTACACCTTGGACGACTATCGCCAATGGGTATATGACTACACGGACATTTCCGACCATGCCCAGAAAGATGATTTCCGCCAAAGGATTGAGGACATCAAACACGCCTTCAAGACCGAACTCAGCGACAAAGAGAAAGGCAAAATTGCCAAAGTTCGTGGAACCATTGAGAACCTGAAGATGGAAGACCTGTTCGGTGGCAAAAAAAAGGAGAATGAGAAGAAGATCAAGGCTTTCCAGAAAGAACTCAAAACTTTAGAAAAGCAACGAGAAGAAACTGAGAATAGTAAATTGTTTGGCCATGCATTTGAATGGCGGTTTGAGTTTCCAGCACTACTAAATGATGAAGGTATCTTCCGTGGATTCGATATAATCATAGGCAATCCTCCTTATGGAGCAAAATTGTCTAAATTAGAGAAGGATATATTTAAAGAGAAGTTTGCAGATGTTCATATGCGCACACCTGAAACATTCTGTTATTTTACTTCCTTGGCATTCAAACTTTGTGCAAAGTGCGGTTCTGCCATTGTATCTTATATTGTGCCAAACAATATTTTCTTCCAAAATGAGAATGAAAAGACAAGAGAACTACTTTCTTTAGAAAACATGTTAATTCGTGCTATCAATTTGGGAGATAATACTTTCGAGAATGCAGATGTCCCCACATGTATTTTTGTTGGAAAGGCGAAGAAAACGAAGGACTATAGTATCGCTTATTCAGATTATAGAGATTATAATATTAAGAAGATAAAATGGGATGAAAGTATTGACAATATAAAAGTTGAGAAGTTACAAACAGTACCTTCAATGGTCATTGGCATCTCTAATACAGATATTGACATCTTAAATGCTATCAAAGAGAATGGTGTCATGATAGATTCCATAGCAGAAGAAATGGCAAGTGGAATATCCACAGGTAATAATAAAGCATTTATTGTTAATGAATTTGATGCTCATAAGGAAGAATTGGAAGATTCTCTATTGAAAAAAATACTAATAGGGAGTGATATTGATCGTTTCTTAATGATTCCAAGTGGAGACTTCATTATCTATACAATTCGAGATATGGACATTGACAATTATCCGAAGGTAAATAAACGATTAGCAGGATTCCGTGACGAATTGGAAGATAGGAGTGAGAGCAAAAGTGGCATCCTTCCTTGGTTCTCATTGGGACGCAGCCGGTATGAACAATTATTTACGGAGCCAAAGATTATTATGCGTCAAACTTCGGACAGAATTCGATGTGTATATGATGAAGAAGGTTACTTTGTTTTGAATAGTATCCTTGTCTTTAAGAAGAATACTAATGAATATCAATATAAATATATATCATCTGTGTTAAATTCAAAGTTGACGAACTATTTATATAGAAAACTGACGCAAGAGGAAGGACGTACTTTTGCAGAAGTAAAACCTGCCAATGTGAGGAAATTGTATATTCCCAAAGCATCAGAAACAGAGCAGGCACTATTATCAATTCTTTATGATTATATGACATATCTTAGGAATCCTCGTTCGTCTGCTGTCGATAACGTGATAAGCAACCAATTTATTGGCGACTATTTTGAACGTATTATCGACGGTTGTGTTTATGAATTGTTCTTTAAGGAGCATATGATTGAAAGACAAATCAATATCATTGATTATCTATATAGAATTATAAAGCCTTTGGATGATGTGACAGAAGTAACAGAAACTATCTCATCCGTATTTGATGTAATTTACAAAACTGATAATGAAGTCCGGACAAGACTGAATCTGTTTGTATCACGGAGTCCAGAATATCTTAAAAACATAATTCAAAGTTAATATGGCTGCAATTTCTAAAATAACAATAGATGGCTTTAAAGCCTTTCCTGATAATTTCCCTCTTGAACTGGAAGGAAAAAATCTTTTGATGTATGGTGAGAACGGAAGTGGAAAATCTTCTATCTATTATGCATTGCATTCTTTACTGCAAAGTCAATGTAAAGATAAAAATGACAAATATTTCGATCCTAATCATGCAGAAAGCATAGTTAATCAGCATACAAAAAAGCCTAATGCAAAAGTTGAGGTTCAGTTTGCAGGTAGTGGTGTGACCTATAGTATTTCTCATGCTGGTTATCATGAGTCTGTAGTGCAGCCAATATCTCCTTTAAGAGATTTGAATGGACAATGTGTTTTTATAAATCACAAATTTCTGTTTAATGTCTTTAGCTTTCGCAATTCACAATATATAGATTTGTTTCCTGTCTTTATTAAGGATATTCTGCCATTTACTCTAACTCAAGATAAATCAGAATATATAAGCAATATATATGATGATGTAATAAAAGAAATAAAACGCCATGGGCGAAGTAATAAAATAGAAGATTCATACCAAGCTCGAATAGATAAGTTCAATTCTGAGACAAAATATGTAATAGAGCAAATAAATACTAATGCGGTAAAGACCGCCACTATCATATACAATGAGTTTTTCCGTAATGCAGAAGACAGGCAATTAAAGATTACCCTTGGGTATGACAACAATAGAGACAAAGTCCCTCAAGCAAATAAATCCTATTGGTTAAGATGTGGATACCGATATTTATATGTCGAGAAGGCTGGGGTTAGACAAGAGAAGAGCGTCAGTAGTAGTATGGAAATATTACAGCCAGCAATAACTCTCAAAGTAGAGGAATTACAAGATGATGGTGTTTCGTATCGTGTTATAGAAAAACCTCAGACCTATTTTAATGAGGCTAAATTGACTGCGATAGCATTGTCCATAAGATTTGCTTTATTAGATACTGTTACTGCGGCGAACGGACGCTTCTTAGCTCTGGATGACATGCTGATAAGCCTCGATATGAGTAATAGAACAAAAATAATATACTATCTATTAGATGTCGTGTCCGATAAATACAATA
>Ga0265301_10006660_pt1 | contig 10998 bp, 22 predicted proteins | sample AusTroGonzalo_MG_2_FD_193488 | JGI IMG/M metagenome (GOLD analysis project Ga0265301, IMG submission 193488) | Bovine rumen microbial communities from tropical cattle in Woodstock, Queensland, Australia - Gonzalo_04 | ecosystem: Host-associated > Mammals > Digestive system > Stomach > Rumen ...
ATAGAGTAGGAAGAAGCTCTAAAACCAAATCCAGTTAAAAGAGTAATTAAGAGTTCTACAGTTAGTCCAACATTTAAATCTTCTAAGGGACTTAATCAATTTAATCTAGATTTTGATGAAGCTCTTAAAATTGGAGGAGATGAAGCTAGACAATTACAGAGTAGAAGAGCAGTGCTTACACATCTTGCTTAGATTGAATCTACATTCAATTCTAATATATAGAATAGAGCTGGGGCCCCTGCATATGGATACTTCTAGTTCATGCAAGGGCCTTATAGAGGAAAGAATTATAATAATATAGGTTTATATGCTGGAGTAGATTTAGACACCTTTAGAAACTCTCCAGTTTTGTAGATAAGAGCTGCTAATAAACTTGCTAATTCTTTTATGTCTAGTTTTAGTAAAACAGAACTTGATAGGCTTCATAGTTTAGGCTGGACAGACAATGCTATTATAGCAGGTTGCTGGTTAGGAGGACCTGGTGGTGTTAGACGTTTTGCTTTTAGAAATATAGATTCAAGTGATGGGGCAGATACTGTCGGTAAAAGAATGAAAAAATTTAATTACTAATGGTTATATATAATTCAATAATTCCGTTTAGTGGATATAAAGCCATTAATTTATTTGGTCTTATTTTTGTAAGAGAAGGATGTAAAGATAGATTTAATGATGAAGATTTAAATCATGAAAAGATACATTCTGCATAGATGAAAGAATTACTATATGTAGGTTTTTACTTATGGTATTTAATTGAGTGGATTATTTTACTATTTAAGTATGGAAATAAAGCATATAATAATATAAAATTTGAAAAAGAAGCGTATGCAAATGAAAAGGATGCAAAGTACTTAAAAAATAGGAAACATTATGCATTTTTAAAATATTGATAGAAGCTCTCCCTATAAAGGAGGGCTTTTATTTTTATATATAGGTTCCAGATTGAAATTGTAAAAATTTTTTATGTAAACATTTTTTACTTTGAATTTTAAGTATTATTCTTGTGTTGTAATTACGAATAGTTTTAGATATAAGGTAAATTTACCATTTTATTTAACATTTTACTTAAAAATTTATTATGGACGAAAAAATTGTTACAGTTCCAATGAATCAGGGACTTGATGCTGCTAGTATGATGGCTATGCAGCAAAATCAAATGTTTAACAATCCTTGGGCTTATCTTATCCTCTTATCTATCTTTCAGAATGGGGGTTTTGGGAACAGACTAGGAAATGCACCAGTAGCTAATGGTGTAATTGCAACAGATATAGATGCTAAGTTAAATGCTTTATCTAATTAGATTCAAGATAATCAGAGTACTAACAGTATTTTAAGTGCTATCCAAGGTAATGCTTTTGCACAATCACAACTTGCTCAGAACTTGAATGTGGATTTTAATGCAGTTCAACAAGGAGTAAGTGGACTTAACATGGCAATTGCACAAGTTGCTTCACAGACAGGTCTTGGAATAATGGGAGTACAACAAGCAATATCTAATGGAAATCTGAATATTATTCAGAACATGAAAGATTGTTGCTGTGGTATAAAGACTGAAGTATTACAACAAGGTTTTAACTCTCAGTTACAAACTGTTGAACAGACAAATACTCTGAATAGTAATATTACAAACCAAGGTTATGAGAACAGACTTTCTACTTTGAATTAGACTAATACTCTTGGAAGTGCAATAACTAACCAAGGCTATGAGAATCAGATAAGAACAATCAATCAGACTCAGGATATTCTTCTTGGAGTAAGAGCTGAAAATACTTTGACAAGAGCTTCTATTGATGCATTCAGAGCTGCTTGGGAACAAGGAAGATATGCAGACTTACTAGAAGAAAAGAATAATCTACAAAATAGATTAAATCTTCTTGAGTTACAGAATAATGAAACTGCTGCTATAAATGCTGCAATTGCACCTTTAATTAATAAGTCTACAACAGCATGATTTTTAAGGAACTCAAAAAAGGCCTCCCTGTTTATATTCTGAATAAAAATACTTTGGAGTATAATCAGGGTAAGGTCATTTAGGACGCTACCCCGCAGAGACTTAATACCAATTTCGGACAGGGGCTTCTTACTGATGTAAGTATAGAAGCAGGAGGTATTACAAAGATATGGACTTTGCCTGCAGATTAGAAAGTAGCAGAAATGTAGAATGATAGTGATACTATAATAGCAATAGATAAGAGTACTATTCTAGCAATGGTCAAGTCCATTCATACGGAATGTGAGTCCTATTTAGATGGAGTTCCTCATTATGAAGAAAAACTGGAAAAGGCTAAAGGACTTATTAGTGAACTAGACCAGAATTATAAATAGCAACAATAGACAGAAGAGCGTTTTTCTAAAATAGAATAGTCTATAGATGGAATACAAGAGGCTCTATCTTAGATACTAAAAGCTGTAAAGAAATGATAAAAGAGATTATTGATAAATATGGTAGCAGTGCAGAAACTGTAAATGTTCTTATAGATGCTCTTGAAAAATATCTATCTAAAGAGGAGTGTGAAGAACTATCTAAAGAGATATATGAAAGTACACAAGGGCACCACTTTGATGAATGTTTTGCAAAGAAACAAATATCTAAAATGTTCTATACAGATTCAGAAGGAAAACATTATGCTCCTTATTGGGAAGATGTTACTCCAATTTATAATATGAATAAAAGAAATCTTACTAAAGACTATAACAAGTGGGATTTTGAGGTTACTATGAATATGATAAAGAGTGATATGTATCCTATTCTAAAGGAATGGTTTCCAGATTCAAAGAACTTACAAGATAAAATAGTTGAACTTACTATAAATTGGTTAAATGATGAAGATTATCCAGATCACAAAATCTGGAATTACTTCAGATAAAAAAATAGCCGGCCATCATAGGTCGGCTATTTTTGTTTCTAAAATGTTCTTCATATCGTCTAAATCGACTTTATAAAGAGGTATATTATATTTTTGGCAGGTTAATTTTACATTAGTATATCTATAAAATTCAGGATTACAAAAAACTATAAGTTTTCCTGATTGTGCATATAATCCAAGCTCTAATAAGGATATTGGACTTTTTGAGTCATCAAGTAAACACATTATAATAATATCTGCATTATCTAAATGTTCCTGTTCCCATTTAATTTGATATTCAAGTTGAGATGGAAGAGGACTTTCCGTCCATTGTTTCCTTCTGGGGTTATAGAATGTTATATCTAAATCTTTACACCTATATATTATATTTTCTTGCCAGTTATAACTATTTCCATTATCAATAGTACCAGCTAAAAATACTGTTTTAGTATCTGGATAAATTACACTCATCTTGTAGATATTTCATTTAGTTTATCTTGCCAATCTAAATATTCTTGAGAGTTTTCCATATCGTGTTCTCTTGCTAGTCTACAAATTGCTTCAGCCTCATCCAAATGAGATTTAAATAATTCTTTCCATAAGTAATTATACATATATCATAAATTTTATAGTAGCCCCGCCGGGATTCGAACCCGGAACTCAGGTTTTAGAGACCCATGTATTCACCATTTATACTACAGAGCAAAGTAAATAGGGAAAAGTTCCATCACTTCTTTTCCCCGATTCCAATTGGAATCTTATCTAAGTACTTAGTATATTTTTGGACCTAAAATTGGATCTTCCCAATAAGTATTACCTGTACTTATCCAAGTTCCATAATCTTCAGTTATACATTCAAGTATAGCAAATAAATCATCAAGACTCATTTCTGGAAATCTTTGATGTAAGTTCTGGAGAGTTGCTTTAGCATTAATCATAATCCATACTTATCAGCGAGTGCATCAACCTTCATCTGAGCAACTAATCTAACCAAGCTCTTAAAGTTATTTATTAGTTGAGGAGTAATATCTTTTATTTTGGACAAGCTTTGTCCAGTTCTCTTTTCGTATTGAGCACAGGCTTCTACAAAAATATCATCATCTAAAGTTTTAAGGTAATTTTCAAAATCTGTTCTATAGTCTTCTTCTTCAATAATTATTGTAAGTTTATTATTTTCTTGAGAAGCACTGACTTTGTAGTTATCTCCTCCAAATAATGAAGGACATACCTCTTTAAGAGCCTCCTACAGCTCATTAAGTTTTTGTGGATTTAATAATTTCATAGATTTTTTACTTTAACATTACTAACATAGTATCTTATATATATAATAAAAAATAATTAACTTATATTAATATATAATATATAAATAATAAAATAATATTAATTTTTAGAAAAACAAGAAATTAAGTATAAAATTTTTTATGGATTAAGTAATAATTTTTTGATTTAGTATTACTCCCCCGGGGGTTTTAATAGTAAAAGTAATTATATTATTAGTTTTTGTTTTTATAGATAATTTTTCAATTTTAAAAATTTTTGAAAATTATATGAGAGAGGGTAGAGGGACCCCCTAGTCCCCTCCCCATTATTGAGAGAAATCTCAAAAACAAAACATTATCCACATTAAAAACATTAACAAAAATGAAAGCAAATGAAAAGACTGCTTTGAAGGACAATCTTCAGAAGCATTTGGAAGCAGGCTACACCGCAAAGGGTAGCGAGTACAAGGACCGTGACGCTCGTAATCTGGGCATCGCTAAGGGCATGAAGTTGCACCCAATTTACAGTGGCATCGAGGATGTCAAAGTAAATGTCGTTGAGACCGACGGCAACCGCAACGCATTCCACTACCTTGAGACCGAGGAGGGCGTACGCATTTCTGCTACGCAAATCACCCGTCGTGGTTCAGGTATTGCCCTCGAGGGCGAGAAAGAACTCGACCGCTTCACCGACTTCCTGAGCAAGTTGGAGGACGCCAAGGCCGAGAAGAAGACCTGCACCCTCGATGTCGTGGGACTTTACGGTCGTGAGATGCCTAATGGTCAGGTTTCTCGTTCCGCCATCTTCCGTATGGCTATTGCTTAAAGATTTAGGGGTTAATCCCCTAAATTCTTTTTGTATGTAGTAGTACATAAGAGATGAAAAATGAGGTGAGGAGCACTTTTTGTGTTTCTCACTTCAACTTTCATTAATGTTTGTAGTTTGTATGTTGATCACTGCTAAAATACATTTAAATGGAACTGATATGGCATCAGTTGACTCAGGTCAAATTTTTCTAGATAAGGTATATAAAGCAGAAGGAGATTATATTGCAATCTTAGAATATGAGCATCTTGTAGGTTATCATATAAAGAGATTGACACCTATGTGTAGATTTGGTGAAATTGAGTTTGATTGAGAGTATCACTAGAGGCAAACGGAGCGCGGCACACTCACTTCCATCCCTATTTCCAGCTACTTTTCCGAACATCAAAATTACCATTCGAGCATAGTGTATAAGTATTGCAACATAGTATCCAATTTGTGAGTAGATAATTTTAGAGATAGATAACAATTTTTTCTTAAGAATAAAGTCGAACTAAAAATAGCAACTGAGTATGAATGAATGGGAAAAGCGTGTATTTGAAGAGCTAGTGCTCAAAGGATACAGTAGGGAATGGGCTGAACATTGTGCTAAATTCGCTGGAAGCCTCTACAACAAAAAGTTTGAGGAAGTACGTGAAGTTATGGATGTGATTAGTTTTCAAATTGGTTTATACGTATGATAGTAGTATTTCCGCCTAATCACAAACCAAAATGGGATGACTCAACATTAGAGTTTGCACAACAGATCAATACGTCTGATGTAAAGTACATTAAGACTATTGGTATGGAATTTGGTTTTGGATTTCAAAGATCATGGAATTGAGATAACCATAGTATAACAGGAAGGGTCTTCGGACTCTTTCTGTATTTTCGTAAAATTCTCGATAGAGAGTTATCCCTTGTCTACAGTCAGAGGGGTTGTGAAGGTCACCAATATGGGGATAGGAAGGTCAACCGTTTAAATAGGCCGCAATGTGGAATGCACCACGATTTGCACTAAAACAAATGAAAGTCGAAGTAGTAGGAAATGCTGTAGAACTTACCGAGAGTATTCCTCTTATGGAGAATGAAGAAGGTCGTAACATCTGTAATCCTGAAAAGGCTCTGATGATTATTGACTCATTCAGTAGCTATCTCGTAACTCTTCTCAAGAACCGTAAGGAGGCTTGTATGAAGTTGCTTCGCGCACACCTCAATGACATCTTCTACAACAATGGGGTTACCATTGCTTGGCACAGAAAGGATGGAACAACTGGGTATTTCAATATTCCCACTTACAAGTTAATGTGTGAAGCAATCCAGGCTCTCAAGCTCGGTAACTACGAGATCTTCTTGAACAGCAAACCAATGATTGATCAGGCTATTAAGGCTATTATGAACGAGCCAAGTCTTGACCATTCAGATGCTGGTCCATTCAAGTTCTCTGAGTTAGTATCTGTGTTGTGTGAGTATCATATAATGCCAGAACAACATGACTAAGGAACAAATGCAGGCTCTGGGGATAATTGAATCTCCAGAGCGCAAGCCCAAGTTCGAGTCTGATACTCAGAGGGAAGAGTACGAACAAGCACTGATTGATGTCCATAAATGTGCAGACAGAAAATCCTTTATACATAGTAAAAGAGGCCTAGAAATAGTCCTTCTTTATATGAAAGTATGGGATATAGATGCTGCACAAGCATCAAGAGAACTTATAACAGACGAGGCATACACATGCTTCGCCTGTCCCTAATGGGTGGATGTAATTCTCCCCATTTGGCGCACTTCCGTCTAGGCTGCCGACTATTACAGTCCTGCTGCCACTACTATGCGCCTCAATTGGCCTCGCATGGCCACAACGTGATTCTCTGCCACGTCCTTAATGGTTAGCCGTGTATAAGCGGAAAAATGATGGAGATAGATTCATGTATACTGATGAAACGTGGATTGAATAGAAGAGCGATCAAATAGGATGTGTGAACCTGCATCTAGTACTGTAAAATATCCCTAAAATGGGATAGATGTTGGGGATTCTGACTGCGCCGCCATTTGCCACGAGTCTTTAAGTAGACATCGCCGCGTCCAAGGCCTTCGCGAGTATTCCGGACAAATACAGTGCGCTGGATTGACCATGATTAGTCTGCTTGGTTCCGCCAAGTAGACGGTAACGTGGGATCCAGGGATGAGAGAAGAGTGCAGCTTGGACCTATTCTAGATGCCCAAGTATAGAGTAGGATCGCAACCTGCTCTGGCACTTTCTCAAGTCCGAAAAGTTGTCATGGGCAACTTAGTATAATCAAGAAGTACAATTGGTTATCAGCAATCCCAGTAAAGTCCTAAACTACACAGAATAAGACGTATCTAAAAGTGAGTGGTGGGAATTAGGATCTGGTGCATTGAAGGCCTAGTTGCACCAAACAAAGAGTAATAATGGAACTATGATAGGTTCGAATCCTATACTCTTTACAATCTCCTGGGTTCAGTTAGACTTAGTCTAGAGATTATTAACAGACTGAACCATCTGTTTCATAATAAAAAGAAGTAGTAGGAGAGATAAGATGCTAATGCTCCTATGAAAATGGAAGGTTCAAAATTAAGATCAATGCTCAGAATTACCGGGAAAAGGGCATTTAAATGAGGAGTCCGCATTTAGCCTCTAGGAGTCTCAGTTTACTGAGGCTTCTCTTTTTGAATATCTACTTAACAGATATATAATAAAGTCAGGGCCAACGTTAAATGCTTATGCATACTTAAAAGGCAAGGCTTCGCACCCAGAGTAAAATAATGAGGCATAGCTCTGTGGGAATAGATAATTGCCAGCAGTAAGACAACTGGAGCCTCTTGGGCGAGTACAGTAGGTACTTTTTGCAGTAGCCACGATCAAAGCTGTGCTCGTCCACTTTTTAAGGCACTTCCCAACTTAAAATACTCAATTGCTTTATAGAAGGGAGTCTGTGAAGATTCCCTTTCTTTTTATTGCTTATTTCCTTTTAAATAGTTATATTTCATGTGCGCAAAATTTAAATAAATCATGATTTACAAATTACAAAAAGGAGATGCTCTTCCATCTTTATAGTCTATATAGAAACTAAAGAAGAGAGGAGAGCCTTAGGAAGATGCTTGGAAAGCAGAGAAACAACGAATAGATAAAGAAGTCCAAAAGATAAAATAGTCAAACTCATGGATGGGTAAGACTGCTGATGCTTTACATACTATAGGTGTTGGAGCAACTGGATTAGGACTTGCTGGTTCATTAATATTTGCTCCAGCTGTTACAGCATTAGGATTAGCTGGAGGAATTGGTGGGGAAAAACTAGTAAATAAAGGACTTAGTAAATTGGCAGATATGACTGGAAGTAAAGTTAGAAGTTGGAATGATTTAACATCTAATTATTTAGGATGGAGTCCAACTTTATAGATGCTTACTAATCCTGGAACTTTATTAGGAGGAGCTGCTGGAGGAAAAACAGGATCTGCTATACAGAAGAGAATACCAGTACATCTAGATAGAGATGCTGCAGGTAATTGGACTGGATGGATTAATATTGGAAATAGATAGATACGTCCTAGTTTAAATACTTTATCTGCAAATGTTCCAAAGTTTGAAAGCAGAGTTATTGTACAAGGGAGAAGGCAATCAACAGGTAAAAAGTTTGATGATATATTAGAATCTGATATACCTAAGCTGAAAGAAATGGTACTTAATAACTAGATTAAAAAGATGTAGTATAAGGATAAAACAGGTAAGACTGAAGACGTTGAAATGATTATACTAGATAATAAGTAGCCATTACGTAAAGATATGGTAGTATAGCTTATAGAATAGTATGATCCTGAGCTAAAAAACTTTCGAAGAGAGTATGAGAATCCTATATTATCTGAAGAATCTAAATCTGAATTATCTAGGGCTAAAAAACTTCATAAAAAAATCAAGGATAAATATACTGAAGGCTTAGATGAATTAAATAATAGAATTAAAGCTGATAACGAAGGTTCTGGTATTGATTGGAATTGGTATAATTAGGGAATATTAGGAGAAAGTAATATACCAGTAAAAGTTGCTACATCTCCAGTTTACGATCCTCGTGCTGGTGGAGTTATAGATCCTAGACCTTTAATGCAAAGATTCTATGAGAATATTCTTAATAATGAAGGTATTATTCAAAAAACTTAGAAGTATCTTATTGATAAAGGAATTATAGTGCCATATGAAGGAAAATGGGTATATTAGGCTCCAGGAAGAGAATCTAGAGAATTAATAGATCCTTCAAGATTTATTTTGAATTGGATATTAGAATATGAATTAAGTTCCACCAATAGAGTTCCATATTTAAGAAGACCAGGATAGTCTGGAACTTTAATTCCATACCATTCAACTCCTGTAGGAGATAAGTCTTTAACATATAAATTCGCTGATCCTAGTAAAAGAACTTTGTTTACTTCTATAGATGATGGAAGTAAAGGATTTAGTCCTTTAACACAGGCTTATAAACGAACAAAATTTGGAACATCATTACCAATAGCTACAAAGGCTAGTCCTATAGAAATTACAGAGCCACTTATATCAGAAAATGGATTACATGGATCTAATAATTTTGGAGATGTAGGAGAATTACTTAGCCATTTTGATAAGTTAGGAGGAAGAGCCCAAAAAGTTATTGATGTAAGTGATGCTAGAAATATAAAAGGAAATACTGGATAGAGGTAGAATGAATATAATTTTGGACCTGGAGTTCCCGATATAATGTCTTTATTACATACATTTGATTTTGTTAAAGGTACAGGTCCATTCATGGGATATAAAAAAGGAGGAAGAATAAGATGAAGTTTGATACTAAACATTACATGTCTGCTGGCTTTCTGCCCGATAATATGGAAAGACTACAAAGCCATTTTCCAAATTTGAAGGAGTATGGAGGCTATGTTAAAGACATTGATGGTCTAAAGAAAATATTCAAGAACAAGTTTTTGTTTTATCTATTATGGTCTAATGCAGATCAATTATTTCGTACAGAACACGACATTTATAAAGTGTTTACGAAAGATATGCTAGACTATATAAAGAATACAATCAAAGTTTATTATGAACTAACTGGTAATTCTATATATAAACAAGTAATAGAAAAATATAACTGGAATGAACAGAAGAATAGACCATTTTAAAAGAGCCCAAGAACACGTTATTGAACAAGCAATAAATGAAATCAGAAGTGGAAAGAAAACAGGTCATTGGATTTGGTATATATTTCCACAGATGAAAGGTCTTGGTAAAAGTGGTATGTCAGAAACTTATGCTATTGAGGATAGAGAACATGCATATATTTATATGAACAGTCCAATTCTGTGTAATAATTATATATGCTGTTGTCAAGCTATTCTTGATTCAGGTAAGTCTGCATACGAAATCTTTGGGGATGATGTAGTTAAAGTACGTTCATCTCTACTCTTAATGAATTCCGTATGGAATGATCCTATTATTAAAAAAGTTTTAATTGAACATCATTGGTTATAACCAAGCAAACAGGAGAGTCCGCCTAATAAGCGGGCTCTTTTCATATAAGAGTTAGCACTGCAAGTCCAGAAAAAGTACATGGCGTCCCACGTGGTAGATGCACTCACTGATATACTAGTTTGTGAGTCCCCTATAAATCCAGATATAAGTATGCGTCGACTAAGTAAAACTGGAGAACTAACTTTTGGTAAACAACTATTCACTTAGCTCTAAACTTTGTAAGAATAGTAGAAGCTTGTTTCAACAATTACTTTTCAGCTTCATTTATGGCAACAAACGGTTACTTAGTAGAAACTATAAGCAGACTGGTGAGTGATAGCAAAAGATTCCAGTATAAAAACGCTCTTAAAATAAATCTGAGAAATTCTCTAATATCGCAATTTGAATTTGTAAATAGTAGAAACTTTGGCAATAGTTCGATTCTATTGGTTGCCACTATATAAAGAACTACACTTTAATATTGGACCGGTATGTCCGGATAGCGCGTTGCTCATTATAGCGCAAATTCTCTTATGATACCGATAAACCGACTTGCAGGTGAACTTGGTTAGTATGTAGAAATAGAAGATCCTTTCACTA
>Ga0265301_10006662_pt1 | contig 10992 bp, 10 predicted proteins | sample AusTroGonzalo_MG_2_FD_193488 | JGI IMG/M metagenome (GOLD analysis project Ga0265301, IMG submission 193488) | Bovine rumen microbial communities from tropical cattle in Woodstock, Queensland, Australia - Gonzalo_04 | ecosystem: Host-associated > Mammals > Digestive system > Stomach > Rumen ...
TAACTCCGGAAGAAAACGGCTTCGCGGCTCCGCCTTCAGATGACGACGAAAGCGAAAGCGGCCCCTCCATAAAGTCGCTTCTCGACTCACTGAACATCAAAAAGGGCGGAAAAAAGGACTCGAAAGAGATGCCGGAAGAGGATCTCATAGAAAACTCCCCGCTTCTCAACGACAACCTCGAAGAGAAGGATTCAGACGACAACGGAGCGGAGTTATTCAACGAAATACACAACCTGCATAAGCCTGCACAGTCGGAAGAGGCTCCTTCGGCGGCGCCCTCCGGTGATGACGAGGCAATAAAAAGATACGTTTTCGAATGGCTCGACAAAAACGCCAGAGCCGTTATCAAAGAGACCGTTTTGGAACAGCTTGAAGAGATAACGAAAAAGTAGATGGTCGAAAGAGTTGTCGCACTTGATGTCGGAATGAAGTACGTCGGGATCGCAGTTACTGATCCCACATGGAATTTCCCTGTAGTTTTAGGCACTTTGATGAGAAAGGACTCTATAACAGACGACCTCTGCCGGCTCCGGGAGATGCTTGATTTCGAAGTTGCTGCAGTAACACTGGGATACCCGCTCCGGGCGGACGGCAGCGAGGGCAGCTTCACGCCGGTCGTAAGAGGCTTCGAGCGCCGTCTGAAGGAGCTTTACCCGGGCGTCCCCTTCTTCCGGACGGATGAATTCCGCTCCTCGGACGAGGCTATAGAGATCAAAAAGGCGCACGGCAGAGGCTACGAAAAGATAAAGAAATCGGGCGCCATCGATTCTGCGTCAGCTGCTGTCATCCTTGAAAGATTCATGGCCACAAAAGATTTTATAAACCTGAAAAAAGAGAGAAATTTATGACACTTACAGGAAAAGAGAAAAAGTATTTGAGAGGTCTCGGCCACGCGCTGAACCCGACCGTTCTGATAGGCAAAAACGGGCTTGCCGATCCGGTCCTCGCCCAGATCGACGGCGAACTTGACGCCCACGAGCTGATAAAAATCAAATTCATCGACTATATCGACGAGAAAAAGGAGATCGCAGACGAAATCGTAAGCCGTCTGAAGTGCGAATGCTGCGGCTCGATAGGTCATACGTTCCTGTTTTTCAGGCAGAACAAAGATCCTGAAAAGAGAAAAATCACTCTTTAAATGACTGGTCCCGAACTTGAGAAGAGCTAAGATCCTACTGATTTTATTACTGTTTTTCGCCTTTGCGGACATTTTTGCAGAGGAGACGGTATCTGAAATCATCTGGGAGAGCCCTCTTCCGAAATCGGAGTTCTCGAATCTTATCAAAATCAAAGAGGGCGAACCGCTTTCGATCAAAAAGATCAGAAGGACGGTAAAGCTCCTCTACGCAACGAGAAAGTTCCAGCAGGTCGCCGTCTATTCGGAAAAAAGGGGCGGCTCAGAGGTCGCGGTGAGGATCGAGGCGGCTCCGCAGCTCATAATCGCCGACACAAAAATTTCAGGCAATTCGAAGTTCACGAGAAGAGAGATCAAGCTTGCTGCGGGGATCGAAAAGTACGGTCTCTACTTTGAAGAAAACCTAGGAAAGATCCGCGACGAAATCATCTATTTTTACCGGCAGAACGGCTTTTTTGAAGTTCTCGTGAACGCCGCCGGAGAGAAGATCAGCGACTCTGAAGTCATCCTGACGATAAACATAACAGAAGGTCCGCAGTCAAAAATAACGGCCTTCGATCTGGTCGGAAGGCTCTACAAATCCGAAAAGCGGAGACTCAGCTACGAGCTTGAGAACAAGTTCAAAAACGAGCCCTACACCGACAAGAACATAAACGAAGTCGTGCTTTTCGTCTCGGACTACTACAAGGAAAAGGGCTATCTGGATGTCTCCGTCGGTTCGACGAAGCTCAGAAAGGGGGTGATCCAGCTCAACATCCAGAAGGGCAGCCTCTACCGGACAGAGATCCGCGGAGTATACTATTTTGCGCCGATAACGATACGCAAGATAGTGGAATCATTCACGAATTATCAGAACAACCTGAAATCGGTCAAACGGAAGATCAGCGACTTTTACAACGCCTACGCCTTCCACGACGCCGAAATCGACATAAGACTTGAAGAAAAAGCCGTTCCCGGAAGGATCACGCGAAGGATAATCGTCATCGACATAAAAGAGAACCGCCGCCGCTTCATCAACAACATAGTCCTGGACGGAGCTTCCGATGAAAACCGCAGGATCGTAGTCAAACGCCTCTCCGATTTTATCGAAAAAAAGATAGACGAGGAGGATTTTCCGAGGACCAAGATCAGCAGGACCCACACAGGCGGAGGCTTCACCGACGCCGACGGCAAGAAGGCCGATGTCACGAAGGACAGCATGACTGACAAGGTTGAACTGCCCGATTCGCCGACAGGAATTCCGAAAACCTACCTCGAGGATATCCGCGATATCGTAGAAAAGGTCTACCACAACCAGGGCTACGCGGATTGCGAAATTTCCGATGCAAGGATCGTCGAAACGCCTGCAGGAGAGCTCGAACTTTCCATGCAAGTTACTGAAAATACTCAATATATGCTTACAGAAGTGACGGCGGTGACTGGCAACCCCGAGTACGACAAAAGCATCCGCAAAAAGATAAAGCTCCCGAAGGCCCTCCCCTTCAACGAGGAGATCGTCGACGCCTACAAAAAGAGGATATCCGACTTTCTGACCGACAAGGGCTACATCTTCAACTTCGTCACATACGAAACGGAGTTCAACGGGAGCAGCGTCCACGTCGAGTTCAGGGCGGAATATCTCTTCAAGGTCAAGGTAACCGAGGTCGTTCTGGCCGGGAACTATCTGACATCCTCCTGGGCCGTTCGTCACATCCTGAGGATCGAACCGAACGACGTCCTGAAGGGCGACTCGCTCACCTACAGCCGGCGGAACCTGCTTCAGACTGGCGTTTTCCAGATGGTGGACATCAACTTCATCGATCCCGAGACCCCCGATCCGGAAAAGGATGTCGTTGTCTTCGTAAGCGAGGCGGACAGATTCAGGGTCTCGCCTGGTATCGGCATCAGCACGGACGACGGCGCACGCCTGACCGGAGTCTTCGAGTGGAACAACATGATCGGTTCGACCATCTCGTCGAGGCTCAGCCTCAAACTTTCGCGCAAGATCGAGCTCTTCATGTTCAACAGCAAGTTCAAAAAGCACTACAGCAAGGATTTCACGAAGGGTCAGCACCTCGAGAGGAAGATCAGCCTTTCGTTCCTGATCCCCGACCTCTTCATACCGAAGCTGCCGCTCTCATTCCAGATCGACGCCTTCCACATGCACTACATCAAAAGCAACGTGGGCCTGCCCTACATGATCGATAAGAACGGTCTCTACTTCTCCTTCTTCAGGCGCTTCAACATGAACTACTTCATCTCGACCGGTGTCGAGGTCTCATATCAGTACGAGAAGGATTACAACATCGCGGACGGCGGCGAAGTCAGCTACGAAAAGCTCAACAGGCTCGTAATTTCACCCGAGATCAGGGGCTACCTCGATTTCCGCAACTCGCCATTCTTCCCGACAAAGGGGTGGAAACTGGCGCTCAGGTACGTCAACAAATCATCGGTCTACGGCGACAAGAACAGGTTTTCGCAGGTCGAAGGCAACATCGCGGTCTACATCCCGCTGACCTACCGTGTCAACTTCGCGGGCGACAGGGAGGCGCTGAACAGGATAATCTACCACGCCTACATACAGTCGGCCATCCTGATCCCGCACTCCGGAAAACTCTCTTCGGACGATGTTCTCAAACTCGGCGGCAACACGACGGTCCGCGGCTTTTTCACTGACGAACTCGCGCCGAACGACCAGAAGGAGGAGGCTCCGGAGGGCAAATTCTACATGTTCATGCGCAACGAACTGCGCTTCAGGGTGATAAGCGACCTCTACATCGTCGGGTTCTTCGACTTCGGCAACCTCTGGGAGCAGGTCAGCCACGTCGGAGACGGCGAGGTATTCCGCTACGCATCGGGCGGCGGTCTGATGTACGCTTCGCCGATCGGTTCGATCACGGCGCAGGCAGGCTTCAACTTAAAACCAAGGGAGGGTGAAAATGTCTGGACATTCCACATATACCTTTCGACGCTGTAGCGCCTTTCTGCTCATTTTTTCCGTACTGTTCCTGATCTCGTGCGGAGGCGGCGGAGAGGAGAGGTTCGTCTGCGATCCGACGACCGTGTCGGTCTACGGCAGAGCCGAAGAGAACCTCTCCATCCGAGGCAGCTTCAGCGCGTGGAAGAAGGTGCCGATGCACTACGAAAACGGCCTCTGGAGCATAGAACTCCCGCTTGCACCGGGCGACTACCCATACGAATTCTATTCCGAAGCCGCGCAAGACTCCTACAACGATCCGGAAAATCCGCTCACGATGTTCGACAAGGGCATCCGCTACAGCAAACTCGTCGTCACCGACTGCCGCTACCCCTCGATCCGCCTGAAGGAGAGGATCGGCGTCTCAGGCAGGAGGATCTCTTTCAAAATCGCCTACACGCCGGGGATCTCCGGCTCGGAGCCTGACTTCGGAAGGTCCGAGATACTGCTGAACAACGAAAAGGCCGAGTTCGAGTACGACAAAAAAACAAAGCTCTTTTCGTTCGTTCACGAAGCCGTGGCAGACGGGAAATACACATGGTTCCTCAAAATTTTCGATACGTCCGGTTACGCCGCAGAGATACTTTCGGTGCCCGTCTGGGTCGAAGAGGAGCCCTTCGACTGGCACGCGGCGCAGCTCTACCAGATCATGACTGACCGCTTCAAAAACGGCGACGCATCGAACGACGACCCGCTGCCGGATATCGACGAAAAGGCGAATTGGCAGGGAGGCGACTTCCGCGGGATCATCGAAAAGATAGAGGACGGCTACTTCTCGGATCTCGGGATAAACGTCCTCTGGATCAGCTCCCCCGTCGCTAACACTGAAAATCCCGGCAAAGGGATGGGCGGCGACCCCCGCTATTACGCGCCGTACCACTCCTACTGGCCTGTCGCAACGGGCTGGACCGACGACCTCAGGATACCTGGCCTGGACTCGCCTGTCGAGCGCCATTTCGGAACGGAGGAGGAGCTTCACGAGCTTGTCGCCAAGGCTCACGAAAAGGGTATCCGCGTCATGCTGGATTTCGTTCCGAACCACGTCCACACCGATTCGTACCTCTGGAAGACCTATAAAAACAGCGGCTGGTTCAACATGGCGGAACCGGGCTACCCGGCGAACAGCAGCGGAGGCTACTCCTGCGGCTGGGAGAGGCCGATCGACTGCTGGTTCACCGACTATCTGGCAGATATCGACTACAAAAACAACGACGCGATGCGGAGCGTCATCGACCACGTCGTATGGATGATCCAGCGGTTCGACATCGACGGTCTGCGGATCGATGCGGTAAGGCTGATGGAGCTCGACTTCACGACCACCCTGAAGACCGCGGTCCAGCGGCGCGTCACTACAACGGGCATACTTTTCTACATGATCGGAGAGACCTTCACCGATGACCGTGGCAAGAAGGAGATCGGCAGCTATCTCGGCGAGAAGAAGCTCGACGGGCAGTTCGATTTCCCGCTCTACCACCACGTCGTGAGGACCTTTCTGCTGCAGAGTGAGACTCTGACACAACTTGACGAATTTATTAAAGAAAACGACCACGCATATCAAAAGGAGTTCTACAGCGGCGCGCTTATGGGCAACTTCATCGGCAACCACGACGTGGCACGCGCCCTTAGCCTCGCGAACCGCGATTTCGACGGCGTGACATCGCAGGGAGGAGACGAAGCGAACGACAAAGTTTGGGAGAACTCGCCCGTCCTGCCGGATGACAGGCTGCCATTCGACAAGCTAGTGAACGCTCTGACATTCATCTTCACGCTGCCCGGGATCCCGATAATCTACCAGGGCGACGAGATCGGCACGCCTGGCGCGAACGACCCGGACAACCGCCGGATGATGCGCTTCGGAGACGAGCTGAGCGACAACCAGAAACGCAATCTGGAGAGGCTCAGGATGGTTGGGAAATTCAGGCACAGGCACCCGGCGATGCAGGAGGGTTCGAGAGAGACGCTGCTCCTCAAAGGAAATTTCTACGCGGTGAAGATGAGCTCCGGAAAGGACACTGTGATCGCAGTCTTCAACAACGGCGATACGGAGGTCACCGAAAAATTCAGCACGAAAACGAAGGCATCAGAATTTCAAACGCTGTTTTCCGGCGAAAAAATCGTTCAGGACGAGGGAAAAATCGAGTTCACGGCGCCACCATTCTCGTCTGAGCTGATATTCACCGGAGAGTAAAGAAAAATTGACCGGAACCGCTTTAAACGTATCATTTTCAGAATTTTTTATACCGCTGTTTTTTATAATTCAATCAGGAGTTGACAATGACGATCAAAGAGAGCTTGAAAAATTGGAAAGAGGGCACCTACGGTAAATCCGTCGCAAAGTTCCCGGAGAGAAAAAAGAGGTTCAAAACCTCCTTCAACCAGGAGATCGATCCGGTCTACGTTCCAGGTTTCGAAGATGAAAACTACATGGAGACCCGAGGACTTCCGGGCGAATACCCCTTCACGAGAGGCGTTCAGCCGACAATGTACCGCGGCAGATTCTGGACGATGCGCCAGTACGCAGGCTTCGGTACCGCGGAAGAGTCCAACAAGCGTTACAAATACCTTCTCGGCAACGGTCAGACAGGTCTTTCCGTCGCGTTCGACCTTCCGACGCAGATCGGCTACGACTCTGACCACCCGATGAGTGACGGCGAAGTCGGAAAAGTCGGCGTCGCCATCGACTCGCTCAAGGATATGGAGATCCTCTTCAGCGGCATCCCGCTGGGCGAGGTTTCAACGTCGATGACGATCAACGGGACCGCATCGGTACTCCTTTCGATGTATATCGCAGTTGCCGAGCAGCAGGGATTTTCGGCTGACAAGCTCAACGGGACCATCCAGAACGACATTCTGAAGGAGTACATCGCGAGAGGCACCTACCGCTTCCCGCCGAAGCCCTCGATGCGTCTCATCACCGATATTTTCGAGTTCTGCGCACAGAACGTTCCGAAGTGGAACACGATCTCGATCTCCGGCTACCACATCCGCGAGGCCGGTTCGAACGCCGTTCAGGAGATCGCCTTCACGCTTGCAGACGGAATCGCATACGTTGAAGCCGCAATGAAGGCCGGACTTGACGTCGACGTCTTCGCTCCGAGACTCTCCTTCTTCTTCAACGCCCACAACAACCTGCTCGAAGAGGTCGCAAAATTCCGTGCAGCAAGAAGGCTCTGGGCCGAGATCATGAGAGACCGCTTCCACGCGAAGAGCCCGAAATCGCAGATGCTCCGCTTCCACACACAGACCGCAGGCTGCACGCTGACCGCCCAGCAGCCGGACAACAACATCATCCGCGTTGCGATCCAGACTATGGCTGCGGCACTCGGCGGCACACAGTCGCTCCACACCAACAGCCGTGACGAGGCGCTCGCGCTCCCGACCGAGGACAGCGTAAGGATCGCGCTCAGGACGCAGCAGATCGTCGCTTACGAAAGCGGCATCGCCGACACCATCGACCCGCTTGCAGGCAGCTACTACATCGAAGCGCTCACCGACAGCATCTACGAGAAGGCTAAAGGCTACATCGAGCGCATCAACGAGCTCGGCGGCATGGTCGAGGCTATCGAAAAGGGCTTCGTACAGCAGGAGATCCAGGACAGCGCATACCACTATCAGCTTGAGGTCGAGAGCGGCGAACAGGTCGTTGTAGGCGTCAACAAGTTCCAGATCGAAGAGCCGGCACCGGCAAATCTGCTCCGCGTCGACCCGTCGATCCAGGTCGCTCAGATCGCAAAGATCAGAGCCGTCAGAGAGAGCCGCGACAACGACGCCGTCAAGAGACTCCTCGCAGTCATCAAGCAGACCGCGCAGACCAGCGACAACCTGATGCCGAAGATCCTTGAAGCAGTCAAGGCATACGCAACACTCGGCGAGATCGCAGGAACGCTCGAAGAGGTCTTCGGCGTACACAAAGAGTCCGTAGTCCTTTAATCCGATAAGACAAATCACCGCATATTCCATCAAACTCCCTTGAAAAAGTGTATTCTTGCCTGAAAAACTCCCTTGGAAAAGTGTCATTTTTGTTTGCAAACTCCCTTGAAAAAGTGTATTCAGAGTATACGAATATCAATAAAATCAATCCATTACGGATTTTCTTGTCAGGCAGTTGGCTAAACGCCCATCACCTGCTGCAGAATAATGATGAAAACTCCGGCAAGCGATTCGCCGGCGATGATTCCTGAAGCTGCGGGGATGACATAATCTTCAAGATCTTTTTTGCGGTGTTCGATGATAAGGACTATCAGAGCGCCTATAAACATCGAAAGCGAGTTCCAGAACGGGATCGTGAAGGCAAGTCCGAGTCCCATCGCCGACGGGATGTACTTTGAAGCCTTTGGAGCCCACTTTTCAACGAGCGGGATGATGATTCCGATAGCGACACCGACGAGCATCGCGATCTTAGCCGTGTAGTGGTGAGCGGCAAAGCCATGAAAGGCGAAATCAGCGATGAAGACATCAAACGCCTCGGAATAAAGCTGCCGCCTTACCACTTCCGCTGCAGAACCACGCACGTCGCGTATTTTGAGAACGAACCGCTGAAAACAAAAGAAACTAAGCCTGAAAATTTTACAAATTATCTTAAAACGGAAGTCAAAAAGCCGGATTTCAAAGAGTTTTTAAAAGGCAACTCCGTTGAAAAACAAAAGATAATCGGCGTTTTAAACAGCAAACTTTCTGAAGTTATAAAAGAAAAAAGCGGAACAAACGCAAACACCGTTTTCCTTTCGCGTGAAACACTTCTTTCGCATCAGCCCGGTGGCGCAAACAACACGCATTCTGAAATAGGTTTAAGCGATTTTCAAAACCTACCCGAAGCCTTGTATAATCCTGACACAGTGCTTTACACAAAAAGAAAAGGTAAGGATTATTATCTTTTTTATACTGGACCAAAAGAAAAATCCTATGAAATAGTTGTTAAGCTAACAGCTGATAAAAAAGAGTTTTATTTAGTAACCTATCACCGCGGCAATGTCAGAAAAAATGCTGAAAAAATTTATGAAAAACAAAAAGATTGAGGCTGTCCAGGAGCCGCCTACCACCTGGATTAAGTCCCCAACACCGTGCGCTACTCGGTGTGGGTACCGTCGGCTTCGACAATTCTCAGCCTCGCGCAGTTTTTAATATTACTCAATAAAATCAACTTGTCAACACCTTTCATCGTCCGACGGTTCGCCTCCAGCTTTAACCAGAACTTCACAGCTTAACCCGTCTTTTATAACAATATTAAAATTCATTTATACCTCCCCTTATTGCCTTTTTTACTCAAATCTACTAACATCAATATAGTTGTATTTTTCGAGGTTTTTTTCCCATGATTCCCGTAAATTTTTCTGATATTGAAAGTCTGATTGAAGCAAATCGTCAAGTTCGTAGTCAAATTTGTGCTTTTCTGGGCAAATCAGATCCGCTAATTCTATCAGGTTACATTGTCGCGACTTCCGACAAAGATTTTCAGAGAATCCGCAACGATCTTTCTGTTTTTGTTGCTCAATGCTATCGTTATTTGATGGAAAACAACCGACCGCTTGTCCTTGCTCTATTGCTGCGTAAACGGCTTCGCAATAGGCTTTTATCAATTTACTTTCTTTTGGAATACGCGCACAAAGTCGAAATTTGTTTAACTTCGCTCGCTTCCTCGCTTGCTGTTTCGTCAAATCCTTTTGAGTTTGCGAACACGCTTCCTCTTTGCTTTGACCGCATCCAGAGCGAAAACAAGCATTACTGGCCGTTTTCAATCTCATCGCCTTTTTCTTTGCCAAAAGCACCAAAATTGTAGTTTTCATCCTTTCACCTCTTACAAAATTACAACACCGTGATTTTCACACCATTCTTGCTGCAAAGCAGTTATTCTGCTTGAAAAACAACAAGGTGTTTCTGCCGGATAATTTCTAAATATTTTCAGCCATCCGCGTTCTTCTAATTCTTCTGTTTCCGAATCAAAGTAAAAAACAGCTACATTTTCGTGTTGACTGAAATCGCATGGATACCAAACACAAGAAGGAGACAACCAGCCATAGGGTGATTTTTCATCAATTAAATAAGAAAATATTTCTTTTCGATGAATATTTATAAATGTGTCTTTGTCTTGTGCTCCTAAATCCTCTACAACTTCAAAAGAACTTTTCATTGACCAGCCGCCGGCAAGATTGCTAAAAATTTCACCGTATACAGGATGAAAATCATCAAAAAGATAGCCTATATTCCCTGTTGTTTTGTTTTTAACTTTATAAAAATGTTCCATCCTTATCCCCCTTCAGTCTAAAATGAATCGCAAAAACCATTTTTTGAATTTTCAGATCGGTATTGTCACCCATCATCGGTTCAATCTCTGTGACCTCTGCCAAAAGCGTTTTTTTCGTATAACCGAGCCTGAATTGAATAAGTCGGCTTTCGTACAGAGGCGACACGCAACACAAGAACTTAGCCACGCCTGACCTCCGTCCCAATACACGCTCGACCTACCCAAGCAACTGTGCCGTTGTCTCTAGCCTGGCGAGCTTCTTGCAATATAAGCTTTTCCAGCTCTAGCGCCTCTTCCTCGTTAGAGCAGATCATCGAACGTGCGGTTTTTTCGTCTGCATACGAAACGAAAAAGTATTCACCAAGTACGCCAAACTCGAAATCTGTACCGTGATTAAGCATCAGACTCCATATCTTTTTTGCATCTGCCATCATTCCTCTCCCTTTTTCTCACCAAGTCTAATTTTTAAAATTATACTGTTAAAACCGCCCTGTACAAAGCCTCTGCCAGAACAGGCGGCACCGCGTTTCCGATCTGTTTTTTGGCGGCAGTATCGCCGCCGGAAAAAACGTATCCTTCAGGAAAACTCGTCGCCCTTGCCAGTTCCCCGGCAGTGAGCATCCTGTGTGTAATATCAAGTTTATACTGCTTTCCGTCCGG
>Ga0265301_10006664_pt1 | contig 10986 bp, 8 predicted proteins | sample AusTroGonzalo_MG_2_FD_193488 | JGI IMG/M metagenome (GOLD analysis project Ga0265301, IMG submission 193488) | Bovine rumen microbial communities from tropical cattle in Woodstock, Queensland, Australia - Gonzalo_04 | ecosystem: Host-associated > Mammals > Digestive system > Stomach > Rumen ...
CTTACTTCTCCCATGTCTGCAGCTGCAAGGTGCAGGTAGTTCTCCGTCATCTTCAATGAGGAATGGCCGACCACACTTTGTACCTTCTCAAGGTTTACATTTCCGGAGATCAGCTGCGTATTAAAGAAGTGTCTGAAGGAATGGAATCCTAGCTTCTCTTTCTTCCAATCTATTCCCAATTCGGAAATCTTGTCGTGTAATTTATCAATAAATACATACTTTGAGCACGGTGTCACCCCGTTGGTGTAGGAAAAGATGAAGTCTCCGGTTCTGGATATTGCCAGCAATTCTCTGCATAAATCTGCAGGTACCGGAATAATCCTGGTCTTCCGGCTCTTTGTGCTTTTGAGTCCTTCCTTGTCTGAATAAGATCTGTCACAAATGATAAAGTCTTCCCGGATCCTGTCTTTTGTCAGAGCTCTTATCTCTCCGCTTCTCATGCCGGTAACAGCTGCAAGTCTGCAGGCAAGCTTTACCATGTCATCTTGCCAGGTAAGAGCAAAGAGATCCTTTACCTGCTGCAGCGTGTAGCATCCCCGGTCTTCTTTCGCCCCGTAGACTCTCCCGACTCCTGAGCACGGGTTCCTCTGGATAAGGGCTTGCTCTACGGCTTCATTGAGAATCTGCTTGAGGATTGAAAAAATGGCGTTGGCTGTGCCGGCTTTAATCTGACCGGAATTTATAAGCCCTCGTTGAAAAGTCTTTACATGGGCCGTTGTCAGCTCAGGGAGAAGCTTCTTTCCCAGGGCTGGTATGATGTATTTGTCTATGCGTCTTCTGTTCGTATCGCACAAGGTCTTTGAATAGTGTCCACCCCGGAGTAGTTTATCCTGAACAATAGGGCAGGTGTCCCAGACAAAGAACGGTCTGCAGAACTCTTCCAGCGTCTTGGGACGGACGTACTCTTTTTCTCCCAGTAGATCTTCTTCCCGGATCCGCTGTAGGACAAATTCAATTGCCCTGGATTTTACCTTTTCACCTGTTGAGCGAAATATTCTTTTGTGCCATCTGTATACGTAATAGTACCAGAATCCGTTGCTTCTTTTGGTCAGAACAAAGTGATCTTCTCTCATGGTCTCTCCCTGGTACTGTCAACAAAACTGTCAACAGTGAGACCTGCAAGTTTTGGATTAAGACAATAAAAAAGTCTCTCTTGCATGGTCATAAACCTTTATACAAAAGAGACTTAAAGAAAGTGCGGCCAACTGGACTTGAACCAGCACAAGCTCTCGCCCACTAGCACCTCAATTCTCATTTGATGGCCCTTCTGGGTGTTTAATTGCCCTATGCAAAAGATTTACATTTCACAATATATCACTGTATATCACTATATATCTACATAAACAGTAAACAAAATTGTCTACAAATAAAAAGATGACACCCTGCCGGTCAACAGGGTGTCAAAGTAGAATAATTACAAAAGGAGGGTTTATGGGCTCTTGCAACTCGCCTTAGTCGGCGTACGGATTATACTTGGGTTCCTCCGGAGCATGGCCCTCTTCTGTTGCAGGGGCTTCTGCTTCTTCGGTTACGGGAGCTTCGGGTACTTCCGGTTCGGGCTCGTCAAAATAAGCTGCATCTACAATGCCATTCTTCTGAAGGGCCGCAACAACATCAGCAATGATCTTGTCCTGGTTTACCTTTGCATCCACGGTAACATTCTCTTCGATCAGGGCTTTGATTCTGAGAGTGGCTTCTCCTTTTGCCCTGTCGAACACGTCTTCAACGATTGCGGCTGCTTTTCTTTTCAGCAGTTCTTTGTCTTCAGCATTCATCTCTTTTCTCCTTCTTTAAGAGTTTTAGATAATTCAAGGAGGTATTGTTCCAGGGCATAGGAATAATCCTGCCATTCCTCCATGAGTCCTTGTGTAGATACCACCACCAGGTTAATATCCCTGGATGTCTTCAGCTCGTAGGCTGACTCCGGGATATTCGGCATGTAGTACTTTGGACGGATCTGGAAGAGCTCGTCCAAACTGTCTGAGATGTCTAGCTTCTGCTCAACGTATACGGTCTTTGTTGTCCCACATGAGACAAGCACGACCAGAATGAGAAGAAGTGCAGCAACAAGTCTACTTTTTCTCATTGTTGTACCTCGTCCTATAAAGTGAATTTCGGATCTTCCAGTGTTTGGCCATGTATTCGGCTGTGCCGTCTTCTTTGGCTGCTTCTTCCGGAGATTTGCCGTCTGTGTCAGATGCCTGGATAGCTCCAATCTGACGCTCGGTCTCTGTCGGATCCGTCTCCTGGCTGTTACGGATAATCTCAGATGCAGCCTTCTGAAGGTTGGACTCTTTCTCAACCTTGTTCTTCTCATTGGCAAGACGTGCCGCTTCCTCTTGGGACTTCTGTGCAGCCTTCTTGTAACTGGAAGCTCTCAAGGACTGAAAGATTCCATAACCAACCAGCAGGGCCACCGGAATGTACTTAAGTATATACTTCAGCACATTAGCCTCCGATGTATGTTTTGTTGCCGTGCTCGTCTATTGTATATTCTCTTGTCTCTTTGTATTTCTTGGGCTTGTATTCCCTGTTAGCAATCTTGTCTTTAATCCAGTTCCATACATAAATGATGGCCTTGATTGCGTACAGAGATCCAAAGTACTGAGCAATATAAACCATAAGAGCCCAGATGCTTGTAAGAAGAACGCCTCCGGGAAGAAGACCGTCTTTTACAGCTCCCAGTGCTACAAAGATTGATGCGGCAACAGCAATGATAAGACAGCCATAGGTCTTAATAACTGTTATACGTCTCTTTTTCATGTCGGCCTCATCTGCTGATATAGATCCCTCTTTTTTCTCGGCATCTATCTTGGCAATCAGTGTATTGCAGGCCTTTTTGAATGTGATCTCAACAAAGATTGAGATAACAACAAATCCAAAAAACAGGATGCTGATGATTCCGGGAATCCAATCAGCAAACACAAAGTCTTTCCAATCAAACATGTTTTGTCCTCCAGGGTTATTTTGCTGCCGGGAGAAGCTTAAGAATTGTTTCAAGGAAGCTCTTCTTGAATTCTCCACCAGCTATAAAAATCGCAACAATAATTGCTATTACTGCAATGATTGTTATCTTCTGCCAGAGCGTCATGTGTGCAACTGCCTTGACAAGCAAGGCTCCCTGGTTCTGGACAGCATCAAGTTGCTTCTGCATACTCGACATTTGTTCTTTCATTTCCTTCTGATCTGTTTCCACGCTTGTTACCTTCCGATATAGCTCGTCCATTTTGCGATCATGCAGACTACTGTTTTTCTGCAGCTCTGAAATATCTTTTCGGTGTCTCCCGAGGCTTTCATCGTGTTCCTTGAGTCTTTCTTGAATGTGTTTGATTTCAGAATCGTAATCCATATTCAACCTCTACTTACAGAGTACTCAACTTCTTCTTCAGAAGGTATGGGTGTCGGTCTGAGCTCTTCAAGGTGATTGAGGGCCAGTTTACAGCTACGCCCCGTATAAACCGGACACATTTCTTTCTGCTCACATGAGTCGCAATCACCCTCAATAAACATGTTCTTAGTCATGGTCGTCAGGCAGATTCTTCAGTTCTTCTTCCAGCCGGTTTATTTCATCTCTGGCTGCCTGTCGTGCAGTATGATAAGCCTGAATATCAAAAGGTGGTTCAAGGCCTGCAGCGATATATTCATTGTACTTAGACAGCTTCCAGTCTCCGATTGCAGACACCCCGAGCCTGTCTCCCAGATCGCATTTCAACTGTGAAATTCTTGCGTTGATAGCGTCTTTTCTTCCCTGTGTCATAATAAATTCCTCCGAATAACGAATTGAATAACTTATCCATACTCCGTATGGTTGTGTGCGAATTAAAACGGCGGTTGGTTCCTCGCCAAGACTGGTATGCTTGGACTATTACCTCAAGAGATAGCCTGCCATCATCCAGCATCTCTCTATACTTTTTGAGCTTTCTTCTTTCTCTTGTGATGGTGCTTCTGGAAAGCCTGCGGATAATTGTCCCATCCTCAAAGAGGTTGTATTTGATCTTCAGAAACGTAAAGCCGTGGGACAATTTGACTATGTGTGTTTTCTTCAGATTGACGGTAAGACCAAGCTTCTCTGAAATACTCAAATAGTCTTTGAGCACGGATTCAAGAAAAGCCTTGTCTCTGTGGATGATGTAGGTGTCATCCATATATCTTCCATAGAACTTACAGCCCTTGACTACCTTGCAATAGTTATCAAGAGGTGTAGGGTAGAAAACTCCGCACACCTGCGATATTTGGCTTCCTATTCCTACTGAAACCTCGTTGTTCTCCACGACAAAAGTTTGAATCAGGCTGCTGAACAATTTATATTCATTTTCATCCAGAAGACCTTTAAAGAATTCCTTCAGCTGTTTATGCGGAATTGAATCAAAGAATTTTTTGAAGTCTATTTGAAGAATGTAGCCTTCATTGGTCTTATATTTTTCATAGTATTTCCGGAGATGGATTGAAATCCGTTTCCGGGCAAACGATATTCCCTTGTTAATTACGGATGCGCCATTGTCATATATGAGTTTGTCTCCGGTTACTTGAGTAAGAACGTTATCACAGAAGCTCCGCTGCACAACCCTGTCAGAAATATGAAGCGATTTTATATGCCTCATTTTTCCTCTTTCGTTCAGATCAAATTCATAGAACGGTTTCTGTCTGTACATCCCGTCCTTCAGCTGATTCTTGGTTTTGAAAGAATACCTCAGCAGATCTGCTTCATACTTTTGGACAGACGACTTCCAATTACTCCCAGATTGGGAGAGTATGAATGAGTCATAAAGATTGTTTACGTCGTATACACTTTCAATCATCTTCAAACCTTGTAGTAGTTCCTTCTGACGTATCAGGGAACATCACTGTTTCTATTTACCTTTCGGAAGGATGTGTCTTCCTTTCTTGTTCGGCCCGTATCGGTTAAAACCTACACATAGTACGGGAAAAGAAATCGGGCGGACGCCATTAGAATTACCAGCGTTGTTGTTGTTGGCATTGCCATTGTTGTTGACATTACAGAAGTTGGTCGAGTTGGACACAGCTGAGAGCCACCAATTGCAGCGGAATCAAAACACATCCCTTTCTCCATCCTCCTTTGAAACAGTCTGCTGAGGGCTAATTCTTTTCAAAATACCTTTTAGAAGGCGGTTGTCAGCCTTCTTCCATCCTTTTAAAAGCTCAACCTCTGTATCAATCTTTTCTACGGTTTCCTCGTATTTGTTGATATCTATGGGAAGAACCTCTATCAGGTGTTGGAATTCTGCAAGAAGGACTTCGCAATCACCAATTGCGTTGTTCTGGTACGCTCTTCGCTGATCAAACTCTGCAACCGTTGTCGGATAAATCTTGTTTGCTCTGCGGATATTATGAACCAAGCTGCGCAATAAACCGGTTATACAAGTGCGTTCATCTTCCAGGTACCACATTGGATATTCCTCAATAAGTGGATTTGTAAGATCATACTTGTCAGCCAGCTGCTGGATGACTGCTCTGTCCTCTTCCGTAACATCTACGGTCTTGCGGAAAAATCCAACTTTACGAATCTTGTCCCGGATTCCAAAATCTCTGAGCAAATAGAAAACTATGGTTTTTCTCAACCATAGAGCCGTTCTATAAAACTGCAGATCTGAAAGTCTTTGCTTTGTTTTCGGTACCGACACAAGAACTCCTTCTCTGCCGCCATGACGGCGGCAGATATAAGATTAAAGATTATCCGAACAGGATAAGCGGGCGGACGCCAAGAGAATTACCAGCGCCGGTGTCGTTGGCATTGCCATGGGTGTAGACACGACAGAAGCCGGCCGAGTCGGACACAGCTGAGAGCCACCAATCGCAGCGGGACGATGAACCATAGCCCTGATGGGCCACGAGCTTATCCGGTCTGAGCAAGAAGTACGGAAGCTGAACGTTTGCAGCTCCGACATCAAACATGCTTGAAGACAATACTCTTGTGCCGTACACCTGGACTTCTGACAGAAGCCTGATATTGATTGAATACCAAGCCCAGTCTGAAGAAGCTCCCGACCATGCAGAATATGCTCCTGATGCAGCGGAAGTATTCACTGTTTTTGAAAGCAAGTCTCTAAAGGTGAGCATGTATCCACCCAGGGCTGAGTTGAGTGCAGTTGCATAGATTGGAAGAACCGTCGTATGCATTGCAGAACCGGCATATCCTCCTTCGGTTGTGTGCGAACCGTTCATTGACGCCGTTGTTTCAAAAGCTTCTTCGGGAATAAGCGTAAGATGGTGAGATGTGAGTTCTGTATCGCCTTTATGGAGATATGTGTCTATACCGGCAACAACCATTTTTACAGTTTCGTTTGACTTGTAACTTGTCGTAATCTTAATGAGGATGTAGTCGCCGATATAAATGTTTGAAAAATCTCCGGTTGAAACAGCATTGTGAATTGCTGATATTGATGTAAACACCCCGGCTGAATAGTTTACAGCGTCGTACAGACAAGCTCCACGGTAGATACCATTGTGAAGGCCTATTGGTTCACACTGTTTTCCGCCCATATAAAGATGTTTAACAGAAATGCCCAAGTATGGCTTATCCTCTGCTCCCAGCATTCTTGAATTACCCGTGTCGGGATAGACGGCCTGAGTTTCAAGACCTCCGGTCATTGTTCCACCGGTTTTCTGAAGAACGTTGTTCTTGTCAATACCTGAATCTTTCAGGTTTCCATTGCCGTCCAGCTCTGCAAGGTTTCCGTTTGTAGCTCCGACTACCTTGTCGGCCTTAATATCCGGGTTGGTAATATCAGAAAAATACTTTGAGTTGTTGTGATAAGTTGGATCTGTAGGTTCAACATCCACCCCATTTCTCTTTCCAGTAGCCCATGCCTCTGCGTCCTCATTAGACTGTGCAGCTGCAGCTGCTGAGTTACCTGCCGCCGTCTCACTGTTGCCGGCATTGGTTTCTGAGGTGGATGCATTGTCGGCACTGTCTTTTGCTTTCTTGGCGTAGTGCTTTGCAGAATACTTGCCGGCCTCTACTGGAGTATCTTCATCCTCTTCGGCCCACTTCTCAGCTTTTGCTTCGGATTCTGCCGCCTGATCTTTAGACGTTGAAGCCGCTGCGGCTGAAGATGCAGCCTTTGCAGAGTGATGTTTTGCTGAAAATTTTCCGGTCTCAACCTGAACGTTCTCTGCTTCTTCTGCCCACTTCTTTGCCTTGTCTTCATGTGTTCCGGCATTAGTTTCCGAGGTTGCTGCAGCGGTTGCACTGTCAGATGCTTTCTCAGCATGGTGCTTGGCGGAGTATTTACCGGTTTCAACAGGAGTATCTTCTTCTTCGTCGGCCCATTTTTTTGCCTTATCCCTTGCTGTCTCGGCTGCACCCTGTGCAGTCTGTGCTGCGGTCTTTGCATTGTTGGCATCCGTGGCAGAACCTTTGGCTTTGGCTGCGTGATGCTTTGCGCTATACTTCCCGGTTTCTACGGGTATATTTTCAGCTTCCTCGGCCCATTTTCCCGCCTTTGTTGCTGAATTCGCTGCATTAGTCTCTGAAGCGGATGCAGCTGCGGCTGCCGCAATTGCAGCTGCTACATCATCATCAAACGTTTTCAGGTCACGGACTATGGCAACATCTCCGGATCCATCAAATCCGAGTATGGTTCCATATCCGGTTCCCTGTCTCTTAACCTTTCCGGGAAGGGTTATATTAGAACCTTCCTCGTCTTCTGAGAACAGGACTGCTCTTGAAAGCTTTTCCTTGTGCTCCTGCAGAATAGCAGTCGCCTTGTCAAATGCCTGCTCGATTTCCTGAGCGTCGAGAACCTGTCCGTTGATCAGGTCTCTCTCCTGGGTGACGGGCACGGCTCTCATAATTGTGAGCTTTGTTGCATCTCCCCAGTCTGATACCTTGGTCAGCGTTCCGGACACCCCGTCAGGGTTTGACAGAGTATAATCTGTCCCCAGAGTCAGCGTTATTAGGTCTCCGTTTGCTTCTGTGAGAAGAACCAAAATCTGGCTCTTGTCCCAGTAACCGAACGTGATTGAGAACGAGCTCACCCCGGGTGTCAATGTATAACGTACAGCTGTAGTCGGGTTTGTTAACATTTACTTCCTCCTATTTCTTATCTCTTCCCAGCAGAACCTGCGGATCTCCCGTGACTGCTGCGTACCATTCTTTAATACCGTTAACCGGAAAACCGACTAACAGTCCTGCTCCTTGGGCGGCGTTGTACCACCCATTAAGCTTGTTTTCTCCGGCAAGACCTGTCTTGATTCCGCTTACCACTCTGTCAAAGCCCGGATACAAGGAACTTGAAATGCTAGGCTGATTCTCTCCGGTAATAACTGTCTTCAGAAGACTGGTTATGTATGAACCGACAAGAGGAACACTGTCTGTGATTTGAGACGTTGTTCCGGCAAGCAGCTTCTTCAGCTTGTCTTTGTCCTCGTCGTCATCGTCAAAGCCTTCAGTAACCAGAGCAAGTAAAAGACCTGCCGTTGAATAACCTATAAGGGTCATAAGTCCCCTGTTGCGGAGATGCTTGTAAGAATCGTTACCGGCCTTCTTCATGTCTCTGGATGTCCGGAAGTCCTGCACGGTATCGTAGGCCACGTTCTGCCAGATGGTGTTCAGGGCTGTCTGGAACTGTGTAAAGATCTTCACGGCCCCGGAGCCTTTGAACATAGGTGCAAGCTCTGAAGACACCCCGTTTGGTTGTGTCTGGTATACAACCGTGTCAGCATAATGTGCCGCCTCTTTCATGCTCTGAATATCATTCTGGTATTCAAACTCTGAAAGCTTCTTGTTGTATACGGCCAGCCATCCGGAGGCAACAGCCCAGCGGTCAACCCACTCAAGCGGCTGCATGACTGCATTCTGCACTTTGTGGTATCCCTTCTTAATCTTGCCGTTTCCACCCTCTGCAGCATCCTGTCTGATTTCCTCAACGGTCGGATTCATGGATCTTCTTTCCATGAATGAGCTCAGAGTTGTAATCATTCTCCAGGACTCAACCGGATGTGTAGTAAAGTCTATGATTCCCTTGGCCAGCTCGACCGGATTGACGAACCGGAGGAACGGCATTGGAGATGTGATTCCCTGCAGTACTACGCTTGAAGCTTTTGCTCCTAGGTATCCTGTGTAGATTCCACCCCGGAGAATCCTTACAAATCCATCAAGTCCACTGTCATCGTTGAATGCTGACGGACGTGCAACCTCATTTATGTAAGAGTTGATGTCATTCATCATTCCGGATCCGAATGTGGCCTGTATTTCGCTGCGGAGATATTCACTTCCTCTGTTCTTGAAGATGCGGTTCATCTGACGCACCCACGGTGTGAATGTAATCAGGTGTTCGTTTTCTTCTACGCTCTTCAGCCAGGTTCCCAACATGTCCATTCTGGTAGGAGTCTGGAATGCCGGAGTGATGTTGATTCTCTTCTTGGTCTGTCCCTTCTGCGGAGTACTTCTGGACTGCGGTGCATACTTGGCCCTCATTTCCGCTGCCTGTGTTGCAGCCATCTGTGAGCCGTTCTGCTGTGTGCGGTAGATCCTCATGTAATGTTCTACCTTGTCCTGGGTGATGTTGTACTCTTCCTGGGTGACGGCATTGGATCTCTCAAAGTTCTCAGGCTTCTGCCATTCATCGTCTATGGCCTGGAATATCTCAAGGTATTCCGGGTGCTGATAGAAGAGTCCCTGTGCTGCCTGTTTGAAGTTCTTATAACGGTCATCTCCCATGCGGCGGATCCTGTCGTTCCATTCTTCATCATCCGTGGTCTGGGCTCTTTCGTACTCTTTCTCTCTCTGGGTAACAAGGTCTCCGTAGGCAAATGCCTCATAAGTCTGAGGATCCTTTTCTGCAAACAGTCCATAAGCTATGTCGGAGTACGTCATCATTGTTGTCCGGGTACCGTCAAGGTATACGGAAACCTTCTGGTACAGATCTGAAGGCTTAACTCCCTTTTCCTGCATCAGCTGATAGATGGGCTGTACTCTCTTCTGAACGGCCTGATATTCCTCTGTATCCAGTTTTCTTCTCTGGTCTACAAGAATCTCCCAGGCTGTTCCCTGTGAGTTGTTATCAAGCCTCTGGGCTTTACGGTCTATTCCCAGGGTCTTGTTGAATACGTTCTTGAATTTGGTTCTCCACTTCTTCTCCAGCTGACGTGCTTCTTCGCTGTTGGGAATAGGTGTTGTTTCCGGATGGATCCTGTTGGCCTGAACGGTGTGGATGATCTGATTCCTCAGCTGCTCGGCAATCATGTTGCGCTTATCTATCTTGGCCTGCCAGATCTGACGGCCCATTGTTCTGAGGCTTTCAACATACTCGGCCATTTCTTCCAGCTCGGCTACAGTCCATTCATTAAGAGGCGTTTTGGTCAGACGGGTCAGCATGTACGGTGTAATGTTTTCAAGCTTGATGTCACCCCGTTCTATTGCTGCTCTGAGTTCCGGTACAGTCATAAGCTTGCCGGCAACCCTGATTTTATCCCTTCTGTTGTTTGGATCCACTGCAGCTGCAATGGCCTGAATCTCTGCTCTCTGCTCCCAGTTAACATCATCATTGAGCCTCGGGCTTGTGATGATGTGTGCAAGGTTCTCTTTGTGCTCCTGAAGCTCTTTAGCCTTGGAAATCTGTTCCTGTTTCTCCCTGTACTGGTCTCTTATTTGAGTCTGAGCCTTGTAAATTGCCTCTCTTCTTTCCGCTGCAGCCTTGGCTTTGTCATCCTTTCTCAGTTGCTTCATCTCTTCATTGAGAATGGCAATGCGCTCTGAGGCACTGTTGACCTTCTTAAATTCCTCAGCTGTCATCCTGCGGCCATTACCGATTTTCTCCTGGACTTTCTGAATGAAGTTCCTCAGCTGGTTGGCTTCACGGGCATTGTCCTCAATCATCTGCAGGTGATCTCTTTCACTCTTGGCCAGCTGTGTGCGGACACTGGAAAGGGTTCTTGTTTTCTCTTCCAGCTGTTCTCTGAGGCTGTTGCGCTCTTCAATCATGTTCTCAATGTGTTTCTTCAGCTCGGGATCCTTTATCTGGC
>Ga0265301_10006667_pt1 | contig 10982 bp, 8 predicted proteins | sample AusTroGonzalo_MG_2_FD_193488 | JGI IMG/M metagenome (GOLD analysis project Ga0265301, IMG submission 193488) | Bovine rumen microbial communities from tropical cattle in Woodstock, Queensland, Australia - Gonzalo_04 | ecosystem: Host-associated > Mammals > Digestive system > Stomach > Rumen ...
ACGAGGTCGATGACGGCATTGGGACCGTAACGTTTCATGAGGTAGGCCGACACTTGGTTGAGCGACATGGCCAAGGCTTCCCGCAAGGGCATCATCTGTCCCTCTTTATAGCTGCCGGAGTTGCGGGGGGTCCACGGACCGCTCGGGGTCTCGATGGTCACCGGCACGTTCGGCACCATTGTACACGGGTCGAAGTCGCCACTCTGCATGGCCACGGTATAGACGTAAGGCTTGAAGGTGGATCCGACCTGCCGCCGCGAGAGCTTCACGTGGTCGAACTGGAAGTATTCGTAGTTGGTGCCGCCCACGTAGGCCTTCACGTGGCCCGTGGCCGCCTCCATGCACATCAGTCCGCACTGCAGGAACGACTTGTAGTAGCGGATGGAGTCCATCGGGGTCATCACCGTGTCGACCATGCCTTTGTAGTTATAGACGGTCATCTTCACTTTCTGGTTGAAGGCTCTTTCAATTTCCTCGTCCGACTTGCCGGCGTCCTTCATCAGTTCGTAGCGTTCGCTCTGTTTCACGGCGCGCCACAGGATGTTGTGGGTCTGTTCCTCGTTGAGGTTGACGAACGGCGCGTTTTTCGCATTTTTAATGTGATTGAAGAACATCGGTTGCAGATAATCGCAAACATGCTCTTTCACGGCCGCTTCCGCATGCTTCTGCATCCGGGAGTCGATGGTGGTGTAGACTTTCAGACCGTCGCAGTAGAGGTCGTAGTGCGAGCCGTCGTTCTTGGGGTTCTTGTCGCACCAGTCTTTCAGCACCATGCGCAGGTATTCGCGGAAGTAGGTGGCAATACCGGCGGTGTGGGCCTGCGACTTGAAGTGACTCATGTCAATCGGAATCTGTTTGATAGAATCGAACTGACTGTCAGTGAGATAGCCGTACTTTTTCATCTGTCCGAGTACCGTGTTTCGGCGGTCAAGGGAGGCTTGAGGGTGACGGCGGGGGCTGTATTTGGAGGGGGCCTTCAACATGCCCACGAGCAGGGCAGCCTCCTCGGTGTTGATGTCGGCGGGTTCCTTGTCAAAGTAGGTGCGGGCCGCGCTCTTGATGCCGACGGCGTTGTTGCCGAAGTCGACAGTGTTGAAGTACATGGCCAGGATTTCGTCCTTCGAGTAGGCGCGTTCGAGCTTGGCGGCGACCACCCACTCCTTGAACTTGGTGAACACGATTTTGATTTTGCCGGCATGGGGGTCGCGCGGGAAGAGGTTCTTGGCCAGCTGTTGGGTGATGGTGCTGCCGCCGCCCTTGCGGTGGAAGGTGGCCACACCCACGGCCACACGGAAGAGAGCCTTCACATCGACACCGGAGTGTTTGTAGAAACGCGAGTCCTCGGTGGCGATGAGCGCATCCTTGAGCTCGTCGGAGAGGTCGGCATACTTACAGTTGGAGCGGTTTTCGCGATAATAGGTGCCTAGAATCTCGCCGTCGGAGGAGATGACCTCCGTGGCCAGGTTGGAGTCGGGGTTCTCGAGTTCCGCAAACGAGGGCATGTAGCCCATCCAGCCTAAGGAGATGAGCAGGAATATCAGGCAAACCAGCCCGAACAGAATAAAATAGACCTTCCAGAAAATCTTCGCCCACTTCGGGAGCTTGGTCCAGGAAGTTTTATTTTTTGAGCCGCCCTGCGACGCAGCAGATTTTGCAGTGTACATATCGTTTTGGTTTTGAGGCTGCAAAGATACAAAAAATACAGTTTCAGGTTTCTTGGTTGAGAATCTGAAACTTGAAACATGAAACTAATATTTTTGTACTTTTGCCGTCTGTAAAATAATCAATCGTTCAACGTTAAATTCAACATTATGGGAAAAATCAACGATTTAAAAGACCAAGCTTTGGCGACGCTGAAAGGCAAATGGGGTTCCTTTGTGGGACTCACGTTCATTTATCTACTGATCTATACCCTGTTCGCCTTTTTGTCCATGTTCGGGACCATCTTTGAAGGCAGTTCATTTACAGGGTTAGCCGCTGTGTTCTCCTTCATCGGACTCGTCGTGGCCGTTCTGCTCATCCCGATAAGCTACGGCTATATGGTGGCCTACCTGCACGCCTCGCGGCAGGACCTCCCCGCTGACATTGGCGACCTGTTCTTCGGCTTCCGCAAAGGACAGTTCGCACGTGTGCTGGGCGCCTTCATCCTGTTGTGGCTTATCCTTATGGTGACCATGATTCCATACATTGCCTTTATCGGCATTATGGCCGTACGCGGACAGATGGAAGATCATTTTGGATTAACCGTGTTCATTGCGATCTTGCTGATGATTCCGATGTATGTGGTCGCGCTTGCCTACGCTTTGGTACCTTTCCTTCTTCGCGACGAGCCAGAACTCTCTGCCAGAGAGATACTTGCCAAGAGCCGTATGATGATGCAGGGTCACAAATGGGAACTTTTCATACTGATGCTGAGCTTCATCGGATGGAGTTTTCTCTGCGTCTTCACGCTCTTCATCGGCTACCTGTGGCTTGCCCCGTACATGTGCATGACCTTCACCAAATACTACGAGAAGCTCCGCGCGGAATACGAAGGTGTTGCGGATGAGGGCACCGAGCAACAACCCGTTGTGGAGGAACCCGCATCGGTTGCCGAGGAGCCTGCGCCTGCGGAAGATAACGAATAATGCGATTGTCCCGTTGTAGAGACGCACGGCCGTGCGTCTCTACGTCAATTTCAATATAAAAATCCAAATAACCAGAGCGGAATACGGCTCTTCCGCCCGATTTCCGTATTGTCAACAGCCAGATAACTGTCTGGAATGTCTCTGATTTGGTCAAAGTTTTTGCCTTTGCCACCCACCTCAAACAAGTGTTTGCGGTCAATCAGGAAATCGCCGGCAGTGGGATAACAGACCTCGTGTGCCTGCGATAGCTGGTTCATGAAGAATGTCTCGCGTATGGTGCCCGTGTCCACCCGTGGTGTGAGCGCATTCATCAGTGTCGGATTACCGAGATATATTTTGTCGGGACGCGAAAGGTCATCCACACTTTTGGTGGTGCCGCCCAGCAGTTGGAGGAGTCCGCCCCTTTGCAACGCTTTCAACATCTTCAGCCCCTGGTTGCGGTCCGTTTCAAGCTCCTTGTACAATTCGCTCATTTTAGGTGTTTGCGGAACCCGCTCCGCAATGATCATCAACAGCTTCCGCGTCTTACGGATGGTGGAGACTGTAACTTCTTCTATGTTTGGATAATCCACTTCAAGAATCTGATTTACAATATTCTCTATCCGCTGATAATAGCCATGATGCACTTGCTTATAGAACGGATAATATCCGACTTCGAGATATTTCTTGAAATGTTCCAGCACTTTGAGCTGACCGCAAATGGACATGGCAGAATCAACATGGTTTTGAAGCACATCGTCTAACGACAAAGCCGGCACGGTCAAAAGATGCTCATATTCCAAAAATTCCCGGAACGAAAGACCGCGCATCTCATACATGGTAAGTCGGCGCGACAGATCCGCCTCGCCACTACCCAACTGCAGCATGGAAGAACCCGTGTAAACAACATGAAGCCCGGGATAGTCATCATGCAGGTTTTTCAGCAGCGCTTTCCACTGCTTGTAATAATGGATTTCGTCGATGAACAGATGCGTGACCCCGTGCGTATAGACATATTCCACCAGTTCGACAAGATCGTGCGTGGCAAACCACAGGTTGTCTAATGAAATATACAACACCTTGTCCAAACAGTTCCCCCGAAAGGTCTTTTTGATATGTTGCAGTAAAAGTGTGGTTTTGCCGCACCCTTTCGGACCTTTAAGGCCAATAAGGGTGTCGTTCCAATCTATCTCTTCATACAAATAACGGAAAAACACCATAGGTGTGGCCGCAAGTTTGCGTTGAAAAATCCGGGTCAAAAAGTTGACATGCTCTTCCATAACAAGCTGTTTTTAAAAACCGCCGCAAAGATAAAAAATATTTCCAAACACTAAAATCATCCATAAAAGAATGTTTCCAAACACTGTTTTTGACATAAAAACAATGTTTCAAAACATTCTTTTTTGGACGTTGTAGAGACGTTGTGTGCAACGTCTCTACCGTGTCGCAAACACGATCTTCACCGGCGCTTCCCACTCTCCCATCATCGCCTTGAACTTCTTCACGTTCTTGGAGGAAATGCCCTCCTGAGGCAGATTTAACTGCCGTTCAATAGTCACCGTCTGACCGTCAACCTGAACATCAATCAGCAATTTGGCGTTCTCGACGGTGATTTCTTTGTGTACGGGTTTCGTCAGGCAACGGGTGTTGGCGGGCAGTTTAACGCAGTACTTATATTTTTCGTTTGACTCTTTCGTGTCCAAATCGTACTGACGGTCGTTGTGGATGTCCACGGAATGCACCTGTGTGCCGTAGTTGCCGTCGTCGATGGTCATTTCGTAGTATTTGTTATGCAGTTGGGAGACAGAAACTTTCGCAACACTTTCTTCCTGGAATTGCAGGGTCTTGGTCATTGGGGAGCGAACATCCTTGCGTGTCACATCCACTCGCGGATTGTCCAGGTTACCATTCTCAACATAGATATAGGCATCCACCTCCACGGAGATAGGTTGTGCTTTTACCTTTTCTATTGAACCATCTTGCAGAATGAGTGTTGCGGGCGCGAAGAGTGCGTCCAAACTCAAGTCTTCAGATTCATTTGCAGATATGTAATAGGCATTTCCACCTCTGAGCAAGACACGCACAACAGTCTTTAGATCAGTCGTCAATGCATCGCTATGGAACGCCAATTGTGCATCGTACCCCAGACTATGTAACACACCTGCCAGTAATATGTTCTTTTCTATCGGCAATGCACAGTCGCTTTCCCATATCGTCTGCGGTGAAGCAAACATATAATTCAACACTTCGGCCTCCACATCGTTCGTTCGGATATAATCATGGATGTAATCCCGAACCATCAGAATTTTTTCCATATCGTCCATCTCCCCAGTCAAACGGTTAAAGAAGAAGTCTGTAATTTTTTTGTTGTCAAACTTCTGCATTGAATTTTGGTTGGCGATTTTGCCAACCAGAGAACTCTCCTCAAGTGCCGTGCAGAACGTCATGGAGGCGATTGCGTTCGGGAGAAGGTATTCGTCGGTGGGGCGCTCGGGTATGTTCGTGAACGTATAAACAAAAGACATCATCCCGTTGCTGTCGCTTTCGGTTTTCGTATAGTGGATATTGTCTTCTCCCTGCAGTGAAATTGACATGTAGGAGCTGGGTGCGCTCACGCTCACCACGTACTTCTCCACCGGCACCTCCTCCTGCAAATCGACTTTTTCCATCAATTCCTGGAAGAAGAAGTTCTTGGAACGGATAGTGTAGTCGAGCACGATGACGGCATCGTACTCCAACGCCGTGTGCGTCACCACCATCGTGCGGATGCCGTTGAGCCGCCCGCATTTCGTGCAGCTCTCCGGCAGCATCGGGTTGAAGGCGTTTGCAGGCGTCTCCACCTTGCTGCCGTCCTTGCGGATGGTGTAGGCTTCGTTGATGATTAACTCCTGGAAATCAGGGTTGTACGTAATGAACGTCTCCCCGAAATGGTCGAACGTCATCCGCGTGAAGATCTGCAGCTCCGTGCGCTTGCGGAACTCCGTGGAACCGTCCGCATTCAACGTGTAACTCTTGGAGATGAGCTTATAGACGGCGTCCTTTTCAGGGGCTTTCGCGAAGACGGACAGCGCCGTACAGATTATGGTTCCGATTATGATGAGCTTTTTTGTCATAATGCTATTATTTTCGACACAACTGCTAACTGCTAACTACTAACTACTAACTACTAACTGCTAACTGCTAACTACCGGAGGAACACTACGGGATTATCCATGTACTCTCGTTGATACAGCACGGCCCTGCGGAAGGCGGGCCATTCGGAAGCCTCATAGACGCGCTTGCCGAGGGAGACGTTCTCCGAGAAGGTGACCATGTTGTAACCAACTTTATAACCGCCTTTGAACGAGATGGTTGGCGTGACAAACTGTTGTGATTGCGGGGTGCTGCAGCGCGTGTATCCCGACGGCACTTTCATCGTTTCGGTGATGGCGACGTAGCGCGAGCAGCGGTCGGTGAAGGGGTAGTCGCGGGTTTCGAGCCTGGTGTCATAGTAGAGGTGGCGCATGGCGAAGGTGTAGAATCCGTTGGCGAGGAAAGGCACGGCGATAAGTTCGTCGTCCGTAACAGTCGCGTAATCAGGAATCTCAAACTTATAAGTGATGCTGACAGGTTGCTTGAGATAGTCGTCCTCGCTGGTGTATTTCACGCTTTTGAGTTTCGCGTTGGGATATTCTTGATAAAGCATCTCCTCCACGCTCCGCTGCCACTCCGTGCGGAAGCCGTAGAAGACGCCGCGCACAGCCCGGTCAGACTGGCGGTCGGCGGTGATGGTGACGGTGCCCTTCAGCGTGCCGTTCTTCATGATTTGCGTCTGCGCGGTCATCTTCACATAGTGGTTTCTCGGGTCGGAGACGGGGGTGAGACCGAGTTTTGCGCCGTTGGGGAGTCCCATTAGATAGTTTTGTTGCTGTTCCGCACTGGACCAAAGCTCGCCGCGCACGCCCGGAACCCACGTTGGATCAAGGAGTTGGTAGTTGCCGTTGCGACGTTGCACCACCGTGATACAGTGGTTGAATTGGTCGGCGGGGATGTCCTCGATACGCTCGCCGGCCATCGTCATCGCGGCGTAGGCTTTGAACCCCGCCGCCCGCAACATGCCGATGAGCATCCCGGCTTTGTCCTTGCAGACACCGCAGCGGTCGCGGAAAGTCATCTCGCACTTGTGGAGCGTGAACCCCTCGCCCTCTCCCATCGAGATGCCGGAGTAGCGGACGTTGTCGGCCACCCAGTGCGTGAGGATGTCCAGACTGTCGTTTTCGGTTTTGGCGGGCTTCAGCAGCTCGTTGACCTTTTGCTGGATTTCCGGTGTGGCCTCGAAGCTACCGAAATCTTCGTTCACGCCGTAGAACCACATCGACTTGGCCTCCCAGTTCTGCGCCGTGGTCACGATGAGCTTCGGTTCGATGTCGTTGTTTGCCACGGTGTAGCGCGGAGTTTTCAGCGGCATGATGTCACTTTTAAAGAAAGTGTAGATGGTGCGGTCACCCTCTTTCTGGGTGTTCAAGGCAATGCCACCGTTGTAGATTTGGTACTTCAAGTTCTTGTTAGTCAGCACACTGACTTGATAGACTTTCTCCTTTACAGGTTGACTGCTCCAGAAGGGGACAATGTCGTAGAAATGGCCGCGCATGGGCGGGATGTACTTCGCATCGGGGTCCTCGCCTTGCAGCAGGGCGTAGGTGAATCCCTTCTTGTAGGTAAGGAATTCCACCTCATCGCCAATTTCGAGGCGGCCGAGGGCGACCATCTTCTGCCGCGCGCCCCAGTAAATCATGTGGGCCGGTGCAGGGTAGTCGAGTACGTCGGGTTTGGCCTGTTCCACAGTACCGTCGTGACGGTAGATGGTCACGTTGCGGATCTCGCAGTAGGCCGACAGCGGATCGTAATCCACGATAATGGTGTTGTTGTCGCGGCAGCCCGCATCACTCAACACTCTGTATCGCTGATGGTTAACATAATGGCTGAGACCGTTCTCCTCCATGTGCACGGTCATGCTGTCATAGAGGGTCACGCGGTCGTAACCTGCGTAAGGGTCGGTCTCCTGCGCGGTTGCTGCCAGGCTGAGGCACAGCAGCATGGTGAATAGTAGGGGTCTTATGTTCATAATAGGTTACTTGTTCTTGTCTGCCCCACACTGCGCTCCTTCGTCGCTTGTGTGGGGTTGCTTGCGCTTCGTTCGTTTGCCTCTTCGAGGCTTCACCCACCCCACACTGCGCTCCTTCGTCGCTTGTGTGGGGTTATTAGCACTTCGTACGTTTTGTCCCTTCGGGACTGCTTAAGGAAGGAGTTTCTTTTATACGGGGTAGTCCGTTAACTGCTAACTACTAACTACTAACTGCTAACTAAATGATGTCTTTCTCTTCGATTAGGTTGTTCAGGATCGCATAGACCGTCAGCGCAGCCACGGACTTGATGCCGGTTTTGCGGACGATGTTCTTGCGGTGGGTGATGACAGTGTGGACGGAGATATTGAGTTGATCGGCTATTTCGTTGTTTTTCAATCCTTTGGAGAGGCATACGAGCACGTCTTTTTCGCGGTCGGAGAGCGGGGCGGTGTCGGGTTCGTCGTTGTCGGTCTGAAGCGTGTTGGTCACCTGGTTGAGGGTTGATTTCACACGCTGGAAGTCGTCGTTGAGTTCTATTATGCCGGCGAACTGCCGTTGGTGCTGCGATTCGAGGTAGGCGGTGACGAGGCCGACAAGGCGCATGTTCGGGAGTTGGTCGAACTCGGCGCGGAGGGTGGCGCGCTTGGCGTAGTCGTACAGCAAAGGATTGACAATCAGGATGTCCGGATGCAAAGCGTTGATTCGTGCGTACAGGGAATTCAGATTGTCCGTGGAGAAGACAATCTCCACATCCGGCATCTCATGCAGCAGATGTTCCAGCCCGGTGCGCAGCATGGGCGAGGGTTCGGCGATGGCGATCTTAGTCATGGCGCTTGGCTTCTAACAGTTGGATGTATGGCACTAAGATGCGGTTCTCCATCATGGCATGTCTGGCGATGTCGTTGGAGAGGGCGTACATGTCGAGGAGCATGTCCACGCGCTCGACAGGGGAGACTTCGGCGGGTATGTACTTGAGCAGCAGGTTGGTGAGGTCGTTGAGGGTGTCCTCGATGTCATCGTGCTGCTGGTGGAAGGCGTTTTTCTGGTAGCTTGCGGACTCGGCTGCCTCCTCCTCGGAGAGGAACTGCCGCAGATACGGGAAAATCACCTTTTCTTCATACTGGAAATGTTTCTCCATCTCCTTCCGGAACTCGGCGTAGAAGTTGGTGATCAGGGTGCTGTATTTCTTGTCCATCGGCTCCAACAGCTTGTTGAGGTGGTGCTCGATATGGGGCAGTTTGTTTTCCAGGTAGTCTTTGTGTGAGGAGACGAGGTATTGGATGATGTCGGTCATACGGCACTCCCTCAGCTCTTCGATGGAGGGGTAATACGCATTTTCGGCATAGATGTGGGCGATAAGGGAGAAAAGAGGCAACGAGACGTGGTGCTCCTCGCAGAGCTGCTCGACGCTTTTCTCGCCGAAACCGAGTGGAATGCCAAGGCGCGGAAGTACGGTTAAAAGACTGTGATACTGATTGATAGCGTCCGCCATCTTCATCTTAGGCGACAGGTTCGGCGGGGTATTTGGAACGGGACTCATAGTCGAAAATTTTTCGGCAAAGGTACGAATTTTTGGGAATGGTGGCGACTGGTGTCAGGTGCAGCACAGCGTATAAGACCCGCGAACTGATAAGTGGACTACCACGGGAACTTCCCCGCCAGCGGGTCCACGCTCCAGAACCGCCCGATGCGGGTGTCGTGCATGCGGTATTCGAAGGCGTGCAAAGCCCCCTCTCCAAGCACCTCATTGTCAGCCTCCTGCCCGTTGAAGAAGTACCGATAACCCCCCATAGCGGGAAGAGGGAATTTTGGCGGGTATGTGGCGGTGCGGATCATGGCGCGAAGATAGGAATTTTTCGGGTTGGGAAAGACATAGGAATTGACTTTTGAGGACAACGAGGACAACTAACAAGGATATCATTGTCAGTCGTTCAGATGCCGCCTGGCATACTCTTTTTTATAGCGCTTCAGTACTCTGTTGGCATCAGGAGCGTTTAGGTAGTGTGGATTGTAGGGTTTCCATTCTCCGTTGTCCCACATAAATCCTGCATACTCCACTTGTGGATTCCGGCAATCATAGATTCGAACAGTGGACAACTTGCCATAACCATATCTGGTGGCACACAAAAAATCTCTTCCTCTATAACGAATTTTCCAACTTTCAAGTTCAACAAATCCAAATATATCATAATAAATGGATTGGGAATCCGTACACTCCCCAAAACAATAATGCCTTTCATTTTCCAATCTGCCATTTGAATGAAAAGTTACTGCTTTGCCATGAAGCAGTCCGTTCGAGTAGTTGCATTGTTTGTATAACTGCCCACTAGGATAATACTTTTGCACAATCGAATCATACCCTAACGTATCATAAAATGTCTTGGTATGGTTTAGCAAATCTGCCTCTATTTTATAATGACTTTCAGAAAGTATCATCTCAAATCTCTGACTTTTTGACAGGGAATCCAAAGATTGTGCATTTCCACCGACGACGGCAAAAGACAGACAAAAAAGAAACTGAAAGGGAAGTGGCATCCTTGTTCGTTTTTTCATAACAGTTGTGGTCATAAGTCATTGTCTAATATTCACTTTCCCACTCTAAAGCTTTTTGGCCAGAAGGGTTCTTTTCCTTTCCGTCCTTGTCCTTCAAATGGCCGGATTTGGCAGATTGATTGCCATTCTTTTCCAGCCAATTGGCGTAACCGACAGGATCGGTTACCTCATAGTAAATATGTCCCCCTTCATGGGCAAAAGATTTTCCAATTTGATCAGAATACCTTGGATTGATTGTCATTTTTACAGCATTCGTCGAAAAAATATCATTTTCGCTGTCAAACAAAAAGAAGTAATGACTACCACCGAAAACCGAATTAGCATGTTCAAAGAAACAATGGTCTATTTCGGATTGACCAGAATATTTACCGTTGTTAAGATTGTAATTTACAAACACATACACGTCCACATCAACAACGCCGTTTGGTGAGCGAAGATGATTCAACTTGTTGTACATTTCCGGACTATGTTCTTTAAAATCTGTCATGATATTCTGTGCGATATCATATAGCCTCTTAATTCGGTAGTATGAGGCGGTTTTATCATCATAATCCTGTTTTGCAGAAAGATATTGTTCATCGCTTTGGGAGAGGCTATTTAAAAAACGTTCTGATTGTATCATCGCCTCTTCAGCAGATGATAAGCGATTTGAATATCCATTAATAACAGAATCTCCTCTCGGGTCCGCAAACCGCATCGGGTTCCCCGCGAAGCACGC
>Ga0265301_10006669_pt1 | contig 10979 bp, 10 predicted proteins | sample AusTroGonzalo_MG_2_FD_193488 | JGI IMG/M metagenome (GOLD analysis project Ga0265301, IMG submission 193488) | Bovine rumen microbial communities from tropical cattle in Woodstock, Queensland, Australia - Gonzalo_04 | ecosystem: Host-associated > Mammals > Digestive system > Stomach > Rumen ...
GTGCAAAGGGTGACAAAACAGGACGGACGGATTCGGAGATAGTCACGATGCGGTCTGAGTTGACATCTGGCGACAATGGTGTATGAAGGTTGACTCAACGGTAGGGAAAAGAGAATGAATGTAAAACTGTCAAAAGTGACAAGAAAATGAAGCAAGTTAGAAAGTGCAAGTATTGTGGTAAGGAGTTCGTGGCAAGGAGTGGAATGCAGAAGTTTTGCTGCGAGGAGTGTCAGACGAAGGCGAAGGAGGCACGTAAGAAACGACAGCAGGATTTCATGAATGCTGTGGAGCCTGTCATTGGGTTGCAGAATCAGGAGTACCTGACGTTTGCCAAAGCGGCGATACTTATGGGGTGTTCGCGGCAGTATGTGTATAAGTTGGTGAACGAAGGGAAACTGGCGGCATCAAGGATCAGCAGTCGTATGGCTTTTATCCGCAAAGCTGATATTGAGAAGATGCTGGCAGGGAATCCGTATCATCGGGTGTTGCCAACGAATAGGCCGAAGAAGTCCACACCCCAAACGACAAAGAAAAGTAAGGCAAATGCCATGACTGCTCAGAACAATGCCCAAGAATCAGAAGTGCTTGATTACATTTCCGGCGAGGAGGTCATGAGAATATACAAGGTCAAGAAGTCGTGGCTCTATACTTCGGCCAAGCGGAACCAAGTACCAGTTTGCCGTATAGCGGGAATAAACTACTACAGCCGCAAGCACATGGACACATTGTTTGGCAAATCGACTGAAGTGGAGCCCGTTAATGAGTGGTTGACTATGAAGGAAACTCAGGAACTCTACGGCATGAGTGCTGCGTCTGTCCGCTCCAACGCCTATCGCCATCATATTCCGACAAAGCGTGAATATGGCCAGACCTATTACTCAAAAGACCATTTTGCGCAGTTGAGACGCACCGACATCGTGAATGATGACAGCTACTACACAGCCAAGGAGGCTGCTGAGAAATATGGGATGAGCACTGCCAATGTCAGCATCATCGCCAAGAAGAATAGCATCGTCGCGGTCAAGGTGGGCGTGAAGAATCTGATACCAAAAGTGGACTTCGACAGGGTAATGGCTGAAAGACTGGCCCAATTTGGCAGCTACTCCCTTGTATGAATAACCAAGTAAATCCACGAATTATAAACAATCAGAATGGGCATTATCATGGTCAGCGCCTCACCAACCAACATTATCTGTCAATTATTGACGCATTATGCGTAATAATGTTGATAATCGGGGAATAATGAGGTAATTTTGACACCGTGAAGAAACGCTTCACCAAGAATATTCATTAAAATATAATAAGGTATATGAGTAACATTTGTAAGACCGTGACCCTCCGCACACGGAAGATAAAAGGCGGAGAACAGCTTTCGTTCTATCTGGACTATTATCCAGGTTATCGTGATGAATCAACTATGAAGGTAATGCGACATGAAAGCCTTGGCATCTACATCTACGCCAAGCCGAAGTCGCAGCGTGAGAAGGACTACAACGACCGCATGCGCGAAAAGGCTGAGGCCCTGCGCTGCCGTCGCTATGAGAGTATCGTCAACGAGCGCTACGACTTCTTCGACAAGGAGAAGATGAAGGGCAGTTTTCTCGACTACTTCAAGGACAAGGCATACAAGAAGAACACGAAATGGGAGAACGTCTACCTGCACTTCAAGCAGTTCTGCAACGGCAAATGCCGCTTCGACGAGATTAACGTTGACCTGTGCAACAAGTTCAAGGAGTATCTGATGACCGCCCACCAGCTGAAGCATACGAATCAGACACTACACATCAACAGCATCGCAGGCTACTGGTCAACCTTCCGCGCCGTACTCCATACCGCCTACAGAGAGCACAAGATTATGGAGAATCCCAACGGATTCCTGGAGCGTATCGACACTATCCCCACGGAGAAGGAGCATCTTTCTCGTCAGGAGCTTGTCAATCTCGCCAATACACCATGTTCGTCTGAGGTCTTGAAAAAGGCTTTCCTCTTCTCTTGTCTGACAGGCTTGCGCAAAAGCGACATCAAGCAGCTGACATGGGATAAGATTCAGCCCTACGGTGACGGTGGCATGTACGTCACGCTTCGTATGCAGAAGACCAAGGAACTGGTGAACAATCCTATCAGCGACGAGGCTTTGGAACTGATAGGGTTCAATGATGAAGATAAGAACCGCAAGCCTACTGACAAGGTCTTTGTCGGCTTCAATGACAGCCTCACCCAGGCCCCGCTGAAGAACTGGCTGAAGGAGGCTGGCATTACCAAGCATATAACCTATCACTGTAGCCGCCATACATTGGGCTCGCTACAGGTTGAGGCTGGCACCAGCGTTTATACCGTCCAGCATATCCTTGGCCACAAGAACGTCGCCACGACCCAGATCTACGCCGCCATGGCCGACTCCAGCAAGCGCGAGTCCGTTGACAAAATCACCCTGAAATCCGCGAAAATCGCCCAGATGAAGGTAGGAGAGGTTAAAAAGGCTTTATCGGAGTGTTAAATTTTGAAGAATAATTTTCAAAAGCATGGATACTGATGAATATTGAGTACTTTTGCACCCAAATTGTTTCAGACGATAATAAATTTGAAGAATTATGAGAAATATTGCAAAAGTTTCAAGGGCCACGATGGATGCAACGGCGTTCATTGTGGCCATCAGTGTGTTAATGCTGCTGGTCTCATATATGGTGGCAGCGCGTCTCTATGGAATGAGCCACCTTATTCCGTATGGTGTCCTTCTCGTCTCATGCTTCCTGTTGCTGGAATCCCTGGCTGTAGGTTGCTACTCCCTGTTGTCAGGCATTGGCGACCTGTTGGTGAAGAATCCAGCAAAGTCCGTCCTATCCAAACCAAGCGAACCGGGTTCAGAAGCCAGACAGGCAGAAGAGGAGAACCATCAGGAGATCTACGCCCGGAGCGTGGAGAACAGTCAGGTCATCACCGATGAGGTCAGACAGAAACGGAAGGAGGCCATACACGACTACATCTATTGGGTGATGGCACCTTTGCTGGAGCAAGATGATATGCTGCCGCTCTGGATAGAGGTTGAGGACTGGATGAATGACAGGCACCACACGCCAAAGAGCCGTAACTGGAAATGGAAGCAGGGAATGAATGTCAAGTACACCGACATCAGTCACTTGATTTGGAATATAGCGAAACGTCTTGGCATGGAAAATGGTTACAATGGTAACAATTGTGCCAGTTTTATTGTGAGACTATTCCCGGATTTGTGCAAGAATGTAAAGGACACGACCATTGCCCAGAACCTGACAGCCAACGGTGACAAGGGATATATCAAGATTGACAAGCCCGAGGAGAACGACCCGACCATCTTCCACTATTCCTAAACCGCAAGGCAGGAGGAATAGTAAACCCAACCGCGAGTAACTGTTTACGACAAAGCCGCCGCACTGACTAAATAAGATCAGTGTGGCGGTTTTGTTTCTGTGGTTTTTCCTCAGCCGTCCCAATAACCAGCAGCAACCATCCAACCATATCAGAACCGCTCAGCCATATATTGGTCTTATCCCCTTTCCAACCATCAATATCAGGGTAAGCCCATTCGTAATCACCAGCATCCACATTATATCATTATTACTGATGCATTATCCATCATTACCTTGATAATCGGCTGATAATGTAGTTCCTTTGCCGTCGAGATCAAATTCTCATTCGTTCAAAATGGTAAATAACGAAATTACATTTAACGACCTGCCAAAGGTCATTGCCGAGCTTCGGGATGAAGTCATCGGCATGAAGGTGGCCCTGCTGGACCTTCAAAAAGGACAAACGCAGCACAAGATGGGAAAGTTACGTCGCACGATGAATGTCGAAGAGGCCGCAGACTATCTTCGCATGCCCCTGAACACCCTCTACATGAAGTTGCAGAAGGGCGAAGTGCCAGGAATGAAGCCCGGCAAGCGATGGGTGCTATTCTCAGACGAGTTGGACAAGTGGCTGGAGGCGAACCGCAAGAATGCCGTGCCTCTTACCGTTGATGAAGAGAACGAGGCAATCCTCAGTTCGCACAGACGGAAGCCGAATAAGTCTTCGTGGCATGATTAACCAGATTGTTGAACCCCTAAGTTTTTACGATTATGAAGTCACTTGATAGAATATCGTTTTTAACGAACGTACTCGTCGTTGCATGCCAGCGTCCGAGTACAGAAGTAGGCAAACTGGTGAAGGCTTTGGTTACGTATGCCACCGAGGGTAAACGAACGGAACTTAATGACATCCGTTTGGAAACCTTTTTTGATTTGATAGCCCAAGACCTCGACATGCAGCGAATGGCATCTGAGGAGAAAAGCCGCAAGTGCAGCGAGAGTGCCAAAAGCAGGACTGCAAGAAACGGCAATGTCGCTAGCAGTCCTGCGAAGAAAACGAACGCAGCAAACGCAAGCATTTCCAAGCAGAAAGCGAATGCTGATGATGCGAACGAACCTGCAACTGAAAGCGTATCGTCCTGTTCCGGCGATGCTGACGATTCCTGCGATTTCGATGCCGCTGACGTCACATCATCCTTTGAGCGGATGAAAGCTGTCTATGTAAAGGTTGGTAACAACGAATCGCAGGCTTTCGATGCTTGGAGGCAACTCTCTGATGACGAGCGGTCGGCAGCGTTCGCTCATGTACAGCGAATGCTGGGTGACCCTAATTCACGGAACTATCTCTTCGTCTATCTGCGAGACAAGGAGTGGACTAGGAATTTAGAATCTGGCAAGCAGTGACGCTGAGCGGAGGTATGGGCGTGCAGGGGGATTCAGCAATGAATCCACAACATATTAGGGGTCATAATGTCAATACTGCCATATCACCCCAATATGCCGAAGGCTCGTCAGCCCTCGGGACCCGACCAGGAGTGACCCTCTCCTGGACCTCCGCTCAGGGGCCTGCCCCTAAGAACCCTATATTAAAACAGTAGTTACTATGCAAATCTGTGACAAGCAATATCAGTCGCTGAACATATCTGCCTCCCCGTCCTTCGCTACTGCACAGGGACGGGAAAACGAGCGACGTGATTGGACTGAGGAAACCTATCTGGCCAAGAACAATCAGCCGGGCAACCGCTATGACTGGTCGAGAAAGCACCTGAACTTTGAAATAAAAAGAGGCCATACAATGATTATGAAGAACGGCCAGACGCATTACATTAAGCCTCGCATCATCCCTTTGGGCTCTCAACGGAAGACCTTAAAGCAAAGATACGAGCAGAGACTGAAAGAACTGGACTACAAACCTTGGGCAAAGGATGCGCCGAACCAGCCGAACACCTGCGTCGATTTCGTCATCAGTGGCGACCACGACCGCATGACGGAGATTGCTTTCGGCAAGCCGGTGGATCTTGACTGGCAGGAGGACAACGGTAACGTTACGCTTGCCGATGACCCGAACTGCCGCGGGCGCAAGCAGATTGAGACGATGGCTTTGGACTACTATGACTTCTTGTGCCGGAAGTTCGGAGAGGAGAATGTCATCGGCTTCGAGTGCCACCTTGACGAGACGACACCGCATTTCCATGCACTGGTGATTCCCGTTGCCGAGCGCGTGAAACGTGGAAAGGTTGGCGGCTATGAACTCAACCCGGATGTAAAGGACGACGGCAAGGAACGTCCTGAGCACATCACTACCCGACAGTTTGGCAGGCTGAGCGAGGATGAACAGAGATTCTATAAGCCAGCAAAAAAGAAGAAGGTGCTTGCGGTCAGCTACTCCCATTACTTCGGCGAGACCCGGTTTGCAGCCTCGCAGTCGTATAAGCAGTGGCACACGATGCTTCACGATGAGGTCGGTGACAAATGGGGGTTATCCCGTGGAGAGGACACTTCGCTGATGACGGCGGAGGAACGGAAGGAGCACAGAAAGAAGAACAAACGTCAGTTGGAGCGAGAAAGACTGGAGGCTCTGAAGAAAGCAGAAGAGGCAGAGAAGAAGGCTCAGGAAACTGAGAAGAAAATTGATCAGGCAGCATGGGCACTCGACAATTTTGAGTCATCACTGGCCGAGAAACGGGAAGCGTCGTCAAGACTTAACGACATGATTGACAATGCCCGTCAGGAACTGAACAGAATCAATAAGGAGAAAGAAACTGCCAGGAATGAGAAGAATGAACTGGAACTACGGGCAAGGGAACTGGCCGATGCCGTTGGCGACCCGTCGGAGTCGGTGGCATTCAATGGTTTCTGCGATGCGGTCTTTACCTATAACCCGAAAAGCAGCGGTGCCATTATCGAGAACCTGAAAGCGAAGGGCAAGACGAAGATGACGATGATGGACGTGATTATGGCGGCATTTCAGGAGGTGGATAAGGTCAGGAGCCAGAGGAAATCAGTCTTCACGAATGCCGATGAGTTCAGAAGGCAGCAGAACAATGAAATCAAGAGCATCATGACCGACATGCAGACCATCCTGCGCAGTTTCGACAGTGCCCACATAGAGGAACTGACACGCAGGAGCCGAGCCATCGTCAAGCAGGAACTGCGCCAGAATGCCATCGCCATCCGCAAGATTCAGCAGTATGATGAGATGGTGAGAATGGGCATTACCGCGGAGAACGCCGGAGAAGTCAAGGAGAAAGCCGATAAGTCCGACAGCATGCAGCGAGTTATGGAGTCCCTTTGGCCGGGAATGTGGGACGCCGTTCAGACTATTGTCAATCCGCGACTCGACAAATACGTGATGTTTGATGAGGAGAAGGAAACCATCAGGAAAGCCTTATGTAAAGAACCGGAAATCAGTCTGGCTAATGCCAGTTGGATGATAGATGCCGCCAGAACCATCCGTGAAATTGTGAATGGTACGAAAGCAGAGGTTTATGAGATAGCGGCAGAGTCGGGCGTGGACTATCTGAAAAGTCTTGGGCTTGACATTGCCGAAGATGTGGTCGAAGATGTGGATAAGGTGGCTGCAACGACTGCCTGTCTGTTCTTCGGGTACTTTGACGGGGCTACCACTATTTCTGAATCTTGTGGCGGAGGTGGCGGTAATAACGAACTGCCCAAGAAGAAGGACAACGAGGACGAACTGTCCTTTGCTCGAAGATGTCATCAGATGGCCAAGGTTATGCATACACCGAGGTACAGGCTCAGGAGAGGGTGAACGGAAGGGGTGGTATCCTTCTATTCGCCCTTTTATTCGCCCTTTCAAATATATTGATAATCAAATGCTTAGACATAAAAGACCACTACTGAAGGCCTCTCTATTCGCCCTTTTATTCGCCCTTTCCCAGGACATAATACAGATATTTGTTCTTTCCTTCTGTTTTTAGTCGTCCATCTTTTCTAAGGGCATCAAGATAACTGCGCATCTGTTTCTCAGAAACATGACTGCCGACGAGCTTTTCCAAATCTGAGATTTTTGCTTTCCCATATTTATTCAAGAAGGGTTTGATTACAGCCCAAACCTGATTTATATCCCAATCTGTGGCTAACGAATATGCTGCCACATCTCCAGCAAACTCATAGTAGCGACGGGGAAGAATGTAATGGATGGCATTTGTCTTGCCATGCTTTTCTAAGAATCCCATCTGTTCCAGCTTCTGTGCAATCAGCTTGTTAGATGGCACCTTCTTGCCATCACGTACTTCGCAGAGAGCCATCACGTCAAAGACTGTCAGTTTCTTATCTTCAGGCAATGACTGCTGTATACTCTGCACATAGATGGCGAAAGCCTTGTCTTTTACGGTTGCTGACAAGATTGCCGTCACATTGAAGTCATCACTCTCTGTATAATCAGGGTCAGGTTTACCTTCAGATAGGGTTTTCAAGAAAATCTTGTCCATACCCTGGCCAGAACGTTCCACAATACCAGTCTTTGCCAAGATGTCAGCTAAAAGTCTGTTACGCGGCATGCTCGGAGTGGTCAGCAGATTATCGATGGTCACACCTTTGGGGAATCCTCCAGCATTGATGATAACCAGTTTTGTAGGATACTGCTTGACCACAATTTCGCTATTTACCCGATAATTTCGATGTGCGAAAGCGTTATTGGCAACCTCTCTTATCACATCCTCATTGAAGAACGGAATACCAAAGATATAGGCTCCTTCCCTAATTGGCACAGAGCCATTGCGAAGATTGATGGCATCCCAGAGCTTATCGATTAAGAGAAAGAACGGTTGTCCGAACTGCATACGGTTGTCGAAATGTATCTGAGGCTCTGTAGTGCGATACTCCAGCATTACCTTAGCCTGTGGGAACACCCTATTGATGAAATCTTCCTTGCCTACAAGCAAAACGGCAGCGTTAGTGATACGATTCCCAACGATAAGATGCAAGTCGCTCAATGCCTGTTTATCGTCCAATGAAACAAAAGAAAGATTCTCCTGTTTCTTGGCATACTTCTCTTTCATTTCTTTGATTGCCTCTGGATCAAGATCATCGAAAGTTGCTTCATCGCAGAACTGCTCCGAGAAGTCCGGCTCCTGCTCCTGAATGATGGAGAGATATGTTTTGTCATCCATCGGTAACAGGTCCTCGCCGACTCTCATCAATGGCACATCCTCAAACTTATACACCTTTCCGATTGGTCTTGACGGCACTTCAATAACTACTACCCGGCCTGTCCTGTTAACTTCGTCTTCGAATAGCTCGTAAACTTCAGTACGAATATCTGAATCCCTATAGATATTACTCTCCAGTTCACCCAATGCGTTCTCGTTCTGTTTGGTGCCTGTTACTTGATGAGGATGCTTGTCGTGCATACCGATAACCATCCTGCCACCACCCTCATTACAGAGTGCAGTAACATAGCCCAAGATGCATTTACGCCTGTCTTTGGGCCTTTCCTTGCCGCCTCCGTTATACGAGACGTTGCCGTATTCGCCTTTTTTGAACTCAACGTGGTCTTCCGACTCACGCATCTGTTGCAGTTGAGCTATAGTATATCTCTTCATTCCTATAATTCTATTCTTCGATTTGGATGCAAAGATACAAAACTTTTTCATTAATTTGTCCACATTTAACGAAAAAACGTTCAAAAACCAATTCTATTGGCAAGGGTTTCAGCAAATCCATGCCGTTTAGTGGATAAAAGCTTCGTTTAGCATTTTATTTTCCATTGCTCAACAATTCTTACGATTTTTGCACCAGAGTTTTTACTCATCTTATTAACATTATATTTTTTATTTATGGCAAATAATGAACAAAACCTTCAAGGAGTGAACATCTATGATGATTCATTGGTGAACAAAACCGGCCTTGGCTGCGGTTGTGATGTTACTCAAGTAATCGGAGAAGAAGCTTGTAAAACGCAAATCCTCGACTTCGATCTGTTGGCAAATTGGCAGGGCGTGGAGTATGAAAACAGCAGGAAACTCGTCAAAAAGGACGAAACAGCCTCGAACTACAGCAGTATGACCAGCAAATTAAACACAACTTTAGTTGGTTCGGTTAAAGCCGCTTTGTTAGAGTTGGCATTCGGCAGAACTTTAGACTCGCATGTTGGCTCCACTACAAATCATAGTGATGACTATGAGTATGGAGTTAGCATCATTTACCAAAAACTCTATTCTTTGAACATTAAGCCTTCACTTTTCCCAGAATTGAGTAAGTTCGTTGGACCTTTGGCTTGGAGCGAAATCAACGCAACAGGCAAAGCCAATCGTACCGACAAGAATGAGATTAAAAGTCTCTTTAAAAAGTATGGAACACATCTGACAACTCGTGCCGTTTATGGTTGTTTGAGCACAAAATTCTTTGTGAGAGAACAAAACAAATGGGAGAGTGGCATGGATGTTATGATTTCCATTGAAAATTCTGGTGGGGGAAAGATTGAAGACATTGATATTGACGGTAGCATCAACGTGAGTTTTTCTGCTGACGACAAACAATGCTTCGATTACTCATGCAAAGTCACCTCAGAGAAGAGAATTGGAGGTGCAAGCGCTTCTTCCGACATTGACACTTGGCTTGAATCGTGCAAAATCGATGACCCAAAATCTGTTGCTTTGCTAGGCTACAACATCAATGGCTCTGATTCCTCAGATAGTGGCTTGATTCCACTTTATGAGTTGTTATCTTCTGATGATACTCGTTATTATGCAATGAAAGAGGCATTGGATGAATATATCAATGAGAACTCTATAAAACTTTCAAAACACAAAAAAGTAATTCTTGACATCTATGCTAAGCGATTTGATAAGGGCCAAACGGCTCCATCATACTGCTATGGTATTGATGGAAATCCAAGTAATCATAACAAGTATTTTCGTCTTGAAGAAAACGTCTTTGACCATGTAACAGGAGCTAAAAAGGGTTGTCTCTATTTCTACTATGCATTGGGGCACGCAACGGGAAATGCAGTTGTTGACGTTCGTTTCGATGAGAAAGGTGACTTTGACGGAGATTGGCAAATCCGTGGAAGCAACTCTAACGAAGGCGTAACAGGTTGTCTTAAAGACAGGTATGTAGGTGTCAAAATCAAGAATGTCAACAATGGCGTATCCCAGGATGATTTCGTTACTGGTTTTGGTTTGGAAATCGATAAGAAGCTGAAAGTTGTTTCGTTAGGTACAGATACTGGCTTCCCATGGCAGAGTGATTCTAATTGTGAAAGTTGGTATTCATCAGGTCTCATTCATGATGATGTTTATTGTAAGTACACAAAGAAAGAACTGAACGAATTCTAATTGAGATGGAGAGATGGTATAATAAATCTCTCCATTTCATTTCATGAAACAAAAAGCCCCCAAATACTTATGTTTTCCCCTAAATAATCCTAAAAGATGGGCTTCAGAGTGCTGGATATTTTGATAATTTAACAAAAATGAGTACCTTTGCAGCCGTTTATTATATAATAGGTACGCAAAGAATGTTTTCGCAAACAGAACTAATATATAGCATAGCCTGCACGGTGTACGTGGTGACTTGTTTGATGTTCGCAGCCGTACGGTGGTTTCATGTCTGTCCGGGTGCGAAGGAGAATAAAAGTTACTATCATCCCGACCGCAAGATAATCACCTTGCTATATGCTGTCCCCGT
>Ga0265301_10006672_pt1 | contig 10978 bp, 11 predicted proteins | sample AusTroGonzalo_MG_2_FD_193488 | JGI IMG/M metagenome (GOLD analysis project Ga0265301, IMG submission 193488) | Bovine rumen microbial communities from tropical cattle in Woodstock, Queensland, Australia - Gonzalo_04 | ecosystem: Host-associated > Mammals > Digestive system > Stomach > Rumen ...
GAGACTCGAGAACCACCCTTCATTCATGAACCCCTTCATCCATTCACCCGTTAATCCGACTCCCTCTTCGATCCATTCCTGCGGGTAGGCACCCAAGGTGAAGGTACACCAGAAAACGAAATAGAGGACCGCCATCATGATCGGGAATCCGAGCCAAGGGTTGGTGAGCACCTTATCAATGCGCTCCAGACGCGTCTGATGCTTGTCGTCCTTCGCGTGCGTGAGCGTCTCCGTTAAGATACCGTGTACGTACGCGCGGTAAGTGTCTTCATCGCCTTCCTGATCGCGTAAGTGATAGATAGGGTGAGCCGTAGAAGCGGGTTTATGAATGGTGCTCTCAACAATATTGAGGCAATTCGCCAAACCGTAGTTAAGCCGTACGGAGACCCGACAGGTAGGTACACCGATCAACTGCTCCAACTTAGGGATATCCAGCGAATGGTCGGTTTCCAGCAGCAGATCATAACGACCGATAGCCAGCACGATCTTCTGATGCTCATCGATGATATGCGGCGTAAGCATCAAGGACTCTTCCAGACGCGTCGAGTCCACCACCTGCAGCACTACATCATACGCATGACCATGCAATTCGTCCGGGTCATGCACCTCCACGAAACGCATGGCGTGCTTATTCCATTGAGGACTGTTCGCCAGTGCCTGCAAGGCCTGCGTCAACGAACTCTTACCGCTCTGCGGAAGACCGATAACTGCTATTTGATGCAACGCTTCTTTCATTTCGGGTGCAAAAGTACTGCTTTTTTACGACATACACAATCCCTAATTATTGGGATTTTTATGTACGGGCATCAAAAAAACGCCCCGAAGGACGTTTTTGAGATTACTTACGAATGCCAAGTTCTTTGATGATAGCACGATAACGCTCGATGTCTTTAGCCTTCAGGTAGTCCAACATACGACGACGCTTACCTACCAGTGCGGTCAGTGCGCGCTCTGTACCGAAGTCCTTACGGTTCTCCTTCAGGTGCTCGGTCAGGTGGTTGATACGGAAGGTGAACAATGCGATTTGGCTCTCTGCAGAACCGGTGTTCTTGGCGTCATTGCCGTACTTGGCAAACAACTCAGCTTTCTTCTCAGAAGTTAAATACATGACATTTCATCATTTGTTCATTTACCATTTGGTCATTTATTGGTTCATGGGACCATTTGGTCAATGAGGGTTAAACAATGTCGGCTAAAGCAGCATCGCGAGGATCACAACTTCGCCGGATTTACTGCTCTCTCATTCGAAAAAGCGTGCAAAGGTACTGCTTTTTTTTGAATTGAGCAAATATTTTTGCATTTTTTTTACTTTTTCGCCTGAAATGGGAACGAACCGATGAGATTTCCGTCGCAGAAGAAGTCGATTGTATAGAATCCTTTCTGCACTTCCGAGTTGTCCGGAAGGGTACAATAACATGTGCCCGAATAGGGGTCTCCGCTGTATTCGATATGCTGCATCATCGAGTACGGGATCTCTCCGCTCTCGAAAGCAAAGAGGCGGTCGGGATGTTCACCTATCAGGTTTCCCTGCGGGTCAATGACACGCGCGTAGAGTTCCTTCATTCCCGGCGTACAGGTGATGTTCTTCGCTATCACATAGTCGAATTGGAACTTACGTACATGGCTCGCCATCTTCGTTTTCTTGTCGTTCTTATTGAGCATCGTGAGCGTACAAGACGTGATCTCCAGCATCGATGCTCGCGTCACCGTCTCCGTCAACTGCGCATTCTGCGAGGAGAGTTGCGAGTTCTGCTCCTTGACCTGTTGGTTCTCTTGCTTGACCAGTTGGTTCTCTTCCGTCAACCGCGCATTGGTCGCATTGAGCGAGTCGATCTGACGCACATAGTCTTTCATCACCGCCCGCACAGTCGCCAACTCTTTCTTCAACTCCGCTATACGACGGGCATTGGAAGCCTTGGTCTGACGTAACTCTTCCAGCAAGTCCTGCACGCGTTGTTGCTCGCGCGAGAGCAGATCCTGCAAACTGTCATTCTTGATATCCATCTGCTGGTACCCGTCGAACTGGATAGCAAGGTCTTCGTACTCCTCCTGCAGTGCCTCTTTCTCGATCGTCATCTGCTCCACCAGTTCGGTCAACTCCGTGCGCTGACTCCAGTAGAGATACGCCAAGCCGCCTAAGGCGAGTACCAACACAAGCACTATAATCCAAAAAACATTTTTTTTCATAATAACGGTAATATTTTTTCCATTTGATTCGAACGACTTCCTTTGAGCAGGATGGTGCAACCGCTGATGGGTGCTTGCTGCAAGTGTGCGTACAAAGCCTCTATGTTATCAAACACCGGGTACGGCGCTGTCGTCTGCTTGTACTCTTCGCCCACCAACAACACCTTGTCGGCCTTGCGCTCCAGCAACATATTCACGATATTCTGGTGCTCTAAATGACTATACTCCCCGAGTTCGCGCATGGCGCCGAGGATGTAACAGTTACCCTTGAACGCATTGATGGCTGCGGTCATAGAGGTCGGGTTCGCGTTATACGCATCGACAATGATCGTATTCTTTTCTGTCTGCATCAACTGCGAGCGGTTATTGCTCGGTACATACGCCCGGATAGCGGCTAAAGCCACCTCTTCGCTCACGCCAAAGTACGCGCCCACACACAGCGCCGCCGATACGTTCTCGGCGTTATAGCCTCCTACTAAATGGGTCCCTTCCGGCATTGTGCCCGTCGTGTACGGCACAGTCTTCAAGTCACCTGCCATCTGCGCTAAATACGGATTATCCGTATTACGGAAACAGAAACCGCCATGCACCCGCAGGAAATCATACAACTCCGCTTTGGTGCGCATCACGCCTTCGAACGAACCGAAACCCTGTAAGTGCGCTTTGCCTACATTGGTGATCAGGCCGTAGTCGGGTTCGGCTATATCAACGAGTTCTTTGATGTCTCCGGGATGAGAAGCGCCCATCTCCACGATCGCCATCTCATGCGCGCGCGTTATACTTAATAAGGTGAGCGGCACACCAATCTGGTTATTGAGGTTGCCCTGCGTGTAATACAGCTTATATTTCGTACTGAGCACCGCGGCACACAACTCCTTCGTGGTCGTCTTACCGTTCGTACCGGTGATACCGAGGATAGGCAGCCCCAACTCTCGTCTCCATGCACGCGCGAGATCCTGCAAGTCACCCAACGCGTTCTCGCCGCAGATCACATACTCCGCACCATCCCTGCGCGCCTGCTCCACGAAATCATTCCCGTCGAAATGCTCGCCTTTCAGCGCCACAAACACACTCCCCGGACGCACCTTCCGGCTGTCCGTAGTGACCTGCATCGACTCTTTTCCTTTTATCAAAAAATCCCAATTCATTTCTCAAAAACCTTTGCGCCAAAGCCAAATGTTTTTCTCGTGCACTCTCGCACTCGTTTAAAAACCTTTGCGGCTGCAAAGGTACTGCTTTTTTTTGAATTGTGCAAATAATTCGTGATTTTTCTTTGGGCAATTACATTTTTTGCAAAAATGTGAGGACTACGTTTTGGATATTTATTGGTGGGTACCTCTGGTGGTTTTCTCGTTGCGGCGCGCGCGGCGCGCGGCATCGTTTTTTTTTATGGGGGTGGTCAAAAAAAACCTACCTTTTCTTGGCGCAACAATAAAGCGCCATAACTAACTAAAAATCAAATCGGCTGCAAAGGTACAAATAATTTTTGACATGCGCAAATAAAAGGTACCTTTTTATGGACAAGTTCAAAAGTTGTATTATTGCGTTATTTTTGCTTGGTTCACTGCTGACAATAGCGTTGGGCTATAAGCACGGCAGAACCCCGCAGCCGCGACCGGAGGACGGCAACCCCGTTTATATCAGCAAGTCGCTCTTCTGCGACCGAGACTCCGTCATGTATTATTACGAGCAGGGCTTGCTCCACGACGATCCCAAAGGGCTTTTTGTCCTCGGTGTCGCCGCGCGCCTTCGCTATGACGGTCAACTCCCCGAAGAGATCCAAGCCTTCCCCGTGCAACAGGGCGATTCCTTCCTCCTTCTCTCAGCCCAACTCGGCTACCCCCCCGCCATCCAAGCCATCTACTGCTTGCACAAGCATAATCAGTGGCTCCTGCCGCTCCCTAACGCGAATAAATAATCTGAGACCATGAAAGAATACATCTCAGATTATATTAAGGGGTTAAATACCCTATACAAGACAGAGAAAGCGAAGGAACTCTCCTATCGCATCGAACTATACAAGTTGATAGAGGCTTATATGGGCAGCGGCTTCGTGCTCATCAATGAACCGGAACATATAGACTGCGGCGCGCCGGATCTCGTCATTCAGAAAAGCGGCATTCCTGTTGCCTACATAGAGACAAAGAATATCGGGGATGGAGATCTTGATGGTCGCGGCAAGCATAAAGAGCAATTTGACCGATATAAGGCGGGCTTAAACACTATCGTTTTTACTGACTATCTCGATTTTCATTTATACGAGGACGGAAAACTTCAACTCGTCGTTCAATTAGCCATTATTCAAGACGATAAGATAGTAGTAAACGAAGGCGCGGTAGGACAATTTGAATCGTTATTAGATAGACTTCGCTTTGCGAAAGCACAAACTATATCAACCGCTTCCAAACTTGCCGAACTAATGGCTAATAAGGCAAAACTTATTAAGGAAGCCGTTAAGTTGAATTTTGAAACCAATAATGAAAAAGCGGGCGGTTTATATAGCCAAATGGAGGCTTTCAAACAAGTAATCAATAAAGATTTGGATGAAGAAAAGTTCTCTGACCTATACGCGCAGACGATAGTGTATGGTTTATTTGCCGCGCGCATACATGATGAATCTCCCGATACATTCACAAGAGATGAAGCCCGAAAACTCATCCCAAAGACGAATCCGTTCCTGCGGACTGTATTCCAACATCTGGCAGGCGATGATATTGACGATTCTATCGCATGGATAGTAGATGATTTGGTAACTATCTTTGCGGCTACGAAAGTGGATAAATTGCGCAAGAATTTCGAGAAAGAGATGCAGAAACGTGACCCGATGATACATTTCTATGAGGAGTTCTTGAAGAAATACAATCCGGATGCCAAGAAGAAATACGGAGTATTCTATACCCCTCCTGAGGTGGTTGAATTCATTGTTCGCGCGGTAGATTATATTCTTAAAACCGACTTCAATTTGCTGGACGGATTAGCAGATAGCAGCCGTTTAGATTTCCCTGATGAGAACGGTAACTATCAGCACCGCGTACAGATTCTTGACCCTGCTACGGGTACAGGAACATTCCTTGCCGAGGTGGTTGGTTGTATCAAGGAAAGCCAGCAGCCTGCTATGTGGCCTAAATACGTAAAGGAGCATCTTCTTCCACGTATTTTCGGGTTCGAATGTATGATGGCGCCTTATACGATTGCGCACCTTAAACTCGATATGCTGATTAACTTGCGCGGCACTGATATCAAGCAATTAAAGAAAGATGATCGTGTAAATATCTATCTGACTAATTCCCTTATTGAGGACGATATTGAAACCAAACATTTGTTCGCGCAGGAAATAGCAGAAGAAGCGAATAAGGCGAATAAAATCAAACATAGTGCGCCTGTAATGGTCATGCTGGGAAATCCACCTTACGCAGTAAGTAGTAATAATAAGGGCAAGGAATTTAAGTGGATAGAGGGACTGCTTAATGACTATAAGAAGAATCTGAACGAGCGAAATATTCAGCCGCTCTCTGATGACTATATTAAGTTCATTCGCCTCGCCCAATATTATGTTGAGCGTACAGGAGAAGGTATCGTTGCATATATCAGCAATAATAGTTTCTTAGATGGTCGAATTCATCGTCAAATGCGACGAGAATTGATGCGTTGTTTTGACGATATCTATATCCTTGACCTGCACGGCAACAACCGCAAGCAAGAGACTGCGCCCGATGGTAGTAAAGATGAGAACGTCTTCGATATCATGCAGGGCGTTAGTATCAATATCTTCATCAAGAAAAAGAATAGTAGCGATAAACCGGCGATAGTTCATCATTTCGATCTATTTGGTTCACGAAAAGAGAAATACGCGTTCTTATCGGAAAACTCTTTAGAATCTATCAATTGGCATATAGTTCAAACGTTAGAGCCTAATGTTTTATTTGTTCCTGTAGATCTTAGCGCAAGAGACGAGTATGATAGAGGATTTAAGGTTGAAGAGTTAATGAAAATCCATGTAACTGGGGTAAAGACGCAAAAAGATAATGCATCAATATTTATTAATGAAATAGAAAAAGAAAGGTTAAAAAAGGACTTTTTAACTCTCTCTGTTGAAGAAATAAAGCAGAAATATAGTTTTGAAGATGGTCGAGATTGGAGCGTGTATTTAGCTAAAAAAGATCTAATGTCAAATCCGATTATTGCAGATAGGATGCTATATAGACCTTTCGACGTTCGATATATGCTATACACAGGCAAGATAAAGGGAATACAAGGATATCCTCGCTATGAAATAATGAGACAACTAACATGTAGTGATGATAATATAGGGATGCTATTAACAAAGCAAAACCGACAAATTAGTACGGGATACTTTTTAGCAATAAATATCATTCCCGACGTACATGTATTAGATAGTGCTGCGGATGCAATGCAATTTTTCCCTCTTTATCTCTATCCCTCTGAAAGCGAGTTAGGTTTTGATACAGAGCGCAAGGCAAATCTTGATAATACTATCTGGTGGAAGATAGAAAATTGGGTGAGATACGGTCAAGAATATAAGCCTCTAACTGCCAACGAGCAAGCAGGTGAATTAGGTTTTGACGCTGCCCCGGAAGAACCGCATTTCTTATCACCGGAAGATATCTTTGATTATATCTACGGAGTACTGCATTCACCCCGTTATCGCGAGAAATACAAGGAATTCCTTAAGGTGGACTTTCCGCGTATCCCATACCCGAAAAATGCCGATGAGTTTGAGCATTATAAAGACTGCGGTCACCGACTCCGCGAATTACACTTGATGCGTAATGTGCCTACATCTAAGGTGACTTTTGAGGGCAAAGGAGATTTCGATGTAAAGAAAGTACGTTGGGAAAATGAGTGTGTATATATCAATGATACGCAATATTTTGCTAATGTACCTATCGAGGCCTGGAATTTCTATATAGGAGGATATCAACCGGCGCAGAAGTGGCTTAAAGACCGAAAGGATCGCACCTTAAGTACCGATGAAATGAAACACTACGAGAAAATCATCCGTGTGCTTCTCGAAACCAAGAGTATCATGGATTCGATGGACGACCCTTCGGCGCAAGTCGAAGATCTGAAAAACAAAGTGAAGTCACTTGAGATGCAGTTACGCGAAAAAGAGAAGCAAACAGTCGTCAATAACATCCATATCTACGAGAGTGGATCTGTGCATGACGATAACAGCACAAATATATCCCTCAATCCAAGCAATTAGTCTCGGCTAATCAATGATGATATTTGGGGCTGTGACCACAATCAGGACACTCAGTATAACCTTGTGCTTCAAGACTTGCTTTGGTAAACTTACAAGTACAACCAAACCCGCCGTTACAACTTTGGGTGCCTTTCTTCAATCTGTCATATCTACGACCATTTCCGGTAAATGACGGTTGATAGGGATCGCTATACTGGTATTCTTGTTCCCGAGCCCACCTTTTGTAACTTTCTCGTCTCTGATAGTCGTCATACAACATCCATCCGACCCATGTCCCGATCGCAAGAAATATAAGTATACCTGCGGTTTTCCACTTCTTTTTTTTGCTCACTTTGGGATTCGTTTCCTTCTTACTATTGATTGTAGTAAACTGAACATCAGCTATGCCATCAGACGCAACAAATTCTACTACTTGTTTGCAGACAGGGCATGTGCCTTTAATTTTGGCGGCACGAGTTTCACTCTTTGGCGAAATCTTTGCACCGCAATGAGGACAAACGTAAGTCATAATTAATTATTTTTTCACGCTGCAAAATTACTGCTTTTTTTTGACATACACAAATTTTTTCTCTTTTTTTATTTGCATATATGCGAAATTATTTGTAATTTTGCACCCGATTTTGTCCCGGACTTCATGACATTAAACTGAAGAACATACTGAAATGCGCATTTGCGCGTAGGCATATACCTTCGAAACGAAGCGGCGAAACTTTAAAGTAGCGAAAGAGATATGCCCCAACTATCCGTGTCATGGCATGGGTCGAAGGGGTATCGCTACAAAGTTCGCCGCTTTCGTTTTGTGCCCCTCCGATCCATGCTTTTTGAAACCACAAAAGCATGAGCAAATATAATTACGCACCCGGAGCAATCCACATTGACCATCACAAAGATCTGAACATCGACGTCAAAAGCGTTGATGATGCTATCCGTCTAATGTCCGCTTTCATGTCCGACCGTGCCGAAGATATCCAGCCCGTACAAGAAACCAAGCCTGCAGCGAAAAGCACTCTTCCTTTCTTTATTCCGGAAAAACTCGCTGCACTCGGCACCTATACCGAAGATGAGTTTAATACGATGTACCATGATGCCGTCCAAGGCGGTGCACCTAAATTAGCTAAGTTCCTCAAGCACTATCGCGAACTGGAAGTATTCAACACCAAAGGCTACAATAAGAAGGAGACCTTCGAAGAATTGAAGGCATATTTTGGCGATGAATTAGACTTCGGATATCCTAATTTCGCTGCGTACTATTAACCGACCTCCATTTGATTTTCATTTGATTCATTTGATTGAAAATACCCCTCTATTTGATTTTCATTTGATTATTATTTGATTCATTTGATTTCCATTTGATTAATGGCTTCCGACACCGCGGGAGTCATTTTTTTTTGTGACCTTTGCATCGGATTTGAGCTGTAGCAACGTCGCTGCACAAAAGATCCATGCATATGAAAAATTCTATTAATCCAACCAAAATGCACGACGGGGTTGTGCTCCGTCTCGTGCCGCATGAACCCGACAACGGGTATCGGCTCTATGTCTCCGATGATGGTACAATCGGACTGCGTATCGCGCCTAATGGAGTTGAAACAATCGTGAATGGAACACCAACCACATGCGAGAACAGTGCAAACCCCACAGACGCCAAGCGCGAGCAACGGTATCTTCAATTCAAAGATGTCTTCGGCCATCACAAACACATTCTCGTCTCCCATGCCGTCTATCTCGCGTGGGTAGGACCGTTCGATAAACCCTGTATCGACCATCTGGACGGTGTTACAACCAATAATCACTGGTCTAATCTTGACCCCGTGACATATGCCGAGAATAGCCGTCGCACCAAGTACCTCCGCGTACTCCATGAATGCGGCTTCGATCCCCGTATCTACACCGCATCCCAACTCCGCGAGTTCTTCGCGATCCCCTTCGAGGAGTTCAAAACCGCTATGGAGCACCATAAGGAACGTTAAATTGTTAAATCGTTAAATTGTTAAATTGTTATGAAAACAACTGAATTCAAAACTGAAAACCTCGCAGCTCTCCGCGAACTGCGTATCCAAGAGAAAGCCGTCAAGGCACAAGTAGACATCGTAAAACCCCTTGCAGAAGAGGAAGCCATTCTTATCACCGCTAACCAAGGCGGTAAGTTCACCGTTGAAGGTATTGGAGAATTTACGCTCGATGTAGTTCCCATTTTGGAGAAAGACCCCGAGAACCCCAACGACACCGCTCCCGACATCTTCACCAGCCACGATGAGAACGCTCTTAACTATCGCAAGAAACTCAAAGAGCAGAATGGTTACAAGGCACAAGCAGCTGCACTGACCAAGACCATCAAAGGTTTCTACGATGCCTTCAGAACCAAGTTTGGTCATCGCGCAACCCGCCACACCTACACCCTCAAGTGTCTAGGTCTTGACTAAATGCGCTTCATCATCGGAAATATGGACGGCAAGACCCTTAACCTCAACGCAAACGAACTTTGCGTCCTGGAGGCGATCGGCAAATGCTCGCGCGGCGAATCCGCTAAAGGCTGGTATGGCTCCATGCAAGCCTTGGCGGACTCCTTGCCGTTCGTGTTTTCGAAAGCATCTGCTGCGCGAGTGGTTATAAAACTCTTAGAGTTAGGACTGATTATTAGACGGGAGGATAATAGTTTGTTCTTGTCTCAAATTGAGACGACAGCGTCTCAAAATAAGACGACATTGTCTCAAAATGAGACGGGTTTGTCTCAAATTGAGACGATTTCCGCCCCCCTTAATAATCCCCCTATAAAAGATAATAATATAAAAAAATTGACTGAAACTACTCCGTGCGTACACGCAACGGAGGACAAAGGAGTTATTTTTATGAATTATTCTTTTAATATCTTTTTAAAGGCTTTTCCCTTTACTCCTAATTGGGTCTTTACCGAAGCTCGCAAAGCGGAACTCCGCAACAAATGGGACAATGAATACACCCCTGCGAAGAAACACTTCATTATACAAGATCTCTTCGCACACGAAGCCGACAACACCCGTCCGGATCTCCGCGACCCGCTCACCTACTGCGAACGCTTCGAAGTTCCTGCGCCAACCAACTACAACGGTCGAGCCATCCCCGATGGCCTGAAAGTCTTCTCCGCTAAGTACAACGGAGAATGGGGCATGTACACCCAAGAGGATATCGACAATTATCATCTCACCCTTCCGGATAATTAACTATGCCCTACTTTATCTATTGGGATCCCAAATCGCAGCGGTGGCTTCCCACAAAATACCTTCAATCGCTGCTCAAACCATTTTATCAACCGCCGAAACAACACGGCAAAAAACATTTATCATCATGGCAGAAATTAAAAAATTCTACATCGACGACATCGCTCAATTAACTCAGACGATGTTAGAACGTGCCTCCAAAAAGCACAAGTCCATTAACGCGTATTGCATCTTCGTAGAGGGCGACCACTTTCATGTGCTCATCCCCGAGTACGAAAGCGAAAAGGAGAAAATGAAGTGCACGCGGCAACTGATGGATATCCTCGTTCAGCGCCCCGACATCTGCAGCGCTTTCGCACAATTCGTC
>Ga0265301_10006675_pt1 | contig 10976 bp, 7 predicted proteins | sample AusTroGonzalo_MG_2_FD_193488 | JGI IMG/M metagenome (GOLD analysis project Ga0265301, IMG submission 193488) | Bovine rumen microbial communities from tropical cattle in Woodstock, Queensland, Australia - Gonzalo_04 | ecosystem: Host-associated > Mammals > Digestive system > Stomach > Rumen ...
TTCTTAAATCCAAGCCCATCCTGAAGCGCCTTAGAAATCAAGGAGTTACGAGAAATCGCAACTCCTTTTTCTTTTCCATCTGAACAAATTTTGGTTATCTATTTACGTTTTTTTAAGTATCACCTCATATAAAATCATGACATTCAGAGACACTTTGGCAAGCATTATATAGAGTATCAAACTGATTTATAGGGTAACCAGAGCAAGCACAGCACAGCGTGTGAAGAAAGTTGCTGATGCACCATCTAGATCATTCCCTCGAATTTGAAAAGGCGGCTGAACACTTACGTAAATCAATAATTATCATGCAAAAGCACCTGCTATATTGAGATTTAATAACATTGTAATATAAATCCTTTCTATTTTTCGGAAAAAGTATATAACTTTGCGCCTTGAAATTCAGAAGAATTATGAAGATACTTGTTGTAGATGATGAGCAGGATATCTGTGAAATACTGCAATATAACCTCGAGAATGAAGGTTTTGAGGTGGTTACAGCCAATTCAGCAGAGGAGGCACTGGAACTACCCCTACAAGATTATTCGCTTATTCTGCTAGATGTTATGATGGGAGAAATGTCGGGGTTCCAGATGGCGCGCAGACTAAAGAACGATCCCGCTACGACACAGATTCCCATTATCTTCATTACGGCACTCGACAGTGAGGACAATTTGGTAAAAGGATTGAATATCGGTGCTGACGACTATATTGCCAAGCCATTGGGTATGAAAGAAGTGAAGGCTAGGGTTAAGGCTGTACTCAGACGTACTCAATTGCAGCAAACGGTTTCTACTGCTGTTGATAATAAGATTGCTTACGAAGGAATTATGGTTGATTTGAATGCCAAGACTGTAATATGCGACGGAAAGGAACTAGAATTCACCAAACTGGAATTTGAATTGTTGTCTTTCTTTCTCCAACATCCTAACAAGGTGTTTTCTCGGGAAGACTTATTGAAGTATTGTTGGCCACAGGATGTGCTGGTTCTTGACCGCACGGTGGACGTGAACATCACCAGATTACGTAAGAAGATAGGCCATTATGGCAAACAGATAAAAACACGTGTGGGATATGGCTACTGCTTTGAAAAGTAAATCCTTTCAACGTAATTTACTGCTAAGCATCGGTGGTGTGTTTCTGCTCTTTGCTATATGCTTTAGCGTATATCAGTATAAGCGTGAAAAGGAGTATAAAATTGATATTCTTCATTCACGACTGCAGATGTACAACTATGAGATGGTGCAGACGGTAGGCAAGGATAGTATTAGCTGTAGCCGGCTATTTCGCGATTATGTTATACATCATCAGATGGAGGGACTTCGAGTGTCTGTGATAGACAAGGAAGGACGGGTCATCCTTGATAGCTATGATACTGATGTGGAAGCATTGGGGAACCATCTACAGAGAACGGAGATACAACAGGCTTTGCGAGAGGGCAGTGGCTACGATATCAAACGTATGTCACAGTCTACTCACGAGACCTACTTCTATTCTGCAACTCGTTTCGGCGATATGATTGTTCGTGCTGCCGTACCCTATTCTGCAGAGCTGACCCGATCATTGCAGGCAGACTATACTTTCATTTATTTTTCAGGCGTTCTCACCCTGTTGCTGGGCATCGTGCTCTACTATATCACTCACCGTATCAGCCGACACATTGGTTACTTACGTGAATTTGCCGTGAAAGCCGAGGAAGGTGAGGAACTTGACCACGAATTGGAGCGTCGGCTGCCAGATGACGAATTGGGTGATATCAGCCACACTATCATCATGTTGTATTGGAAACTACGTCATTCGGAAGAAGAAAAAGTGCGTATCAAACGTCAGCTTACCCAGAATGCCGCTCATGAGCTGAAAACACCTGCTGCCAGCATTCATGGTTATTTAGAGAGCATCATCGACAATCCCGATATGCCAAATGATAAGAAACAACATTTTCTGGAACGCTGTTATGCTCAAAGTGAACGCATGAACAAGCTTCTGCTGGATATGAGTGTGCTTACTAAACTAGACGAGATTGATGATAGTTCATCTAATGCTCAGCATGAGTATCGTCAAGTTGATGTCTTGCAGATTATCACAAATGTGATAGATGACACAGACTTGCAATTACAAGAGAAAGGTATCGAACTAAAACTCCAATTACCACAGAATATAGAAGTACAGGGTGATTCGAGCCTGCTATACAGCATTTTCCGAAATCTGATAGACAATACTATTTCCTATGCCTACGGGGCCACACGGTTAATCATCGCCTGCCAAGAGATTGAAATAGAAGGACGCCACTTCTACGAATTTAATGTAAGCGACAATGGCCAAGGCGTAGAGGCGCAGCACCGTGAGCACCTGTTTGAACGTTTCTACCGTGTAGACAAAGGGCGCTCGCGCAAACTTGGTGGCACAGGTCTAGGGCTTGCCATCGTGAAAAATGCAGTTGCCGCCCATGGTGGACAAGCAATTGCACTTTCTACGCCTGGTGGCGGGCTTACCATCAGGTTCACACTCGCAAGGTTTTAGCCCTGTCCGTTGATAGGACCGTCGCCAAAGTCATTGTTCAAGCCCTTACCTGCCTGCACAACATTCATTACATAGTCGCCAAGTTTCTCACACTCTGAGATGAAATCGACATAGAACACACCCAACTGATAGTCGTAGAGTCCAGCATTTACATCGTGCAGGTTCTGGTTCTTCAGTTGTGTACGATAGTTATTGATTTCATGCTCGATGTTAAGCGAGGTCTTCACACCATTCTTGGTAGTGGGTTGGTCAATGCGTTTCAGCATCTCGCTGAGGGCAGCACCTACCAGTTGCAGCATCGTCATCATGTGCTGCATCTGCTCGGCAGTAAAGCCCTCCTGACAGTGCATGCGATGGCGATTCAGGGTACGCCCCAGGTTATAAACCGAGTCACCGATGGACTCTAACTCAGATATCTGGCGAAGCATCTTTTGTATCTGAGTTTTCGACGCATCCGACAAGCGACCTTCACTCACCTTGTTCAGATAGCTGGCAATCTCCATCTCCATCGAGTCGGTGATGTTCTCGTATTTCTCAATACGGGCAAAGAGTTTATTAAACTCCATCTCGTCTTTCGTTTCCAGAAGCGTGGGCACGAAACCTGCCATGCGCTGACAACGCTCAGCGAAACTGCGAATCTCCTTCTGTGCCTCCATAATGCTGAGTTCGGCTGTAGAGAGCAGACCGCCACTGATGAAACGCAGGCGATAGTCCTCGTCTTGTGCCTTCATAGGCAGCACACGACATACAAACATCTCTATCTGCTTCACAAAACCAATGAGCAACAGCGTGTTGATGATGTTGAAGGCGGTGTGGAAGGCTGATAGCTTAAAGAGATCGTTGCCACCACCCATTAAGTTCTCTACTACCCAACTAACGGCATCACAAGCGGGATAGAACACGATGAGGAACGCCACGACACCAAACACATTGAAGAACATGTGGGCCAGAGCTGCACGGCGCGCTTGTGTATTGGCAGTCAGCGAAGCCATAAACGCAGTGATGGTGGTACCAATATTCTGTCCCATAGCCAGCGCAGCTGCTTGTTCGAAGCCAAAACCAGGGATGTTCATGCCGAAGAGCATCAGCGTAATGGCCATTGTGGCAGCTGACGCCTGAACAATCATCGTGACCAATGCACCCACAATAATAAAGAGGATGATGGTGAAGAACGAATCCTGCGGCACGTGAGCCAGCATCCCCGCCACCATATCACCGATATTCATCGCTGTGGCAGCCTCTTGCAGAAACGATAATCCCATAAAGAGGAACGAGAAGCCGAAGATGAATTCGCCAATGCTCTTGCGGTTACCCTTGCCACTGAATATCAATGGCATACCGATAGCCAACAAGGGGATAGCAAAGGCAGCGATGTTCACCTTAAAGCCAACAGCTGATATAATCCATGCTGTAACTGTTGTTCCGATGTTTGCACCCATGATGACGCCAATAGACTGCGCAAGCGTCATCAACCCTGCATTCACAAAACTTACAACCATCACGGTTGTGGCACTCGACGACTGGATGAGTGCCGTAATCAGAATACCTGTTAGAACACCCATCACACGATTCTTTGTCATCGCAGCCAAAATACTGCGCAGGCGATCGCCTGCAAACTTCTCCAGACCCTCCGACATTGTCTTCATTCCAAAGAGGAACAATGCCAGCGACCCCACAAGCGAGAAAATGTTAATAATCAATTCCATTTGTATTTTATCCTATAAATTTTGCTGCAAAGATATTACAATCTTATTACGCTGTTGTTACGTCCATGTTACAATCCTGTTACAAACGGTAATGTAACCTATCTATCACACGAATGAAATGTTTTTGTAACATGTTCAGTTTATCTTTGCAATGTCAATCACTAACGGTTGGCTAAATCATTTATGGATAAAGAAAAAGCAGAAAAAATTCAGAGAATCTTTAATTGGGTGAGATTTGTCATCCTAGTGTTGTTTCTCACATTTATTTTCATCGGATTATCTAAGGCTCAAACTACCAATGATTTCGGTATGTGGACTACTATTGGCACGGAAAAGAATGTAAACGACAGTTGGAGCCTTGGAGTGAACACCGAAATCCGCACGAAGAACAATGTTGGTAGTGTTGACCGTTGGCAGTTAGGCATAGATTGTACGTATAAAATATCCAAACTCCTTAAATTGGGAGGAAGTTATGAATTTCACTTAAAGAACCATACGATAGATGGCGTAAATGAAATGGTTCCCCGCCATCGCCTTATGTTCGACATAACACCAGGATGTAAGGTGTTTAATTGGCTTAAACTATCTTTGCGCGAGCGATATCAGTATACACATACAATGCAGAGGGGCAACGAGAATGCAAGCAATGAACATCATCTGCGTAATCGGTTTAAGGCAGAGATGACCAATAGTAGAATGAATGGCTGGAGTCCCTTTGCATCGGTTGAGATGTTCAATAATCTAGGTAAACAATTTCAAATAGATGAGATGCGCATAGCCGCTGGAACGTCATATAAGATCAACGCTCATCATGCCATCAATATGGGGTATTTACTTGACCTGAAAAGGTCGGCTGGTGGCTTAGATAAAGCTCTTCACGTGTTAACATCGGGATATGTGTATCATATTTAGTCATACTATGGAATCAAAATCACCAAAAGAAATACAAGTCGAAGAGAAGATAACTGATTTGGTCACAAAGATAGTGGATGACCAGACATTTGGCGATGACCTGCCTTTAAGACTATGGAATCATCTTCAGAATAATCAGGAAATAGATGCTATACAAAATTATGCCAACATAGTATCAATAGGTCGGTTGGGGTTGAATGATCACGGACCTGTACACATGAAGATTGTATGCCGCAATGCTTTAAAAATGCTCTTTTTGCTTCACGAAGCAAGTGTGGAGACAAGTCTAGAAAAGGAAAAGTCCGGCACATATGCAGATAGTGTCTGTGCTGTAATGCTTGCCTCTCTCCTTCATGATAGTGGAATGACCATCAGTCGCAAAGATCATGAGCTTTATTCCAGCATAATCAGTTATTCAATCATCAATGACACATTAACGCAACTGATGCCTGAAGATAAGAACATTATACGAAGAACGGTGATACGCTCTATTGCTATGGAAGGCATTATCGGACACATGGCTACGCATCCTATCCATTCTATTGAAGCTGGTCTTATCTTGATTGCTGATGGTTGTGATATGACAAAAGGACGTGCTCGTATTCCTTTGGAGATTCATTCAAAACCGGCAGAAGGCGATATTCACAAGTATTCTGCAAACTCTATTGAAAAGGTGAAAATAGAACATGGGTATGAGCGTCCTTTAAAAATAGAGATACACATGAAAACTGAAGTAGGTTTCTTTCAAGTAGAAGAAGTCCTCATTCCCAAAATTCAATCAAGCCCCGCAAAGAGCCTGTTAGAGTTATATGCAGGAGTTGGTGGCGAAGGAATGAAACGATATATGTAATCAAATAAAAAGAATAATGAATACCTTATTTCTCGGAATAGTTATATTTCTTATTGTGCTGGCAGTTTTTGACCTCGTAGTCGGAGTCAGCAATGATGCAGTAAACTTCCTGAACTCTGCCATCGGTGCTAAGGTGGCGAGATACAGGACAGTTGTGTCAGTGGCGGCTATCGGTGTGTTTGCTGGAGCGGCCTTGAGCAATGGCATGATGGACGTGGCCCGGCACGGCATCATGACGCCACAGTATTTCTCATTCTACGACGTGATGTGTGTATTCCTGGCTGTAATGATTACCGACGTGGTACTGCTCGATGTGTTCAACACGCTCGGCATGCCGACATCCACCACCGTCTCGATGGTATTCGAACTGCTGGGAGGAGCATTTGCCATCGCCCTGCTGCAGATACTCCACGGGGCAACGGCAGCAGACGGAACGTTACTTTCATTAGGTGATCTGCTGAACACGGAGAAAGCCATTTCGGTCATCCTTGGCATTTTCCTCAGTGTTGCCATTGCGTTTGTCCTCGGCATGCTGGTGCAGTGGGTGGCACGCGTCGTTTTCACTTTTACATACCGTGTGAACGGGAGAACGACAGATCAGTCAGGCAAGATGGGAAGTCTGGTTGCATCGTCGTTAAAGATTGGTATCTTTGGTGGACTATCTGTGACGGCCATTGTTTGGTTCCTGCTTATCAACGGATTGAAGAGTAGCAGTTTAATGACGCCTGAGTTGAAAGAAATGGTCAGTCAAAACACGCTTCTGATTATTGGCGGAGGCGCGGCCGTTTTCTCTGTGCTATTGACGCTGCTGAGTGCCATGAAACTGCCCGTACTAAAGTTCGTTGTATTGTTGGGCACCTTCGCCCTGGCAATGGCATTTGCAGGCAACGACCTCGTGAACTTTGTAGGAGTTCCGCTGACAGGACTTGAGGCATATCAGGACTACATGGCCAACGGCAATGGCGAATCGCAGGACTACATGATGTACTCACTGATGGATAGTGCTCATACCCCTGCACTCTATCTCATCGCGGCAGGTGTGGTGATGGTGCTCGCACTGGTCTTCTCAAAGAAGGCGCAGAACGTAGTGAAGACCTCGGTGGACCTCTCGCGACAGGATGAGGGTGACGAGATGTTTGGTTCGAGTGGTGTGGCACGGACGTTGGTGCGCACGTCCAGAAATATGGCCAACGGCATGGCTTCTGTAGTTCCGAATGGTGTGGCGCGATGGATTGACTCACGCTTTAATGCCGATGCTGCCGTGCTGAAGCGGGGAGCCGCCTTCGATGAGATTCGTGCAGCGGTCAATCTGGTTCTCGCTGGGGCGCTGGTGGCATTGGGTACATCGCTCAAACTGCCGCTATCCACCACCTACGTCACTTTTATGGTAGCCATGGGTGCTTCGCTGGCAGACCGAGCATGGAGTCGCGAGAGCGCAGTATTCCGTATTACTGGTGTGCTATCGGTCATAGGTGGTTGGTTCATCACGGCTGGTGTAGCGTTCATGTTGTGCTTCCTCGTCTGCATCGCCCTGTTCTTTGGATCGTTTGTGGCAATGGCCGTTGCCATCGCGCTGGCCATCTTTTTGCTAATTCGAAGCCATCTGCGCTATGAAAAAAGCAACAAGACCAGTGAGGCCGACGAATTGTTTGATCGCATTGTTCGTAGCAGCGATAAAGCAGAATGTTGGATACTGCTTCGACAACATGTGGCACTAACCATCACACATCAACTACAATTGGTAGCAGAAACTTATAAATCGATGACCGATGCTTTCTTTTATGAGGACTATCGTACGCTGAAACGTACCGCAGCGGTGACCGAAAACCAACGCAAAGATATAAAACGCCAGCGACGCAAACAGATTATGGCCCAACGACGTATAGACCCCATGTTGAGTATTGAGAAGGGCACATGGTACTTTCTGACAATCAACTCGCTGGCGCAAATGGTATATTGCTTGAAACGTATGGGTGAGCCATGCTTAGAGCATGTAGGCAACAACTTCAGTCCGGTGCCAAGCAAATATATCCAAGAGTTCATTCAGATGCGCAATGAGATATTACAACTCTTCAACCGGGCCTGCCATGCCGAAACAATGGCGTTGATACGTGGTGATGCCGAAAAACTGCAATCACAGCTTTCCGATTATCGACGGACTATCATCCACGACATTCAAGCCAAGCAACTCAATATTGAGAGTATGACTGTATTTCTGAATTTGGTTCAGGAGTCGCAACAACTTCTCAGTGCCTTGCGCCATACTGTGAGGGGAGCAAACAAGTTTGATGAGTAATAAATTTAATAATACAATTGTCGGATGGGCATCGACTCCTCTGATGACACTTGAAGTGTCATAATAACAAGTAATCACCTTAATAATGGGCGATCGAATTAAATCGATCGCCCATTACCGTATTTTCTGTTATAGAGTTCCTTTGTGCGCAATTCTTCAAGCGCGTCAAAGGTTCCATCACGCCAATAATAATCAACCTTGGGACTGGCGACATTCCAGATTTCTTCACATAATTGTGTCCTGTCACTGCCATCAAAGGCAAGGAATGCTTCAATAATATTGGCTTGGTTTTGGTTCAGATGGCGTTGATTTTGACAGTTGCCCATTTCTACCAGAGCATTGACGGCATCGTCAAAGAGCTGGTCACGCTTCTGATGGTATGACTCCCAGGTTCCATCAGCGATACGATTAGCATCATCTTGTAGGGAATTGATAGTGGCGTTATCTCCTTTCCAGTCTGTAACTGTCTTAACGAGCAGTGTTGCATACCAAAAAGCATTGCTTACATATGACTTGCGGCATTCTGTAGTGTTCTCAAAACTCATCGCTTGCAGAAAGATATCTTTCATTTCCTTAGCAAAGTGTTTGATGCCAGCCTTCCATTGGTCAAGAATCATCTGGACAACTTCTCTGAACTTTTGGCCGCATGTTTCAAACATGAATTCCCTGATACCTTTGAGAATATCAAGTAGCAACTTATTTGACTCCTCAGACTTGGACAACTTTTCGTTCAACGATTTGATGTTGCCATATAACTTGTTTTTCTCGGCTATCTCGGCATCAAGTTCTGCCTTTGCGTCTGCCTTGGCTTTGGCAACAGCAGTTTCTTTGTCTGCCTTAGCCTTGGCAATGGCTGCTTGCTTTTCGACAATAGCGGCATCCTTTTCTGCTATGATTTTGGTCATTTCCTCTTTATGTCGTTTCTCGCGAAACTTCAATAGCTCCTGCCAAGTGAGTAGTTGGCCTTTCTTCTCACCACTTACCCACTCATAAGTTTTACCGTTCTCGTCAACTGCTATTATAGCCTGTCGGAGTTCCTCCTTATGGGCTTCGTCCTTTTCCTCAAAGGCTTTCCTTACGGAAGGACTAAGGTTGGAGTTAAACATTTTATCAAACATAGAAGATTTGGCCATCTTTTCTATTTTTGCCTTTTCCTGGGCTATGCTCTTCTGAAGCTCTTCTATCTGGTTCTCTTGCTTTTGGATGATAAAGTCGTTACGCTCCAGATGCTCGGCTCCTGTCTCAGATTTTCGTTTGCCTCGTTCCATCTCCAAAGTCTCAGCCGCCATATCCTGTAATTCTTCCATGTCTTTCTTGCCAAGTTTAAAGGACTTTCCCGTTTCGTGGTTCATCCAGTCCCAGATGATGTGAGCGTGAAGATTGGGCTGCCAGGTTGACGGATCATCAGGGTTGGTATAATGGCCTTCATCCCTGTGAATGTGTATCTGGATGGCTCTGACTCCCCATCTTTGACACACTTTTCCTGTGTACTTCTGGAGGTCAGCCATTGTGGTGTCGGGCTTGATGTTGACAACACTCTCACGGATGGGGCTGCTGCCGTTACGTTCTTTGGGCTTACCATTCTTGCCAATGACAGTTACCTTCTTCTCTTGCATGGCTCGACCAGTCTTCTGCTTTACCATCGCTTTGATGGCATCATAGTGCTGCTGGAGGGTGACACCCTTTAGGTCTGGTACCACATACGATTCATTATTATGACTCAGTTCGGTACGCACATACAAAGTGCGTGGGTTCAGCGAGGCGATATAATCAGCGTCCCGTCTGTTATGACGTTCACTCTGCTCGATGTTGCAGGGCTTTACGTGGTCGGATGCTTTTGCTGTTGTACTCATATCAAATTACGATTTTATGATTTTATGATTTTATGAAAATATGAATTTATGTAATTACTGTTTTACTGTAATTCAGAAATTTGTAGTTTCTACTATTCTTTCAAAAGGGGTATCGGGGTGGAAACCCTGATTGGAGGATGCAGGGAGAGAGTCACTTCCTGCTCAGGGTTCTTAGGGGCAGATGCCACTGAGCGAAGAGTCCAGAGAGAGGGTCACTCTCTGGTCAGGTTGCAGAGGGCTGACAGCCCTTGCCGGGGTTTCGGGGCAGCGTCCTGAACGGGTCAAGGGCAGAGCCTTGTGGGTTCTTAGGGCAAAGCCCTGAGTCCCTCGGAAGAGCCCACAACTACGAAAGCAAAGCTCGTAGTTATAGTGGGCTATATCAAGGGCAAGCCCTTCATCTCCCTGCACGCACGTTACGGCACACCATCCTGAGGTTCCTCATCATTACAGACCTCCAAATCAAGTTTCTCCACCAATAGTCCAACGGCAGGATTCCGTCTTATCATATCTGCCAGGATTTCATGAGCCGTTGGCTTCATCAGGAAGAAGTCAGCCACATCAAGACACTGTTCACGTTGCTCGTCGTTTGCAATCTTCTCTATGCAGTCAGATACGACAACCCGTTTGCAGACCGTTTGGAGCATGAGGGCCTTCTGCTGCCATTGCTCCTTGGCACCAAGATCGGGAAGAAGAAACACATCCCTGTTGCAAAGGATTTGAATGGCCTTTTCATTGAAGCATCCGTTCTTGCCCCCAGTAGCCAACCACAAGAGGTCGGGCATGAAGTGAGTCATGATAAGAGCAGTCTTCTCACTCTCCACCAAAGCGACGGGTGCAGTTGG
>Ga0265301_10006676_pt1 | contig 10976 bp, 7 predicted proteins | sample AusTroGonzalo_MG_2_FD_193488 | JGI IMG/M metagenome (GOLD analysis project Ga0265301, IMG submission 193488) | Bovine rumen microbial communities from tropical cattle in Woodstock, Queensland, Australia - Gonzalo_04 | ecosystem: Host-associated > Mammals > Digestive system > Stomach > Rumen ...
ACTTACAGAAAAACGTATCTCAACATGAACCAAAAGTATTTGTAAACCGTATCACCGCCACAGGCGAGCGCGTTTGGGACGAAGGTGTCCTGGTTTTCGACAACCAAGGCAATCCTCTCGATATACCTATGATTTCCGCCTTTGAAGACGGCAGTGGTTTCTCTATAATCTATTACAAAGGTGATGATATACTTAGCCCCAACTCTACCATCGAGGCGATCGGTATGGACATGAACTGCAATGTGTTGTGGCAAACCACAATGAGTTCAACATTGTATAGGAGAGACTACACAAAATCAATTCAAGGCTTCACCAATGGACAAAATGTCTATATATGGGGAGACCACCACACAGGCATTCTCTACGGCCAGAATATCGGCGTCAACGGCACAATGGGTCAGGGAGCTGATGTAGAAGAGATCTATGAAGATGAAGAAATCGTCACTATAGTAAAAGTCTACAACGTCAACGGTCAGGTCATGCAGTGCAATGACTTGAACGAGCTCAATACCGGCGTTTACATCATCCAGGGAGAGACAGAGAGCGGTAAGATTGTGAACAAGAAAGTCGTTTTGACGAAAAAATAAATCCAACATGGATTAAAAATTGTTTTTATATGATAAAAAGTAGGGATGATATGTATATCATCTCTATTTTTTTATTATTTTTGCATCGCTTTACATAATACTATTTGACTATGAAACGATTACTATACGCATTGATAGTGGCTGTTGTGCTTTCGGGATGCACAGGAAACAAGGCAACAAAACGTGAACCGCAACTTTCGGACACGCTTTATACGGCTGCGGCTGCAATGAAAATTTATGCCTATAATCCTGAGCGCGCATTGCTCATCATCGACTCGGCAGAGATCGTGGGAAACCTCACGCCAAACAACGCCGCTTTGCTTCGCGCTAAGGTGTTCACCATGGCGTTTGAGGCGGAACGCCTTGACTCGGCACAGCGTATATGCTTGAATCTGCTGAATAGCGACTATGTGAAAGAAGCCAGCAACCACGAGACAGTGCTCGACCTGATGGTCGCCATCTCACGTAGAAAATACGACAACGAACAATGGCTGCAATGGGCAACAAAGAAAGCCGATTTCTGCCGCAAACAAGGCAACGAGGTGGAGGCTTTGCGTACAGAAGCCGAGATAGGCATCGTGCTCACTCACCTTGGCCGTCAAGAAGAAGGACTGCAAAAACTCGATGATGTGATAGAACAGTTAGACGGCGTTCGTAAGTTCAACGAGACTGACGCCTGCATCATCGCATTGCGCCGTAAAGTGGACGTGCTTAACGAATTGGGACGTTATAAAGAGATGATCCCTATTGCCCAGAAAATCATCGAGAAGACAAACGATTATGAGAAGAATCCTAATGATTTTCATGACGGCACCTTCCGTGAACCTGATCTTGCCGACGTGCCAAACTACTGCGAGTTTTATCGTGTAAAAGCCTACGCATATCTTGCTGACGCTTACGCCAACACTAACGATATTCTCAATGCACGTTATTATCTCGGACTCTTCGAGCAGAGCCGTTATGGTCAGACTACCGACGGACGTAGGATGATTGCCCCTACATGGTGTAAACTCGGAGAATACGATAAAATGTTGGCAATCTATGACGAGTTGGAAGAAAACATGGGTGCTGACACCGTCAACTTGATTTTTACAAATATATTGTACGACCGCTCCGTTGCCGCCGAAGCAAGAGGCGATTATGCCGCAGCTTACAACTACATGTGTCGTTACGCCGCGATGCGACAGATACTCAACGACGAGCTGCAGCAGAGTGAGGCCCATGAATATGCTGCCCGCTACCGTGAACAGGAACAGCAACTGGAGATCGAACGTCATGCCATTCAAAACCGCATGATGAACTACATCCTCCTCACCATGCTGGTCGCGTTTTTGTTCATTATCATACTTTACAACCACACCGTTTTCCAAAAACAGAAACTGTCAGCGAGAAATGCTGTGTTGGTCCGACTGATTGACGAACAGAGCCACGTTGAGCGTATCTCCGAGGCCTGCAAGTTGATACGCGAGCAACCGGATATGACAATCCCTGAGGTGGCTAAGGCTGTGGGTCTCACACCACGCAACCTCGAGAAGATATTCCGCGATCAATACGGAATGAGTCTGACAGAATATAAGATGTTGCATAAAAATTAGTGCTCTATGGAAAAAAGGATTGGTACAGTCATTATCGGCATTGAGAACCGTGAGGCGGCACCGAGTGTCAACGCAATCATCTCGAAGCATTCCGACATCATCATCGGGCGCCTCGGACTGCCTCGTACTGAGGGTATGAGCCTCATCAACCTCGTGGTGGAAGGCACCACCGACGAGATAGGCTCACTCACAGGACAGCTCGGCAAACTCGACGGCATCGAAGTGAAGTCGGCAGTGCTGAAAAAATAAAATAACGGCGCGGCGTTAAAAGCTTTAACGCCATTAATGCCATTAAAGCCATTAAGGATGCGCCGCAAAAACTAACAATTAAACCAAATTTATGAATATACTTAAATCATTAATAAATCTTCTCTTCCCTCGCACTTGTGCTGCTTGCGGCACTCTTCTTCTCGAAGGCGAGGACACAGTCTGCACCACCTGCCGTTTCCTCTTGCCTAAGACAGGCTACGAGCTGCATCCCGACAACCCTCTCGCCCAGGTTTTCTACGGCCAGATGCCATTCAACGCAGTGATGGCTGAGTTTTTCTTCAGCAAGACTGGTAAGGTGCAGCATCTCATCCATGGTTTGAAATATCATCATTGTCGCGAAAACGGCATATTTTTAGGTCAGGAAATAGGCAAAAGCCTTCTCAAAGCCACTGATTATCAAGGCATTGAATATATTATACCTATTCCACTTCATCCTAAAAAAGAAAAGATTAGAGGCTACAATCAAAGTCATGTCATCGCAGAGGGAATCTCTGAAATAATAGACATCCCCATTGCTGAGAAATGTCTTGTGAGGAGCGTTTTCACGGATACGCAGACCAAGAAATCGCGCGAAGACCGTTATCAGAACGTGAAAGACATTTTTGAAGTCAGAAATCTATCGCAGCTGGCAGGAAAACACGTGCTTTTGGTCGATGACGTGCTCACCACCGGCGCCACTCTGATGTCGGCTGGCAAGGCTCTGATGCAGGTCGAAGGAATAAAAATCAGCGTTGCGACGGTTGCTTGTGCCAGCAACTAAAAATTTTACTATTTTTGCAAGGTGAAAATCGTGTTGCTCGTAATAGGAAAGACCGACGAGGCTTATCTCGAGACTGGTATCTCTAAGTATATCAGTCGGTTAGAGCATTACTCTCAGTTCGAGATGAAGGTCATACCCGACATCAAGAACCGTAAGACTTTGTCCGAGGCGCAGCAGAAAAAACTTGAGGGCGAACTGCTTCTTGCACAGTTTATGGCAGGAGACGAGATAGTGCTTCTCGACGAGAACGGCAAGACCTTCCCGTCGCGTGGCTTCTCGCAATGGCTCGAACGTCAGATGAATACAGGCTGCAAACGCCTCATCTTCGTAATCGGTGGCCCTTACGGCTTCTCGCAGGAGGTCTACGACCGCGCCAATGCTAAAATCAGCCTCTCGGAGATGACATTCTCGCATCAGATGGTGAGATTGGTGTTCACGGAGCAACTCTATCGCGCATTCACGATTTTAAAAGGAGAGCAGTATCACCATGATTGATTATCCTTTGCCCTTAATCGCTTTAAAGCGGCTCCATTAAAGGCTTTAACGCCATTAACGGCATTAAGGCTGCCGCTGTAACGCTTTAAAGGTATTAAATAAAAGAAAACGAAATGACTAAATAATAAACAAATGAAAAAACTATTATTAACAACAATTACAATCCTCCTTTTCGGCACAATTTCCCGTGCTGACGAAGGCATGTGGATTCCTGCTTTGCTTCAGCGTAACGAAGCCGACATGCAGGCTATGGGCATGAAAATCACTGCCGACGACATCTATTCTATCAATCACAGCTCAATGAAAGACGCCGTAGTGCTCTTCGGAGGCGGCTGTACTGGCGAGATCGTCAGCGACCAGGGTCTGCTTCTCACCAACCATCACTGTGGCTATGGCTGGATTCAGCGTCACTCGACAGTCGAGCACGACTACCTCACCGACGGCTTCTGGGCAATGACTCCTGAAGAGGAACTCGCCTGCCCTGGCCTCACCGCTGTCATGCTGAAAAACATGGTCGACGTCACCGACAGAGTTTTGGAAAACATCACCGACGAGACAAGCGACGAAGAACGTGCCGACATCATCGAGAAACATATCAAAAGTATAATTGAAGAAGCTAAGAAAGATACAGAATATGAAGTGTCTGTCGAGTCATTCTACATTGGTAATCAATACTTTTTGATGTACAACGAGGTGTTTAAAGATGTCCGTATGGTCGGCGCTCCACCTTCAAATATCGGTAAGTTCGGCGGCGACACCGACAACTGGGTATGGCCTCGTCACACCGGCGACTTCAGCATCTTCAGAATCTATGTCGGCAAAGACGGCAAACCTGCTGAATACAACGAGGAAAATGTTCCTTACAAACCTGATTATCACTTCACTATCTCGTTGAAAGGTGTCGAAAAAGACGACTTCACCTTCGTGTTCGGATATCCTGCCCGCACCAACGAATATCTGCCTGCAGTGGCAGTCGATCAGGAAGCTAACGTGGTTTATCCTGTCGTCGTCGACCTCCGCACTCAGATTCTTGATATCTACAACAAATATCAGGAAAAAGACGCTAAAGTGCGTATCCAATATGCTTCAAAACACGCTGGTCTCGGCAACGGCTGGAAGAAATGGATGGGCGTCATCGAAGGTATCCGTAACTTCAAGGGAATCGAGAAGAAAAAGGCTTTCGAAGAGGCTTACAACGACTGGTGTTTGCAAGAACGCGGCCGCATTAAATATCTGCACGCTCTCCGCGATTTTGACGAGGTCTACGAAGAATATGAGAAATATCGCATGGCTACGACTTACCTCACCGAAGCAGGTCTTTCCATCGAACTTCTCGACTTTGCAGCTAATTTCGCAAAGCTTGCTGAGGTAACAAAAGACACTCCGCAAGAGGAAATAGATGAACAAATCAATGATTTAAGACAAGCAACTACAGTCTTTTTCAAAGATTACTATCAACCTATAGATGAAGAGGTCGCTTTGACTATGCTTACAGCTTATCGTGCTAACCAGCCTGAGGATTTCCGTCCTGAGATTTTAAATGAGATTGATAAGAAATTTAAAGGCGATGTGAAGGCTTACGTCGATTATCTTTTTGGAAAAACAATTTTGACATCGGAAGAAAAAGTTAATAAGTTCCTTGACGAATTTAAACCTTCAAAAGTTAAAAAACTTGAAAAAGACCCGGCTGTTGTTGCTGTTAACAGCATGATGGATTTCTATGTTGAAAATGTTATGCCAAAATCGAGAGAATGCAACACCAAGATTAACAACCTGCGCCGTGTTTACATGGAAGGCCAGATGAAGATGATTCCTGAGGTTTATCCTGAAAAGAGACTATACCCTGACGCTAATTTCACCCTCCGCGTGACTTACGGCAAGGTGGGCGGTTTCAAGCCAAAAGACGCTGTCACCTATCGTCATTTCACCACCCTCGACGGTATCATGCAGAAAGAGAATCCTGACATCTACGATTACGTCGTAACTGACAGATTACGTGAGCTTTACGAGGCTAAAGACTTCGGTCGTTATGCCGACAAAGACGGCACCATGCATGTGGCGTTCATCGCAGGCAACCACACCACTGGCGGCAACAGCGGCAGTCCTATCCTCAATGCTGAAGGCAAGCTGCTCGGATTGAACTTCGACCGCACCTGGGAAGGCACGATGAGCGACCTCGTCTACGACCCGTCGATTTGCAAGAACATCAGCGTCGACATCCGTTACGTGCTGTTCCTCATCGACAAATATGCCGGCTGCACACGCCTCATCGACGAGATGACAATTGACGAGTAAGATGGCTGACAATAAAAAATTCACAGAGCGGATACTGTCGTGTGTCCGCTCTGCCACTCCAAGCGCGCTGAAAACCATTTGGTGGCTCACCAAAATCATGGTTGGTGTGTCGTTTGGCATAATGCTGCTTCAGTATTTTGGTGTCATCGCTTGGATTTCTGAGCTTCTGACACCTTTATTCTCGAGTTTCGGACTTCCTGGTGAGGCAGCCCTCGCCTACGTCTCAGGCTATTTCGTGAATTGCTATACTGCAATGGCCGTTATGAGCACTTTAAGCCTTGATATGCGCGCCGCTACGATTTTGGCTGTTATGGTGCTTTGCTCGCATAATATGATTGTAGAGACCACCGTACAGGCCAAAACAGGCTCTTCTGCCCTCAGGATAGTGGTCATAAGGACTTTATCGGCTTTCATTTTGGCTTTTGTCTTAAATAAGATAATGCCTGGCGAATTTGTTGCGCAGGAATCGCATCTTGTAACGGCAGAGAACGTCACTTTTGTGGAGATGCTCAAAAGTTGGGCTTTCCGTACCCTTCGCACCGTCGCTTTGATGATAGTTTTGGTCTATGCCTTGACGCTTTTGCAGCGTATTTTAAATGAATTCGGCATAATAGAGAAGATTTCCAGCTTCCTAAAGCCGGTGATGGTATTCTTCGGCTTGCCGCCTCGTACGGCCTTTTTGTGGCTTGTCGCCAACACCCTCGGCCTCGCCTATGGAGCCGCAGTCATGATTGACGAGACAGAGAGCGGAAGCACTACAAAAGAAGAAAACGATATCTTAAACCACCATATCGGGGTCTCTCATAGCAACCTCGAGGATTTGCTGCTTTTCACCGCTATGGGAGGCAGTTTCCTGTGGATGCTTTTGTCAAGATGGGCGATGTCACTGCTCCTCGTATGGGAACGAAAAATCGAAATGAAAATCCGTCATCATTAATTGTTTTTGCGCTTGCGCGATACGGCGTAAGCGCCACCCAGCGCTGTCAGCACCAGCAAGCCGCCGTCCAATGGCGCAGGAGAGTTGCTGATGTCGCCTATATTCGTGTTCGGCATCAACAGGCCTATTGCCGGGTCGCTGATTCGTAAACTGTTTTCCCAATCGTTGAAGAAAGCGTCATTGTTTTGTGCCATCACACCTACCGACATAACAAGTAATAATGCTATTGTGAATAATATCTTTTTCATGGTATATTTCCTTTCTATTTTTTATTTCTAATCTCGGTCGCCATAAGGATGTCTTATCTCACCACAATCTTTTGTGTCTTCTCATTCAGTTTGAAGATGTAAACACCATATAGTGACGGCTTCTCAACAGTCTGTACACCGTTCACATGTTGTGTCATAATCATTCGTCCCATCATGTCGAATACCTGCAGCTCGCCTTCGCCGGTGACGATGATGTCGTTGCCGTTTTGGTAGGCGAATGTCTCCGTTGGCGTTGAATCAGGGTCTGCATTGTGTCTTAAAACGACCTCAAAACGGTCTTTGTCGTCGATTGATGAGCCCATAAAAGTGTAGCTGTCGTTGGCGAGCAAGTCGATATCCTCGCCAGCCACCTTGTCGATGAGGTGCAGATAGCTGAAGTCGCCGTTGGCATTGACTGTCAGAGTGTATTGGCTCATGTTTTTGCTTTCGAATTGGAGGTTGATGACTTCTGTTTCATCAGGCATGCATACTGAGGCGAAGTCCTCGTTTTCGTATCTCACGTAGAACATCGGAGCGTCGGCATTATAGTGTGCAGGCTTGTTGAAGCCGTGGCCATCACGGAATTCTACACAGGCCTTGTCCATAAACTCGCTGTTTTGGACAGTGAACCAGATGTTGTCGTGGTCGGCTTTTCCAATAGGGCCAACCATACTGTTGATAATGTCGATCGAGCCCGCCTCAGGCTTGGCTTGCACAAGAATGCCCTGACCCGGAGCTATGGCTACGTTGTCTGTTGTAAGAGTCCAAGTGCCGTTGGTGTTGAGCACGCAATAATTTTCCTCAAGGTAGTCGTTGGCGATGGCGTTGCCCTCGGCTGAGCCTTTGTAAATATTGTGCGAGTACGGGTTGCCAATAATGTTGAAACCTTTATAATCACCAGCTTCTTCAGTGTACGAAAGATTGTATCTTATAGGTGCATTGTTGAGCGTGCCGTTAAACGTGATAGCACCTGAATTTGTTGTGCGGAACAGATATCCACGGCCATTCTCGAACGATGAGAACTGATTGTTTGGATTACGATATTCCTGCCATGTATTGGTTGGCTCGTCGTAACGGTAAATGTTATGATATTCGCCACTGGTGAGACCTGTGACACCTGCAAACGTCTGTCCGCTGACAGGCGATGCGATAAGATACCATTTGTTTTCTCCTTGGTAAGTTGATGCCTCTATTGTCTTTTGCACCTGTGCCGTAATAGCGTTATTTGCGATCAGCTGTCCTCCGTCGCTGATGATGATGGAGGCTCTCGATTTCATATCAATACTGTCGACAATGGCAGTACATCCGCTTGGAATGGTTGCCGCATTTGTAATGGCTACATCACAATCGGTTGGTACTACGCCTAAACTCCAGTTGCTTGCAACGTTCCAATTACCGTCATTTTTGAAAGTGTTAAATGAAATATTTGCAGTGATTATACAGTTGTTATCAACCATGGTAAACGTGAAAGGATTACTTTCACCGCTGAGTGTGCCGTGTGAAGCGGAGAAACCATTGTGATGATATTTGTCACCTCCAGTATAGCCGAGGGTTAGACTTAAAACATCTGCATTACCGGCGCGAAGCGTGTCGGCGTATAGGATGCCATGGTTGGTGCCATAACTGGTAAGGCCGCTGACATTATATACAGATGCCGTTCCGGCATTTTCAACAGTGGTAAATATGTTCGGTATGATTGAACGTCCCCGCTTGCCTTGTACCTGAAGATGTTTAGAGATCAAACTTGCGGCAACACTGTTGTAATAGCAGTTGTCAAAGTTTTTAATACCATATCCTCCAACGAGCATATAATGGTAATATTGTGAATCACCTGTATAGACAATCTTTGTTACTGTGAATTCTGATGGAGCAAACAGACAGTCTTTCAAATTGGCATTTGCTAGGTATTGTGTAAAGCCCACCAAACCGCCACCCTCGTAGCCTTCACTGTCGCTATAGATAATTTTGCCAGTGAATACACAGCCGGTCATATTAAGAGTCTGCTCAGTGTTGACACGTGCCACGAAAGCTCCGGCATCGATATCGCTGTTATAATTAGAAATAATAGTGACACTGCTTGAGCAGTTCAGAATGTTGACAGTACCTTCAACGAAGCTCGTGATACTTGCCGGACGCATCCTGTTGGTGGTGACTGTACCTGTAAGGTTCAGATTCTTGATAGTGGCATTTTTAAGTGCAAGGAATGGAGCCACCCAGTCGCTGCCCGTACCTACCAAGTTGATGTTGAGCGTATGACCGTTGCCGTCGAAAGTACCTGAGAAATATGTGTTTGTTTCATAACTGGGATGTTTTTCATCCAAAGTGCATCCTACCATTGTGCTTATGTCTATATCAGCATCCAATCTGAAAAACTTTCCGCTATAGCTGTTGCGACCGTTTACCTGTTCCATCAGATAGTTCCAGTTGGCTGTGGAGGCAATGATATATGGGCTTTCCTCTGTTCCTGAACCTGTAAATTGAGTGACTTGGAAATTCATCTTTGGCAATGCCGCATCTGCAACATTTTGCCAATATGTTGAACCAAGTAATTCAACGAGTTGATCTGTCGTCTTAGATCTTCCATCAGTGCCTTGAGCATCTCCGAAAGTGGCCTTGTAATAGCAATTTGTCAAGGTGAGGTCTTCACCCTGTTCCGCTCTTGCGAAAGTCTTATGACCGTCTGGGTCTGTAGTCAGTTCCGCCGGATTGAACAGGGAGTTTTCGATAGTTGCTCTTGTGTCATCGTCAACCCAGCCGATAAAGCCGCCGCAATATTCAGTATCGGTACCGATAATCTTGCCGTCGAACAGACAGTTAGTAATGGTGACGTTTCCAGTTTCAATCTCCCCGATAAAGCCGCCATCTGTTCCGTCGCCTTTAACACTGCTGTGGATGGTGACACTGCTTCTGCAGCGCTCGATGGTGCATGTGCCAAATGATTTACCAACTAAGCCCGCGGCATTTTTCTTGGAGGTGTAGATGGTGCCAGTAGTATGAAGATTTTTGATGGTCGCACCATTGATGATGCGGAATGGACCGCACTTGTGATTCTTTGATGTGTATGAAAAAGTGATTGTATGGCCTCTGCCATCGAAAGTGCCACGGAAACTTTTGGTTTCATCCTCGCCTATCATGGTGTTGACATTGATATCACTGGTCAACGCTAAAAATTCACCGCTGTATGTTTTAGTTCCACCGTTAACTTGGTTGGAAATGTAGTTCCAGTTGCCATCCGACGCTATAATGTACGGATCGTTCTCTGTGCCCGTGCCTGAAGGAGCTATCGACGTGTGGAGGATTGGGACCACCCTATATATTACCTCTTCACCGGAAGTTACTTCTTCATCGATAATTTCCCAGTTGCCACCGAGTGCGTTGCTAAGTTGCTCATCTGTCATTCCGCTGGCGTTAGTGCCTTGTGCTGTGCCGAGAACTTGTTTATAATAGAGTCCACTTGCTGAGACTGAAGAGTCATAACGGTAAAAAGTCTTGTTGCCATTATCCTTGACAGTGACACCGGTAGGATTGAAAAGACAACGTGTAATACTGAGGTCAGATTTGGCCCAGCCGGTGAAACCGCCCCAACATTTTGTATCTGGGCCTACTAAAGAACCGTCAAAGAGACAGTCGGTAATGTAGATGTCGTCTTTAGCGTAGCCCACTAAACCGCCATGGCTGCCGTCGCCATTGACGCTGCTGATGATATTAACACTGCTACGGCAACTTTTGATATTGCAGTCTTCACCGTTTCCGACAATGCCACCGGCATATTTGTCGCTGGCAGTGATT
>Ga0265301_10006677_pt1 | contig 10976 bp, 3 predicted proteins | sample AusTroGonzalo_MG_2_FD_193488 | JGI IMG/M metagenome (GOLD analysis project Ga0265301, IMG submission 193488) | Bovine rumen microbial communities from tropical cattle in Woodstock, Queensland, Australia - Gonzalo_04 | ecosystem: Host-associated > Mammals > Digestive system > Stomach > Rumen ...
CTCCAGCACGGTGTTACAATAGTTAATCACGCGATACAGGGGCGACCACTGCGTATAGCCATTGCTGGCATCGATATTGGCCGAGAGCATGTAGCTCAGGTCGCCACCGGGGTTCATGCCTGCCAGTACATTGTCCGAGCGCACCTCGCCCCAGATGATGAGACGTTCCATGGCCTCGGGCTCGAGCAGCGCACGGTAACAGGCAGCCAGCGCACTCTCCACATCCTGCTTCGATTGCCAGAAGTCCTCGCCCACCAGTTCCGTCTGTGGTTTCAGGTTAAACCAGTCCTCGCAACTGGTCAGGGTGCAGATGCTGCCACCACCAATCATGAGGGCTATGAGAATATGATAAATCTTCTTCGTAATCATAATACACGTAATAAATTAGAGTCCTACTGTAATGCCAAAGGTGAAATACTTGGAGCGCGGTGTCTTCGACCAGTCGGCACAGATGCCCTGCGAGTCGTAGCCCACCTCGGGGTCAACGCCAGAGTACTTCGTCCATGTCAGGATGTTGTTGAGTGTGAACGACAGTGACGTCTGGCTCAGGCCCACGCGCTTCACCAGCTTCGGGTCTAACGTATAGTTCACCGTGAGCTGTTTCCAGCGCAGGAACGATCCATCCTCTACGAAGCGGTCACTACCCATCCAGTTGCGACCGTCCTGATACAGGGCGCGTGGCATGTTGGTCACGTCGCCATCCTTGCGCCATCGCCAGTTCACCGACACACACTGGTTGTCGTTCGAGTACATATTCTCGGCATACATGCGGGCATAGTTGACCACCTTGTTGCCATAGCGGAAGTTAAAGAAGCAGTTCAGCGACAAGCGCTTGTTATAGCGCAGCGAGAAACCGAAACCGCCATTCAACTTCGGGTTACAGTTGCCCAGATAGACCACGTCGAGCTCATCGATGGTGCCGTCCTTATACACATCCTCATAGATGGCATCGCCTCCACGGAACTTGCGTGCGCTGGTGGTGCCATAGGCATAGTACAAAGGCACGGGCTCATGATAACTGTCGAAGACCACGTTTCCGTTCTTGTCGCGTGCCACTGGTGCGTTTGGTCCACTGACGCCTGGCACTTCCACTTCGCTCCATTTGTCATACTGATAGACGCCGTGCGAGCGCAGTCCGTAGATAGAACCAAACGAGTTGTTGATCTGCACTCGGCTCAGATAGTTGCCGTTGGCATAGCTGAAGTCGCCGTTGTACGAGTCCAGCACATTGGCGTCCAGCGCCTTGATGGTGTTCTTATAGTTCGACAGGTTGGCGTTGAGGTCCAACGTGAACTTACCCATGTTGATGAGGTTGGTGGTGTTGATGTTCAGCTCCCAGCCGTCGTTGTCCATGGTTCCTGCGTTGATATAACTCAGATAGTCGAAGCCCGAGCTTCCCGGTATGCGCTGGTCCTTGAACAGCATGTCTTCCGTGCGACGGTGATACACGTTGAGGTCGGCCGTGAAGCGGTCTTCAAACAGACCCAGATTCAGTCCCACGTTGTAGCTCGTGGAGCGTTCCCACTTCAGATTGGTGAGCTTCACCGAACTGGGTTTGATCGTTGGCGTGCCATTATAGTTGTTGCCGCCCGTGCCCCACGAACCGTTGTATCGTGCAAAGTACAGATACTCACGGTCGGGCATATTACCAGTCACGCCCCATCCGGCGCGCAACGAGAATTCCGACAACCAGTTTTCCCAGAGTTTCAAGAACTTCTCATCACTGATGATCCACTTACCCGACAGCGAGGGGAAGGTGCCCCAGCGGTTGCCAGAACCAAAGCGAGTAGAACCGTCCCAGCGGATGGTTGCATCCAGGATGTAACGGCCCTGATAGGCATAGTGAAGACGGCCAAGCACAGCCATCGACCTCCACTGGCCTTGTTCCGAGTTAAGGTCGCGCAGGTTGGCGCCTGCCGTTGCATCGGTGATGGCCTGTGAGGGCGAACCAAACGTCACAAAGCGCTGGCTCTGCGAGTTTCCGGTTGTCATCTGCCACGAGCCATACAGCATCAGCGAGTGGTTGTCACCCGTGTTGGGCATCCACGTCAGGTTCTGGTCGGTCATCACCGACAGGCCCTCGTTTTCCTGCTCCTCACTGCGGTTGACCTGTTCGTTCAACCATGTTGTAGGCACAATCTCCTTAGGCAGGAACTTATTGATTTTATAGTTTTCTATGTCAAACGTCACGTAGCCATTGTAGCGCAAGCGCTGATGGTCGGTGGGTTCGATGAAGTCATACTGCACACGCAGCGTGGGGATGATACGCATGTTCTTCTGCACGTTCTGTGCCAGATGTGCCACAGCGATGGGGTTGTAGAGGTCTTTCTGCGAGGCATCCAGTCCCGACGAGGGCAGGATGTTATAGTAAGCCCCCGTGTTGTTGCCGGCATTATCCTGTCGGTAGATGCCCACGTTAGGCAGTTTGCGGTAGGCCACGTCCAGCAAACCGATGTTTGAGCCCGTGGCTGGGTAGTACTGCTCGTAGTTACGGTCGTTGTTGGTGTAGGTCATCGAGAAGTCGCTGGTGAACTTCAGGCGTTCAGACACCTGATACTCCAGGTTCATGCGGGTTGAGAAGCGATCCATCTGCTGTTCTATCACCGTACCTGTCTGGTTGTAATAACCCAGCGAGGCGCGGAAGCGGGCTTTCTGTCCACCGCCACTGATAGAGAGTGAGTGATCGTGTGTCCATCCCATCTGACTGACCTCCTTCACCCAGTTGGTGTTGTTGTTAAACTGCTCGTATTCCGAGAAGTTGGGGTCGTAGTTAAACTCGGGCACGTTAGCCTCGCGCTCGTCCTGGTTACGGTTGAAATAGGCCTGCTTCATCAGCATGGTATAGTCGTCGCCGTTCAGCATCTTCATGCCCTCCGGCTGCCAGTTGCCGCTCAGGCGGTAGCTATAGGTCACGCGGGTAGGTCCTGTGACGCCCTTCTTTGTTCTGATGCTGATAATACCGTTGGCACCGCGTGCGCCCCATATCGCGCAGGCAGCACCGTCTTTCAGCACGGTGATGTCCTCTATATCCTCTGGCGATATGTTCAGCAGCGTGGCAAACTGGTCGTTGGAAGCTGTGTTATAGTCGAACGAGGCGTCTATCTGCGAGTCGAAAGGGATGTCGTTGAGCAAGATCAGCGGTTCGCTGTTGGAGTTGATACTCGTGGTACCACGCACACGCAGCGACGAGCCACTGCCCAGGTCGCCCGAGTTGGCCACGATGTCGAGTCCGGCGATGCGGCCCTGCAGGGCGTCATCGACCGAGGCCACCGACATGCCCTCGAAGGTCTTCATCGAGATGGTCTGCTGTGCACCGCTCAACTCGCGCACCGGCACGTTGAAACCGTCGGCTCCGGTGCGTCGCTTTCCTTTGATCTGCACCTCGGCAATGGTCTGACTGTCGTCTTTCAGGGTCACCACAAAGCGTCTGCGGTCTTTGATGGGCAGCAGCTGTGTCTTACAGCCCACATAGGATATTTTCAGCATGTTGTCCACGTTCTTCACCTGCAGTGAGAAGTTGCCGTTGAAGTCGGTCACGGTCGATGTGATGATGCGTCCGCCCTTGTCCTGTTCCACGATGGTGGCACCAATACACTCGCCATCAGGAGCCATGACCTGTCCGGTAATCATCGTCTGTGCGGTGATACCGCCGACGCACATCATAAGTAGGGTTAATAATAGATATCGTTTCATGTTTCTTTTATTCTGGGATTAAGGCACGATCAATGAGGTGGATCACAGACTGCGACGAGCTGACCATCTGCGTGGCGTTGCGATAGTCGCTGTTGTTCACGATGAAGTCACGACTCTGCAGGTTATACAGTCCGGGCGTTTTTACCACATGGGCACGATGGCCCTGTGCATCGGTGAAGGTGAGGTTCTGACCGTCGCCGCTGACACTGATTTTCTGGAAGCGTCCGCTGTTAGAGCGGGCTGCCGTTTCGAAGGTCAGCGCAGCAAAGGGTCGGCTGTCCACATAGGTTGAGTTGTCGATGAAATGGTACTGAAGGAAACGTATCAGTCTGACAGCCCACTGGCGCTGCACGTCCACATCGGTTTGCTGGGCTATCTCGCTCCAGGTATGCAGCGTCGGGTCGGCGGCAAAGGCAGCATCGACGGCATCGTTGGTGGGCACCAGCACCGTGTACTGGAAGTTGGCAAACGAAGAAACCACGTTGCCCAGTCCCGACGAGGACGAGGTGCGGTTGAGCGTAAAAATGCTTTTGATCTCGGGGTCGTTCTGGAACGTGCGGAACACCATGTCGTCTCCGTTCAGCAGTTCGAAGAACTTGGCGTACTCGGCATGCGCCTGCAGGTTGGTATAGACCGAATTGACAGGATCCTGCAACACGCGATCCACGATATAGCAGCGACCGTTGTCCGTATCATAACGGCTTATCTGATGGGCATCGGCCACCTGTTGCTCGGTGTCGCCGCCACCCGTGGCGGTCATCTGCTCGCCGGCACCGCTGAAACAGAGGGTCGATCCGCCCTTCGACTGGTAGTAATGATGCGTGCCGTCGTCCACATAGCCGCTCATGTTTCCCTGTTCGTCTTTCATGCCCACGATGATATGGCGGTCGCAGATGTCATACAGGCGGTTGCGCAGCAGGCCCACATCGCTGATGGTGTATTGAAACTCGCCCTTTGTGCCGTCGTCATTCACGGCATAGACATCGGCCGTCACGGGCTGGTCTTTGGTCTCATCGTAACGGAAGGCCCATATCTGGCGCTGACTTTTTCCCTTGGCCCAGGCAATGGGGTCGCGGTAGTTCTGCAAAGCCTCATCGGTGGGCACCAAGAGGTTGTACATGTTCTCCATAGAGCGCAAGTACAGGAAGAACTTCATCTCGTGGTCCTGCAGGGCCCAGTTCATGATGCGGGTGTTGCGGTTGGTCATCACCGGCGCATAGACGCTCTGGTAGTCGATGGGGGGATACACCTTGTTGGTGACATACACCACGCCATTGCCCGTCACGTAGGTTGCCACCACATCCTTCTGATCCACGTGCATCGCAAACGATGCCTCATCGTTCATCGTGGACCACGACGATGGCAGACTGCTCATGAACGACTTCTTCTGGTGGTTCTTCACAAACAGTGCCACCAGCGATGTGGGCACCTCGTCCCACGTGCCGTAGGCATCTTTCAGGTAAGCACCCTTTCCACCGTTCAGGTAGTTCTGCATCGCCTCGTCTGTAGGCACAAACATCACGCCCATGTCCTGCATAGACTGATAGGTGTTCTGCGAGGGGTCTATGTATAGCAATCCGTAGTGGGTCATGTCGTTGCCCTCGGGATCGCTGGGTTGCGACTCGGTGAAGTAGCGCTTCACGAAGATGCTGTCGCTGATCACGGGATGCGCCTTGTCACGACCGTCGTACAACTGGTGCACGGCATCGGTGGCTGCACTGTTATAATAAGGTGCCGAGAAGCGCTCCATCAGTCGGGAAAACAGCTGGGTCTGAGGATGGTGGTTGATGACCTCACTCATCGGACTATTGGGCGTCAGCACTTCCTGCACCACGTGTACATAGCCGTTCTTGCAGGTGATGTCTTTCTCCACCACCTGCGTGCCGTTGACATACACGTCTTTTGCATCATAGGCCTTGCCCAGGATCAGCGACAGGTCGGCTGCCGCCAACTGGTTGGCTGCGGTGTGTTGCGGCGTGAAGTGCACCATATAGGTATCGCCCTGGTCGGCCAGTCGCACGCCCGTCTGCTGGTATTTCTGCCAGAAGGGGGCAGCCAGTTGGCGGGCATCCTGGCACCACTGTATGCTGTCCAGATAGCTATACTGTGTGGCACGGCGCAGGGCGGTGCCTTCTCCGCTCTGACTCTCCGAGTCGCCCGTATTGGCCAACATATAGGTCAGATAGGCCATGTTGATGGTGCTGGCACCCAGCAGACAGCGTTTCTGGGCATCCGTGAGCTGTTCGTAGGCGGTCACGCCCCATGGGTTGCCACCATTAAAGAAGCGCGTCCAGGCGTCATCGCGCGCAGGAAAGACGGTCTTCGAGCCCGTCAGCCTGAGCACCTGCCGGTAGTCCAGGTCGTCAACCAGTCGCAGATAGGTCGTGAAATCACCCTGTTGCTGCAAGTAGTCATAGATGCTCGCACCAAGAAAGTCTGGTTCATGGCTTTCGTACTCATACTCATCCGAGCATGCCGTCAGTCCACCAGCCAAGGTCAACAATCCAATGATGGATGCCGACCAGCGAAGCGGGACTAAGTGTTTTTGTTTCATAAGATTTTTACTAGATTGCTTTAATTTCGATGCAAAGGTAACATAATTATATATATAATGAAGAAATAAATTATACCAGAAAATAATACGTATGTCGCATTTCCCATGATAATGAAACGTTTATTCCATTTTGTGCCTCCCATTGTGTTGTATATCACAATGTATTATTGTACTTTTGCACCATATTAATAACTAAAGAGTAAAATAATGAAATCCAGACTTCTACTTGTTATCATCTTTGCCGTATTGTCTATAACAGACACGAGAGCCGGCAATGCGAAATTAGCGCTCACATACAATCAGCCATCACAGAAATGGATGGGAGCTCTGCCATTAGGCAATGGGCGTCTTGGCGCAATGGTTTATGGCGGTATAGACCATGAGACCATTGCACTAAACGAAGTAACTCTTTGGTCCGGACAACCAGACCCTGACGCCAACAATCTATGTGGACCGGAGAAACTGCGTGAGATACGCGAGGCGTTCCTTAACGGCGATTATCAACGTGGTAATGACCTGGGGTGGCAAAACCTCTGTGGACATGGCAAATCCTTTGGAACACATCTACCATTTGGCGACTTAGTCATCACGGAGAATGCAGAGAACTCAAAGGCCACAGACTACTCTCGCAGTCTTTCACTCAATGATGCCATTGCCTCCATAAACTTCAAACGGGACAACATCCATTATTTGCGTGAGTATTTTACATCTAATCCTGATCAAACTTTGGTGGTGCGCTATAGTGCCAGCGAGTCTCACGCCATCAACGTAACTATCGGAATGAACATGTTGCGCCACAGTACCATTACGGCATCGTGCATATCAAACGACCAGGGCTGTATCGATATTACCGGAGATGCCCGTTTCAACAAGAACGGTGAGGGAGGTGTTCGTTTCCGAGGTCTTGTAAGGGTCCTGGTAGAAGGCGGCACCATTAAGGCCGACGGCAATCAGCTGATTATCAATCATGCCACTACCATGACTATCATTGCTGACATACGTACCGATTTCCAGAACATGAATTATCGCCTGCAATGCCTGCAGACGGTAAAGGCCGCCTCACAGAAGCCATACGACCAACTGAGGGCTGACCATATCAAAGACTACCAACAGCTTTTCAATCGTATGTCACTATCGTTGAACACTGCGAACAGTCAAACTTCTGACAATACCGAGGCGCTTTTTGCTGAGGCACGAAAGGGAAAGGCGAATCCTGCTTTCGACGCACTATTCTTTCAGTATGGGCGCTACATGCAAATCAGTTCTTCACGTGAGAACTCACCCCTACCCTCTAATCTACAAGGCGTATGGAATGACAACCTTGCTTGTAACATGCCCTGGACCTGCGACTATCACCTTGACATCAATATCCAGCAGAACTATTGGAGTACCAACATCTCTAATCTTGCTGAATGTAACAATCCCCTCTTCTCCTATCTTGGACTATTGGCTAAGCATGGCAGCGTGACAGCTCGGAAAATATACGGATGTCGTGGATGGGTAGCTCATACCATAAATAACGTGTGGGGTGACACAGCACCTGGAGGCTCTTGCGGATGGGCTATGAACGTAACGGCCGGCGCATGGCTTGCCACTCACCTATGGACACATTATGAATACACACAAGACCGCGATTATCTTCGCGAGGTGGGCTATCCTTTGCTGAAAGAGACAGCAGAATTCTTTGTGGACTATATGATTGAAGACCCCAAGACTGGTTACTTACTCAGCGGACCTAGTATATCACCAGAAAACAGTTTCCGCGGTGATGACGGGCGCGGCTATTCCCTCTCAATGATGCCCACTATCGACCGTGCTACTATCTATGAGATCTACCATGCATGTATTGAGTCAAGCAAGATTCTTGGCATCGATGCCGATTTCCGTTCACGCTTGGAACGAGACATCAAGAAATTGCCCCCCTATCGTGTACGCAAGAATGGCGAATTGGCAGAGTGGCTACTTGACGTAGGACGCGACGATCCCTCGCACCGCCACGCCTCTCACTTGCTTTCACTCTACCCCTACGGACATATAACACCAGAAGGCACACCAGATCTGGCTCGTGGTTGCGAGATTTTTCTGAAGAATCAAACCTCACATCCTAATTGGGAGGATACCGAATGGACTCGAGGTAATAACATCTGTTTCTATGCTCGCCTGAACAATGGAGAGAAAGCCTACGAAAGTCTGACTGGACTATACACTGGCTTTATGCGTGAAAACCTGATGACAGTATCGCCAGCAGGTGTTGCTGGTGCTGAGAGCGATATTTTCTCGTTTGACGCGACCGAAGCTGCCGTAGCTGGTATGTGTGAGATGTTGTTGCAGTCTGCTCCCGCAAAAGTTTGCAACAACCCCTCTTCGGAAAGCGAAGCAAAAATTTGTATCAACTTCCTGCCTGCCCTTCCTAAGGCATGGTATTCTGGCAGTGTACGCGGTATTTGTGCACGCGGTGGCATTGAAGCAGATATAGACTGGCATGATGGCAAGGTCACAAAAGCAGTCCTGCGTTCTAAAAAAAATCAGACTGTCAGCATCCGCATCAATGGAATGACAAAGACTGTTAACCTAAAAGCTAATAGCTACACCAAACTGAAACCATAAATTAATAGACTCATGAAAATTAAACGTATTCTTTTTACACTGTTGTTGACAGTAACCCTATTACTGCCAACAACAGCAAGTACAACCCAAAGGCCTTTGCACGATGGATGGCGTTTTCGTCAGGGAAACAGTGAAATATGGCATTCCGCACAGGTTCCTGGCAACACACATCTCGACCTGATGCGTGAGCGAATCATCGATGATCCGTTCTTCCGCTTGAATGAGCGCTCAGTGCAGTGGGTTGACAAGGAGGACTGGATGTATGAAACACACTTCCAGCCTACACCCGATGAACTTGCAGCCACCAATCAGACGCTCGTCTTCAAGGGGCTCGACACCTATGCCGATGTCTATCTGAACCATCAGCATATATTGACGGCCGACAATATGCACCGCGAATGGCGATGCAACGTACAGGGCGTCATGAAAGAGGGTGATAATCTGCTGGAAGTGTTTTTCCACAGTCCTGTGAAAATCAATGTGCCCAAGTTCGACGCCCTGCCCTATCGTCATAATACGGGACCAGACCACTCGCAAATGGGCGGACTCTTCGATAAGACCATCTCGCCTTTCGCCCGCACTGCCGGCTTTGAGTATGGCTGGGACTGGGGACCTCGCCTTGTCACCTTTGGTATTTGGCGACCTGTGTTGCTCGAAACATGGAGCAACACGCGCATAGCTGATGTATGGTATATTCAGAAGGATGTATCCAAAGCGCGTGCCAATCTGCGTACCATTGCTGAGATAGAGGCCGACGCAACCTTGCATGGCGCAACACTGACCATCACTGCCGACGGGAAAGTGGCTGCAACACAAATCGTTGACTTGAAAAAAGGACTAAACAAGATTACGCTTGACTATACCTTGAAGAATCCTCACCTATGGTGGACTAATGGCTTGGGCGAACCTTATCTTACAGAGATGAAGCTCAGTCTGACGACGCCCACCTCTAACCATAGGGGTGCCAGTGGTGAGGTTGTTACGCCACTCGGTATTAGAAGCCTCAAGCTCCACAACGACAAGGATCAGTACGGACACAATCTATACTTCGAACTGAACGGTGAGCCACTCTTCGCAAAAGGTAGCAACATGATTCCCAATGACAACTTCCTCACTCGTGTCACCGATAGTATCTACCATCAGGTGGTGGCCGATGCAGCTGCCGTGAACATGAATATCATCCGTGTATGGGGTGGCGGAATCTACGAGGATGACAGCTTTTACCGCTATTGCGACAAGATGGGCATCCTTGTATGGCAAGATTTCATGTTTGCTTGTCAGACTTACGAGGTTGACTCGGCTTTCCTTGCCAACATTAAGGAGGAAGCAATCTACAACGTTCGACGACTGCGCAACCACGCCTGCATAGCAGTATATGCCGGCAACAACGAGGAACAGGATGTGTGGTTCGGATGGGGTGGCAAGAAGCGCTACTTCGAAGAACTGGGACAGGCAGAACGCGTCTGGAAGATGCAACACAGCATCTTCTACGAGGTGCTGCCCGAGGTGGTGCGCCAGTATGGTGGCGGCATTGCCTATCGCCCGTCGTCGCCCTGGGCTTTTGAAGACACGCCCAGCGATGGCATCAATGGCGACGACCACTACTGGGGCGTATGGCATGGCGGTGAACCCATCGAGGCTTACTTCGACCACCACGTACGATTCCAGTCGGAGTACGGCTTTCAGTCGTTCCCCGAGTATGAAAGCGTCTTGCTCTATAATCCCGACAAGCGCGACCACGACATCTACTCTGAGGTCATGATGGCCCACCAGAATGCAGGTACCTATGCCAACCACCGCATTGAGGAGTATATGAGTCGTGATTATCGTGTACCCAAGGACTTCCGTCGATTCCTTTACATGAGTCAGGTACTGCAGGCCGATGCCGTAAAGATGGGCATGGAGGCTTTCCGTCGTGATCGTCCTTACTGCATGGGCAGCATCGTTTGGCAGCTCAACGACTGTTGGCCTGTTGCTTCGTGGAGCAGTCGCGACTACTATGGTCGCTGGAAAGCACTACACTACGTCACAAAGAAAGCCTATGACGACATTCTCGTTTCGCCTCGGGTGAAAGATGCAAATGCCTTGGCACAAGAGAATGTGCAAGTTGCAGCCTTGCCAA
>Ga0265301_10006680_pt1 | contig 10973 bp, 10 predicted proteins | sample AusTroGonzalo_MG_2_FD_193488 | JGI IMG/M metagenome (GOLD analysis project Ga0265301, IMG submission 193488) | Bovine rumen microbial communities from tropical cattle in Woodstock, Queensland, Australia - Gonzalo_04 | ecosystem: Host-associated > Mammals > Digestive system > Stomach > Rumen ...
AATGAGCAACTTCATCTTTGCGTCAATGAAATTGCTCATTATGTAGTTTCCATTTGCCGCAACGCGCTCTTTTTCAAGGTCTTCACGTTCTTTCTTCAACGCTTCCAGACCTTCGTGCGTCACGTAGTTGGGCATACCTTTCGGCAGATAAGCCCTCGGTGGCACCATTGGAATCTCTTCCTGGTCGCCCTCTTTGATAAAGCCCCTGCTCATCAGTTAAGCATCAAATCGACCTGTCCGATATTCGTTCCCACACATTCGTATGTCGCCGCATACTGCATGATGGTGTTCAACGCCTTGCGACTCGGTCTCATCTCGGCGCACATATCAAATAACGCCTCTTTGACTTCATCTTCAAATAACAGTGTAGAATTTAAACCCATAGGCACTCGATTTCGTTTATTTTGAAATCATAACGCCCATCAACACCGTTTTATTTTATAACAATGAAAAAATTTTCAAAATTATTTCAAAGTCAGCTGAACGTTCTTCTCCTTCGCCATCTTACGAAGATTTATCAAGGCATAGCGCATACGTCCCAATGCCGTGTTAATACTGACATTAGTGGCATCGGCAATCTCCTTGAACGACATATCAGCATACATCCTCATATTCAAAACCTCACGTTGCTCCTCAGGCAAATACTCAATCATCTTTCGCAAGTCGTCATGTATCTGCTCAGTGATTATCTGCTCTTCTATCGAAGGGTCAGTATATCGGGCATTGTCAATCATGTCGTAGTCTTCCTTCGTCGGATCAACCATCGGCAAACGCTTCGCCTTACGGAAATAATCAATGATAAGGTTATGTGCGATACGCATCGCAAACTGTATGAACTTTCCTTCCTCTTTATAGACACCAGCCTTGATTGTACGTATAATCTTTAAAAAAGTATCCTGGAAAATATCATCAGCAAGCTGCTTATCCTTGACAAGCATCGCAATGTATGAATAAACCTTGTTCTGATAACGATCAACCAATACCTCGAAACTTGCAACATCACCATTCTGATAGCGCTGCACCAGTTCCACATCGTTTAATATTTCTGACATAAGTCCCCCTTTTTTAAGGTTTAACAATCAAAAAGGGTAAAAATTTTCTATAGCTTCTCTCCTATTTTTTATTGGTTGAACAATGTTATTATGTCGAAATTTTTTGCAAATATATAACATTTTTTAATACGATGCCAAAAAAATTTGTATTTTCGTGCAATTTTTTCGAGGTATCTTAGTTGCAGATGAACAAATTAGAGTACATAGAAATCCATGGCGCAAGAGTTAACAACCTGAAAAACATCGACTTACGTATTCCAAAGAATAAACTAGTCGTGATAACAGGTCTGTCAGGCTCAGGAAAATCGTCTCTTGCTTTCGACACAATTTATGCCGAAGGCCAGCGCCGTTACGTTGAAAGTCTCAGCGCCTACGCCCGCCAGTTTATGGGACGTCTTTCAAAACCTGACGTGGATCTCATCACGGGCCTCTCACCTGCCATCGCCATCCAACAGCGCACAATGACAAGCAACCCGCGCTCTACCGTAGGAACAACAACGGAAATCTATGAATATCTGAAACTTCTGTTCGCAAGAATCGGAAAAACGTATTCCCCCGTTTCAGGTAAAGAAGTGAAACGCAACCAGGTGAGCGATGTGGTCGATTTCATCCTCGAACAGAAAGGAAAAGCCGTCTATGTCCTAGCTCCTGTTGTAATACCCGAAGACAGAACTCTAGTCGAGCATCTGAATATTTTGCTTCAGCAAGGCTTCAACCGACTGATTATCAATGATAAAGTTGTCAGAATTGAGGATTATCTGAAAGAAAAAAGCAAAAATAAACCTCAAGATATCCGCATCATGGTTGACCGACTGAAAGTGAGCGACAGCTCTTCCGAACTGATCGGACAATTGTCGGATTCGGTTCAGACAGCCTTTTACGAAGGCAAAGACAACTGCATCATTCTCGTTGATAATGAAGAGTTTACGTTTTCTTCTCGTTTCGAAGCCGACGGCATCACTTTCGAGCCGCCGACAACACATCTGTTCGCGTTCAACAATCCATACGGCGCTTGCAAGACATGCGAAGGCTTCGGCACAATAATCGGCATCGACGAGGATCTGGTTGTTCCCGACAAGTCGCTATCGGTTTACGACAACGCCATTGCCTGCTGGCGCGGCGACAAAATGAGCTATTTCCGCGACGAACTTGTCAGAACGGCACATTATTTCGGTTTTCCCGTCCACAAACCATATTTCGAGCTTTCCGACGAGCAGAAAGAAACGCTTTGGAAAGGCAATAAGTATTTCATGGGCATCAACGACTTCTTCAAAGACGTTGAAAATCAATCATATAAGATTCAATATCGGGTAATGCTTTCACGTTATCGCGGCAAGACAACCTGCCCAGATTGCCATGGAAAACGCCTTCGTCAGGAAGCCAACTATGTGAAAATCAACGGAAAAAGCATCACCGACCTGGCAACAATGCCTATCAGCGAGCTACAACAGTTCTTCAACGACATAAAGCTCTCAGAATCAGAGACTTCCATAGCAGAAAGACTGCTCGTCGAAATCCGTAACCGCATCGGATTCCTGATGGAAGTAGGTCTCGGATATCTTACATTGAACCGTGCCTCCAACACCCTATCTGGTGGCGAAGCACAAAGAATAAACCTCGCTACATCATTAGGTAGCAGTCTAGTTGGTTCCACTTATATCCTCGATGAACCAAGTATAGGTCTGCATTCTCGTGATACTCAACAACTTATAAAAGTATTGAAACGTCTTCGCGACATCGGCAACACTGTTATCGTGGTCGAACACGACGAGGAAATCATTCGAGCCGCCGACCAGATTATCGACATCGGACCTTATGCCGGTCGCTTCGGCGGCGAGCTGGTGTTCCAAGGCGACATCAACGCGATGGAGAAATCGGGACAATCGCTTACTGCTCAATATATTACGGGCAAAATGGAGATTCCGGTGCCTAAATTCCGCCACAAATGGAACAACGCCATCGAATTTTACGGTTGCCTCGAGCATAACCTCAAGAATATCAATGTAAAGATACCGCTCAATGTCCTCACAGTCGTGACAGGTGTAAGCGGCTCCGGAAAGTCGTCATTAGTCAACAACATCATCTACACCTCATTGAAAAAGCATTTTGGAGGCTCGGCCGACAAAACAGGCTCCTTCGGAGGAATGCGCGGAAGCATACAAGCCATCCAGGATATCGAGATGATCGACCAAAACCCTATCGGAAAATCAACCCGTTCTAACCCAGTGACTTACGTCAAGGCATTTGATGAAATAAGAAACCTGTTTGCAGAGCAAAAACTCGCCAAAATGCGTGGTAACAAGGCAGGCTACTTCTCGTTCAACGTGCCAGGCGGACGCTGCGACAACTGCGAAGGCGAAGGCATCCTCAAAGTCGAGATGCAATTCATGGCTGATGTCTATCTCGAATGCGATGTATGCCACGGAAAACGCTATAAAGAAGAAGCTCTAGAGGTAAAATTCATCGACAAAAACATCTTCGACATCCTCGAAATGAGTATCGATGAAGCTATTGAGTTCTTTAGCCAGCCAAGTGAATATAAAAATATCACCGATCGTATCATATTGAAGCTCAAGCCATTACAAGATGTAGGACTGGGTTACCTCAAAATGGGTCAGCCTTCTTCCACACTCTCTGGCGGCGAAGCACAACGTATTAAGTTAGCATCGTTCTTGGTCAACGGAACCAACGAAAGACCAACGTTGTTCATCTTCGACGAGCCTACAACTGGCCTTCATTTCCATGATGTTAACAAACTTCTTAAGGCGTTTGAGGCGTTGCTTAACAACGGCCACACCCTCGTTGTCATCGAGCATGACCCTGATGTCATCAAAACCGCCGATTGGGTCATCGACCTTGGTCCGGAAGGCGGCGACAAAGGCGGAAATATAGTGTTTGCTGGCACTCCAGAGGATTTGACAATATGTAAAGAGAGCTACACAGCCGAAATTTTGGCCAAGAAACTCTATTAACTCCAGGCATCATAACAGCCGTCGTCACTGCGATAGTCTTCTAACCATTCACGTGCATCTGCACTGCCGTTACCGTCATCGCATGCATCATACATAATGTCAGCCACCAATGCCAAACTCGCATCTGTCTCTGTCTCTAAAATAATCCCGATTTCGTAGAGAGCATCACTATCGTGTTCTTCATACGCTTTTTTATAAAGTTCATCAGGAATATCAATCTCATATTCCTGCTCCTCATATTCATCGTAAAACTTCTTTTTCATAATCTTTTTATGTTGAACAAATAATTGAAGTGACTTTACTAAAGTCTCTGTTTCTCAATTCGTTAGGATTTATCAAAATATGCAACATTCCCCAGTCCATAAAGTTCAAAGTACCCTCATCATAATCATCAGAATCAACTTGTAAAAGCTCTGTCCAGCCCTCATAAGGAGGATCCCAATTTTCCCATTCACGGTTATATGGTTCACCCAACATCTTATTTCTGTCACACATAGGACCCGAACTTGAAAAAACGATTTTCATCTCTTTCCAAGCGACCGGTTTGTCATCGTCATCTACAAAAACAACTTGTTCAAATGTCTGATTATCAATGTCTTCTATATAAAACACTTTCACATCTTCATTACCCCAATACCCGCAAGGACAATAAGAGTCGAAATTTCCGAAATAATAGTCTATAGCAGCAAAAAAATACAGCATTCCCTTATGAGGCAGCAGATTCTCTTTGTCATACTTCGCAATTTCGTCGCATCTTATCTGACAAATGAACGTCAAATCGTCGGGAACGTCAAAGTTTACTGGCATATCCGGATTTCCCCACCACTTGCTTTGCATAAACAAATCTTCATCAGATTTTTCGAGACAAATTTTTATAGAATCCATACAATATTTTTTTGCAAATTTAATTAATATTTTATAATTTTGCAAATGAAAAACGAGTATAATTTATTATTTACTTAAATGCCAGTATTTAAAGGTGATTTGGAGCGTTTAATGGTATTACTGACATGCATTTGGGGTATGATTTTTATAGTTTTCAGCCCTAAAATTGCCATGTCACAAGATACTATTGTCCCTCAAGAACGTGTAAACTGGCATAAATTGGAAGGCAGTTTCGGATTGACAGTCAACCAGTTAGGCATCACATACTGGGCAGCGGGCGGTGAAAGCAACATGAGTGGCAAAATCTCAGGAAACTTCAAATATACCTACAACAGAAAGATGTTCAACTACGTCACTGCTGGCTTGTTTGTTTATGGAACGCAAGGCTATGCCAAAGACAAACGCTGGGAAAAGACGGAGGACCGACTTGAATTGTCGATGACAATGACCCACAACAACAAGAAGAACCTCACTTTCACAGCTATCACGATGCTGAAGACGCAGTTTACCAATGGTTATTCCTACCCAAACGATTCGATTCCGATTTCAAAGTTTTTTGCCCCAGCATATCTCACAGTATCAATAGGTTACACATACAACATCCATGATATCGTAAGCATTTTCATGAGTCCGGCAGCAGGAAAATTCACATTTGTAAACGATCAAAACCTTGCCGATAAAGGCTCTTTCGGCGTCGAAGCAGGCTACTGGAACATAGTCGAAGGCGACAGCACTTGGATTCCCGGCAAACGTTTTCTTGGCGAGTTGGGATTCAACATTTTGATAAAATATAAGCAGGATTTTAAAAATAATGTCGCAATTTTCTCAAATCTCAACCTTTATAACAACTATATGGACGTAAATCGCTCCAATCGCTGGAATATTGATGTTGATTGGGAAACAGGCATAAAATTCACCATAAATAAAAGAGTATCAACGATTATCAACGTTCATCTCATCTATGATGACAACGTAAGATTTACAATTGACGACCGACAAAAACCAATTCTTCAATTTAAAGAGTCGTTTGGTATTACTTTTTTATATAAATTTGCAGTTGATAATAAAGAGAAAATATCTAACAATTAAAATTTTATATCATGGACAACGTTTCACCTGAGATACTTGCAAAGGCAAAGTCTTGGTTATCAGACCAATACGACGAAGAAACAAGAAAAAAAGTTCAGGATCTCATCGACAACGATCCTAACGAATTGACAGAAAGTTTCTACCGTATTCTCGAATTCGGCACCGGCGGATTGAGAGGAATTATGGGCGTAGGAACCAACCGCATGAACATTTACACCGTTGCAATGGCCACACAAGGCCTCGCAAACTACATAAAAATGAAGTTTGCCGACTTAAAACAGCCTCAAATTGCAATCGCATACGACTGCCGCAACAACAGCAAGGAATTTGCAGAAATCACCGCCGATGTTATGACAGCAAACGGCATTAAAGTCTTTTTATTCAGCGCTTTACGCCCGACACCGGAGCTTTCATTCGCCATCCGTGAACTGAAATGCCAGTCGGGAATAGTGGTGACAGCATCTCACAACCCGAAAGAATACAACGGCTATAAAGTTTATTGGGAAGACGGCGGCCAGATTGTGGCACCTCACGACAAGAACATCATCGCTGAAGTCCAGAAAATCACCGACATTTCAATGGTGAAGCGTAAAGGAAACGCCAAAATCATTGAGATGCTCGACGACAGCTTCGACGAAATCTATCTCAACAAAGTGATGAGCCTGTCTTTATCACCAAAGCTTATCAAGAAGCACAAAAACCTTTCATTCGTCTATACTCCTATCCACGGAACCGGCGGCCAGGTGATGCCGAAGCTTTTCGCAAAAGCTGGATTTAAGAACTTCTATCCTGTTGAGGAACAAATGGTTACCGACGGCAACTTCCCGACAGTGGTTTCTCCAAATCCTGAAGAAAAAGCAGCCATGAATATGGCTATCGAGAAAGCAAAAGCCATGAAAGCCGATGTGGTGCTTGCCACTGACCCTGACGCCGACCGCGTTGGCCTCGCAGTGAGAGACGACAACGGTGACTTTATACTCCTTAACGGCAACCAAACCGCAAGCATCCTCACCTATTATATCCTCACTCGTTGGGAAGAACTAGGCAAGCTCACAGGCAAGGAATTCATCGTTAAGACTATAGTAACCAGCGACTTATTGCTTAAAATAGCCAACAAATTCAACGTAAAGACATATGATGTCCTCACAGGCTTCAAGTTTATTGCCGACAAGATTTTGAACAAACCAGAAGAACAGTTTATCTGCGGCGGCGAAGAGAGCTACGGATTCCTAGTCGGCGACTTCGTGCGCGATAAAGACGCCATCATCACATGTTTCATGCTTGCCGAAGCCACATCATGGGCAGCAGAACAAGGCAAGACATTGTATCAGATTCTCAAAGACATCTATAAAGAATTTGGCGTATATCGCGAAAAACTCGTCTCTCTCACAAAGAAAGGCATCAGCGGCAACGAGGAAATAAAGAAAATGATGCTCGAATTCAGACAAAACCCACCGAAAAACCTGCTCGGCTCAAGAGTATCGGAAATAAGAGACTACAAACTCGGCATCTGCAAAGACATGATTTGGGGCGTTGACACCGTTATCAACCTGCCAAAATCAGATGTGCTTCAGTTCTTCACTGAAGACGGCATGAAAGTAAGCGTAAGACCTTCAGGTACAGAGCCTAAGATTAAGTTCTACTTCAGCATGAACGAGCCACTCGACAGCATACAAGAACTCGGAGGCGTTGAACAAGAACTCGACGAGAACCTTGAACAACTTGCCAATGTGTTTGTGAACAGCTAATGCTATTCACCTAATCGATGCAAAGCATCTATCGCCAGTTGATAATTAGGATTATCTTTCAAAACCTGGAGATAGATGCTTTTCGCTTGCTTATAGTTGCCCTTCTGTTCGTAAGCCACACCTTTGTTTAACAAAGCATCAATGGATTTAGGATTTACAGACAATGCTTTGTCAAAATTCTTAATCGCCTCGTCATAGTCGAGCATATAAACAAGATTCACATACCCTTTATTGAATAAAACCTGATAGTTTCCTGGCACTTTAACATCCAGAGTGTCATAAATCTGCAATGCTTTTTCAGGATCTCCGTTATCTTGAAGATACATCGCCAAGTCATAATATGTTGTCCAGTTATCTGGAGCCATCTGTATGGCAAGAGCATAAAAGTCTCTGGCAACAGGGTTGCGTTGAGCCGCATAGATACCTGCAATCTGATACACTGGGTCAATGAAAGTGTCATCCTGACTCCTCGCCTTCATAAACTGTTTCAAAGCCTGAACGGTGTCGTTCTTCGACATACAGATTATTCCTCGCAGATAATATGCCTGCGGATTTATACTATTGATTTCCAATGCTTTATCAAGATAAGCATTAGACAAGTTTGTATTACCCTGCAAAAAGCTCAGCTCTGCCAGTTTCACAATCGGACGTGAGTCCAAAGGTGCAATTTCCGTCGCTTTATTAAGCGTCAACAAAATATTGTCCTGATCGCCCAAAGCATAATAAATATCCGACAAGACAAGCAAGGCGTCGATATTCTTTCCGTCAAGCGACAAAGCACTGTTAATGTCACGAATAGCGTTCCCCACCTGTTGATTTGCAAGATACCACCTTGCTCGGTTGATATAACCATCAACATCCAAGGTGTCAGCAACCCTTATAGTTTCAACCTCCTCAACTTGCTGATTATCAAGCTTTTTAGTATTTTTATTTCCACTCTCGGTGCAACTTGCAAGCATGATTATGCAAGCGCATGCCAGAAAAACTCTCTTCATTTTTCTTCGATATTCAATATGTTATAGGTCTTGATCAGTCTCTTTCAAAGCTTCCGCTATCTTCTGTGTCAGTTCATCACTCAACTCCGGATTTTCTTCAAGAAGTTTCTTCAATGCGTCTCTACCCTGTCCGAGTTTAGTCTCGTTATAACTGAACCATGAACCACTCTTCTTTATGATGCCAAGTTCCACTCCAATGTCGATAATCTCGCCCACTCGTGATATTCCCTCACCATAAAGGATGTCGAACTCAGCTTTTTTGAACGGTGGCGCCACTTTGTTTTTCACGACTTTCACTTTCACACGGTTACCCATGATGTTTTCGCCGTCTTTAATCTGGCTCACCTTACGTATGTCGAGACGCACTGAGCTGTAGAATTTCAAAGCGTTTCCGCCTGTTGTAGTCTCAGGGTTGCCAAACATCACGCCGATTTTCTCGCGCAACTGGTTGATGAAGATACACACTGTCGAAGTCTTGCTTATCGTAGCTGTCAGCTTACGCATTGCCTGCGACATCAAACGAGCCTGCAATCCCATCTTGCTGTCACCCATCTCGCCTTCAATCTCGCTTTTTGGCGTCAAAGCTGCAACAGAGTCAATCACAATTACGTCAATAGCGCCCGAACGGATAAGATTTTCTGCTATTTCAAGAGCTTGTTCGCCGTTGTCAGGCTGTGAAACCAGCAAGTTTTCAATGTCAACGCCCAATTTCTTGGCATAAAAACGGTCGAAAGCATGCTCAGCATCAATAAATGCGCCTATTCCGCCCTGTTTCTGAGCCTCAGCAATGACATGCAAAGCCAGAGTTGTCTTACCCGAACTCTCCGGTCCGAACACTTCAATTATTCTTCCACGCGGCATGCCGCCAATACCCAAAGCATAGTCCAAACCAATGGAACCAGTTGATATTGAATCGATTTTCTCCTGATGGTTGTCGCCCAGACGCATGATGCTGCCCTTGCCAAACGATTTCTCAATATTTCCCAATGTGGCTTCCAAAGCCTTCAGTTTCTCTTGTCTCACTTTCTCGACATCTTCCTCGATATTCTTTGCCATTTTCTAAGTAATTTTAAATCAATAAGTTAATAAATAATTTTACACAATTTCAAAACAAATTACAGCTTGATTTTGACGAGTTTTTAATCAAACTGTAACGCTACAAATATAAACACTTTTTTTGAATTAGCAAACTTTTTTGCTGTTTTTTTGATAAAAATCGCAAATATTTTTGATTCCGCATTCATCGCACTTTGGTTTCCTTGCCAGACATACATATCTGCCATGCAGAATAAGCCAATGATGGGCTTTCGAGAGCTTATCATGCGGAATATGTGCCACAAGCTGTTTCTCGGTATCTAACGGCGTTTTGGCATTTTTGCTCAGACCGATTCTCGCCGAAACCCTGAAAACATGTGTATCTACAGGCATAGCAGGCTTGTCGAATGCCACAGCAACAACCACGTTCGCCGTCTTACGCCCCACTCCGGGCAATTTTTGCAAATCATCAATATTGTCTGGAACAACGCCATCAAAATCCGTCACAAGAGCCTTCGCCATTCCAATCAGGTTTTTAGCCTTATTGTTGGGATACGAAATCGACTTAATCAATTGATACACTTCATCTTGATTTGCCACAGCCAGTGATCTCGCATCGGGAAAACGCTCAAAAAATGCTGGCGTGGTCATGTTCACGCGCTTGTCAGTGCATTGGGCTGACAGCACAACAGCCACTACAAGCTGATACGGGTTCATAAACTTCAACTCCGACTCCGCGACCGGCATAGTCCGCTCAAAATAATCGACAAAAGCGTCATATTTTGCCTGAATATCAATCTTTTTCATTTTTTTAAATTTTCACTACAAAATTATATATTTTTTGTTATTTTTGCAAAATTATTGTGGAAAATAGATTTTCATGTCAAAATACACATTACACGAAGTTTTAACCAAGCGGGAAGTCAAGCAATGGCTGGCATTTCCAGCTAAATTATATAAAAACGACAACCATTATGTCCGACCGCTTGACCGCGAAGTGGAAAAGGTTTTCGACAGAGAACAAAACAAACTTTTCCGCCACGGCGACGCAACAAGATATTATCTGACCGATGAAAACGATAACATCATCGGTAGAATAGCTGTTTTTTATGACGAAAAGACTTCCAAAGTCTATGAACATCAGGAAAACGGACAAAAAACCGGAAGCTGTGGGTTTTTCGACTGTGTCAACGACCA
>Ga0265301_10006681_pt1 | contig 10971 bp, 11 predicted proteins | sample AusTroGonzalo_MG_2_FD_193488 | JGI IMG/M metagenome (GOLD analysis project Ga0265301, IMG submission 193488) | Bovine rumen microbial communities from tropical cattle in Woodstock, Queensland, Australia - Gonzalo_04 | ecosystem: Host-associated > Mammals > Digestive system > Stomach > Rumen ...
TCGAGCTTAAAGGTGACGAGCGGGCCGTCCCTGACCTGATTCTGCGCCGACACCAGCGTGTACCTGGTGTCCTTGTATTCCGTTGTGAATGAGCCTGCGTCGCCGTCGACGAACGCCCTGAAGGCGTTGGCCATGGCGACCGCTGTATTGACTGAGATAGGATCCATGCCCGCATGATTGCGATGCGGGTTTAAAATCTTGTATCACGGGCGTCTATCAATGCGCCGAGCATCACTGCACAGGCACATAATATTCCGCCCAATGCGACGACCGCGAATCCGAGAACGATTATAGAAGCGATGAATCCCAACATATCCCAATCCTCCTTATGGACTATCGGGAGTCTCGATGTCGGCTGTGTCTACTGGGCGGACCCCCATCAAGTCCGAGTGATGTATCGTGGAGTGAGTATATAAAGAAAAGAGTGGGGCCGAAGCCCCTTTTAGGTTATTGGTGTTCAGAGCTTCTTGAGCTCTTCGACAGCGCCCTTCGCGTCGTTGGCGTTCTTGACGATCTGCTCGGTCACTCCTTTGATACCCTCGTTCATCAAGCGCAGGCCGTAGTATGCCACAGCTGCCATGACGATGGGGAGGAGGACCATATAGGTCAGAGGGTCCATGTCGGGGAAGAACTCCTGGGTGATGAGGCTCATAAGGATGAGTCCGAGGGAGGGTGCGATGAACATGTCGATGAAGACGGTGGCCACATAGCGGCCTGTCCATTTCGCGCCTGCGTTCTTGGACTCGTTCTTGAACCACATTCCGATGATGACGGGCATCAGGATCGCACCGGCGATGAGGATGATGAAGATAGGAATCTCATATCCCTCGGGCATGTAGATGGGTGCAAGCATAGTTTCACTCTCCTTATGCTTGAACACAGCCTCGACCGTCACGGCCACGCCGAGATACAGCAGGAGGTTGGAGCCTGACTCCTTCCCCTTCGCGACCTTGGCGGCCTCAACGGCCAGAGAGGCCGGGTTCATGGGATCAGATCACCTGAATCTCATCCTTCTTCGCCATCTTAGGCTTGATGACCTTGTCGAAGACCATGAAGCCTGCGAGTGCGAGAACGACTGCAAGTGCGACGATGAAGAGGTAGAGATAGAGCGAGTTGTCCTTGACAGGGTGAGCTGCCTTGTAGTCCTCGACTGCCTTGTCGCATGCCTCTTTGACCTCTGCAGGGGACTTGTAGTCCTTGTAGAGTGCCTTTGTGTCCGCGATTGCCTTTGCGACTGCGGTATCAAGCTCTTCTTTGGTGTAAAGCTCTCCTTTGATCTCCTCGATGATCTCTGCGACCTCCTCAGGTGAGTAATAGTCTGCATACTGTGCCTCGACGAGCAGGACTGCTGCGATGACTGCGGCCTCTGCATCCTCCTCGAAAACGAAATCGAGGGTGATCGCCTTAGCCTGTCCTGCAGGAAGGGCCTCTGCCTGGAAGATGATTGCGGTGTCAACTCCACCGACGATCTCTCCTCTCTTGTTCATCTCAAGGGAGGTGAACAGCTTGAGTCCCTCGACTGCATCGGACATTGCAGGATCGTTGAGGTCAGCGGGTGTGAAGATGACAACTCCGCCCTTGAAGGGTCCGAACTTGTCCTTCATTGCGTCGTAATAGTCCTTTGTGATCACTGTGATTTTCTCATCGATGTCGTCATCGAGAGTGACAGTGTACTTCATTGTCCAGCCTGCGCCAGCATCGATGAGCGCGATGAGGTCCTCATCGTCGACGACTCCTGCGATGTTGATCACAAGGACATCGACGAGTGCGGGCTCTTCGGATGCATCTTCTGCATCGTCAGCCTGTGCAATGAAGACTGCACCGAATCCGGCGAACATCATTGCGAAGACAGCAAGTGCTGCCATAATTTTTGTGTTCATTTTACAAGTCATGGTGGTATCACCAGTTGACTAATCGAAAGTGAGTAATATAAAATATAATCATTTGAAGGTGCACAGATGTGCACCCTCAGCTCTTGGAATCCAGAGATGTGTTTATCTGACTTGTACTGGCCGGCAAGGAGATTTCCGCCATAGTTCCAAATGTGTATTCCGTGATACCCTTTGGATATTGACGCTTGTATGACGAAAGCGTAAGCTTTTGAGGAGCGGCCCGTCCTAAAATCTCGGTCAATACCGAACGATTGTCCACATATTCTCCCGAATAATTGTCCATGATGGCCCCCACTCTCGCCGATGCTCCGAAGAACGGCCTCCAGGCCCTGACACCCGCCGAGGTATCGAAATACGCTTCCTTCAATGAGAATGTCACCGACCTCTGGGGCTCTCTGAGATATGTAAGGTAATTCGTAGCGAAGGTCGTTCCCTGAGCGAACGACTGACTAGGATCCTCTTCATCTTCTTTCTCGGTCAATTCCGGAAGCTCCACATTGCTTACCTTTATCCTCTTATACGGTGCGGCCATCGGGTCCCCGTAGGAGACCTTTGTATTGGTCTGAAATTTCTCATGCTCATCGCTGCATCTCAAAGTGATATAGTTCCTAAGCGTATCTATACCTTCCTTCCCGAGCTTTGTAGTCCCTGTGCACATCTTGTATGTACTGGTCGAGCTATCGGTACTGAAGAGCTCCAGAGTCTCATCCAGCATGTCCCTGCATATCTCGATGCCGTTGCCATAAGTCCCTGTGCGGGAATTGTATGTGGTGTTGGAATCGTCGGTCGGCCCTATTGTAGTATAATCTACGATATATGCACAATCATCCGCGAAGAATATCTTGCATCTGAGCATAATCGCACATATCTGAAGCACCCTCCATACGTTATCTCCTGCGGGAATCACGATCTCCGTCAGGTCGGCGGTTCTGCTATATGAATATAAGATATGTTCACTATCGAAGCTCACACCGTACGAGCTGTCGGTAAGGATCTGCTCGATTATATCCCACGCCGATCCCCTCATCTCCGCATGGATTTCCGCAGAATCGTACAGCCACGCCCTGCAATACGCTCTCAATGTGATGTCGTCATCAGTATCCACTTTGGCAACGATGAGATTATGATGACCCATCAGGGACATGTTTATCTCATTCTGACCGTAGGCTATATCCCCCACTAGACCGGGCGCGAATTCCATCAACTTCTTCTTAGGTATCGTCATGTCGACATATTCGAAGGAGCTCTCGGAGCCACCTGAGATTTTTATCGAAGTTATGCAGTTGTAAAGGTCACCGGCCATCAGAACATACCAACAGGACCCTGTGCTATTGGACATCAGCACCTGCATATCGGCATAGGACTCGTCGGTATCCGAGTCATAGGAATATGTGTTGGAATTCACATACATCGTACCGACTGTGAATTCGAGACTGCCTTTTATGACCTCATTGTAATCGTTCCTATATGTCCTTGAGATTGATTTGATGAAGCCTGTCTTATCGAATGAGGGCACATAAGGCGAATCGGATATATAATGGAGAACGCACCCGTTGGTCCTGGCCTGCCATCTGTCTATCGCATCGGTCAAATCCGTATACCAGCGTTTATTGGAATGCTGTCTGGAAATCGCAAGCGTCGTCGGCGGGGTATCATCATAGGATGTCGTCCCGGAATCTACCCTTCTGAACGACAGGGACATGCTCTGACCGTTCCCCGATTCCACGGGGAAGGCATCTCTCATATTCAACGAGACTATCGGAGTCACAGCGGCCTTCTTACTGACTGCCCTGGAGATTGTTTCGACCGTACCCAGGTCTATGTTGTATTGAACAGTCGTATTACCGACCCTTACCCAATATGAGATATATGCATAAGCCATGGTATCACGTGGTGAATAGACATACGATTACAAGACCGTCCGCGCCTTGACGGTCAGATGATGCGTTCCCAATCCCGTCATGACCCGCACCGCAGGTCGGTCCTACATGGGACGAGGTATATCCCGGCCCCGAAGGCGGAACATATCCTCCTCCATTACCTGTGTAATATATGCTCAGATTATTGATATATTCCTTAAGGTCGCCTCCGATACCCGCTGTGATCACGGTTCCGTCTGTTCCGGATACTCCGCCGCTCCCGCCGCTTCCTCCGGCTCCTGGATGGATCATAGTTCCATGATCGGAAAAACGCGCATAAGTTCCTGATTCTCCATTATCTATGGAGATAGTATATTCTTGATTTTGAGAATAAATCAGGGTCAATGTGCTGTCCTCGTTTAAATTTGTAGCCGCCTTCAATTTTATAGAAGATACTCTTCCCCATCCTTGTCTGGAAAGACTGATTGTTCCTGTACGGTATCCTCCCGACCCCCCGCCTCCTCCATATGCAAGCGTGGAACCGCCCATTCTAAGACCTTTTCCGCCAAGCCCCCCATGACCTACAATGATGTAGGTCAATCTTTTAAGATTAGGGTTGGTAATCGTGTATGTAGTCCCTCCTGAACTGCTCCCGTCGTCTGCCAATGCATAATATGGATACGTATACATTGCATACACTATATCGATTTCTAAGGGTATCAATTCCCCGGGCCCGTATATGTCCCCCCCTAATGGGCTAGTCCCCCAACCTGAGAGCGCGGCACCAGACACAGCGTTCAGCCATTCGCTGGGTATGAGTCCTGGCGCAACGGCGCTCACATTGATGGGATAGAGCTGTTTGAACGATTCCAATCCAGAGATGTTCGGGTCGAAAGTCACTTCCCTCATAGGCTGTCCATTCTGATTGCGCACCATCGTGGAAACCGCCAAGGGTATCGAGACGTTCAATGTCTGAAGGTTATTGCCCGAGTAGGACATGCTTATCGTCCCTGCTATGAAGACATTCTCATCAATCACAGGGTACAGATTTGTATAGCTGACGCCTTGATACGCGGTCTCCGCCGAGGGCTCATAATGGAAATGGAAACCGCCGGTCTGCGCGAATACAGAATCATTATCCAAGTGCTGAACATAACCCCAGTTAAGGTTCTGCCATCCATCGATGAACTTGCAGAGCATGTCGAACCAATGACCGTTGGACCAGCTTGTGGAGTGTGCATAATTGTTGTCGTCGGATACGACAGCGGGCTGATTGCGCTTCAGCGTCACCGTGAACCTCTGTGTCGTACCGAGGTCCATCACGAAGTTGTCATCGAAGCCATAGATGATTGTGGAAATCTCCGTCAGCATCGCCGTATCCTGCTCCTCGATGGATTGGATGTTGGGAAGGTGCAATACCACAGATGAACCGTCACGGTTGCTCCTGACAAGATAACAGTTTCCTGCTGCAACCTCCTCATCGGGATCGTTTATCTCCAGGCTTACTTTGACAGTACGCCCATACTGGTCGCGACAATTCAATATAACACTACCAGTAGAACCGGCAGTCCCGTCGATAAGTATAGTCATCAGTCATCCTCCAGATTCTTGATTGTCAGACCATGGAAGGTCTGCGGGCTTGAAATCAGCGTAAGCTTAGACATCTGAGGGAACACGGTATTGGAATAGGTATTCCTGACATACAGAGGGACAACGATGACCGGCGCATTGCTCAAGACTATCGAATACACCACAGACTCCTCTATAGTATCTGTGAATGTCACCGTGGAGCCGCTTTCAGTTATCCTCGGATCTTCTGGAAGGACTTCCCATATCTGACTAGGAGATACTGTCGCATATCCTCTCCAGTAATCAAAGTACCAGTCCGTAGTCAAGGTCGCTACGATTGTGAATGTGCTTCCTCCCTGTAACGATACCTCCAGATATGAACTCGTTACGGTCGTACCGTTGACGGTGATGATTGCTCTTGAATTCTTATACACCCTTAATGTATAGGTTGCTATCTCGAACTTACCCGTATAGCTGACATCGGCGAGAGCTGTGAACATATATTCCTGGTCAGAGGAAATCAAAGAAGTACCTGAATACCAGCCTGTGAACGAATACCCGCTTGCCGGTGTAGCTATAACCTTGACAATCCTGTTATTAGGCACCATCATGGTCACTGTCTGTCCGGTATTGGCGGTCTTTATCTGAGTATCGGAGATTTTGATTTGACATTTACATCCTGTCGCAGTATTGGGAACGCTCACCTGTATCTGGCGAACCGTAGGCATCACAGATGCTGGATAGTATGTCTCATCCCCTGTTATGGTAACACTATCGCTTCCCGTCCCAGGGAAGCTGGAGCTTGTAGTCATCTCGTTGCAATAGATGATCGTAGGCTCTGAAGACAGCACCCAATCCACATTAAGCACAGCTCCGCTGAAAAGCTGAAGCGTGGTCTCTGAATAATTATTCTCGACCCACGCCCCAGAATCGACCTGATATTTGAACGAATCCCATCCGCCCATCTTTATAGTGATATTGAATGGAGCAGAGGTGGACCCCGTTATGGTCACCGAATACACCTCATATGGACTGAGGGTGATAAACTGTATTATCGCGGAGAATGTCCCGGGACTTGTTGGGGTTATGTTTCCACTTAAAAGTATGTGACTTGTATCCGGGTCGACGGATGCTACTAGATTAGAGGTCGTACAATTGACGGCGGTATATTGAGAGGGATTGTAGGGGGTCCCTCCTTGGGAGTCCCCCACATCTATCGAAAAAGACCCGGTTGTGCCGACGCTTACGACGCCGATGTCCTCTGTAATCACAACCACCATCAGTATCCGCTCCTGAGCCTCGACTTGCTGATCTCATCGGACACGACATCCTTGATGAGCTGTTTGGTCTCCTCTGTAGAATAGCTGTAGACATTGACGGTGTAATGGCTGCCCATATCATTGAGCTTGGATTCGGGGATGACGTACTCGCCCTCTCCGCCCTCACCGATGATGGCGAGCTGGCCTCCTGGTGTCGCAGGAACGTAACCTCCTTCTGCAAATGCATTCATTCCAACGTACGCGGCTGTACCTGCAAGACCACCGATACCAGCTACTACGGCCAACGCAGCCATGCCCTCAAAGTGACCAAAAAGTTTATTCTCAACACTTTGAGAACTGTATGTAGCATATATCTGTGCAAGAGCGAGCGTAGCACTCATCGCCTTGAACGCTACGATTAATGCAATAATCTGTTTTATATTATCAAATATGAACCCTGCAACACCGGATAATGTGTCCAGCATCTTCTCGCCATGCTTCTGCAGGAAGTTACCGACCGTCAGCAGCATATTACCGATAGAGCCCACCAGTCCGCTCTGCTCGCTGAGCTGCTCTCCGATGGTTATAATGAATCTGCTGAGTATCTCAACACCCTTGGTGATAGCATACTCCAGCATCTCTCCTATGGACATGCCATCGAACGCATCCCATATATCCATGACGTCATCCATGAGCTGTATCACTGCCGGTATCAGCATCTCTCCCAACTTGTTGCCTATCGGCATGAAGAACAGCGTCCACGCAAGGTTGAAGAGCTGTTCAATGGCCTGTAGCAGAGGCGACGACTTCTTGAGCTGGGCGTAAAGGGACTCGACGAGCCCGAAGGTCTTCTTCAGGAACCCGACGCCGACATCGGCAATCCTGCCTGTGGATTTCAGAACAGTCATTATCGCCTTATCCGAGTCGAACGTCTTCTTATCATCCGTGTGAGACCTGTTCCTTTCCTGCTCCCTCTCGCCGACCTTCCTGGTTTCCGTAGAGATACCCTCTACCTTCTTGACTTTTTTGAACATCTCTTCAAAATCCTTCTGGATCTCGTTGAGATTAGTCAGCACGACCTTGAGCTTCATCTCCAATACTTTATCAGGGTTCGCCATCTCTACCATATTCATCCCTTCTTTCCGAACAATGCCTGGACTATCTTTATGAGTCCTTCCATCCACCTGTTATGGCGGTGCGCCTCCAATGCGGAATGGGCGATGTACATGAGCCTGAGGTCATCATCATCCATCTGGAGGTATCCCTCAGGGGTGCCTCCGTTAGACAGATATATGCCGTACATGTACATCTGCGTCCCGAGGTCGGACACCGGCTTGCCCGATGCCACGGCCTCGAAGAGCTCCCTCATACCGAGTTCACGGTCTCCGCTGAAGGTGAATCTGCTAAAGGGCCGCCATTGTCGATTACCTCCATGTTAGCGCTCATATCCGCCCAGAGCCTCGCAGAATCGCTAGGCCTCATAGAGTCTGAATAGTTCAAGAATCCGTCGACGGTGGTCTCGAACGGAGCTTCGTACACATACTGCAGAACGGTGGCAATCTGGATATCTCCCAAGGGCGCATCGTCCTTCAGAGACATCTCCTTGCCCCTCCCCTTGTTTATGTACCTGCCCATAGAGTTGTAGAAGTCGCGGATCTTACGTCCATTCGGCCTCATCATGACGATCTGACCTGTCATGCCGTAGTCGCTGAGCTCGATCACTATTGAATCCTTCATCTGTTCCATGTTATCCTCTCATCTTGATTCGGTGTCGTCACCCTCTACAGGATCGGACTCGTCCTCGACCTCTGGTATGGAGCGGGTAGAATTTATGCTTCTCGTCTGAGTGGTGACCGCATTGGTGTTCTGAGCTGTGAACGTCATATACTGCTTAGTGGACCTGAACGAGAACGTTATGCTCTGACATTCCGCGCTGGAAATGGAATCCTGCAGCTTGCCGCCGTCCCCGCTCTGCCACTGGAGCGACCTTATCACGCACTTAGTGATGTTGATCTCCATCCACTGCGTAGCAGCGCTCCAGTTTGTACTCCAATCGCTTCCGTTGTCGCAGCTCAGATTCATTGCCTGGATCTTCATGCCTGCCAGTGGCGCCATTCCCTTACACATAGGAGATGTAGGCATAGTATCCAGAATCTGCCCTCCGGAGTATACCTTCTGCTTGTAGTGCGAAGGATCGTTGGAGTATGCGGTCGTACTGAACGTGTAATCCGTGATGCCCTCTGAATACTGCTTAGCGAACGGCGAACATACGTTGTATATCGCCTCTGCGGAGTTGTCTATACTGACCGTCAATGATTCGGTGTTGGCGACATAATAGAATTCATCCGCTACGCCATCATTGTTGGTATCTTTTCCTGCAAAGAGACATGAATACTCCACCAGATTCCCTGAATACGCTTTGTAATCTGTAGAAGAGATATTTCCGAGAGTCATCTCCTCAGATGCGTAGAATCCAGACATAGTGACCTGCACCTGCGATGTTCCCGCTGACCTTGCAAAGGTGATGCTCTTGCAGACGCATCCCTTCAATATCTCCATCTCATCCATTCCCGAGGGCCCTCCGGCCATCTGGTTGAGGATGATGCGCCTCACGGTGAAGGACTTCACACGGGATGTGTTTGACTTGGAGAAATTGTACAGATACGAGCCCGACGGCTGACCCGTTGATGTACCTGTGAGGTTACAGACCTCGAAGGCCAGAGCAAGAGGTTCAAGATAGTTGTAGTCGAGCATGAACGTCCATTCCCAAGACCCCTGTAGAGTCCCGTATGCGAATGTGTCCCACATCTTGGTACCTGTCGACTGGATGCGTGATGCCTGACGCGAATGGGTAGATGTGAAATACGATCCGGGAGGCGGCGCGATCCAGACATTACTAGACCCGATGCCTCCTCCGAAGGTGTCCTCCAAACTGAAGCAGATACTCTGTCTTACGCCTGAAATAAGCTCACCCCCATATCTCCGTTAGAATATGATTGCGCTATCATAAATGGGATATCGAGAGGTCATGATATAAAATCAACACTTATCCTTCTCGATATACTCCTCGGGCTCCGCCGGGGGACAGCACTTGTTCATCCCGAATCCGCTGGACTCTATTGGATAGTTGTAGGATGTAAGCTTGACGTCCAAGGTGTTGGTGTACCACCCTGTAAGGTCGTTCAAAGAACGGTCATTGATGATCTCCAGGAATGTGAAGCCTCCTAAATCCTTCTGTCCTACGCGCCTGTGCGCCAGGAGTATCTTGTAGATGTTGTCGACCATCGCATAGAGATAATCCCTGGAGCGTGCGGTCGTGCGTATCGCCAGGAACGATGTCCTCTGCATGGTGCGATAGTCCACGGAGGAAACGGAGTTGTATCTGGATATCTGGTAGACATAGATGAACGCCCTGTCTCCATGGGTCATCCACTGCTCTGGCTTGTACGCCATCACGGGCTTCTCCATCGGGAACGTATCCCAGTTCTTGTCGAGCATATCATAGATGAGCTTCACATCGTCGGTGAAGTATTGGTAGTCCCCTACCTCCCATCCGTCGCTGACCTTCATAAGATCACCTGTACATCGAGTGGACAGAGCCGCTGCGCTGGAACGAGCTGTACAGTCTGGCCTGTTCATCCTGCCACCTGGACATGGCCTGGTCCCTCAGACCGCTTATGTCACCGCCCATTCCAACCTTGACGGAATAGAAGTCCATCGTGAGGATATTCGTCGCCACGATAAGGTTGCAGAGCCTCTTTATTCCCGCGGGAACGGGTTCTCTGGAACCGTAACGGTATGTGATGCACAGCGAATTGAACCTGGGCTGCAGGTATCTGAACCTTATGAACAGCCTCCCGGCCTGTTCGTCGAACCAGAACAGGTTGCCGTAGCCTGCTCCCTCGAATCCTCTGGCCTCTTGGTCGGGATTGTTGAGGCTGACCCTTCCGTTGGATATGTCTATCCACTCGTTCAGCCTGTTCCTGAGCTAGAGCCTGTCCCCTTTGGAGGGATCCCATGGGCGCAGGTCCTTGCGGAGGACGATCTCATATCCTCCGTTCATGAAGTATCCAGCACGCCAGCCGTTGGCATCCCACTGGTACTCGCTGATGGATGTGATGTAATCCTTGACCCTGTTCTCCCTCCATGTCCTGCGGGTCCTGCGGTCTATCTCATCTTCTGCCGCGAGGATCAGGTCCTCCACGAAATCGTATGTAGGGTTGCTGACATCGCTGAACTTGAATAAGGATTGAGGGTCGTTGGGGTCGTACAGCCCGAGCGTCATCGCCACGGAATCGGGGTCGGTGTAGGTGGGCTTCTGCGCAGGCTGTTCATAATCCATGCCCGTTCATCGCATGCGGACTTAATAAAGAGTTTGGATGGGGAAGACCC
>Ga0265301_10006682_pt1 | contig 10971 bp, 11 predicted proteins | sample AusTroGonzalo_MG_2_FD_193488 | JGI IMG/M metagenome (GOLD analysis project Ga0265301, IMG submission 193488) | Bovine rumen microbial communities from tropical cattle in Woodstock, Queensland, Australia - Gonzalo_04 | ecosystem: Host-associated > Mammals > Digestive system > Stomach > Rumen ...
TCTATTTCTTTGATTATATTGATGTATTTATTTTTGATTTCATACAGCTTTTCTTGAGTAATATCTCGTTCATCTTCAATATCAAAATGCAAAAAATATAATTTCGCCTTAAGATTTTTATAATATTTTGCATATTTTTGTTGTATTCATAATCAGTATAATGTGAGTTGTTCAATGTATTGATCTTTTTCTTCAGTTGGCAAATTTTTATTGGTTTTGTAATCATTAATTATAAATGTGTCTCAAACTTTATCTAGTCTGTCTATAAATCATAGAAAATTTATTCATTCATCAAGTTGGAATGAAATTTGTTTTTCTGTGCTAATTACTTGTAAATCTTTGAATGGTGAATGTTTGTCATAATAACTTGAAAGGTATGTTTCTCATCTACGTTTAAAATCATCAATAGTTAAATCTGAATGGTGATTTAAAATTTCTCATCAATTGTCGGCCGTTTCTTTTTCTTTTTTTGCTCGTAAATTGTAGTAATTGGTAATGAATTCTTCTTTGGTTGGAGTTTTGAAAATATTTATATTGTTGTATAGATTTTGTAATGATTCGTGAACGAGAGTTCATAATAAAGTGTCAGTAGTTTCTACAAATTCAGGAGTAGGAATTTTATCAATATAACGATAACGATATTTTAAGGGACACTGCATATAAACCTGAATTTGAGATACTGAATATCTAGCCATCATATGTGTTGAAAAATAAAAACTAATCTTCCAATATATCTTCGAATTCTTCCACTAGGATTTCATTAGAATTTGGTTTTTTATCTTTTCTTCGTTCATGAATTGCATTTCTAGTTCATAAAAGTCCAATCACTACCGCCCTTCTTCTCCTAGGTAAAACTTCTAGTCCCTGATTAACAAATGTTTCGTATCATCGAGTCATTACTTCATCAATAGTTTTTCATTCAATCATTTCAGCTAAAAGACTGCATGAAGCTGTACTCACCTGTCCTGGATTTCATGAAAAGCTGAATTCTTGAATTGTATCATTTTTGATTTTTAGATATACAGTGATATCATCTCAGCATATAAAATTTCATTCATGATGAGATGCATCAAAATTTTCCATTTCATAGAAATGAACTGGATTCTTATTGTATTCTGTAATTATTGAATCTGATATCTCTGACATAAAATTTGAAAGATTAGATTAAATTCACAAAACGTATTATAATTATTGTATATGTATATTCAAATAGAATTTGAATTAGTTATTGTATATGTCTATATTTGTCTATTTATGTCTAAATATAATATTTCACTTTGATTTTTATTAATAATTTTATATCATCAACTTGATATTTTATGTAAACTTATAAATATGAAAATTAGTTCAGCTGAATTTATTAAAAGTGTAGTAGATATTAAACAGTGCCCAAATTTAAATTTACCAGAATTTGCATTTTTTTGACGTTCAAATGTTTGAAAATCTTCGTTGATTAATATGTTAACTCAAAGAAAAGAACTAGCTAAATGTTCAAAGATTCCATGAAAAACAAAATTGTTTAATTTCTTTGTTGTAAATAATTCCCGAGTTATTGTTGATTTACCATGATATGGATATGCTAAATCATGAGAAAAAGAAAGAAAATGATGGCTAGATTTTACACAAGAATTTCTAAGTACAAGGGGTAATTTGAAAATGACTTTCCTTTTAATTGATGGAAGTATTCCTCCGCAGAAGATGGATATTGAGATGATTAAGTGTTTTATTGAGGAATGAATCAAGTTTTCTATTGTTTTTACGAAATTAGATAAATGTAATCAAAAAGAACGTAGCAAGAATCAAAGGCTTTTTGATGAAGAAATAAAAAAAATCTGACTTAATTCTATTGAAAGTTTCTTTGTGGATAATATTCATTGAAAATGAAGAGAAGAAATACTTTCTTTTATAGAAAGTGTACTATAATTAATTAAATATTTAAAATTTTGTAAATAGTATAATATTACAAATCAAAAAAATGCGCAAACGAAAGGTTAGATGATTTTTTATTTTTTTACTTGTTTTTTCTCTTGTAAGAAATATTGTGTAGTCGTAAATAAAATTTACAAAACAAAAACGAGGTAACTTTTTGTGTGGGGTGCAGAGAATTCAGCGTTTCGCTTGAATTTGGATAGATGATTATCTGTATTCGGAAGTTATTTATTCTGCATTAGGGAATCTTACCAAAGAACGAATAATGCAATTTAACCAGATCGCCTTTTGTTTCAGTTTTGTTGGGAGGATTGAGTTTTATACAGAAGTTTGTGAAAGTAAATTTCTTTATACAACTCAATTTGAATAAGAGTTGGCATGGCGGTCTGGAGACTATACCAGACCGACTGTATTTCTCTCGGTCTTTTTTTTAATCTGAAAGATTTTCCAATAATAACGTAAAAAGCTGATCAGTTTTTGATCAGCCTTTTCTGTATATGTAAGGTTTGTGACCTTTTATTCCTATTTAAGCATTGTTTTCTCAATCTCAAAGTTGTTTTTTCATAAATGCAGGCATTTCCCAATCTTCTTCAGAATTGTCAGGAGCACGGAATGCATCATTTGTTAAATCTGGACCATCAACACTTGATGAACTGAATCAATTTTGTGTAGCTGTGAAACCTCAGATAGTTTCATTAACTCATCTTGTAACGAAATTTTCAGATTGTTTTCTGATAGGATCTCCCCAAGTATTAGTTCTAACTGTCTTAATTTTACTAGAAGCTTGTTCATTAAATCATGTAGCGATAATTGTAACTTTTACTTCATCTTCGAAAGAATCATCAAATGACATTCCCCAAATCATGTTTGCTTCAGGATCAAGAATCTCTTGAACTACAGCAGCAGCCTCTTGAACTTCAATTGGAGTTAAGTCAGAACCTCCACTTACAGCGAATATAACTTTCTTTGCTCCGTCAAGGTTTGTTTCAAGTAATGGGTTCTCAATAGCTTTTCTTGCGGCATCCACTGCCCTCTTTTCTCCAGCTCAGTATCCAATTCCAAGTAATGCATTTCCAGAGTTCAGCATAATCTCTTTAATATCAGCGAAGTCGATATTGATATCTCATGGTTTAGTAATCAAATCCGAAATTCACTGAATTCCAAGATATAATACTTTGTCTATCATTTCAAATGCTTGTCTGAATGTAGTTTTTTTGTCAGCAATATTGAAGATTTTATCGTTAGGAATTACGATTAATGTATCAACGTTTTCCTTCATCTTAGCTAATCCATCGATAGCATTATCTTCTCTTTTTTTTCACTCGAAACCAAAAGGTTTTGTAACGATTCAGATAGTTAAGATTCCCATACTTTTTGCAACTCATGCAATAACTGGAGCTGCTCATGTTCCTGTTCCTCCTCACATTCATGCAGTAATGAATACCATATCTGCATCTCCCAAAGCTTGCTTAATTTCATTTTCAGATTCTTCTGCAGCCTTTCTTCAGATTTCTGGATTTGCTCATGCTCAAAGTCATTTAGTAATATTCATTCAAATGTTGACTTTAGAAGCTGATAAGTTAGCTGCTAAATCTTGAGCATCAGTATTAACAGCAACGAATTCAACACCTTCTAATCCTTGTTGGATAATTCTGTTAAGAGCTTTATTTCCACCTCAACCAATTCCTACAACTTTAATTTTAGCACCTGGAGTGATTGGAGGAAGAGTTATTTCTTGAATAGTCATGATTAATTTTCGGATAATAGAATAAAAGTAGAAATATGTTTGATTTTTTGTTTTAATTATGTCCTAGAAATTAAAACAAATCTTTGAAGAATTTTCAGATTTTTCACATAGCTTTTCATAAGTTAATTCCTCATCATCCATGGCGAGTTTCTTCCATATACTTCAATGACCAGTAATAGCATCAAATTATATTGATGAATTGAATGTTATTAGATAGATCACCAATGTTTATCACCTGATCTCTTGCGTAGAATGTGGCTAATTTGAATATATCCTTTGATAATACGTCTACATATTTAGTTTTTGCTCATCCTCATATTAATAATATTCATCATGGTAATCTTCAATCTTTTTCTAGTTTAAATAAATGATCATTTATCTTTCAGAATATTTGTTCATACCTCGCACTGATAATTTCAGTTAAGAAGTGAGTATCTAGTGGTAAGTCTTGTGGAGTTTCACTATCGATTATACAGCTTCAATTACTTTTCTTAATATCTTCAGCTTCTTTAATGTCTACTTGCATTCAGATTGAAATATCTTTTGTAATTTCTTCTCAACCGATAGGTAGTGTACCATATCCTAAAGGATATCAGTCTTCATAAATTACATAAGAAGTCTGATTCTTTCCAATATCAACTAATACAGTTCCAAGGTCTTTATGGTCATAATCTACAGCAACTTCACTAGCAGCTAATATATTTGGAATGATATCAGCCACTACTAATCCGATTTTGTCGAAAGCATCGATAAGTCCGTTGTAGAAGTTCTTTGGTATCATGAATACATCTGCCATCAAATCAAGTTTCTTACATTTAAGTCAGATTGGATCTTTCTCTCTTTTAGTTTCATCTAGAATCCAAGATACAGGAACGATTTTGATAGTTTCATAATTATTTACATTAGCTATCTCCCCTACTATTCTAGATAGATGATTTAAATCTTCCATCTCAACAGCTTCGTTCATAATTCTTTTTCATTCGATGATTCTTTGAGTTATCATTTCTGGATGTGAGATTCCAACATATACTTTGTCGATAAAATCTCCTCCTAACTTTTTGATGAAATACTCGACGATTCTATTTAATACATTAGTGAAATCTTCAGCTTGTAAAATTTTTCATTTTCTCATTCACATTACGGGTTCAATTTGTTTTGCAAGGATAACATCTTTTTCGTTATCTTTTCAGAATACAACAGCTTTGATAGTGTCATTTCCAATATCAAAGATTGCTCTAATATCGTTCATGTGCGGATTAGAATAAGAAGTAAAACTACATAAATATTTTATATTTTATTTGTGTCTGAATATCTTGTATGAATATTTACAGAAAAAACAAACCAATATTTTTATTTAGTGATATACTTTGGTTATCAGATAAGATAGTATAAAATTTTAGTGATTTTCGATGTGATAACTTTTGGTTTTCAGTGAGTAAATAGTTTATATGGGCCTAATTGTAGGATGTTATAATTATGTTTTGTCTTGGGTGTTTTATATTGATTATTTTTTGGAATTAACTATATAGATAAGTGCAAAACATAAACGTATATATATGTCAAAAAGAGATGTAAAGAATCGGTTAAGAAATGGATTTCCTGTTTCTACCAAGCGTTTTTTAGGACGCGATATGCATAGTAGCAAAGGTGGAGATCGATTTAAGTATCTTAACTGTGATGAAACAGCAATTAAAGATGATGCTGTTTACAAGGTCTGGTGTTATGGTGACAGCCCTCGTGAAGCATTTGACTCATGGTCATATCTAGTGTTCTATTTTGAGGAGGTTCCTAAGATAATTCTTGAAATAGAGGCACGTGTCGATTACTTGAGAAAATGCTTGGATGATTACTGGAACTCTTTGAGTTTCTGAGCTTGATAAAAAAAGTACCTTATCCATAATTGTGGCGGGTACTATTTTTTAAATGTTGAACTTTTTTACATGGTTTGCAATTGTTCAATTCTATCAATTACAATATTCCATAATTCATCAGAAATCTCTTCAATAGTTTTTAATTTTCAATCTGGTGCACTATCGATGATTGTTCGATTATATTTATTAGCAACATATTTATAAGCTTCAGCTGCATTTTTGAGATGGTTTAAATCAGCTTCGTGAATGTCTCTTTTTTTGTCTGTATAGTCTCTTTTTCATTTCTGATCCACTAATTGCTGTCAGATTTCTGTAGGCATATATAGTAATATATTCATATCGGGTCTAGGAATCTCAAATAATCAGTATTCAAATTCATCAAGCCATTCAAGGAATTTATCTCTTTCTTTTAAGTCATGAATCTTCCCTGCTTGATGTCACATATTAGATGAAACATATCTGTTTGATATTACGATTTTTCATTCTTCTAATCGTTTTCTAATTCTTGGAGAGGCTTCATATCTATCAACTGCATAAAGAACTGAGGCTCTATATGGTCAAACTTCATCAGCTGTTCATAGGTTTCAATTGAGATATTCTTCCACCATTCACGCGGATTTTTTTCAGTATTGTGGAAAATCTGCGATTTCTACATCGTATCACGCTGCTCCTAATCTGTCTACTAATATTTTCGTTTGAGTACCCTTTCCACTTCAGTCTGTTCAGTCGATTACAATAAATAATCATTTTTTAACGTTTGTAATCAATTCGTTCATTTTAGAATTCTCTCAGATAGAGTTTTTATCATTGTTTATAGCATTTGATAAGTTGTTGTTCATCGTGTTATTCTAATATAATATAAAGTCAGATTTTTTTTGTTCTATTTTATTTTACTTTTATATTATATTTGAGTGAAATTTTTTCTCTAATATCTTGATGGAATTTTAGCATAGTGTCGGAAACTATAACATCTTTATTTCATATAGGATTTCGTATTCTTTTTAGGCGAATGATTGCTTTTTGAGTGTGCTTTACCATCCGTTCGAAAATATTTCATAGAAATCAATTTCATAATCTTTCCATTATATTTTTGAACTTAGTATTTCAATGAAATGGATTAATTCATAATGAGATAGTTTGTTTTTCTTGGTAGTTTGGTAAAATTCATTTCACTCGTTTATTACATTCAAAGAATGAATTATTGGTTTCTTCATCCGGTTGATAAATCAAAACTAAGTGAGCTATTCGATATGCTAAATATATATCAAGTGAAGATAAAGAAATTGGGTATAAATTTTGAGCATCAGATGTGATAAAAAATGAGAGACAGATTTTTTTTCTTGTTTTTCTTCAAAAACGTTTAGCTCATTTGAGTGTGAATAATATCATGCTTCGAAATTTTACAGTTCGTATTCTTCATGGTTCAGCGATTATGAATAAATCGATATCTGAATTTTTGTCTAAAGCATTGAAGCTAATCGAATTGCATAAAAAAATTTGCTGGACGAACGGAATAGACTGAAAAACCGATTTGAGCATTTTTATTTCATTGAGGTATTCGTCCATGTATTCAGATTTTTGATCTCGCGAAAATCAGTTATTTTCTCATTCTTTACTCACATCTTTTAATAAATTATTTACTTTCGAGCGTTGATTATCAGTGTATTGCAAAAATAATTCAGCATTTTTTGGAATTGAATAATTCATAATTTCATAAAATCTTAGGTATGTTTGGATGGATAATGTTTTAATTAAAGTTCTCGTTCATCACATAGACTTGAATCGTTTTCTTGATAAAATATACATTTTTTTAACGAAATTGTTTGTGAACGTCAATCAATTGCCCATTTTGCAACTTGCTTATAAGTACTACAATTAGCATCACGACACATTACTATAATTATATCTCATTGTAAGTCCTTTTGAGTATCATTTTGTAAATAAAATACTTTCATTTCATTAATGGATATTGGAGAGAATCATTTGTTCATTTTAACATAATCTATGCTAGAATCTCAACTTCGATAGAATCATAAATTTGGCTGTGCATTACGACATGAGTTTCAAACATTTACTGTTTGATATTCTGATGGGCTATTATCTCAGGTAATATAAGAAAATACTATATTTTTATAAATATTATCGTTTATCACTTCACTTAATCATATAACATAAAAATCAGGAGAAACAGTAGTTGTGTTGTCTATTTTTAGTGACTTACTAGTTAATGCATAATAAACATAATTATTTATTTTTCATCATAATGTAGTAGCACATCATTGAGCTTCTATTATTTTAGTTTTTTCTCAAGATCATCCTATATAAGCGGTCATTCACATCATTAAAATTCAGATTATAGTAATTACTACAATCATTTCTGTTAATGTGAATGCTTTTTTCCAGGTATTAGACACTTTTGTGTATATAATTAAATAAATTTACTATAAATTAAATTTTTTGGGTAGAGTTGCAAGTATTAAATCTACATTAATCGAATAAAGAATTATTTTTAACATTGGAGGAATTTGATATTTTTTTATCAATAGGTTTTGATAAATTAATGAATTCTGAAATATCAAACGTGTAATCTTCATTATCTATGTCAACTTTCTTGAAATGTAGTAGATAAAGTAAAACTAAAGCTGTCATTCTAACATCGTTTTTACAATATTCTTGAACTTTTTTCAGAATTTTGTTATCGTTTGATGATTTTCGTTCTTTCCAAAGGCTCTCTACATCGGCTCACGAATCTAAAGTTTTTTTGAGTCAAACTAGAGAGTCGGAAACTTTATTTAATCACATTCTCTTTCAAGTTAACTGTTGAAAAAATACGTATAAATCCAGACTTTTTTGATTCAAAATTTCTACTTCTTTTTTTGTGAGTCATACGTTATAAACACTAACAGGATTGTCGAAATAAATCTGATTATATCCAATGATATATCAGTCAAAATCGAGCATCTTTTGCACAAAATCTCACAAATCTTCCTTCATTATGCATGAATATGTCATTTTTCATGGCTCGAGTTCTTCCATACTGTATCATAAATAATATTCAGGAAAATTTGATTCGGAAACTTCTCATGAAATAAGTGCTGTTTCGATATCGTAGACTAAATAAGGTTTTCATAATATGTCGTAAAACTTTCATTCAACAAATGCATCCATGAGAATTTGTTCTATGGTTCTTTGTCAGATTTGTCTTTGCTTTTTAGAAATGTAATGAATCATCAGATGATTTAATTCTGATTTTTCGTTCATAGGAATTTGGATTTGAATATTATCTACTTCATCATTGATATGAATCTGATCATCGATTAGTTGTATTGTGAGTAGAGGGTTTCATCTATCGAAGTACATTACTTCATTTCATTCACGAAATGCGATTTTGAAAAAATCATTCACTCATTGGCATTTTTCCCTTTGAATAATTGTATGTAAGTGAGGGATTAGATTATTTTGAATTGTTGATAATTCTTGTATGGTGAATTTTTTGTACATTCAGATTTGATAACAAGTGAAATACAGTATAACTTGTAGAGAAAATTCTTGGAAATTCAAGGGAAGAGTTTTGTGTAAAATTTTCTCAAGAAAGAGAAAACAGCAAAGGGCGACACCTCAGTGCTGTTTCATGGGTGTTGTTGGATTCATTCCCGTTTTTTTTCATCGGACTCAAATTTCTCTTCCTTCTCTGATATTTTCCCCTCCTTAATCATCTTCCTGATTTCTTTCGCTACATCCTCATCTGCTTTGATTATTCGTTGTAGTGCATTAAATTGGGTGACTTCTGGGTGTGTTTCCAAAAATTCTTTAATTTTTAGAATTACGTCATCCTTACCTCCGTCGATAGTAATTTTGCATGTCTTCAACAGTTCTTCATTTTTGTTAGCCAACCTCTTGTTTGTTTCAAGTGTAGCCGAAAGCTTCTTGTTAATGTCTATGATATTTATGAGCATGCCGTATCCCCACACGAGAAATAATATGTACGATATATTAATTATTGTGTGAGAGTGATTTTTGGGTATGTTCATGAATAGTGCAGGAAGTGTAAGGCCCGTCCCTACTAGAAGAAATAATAAAGAAAGCATTCGTTGCTTTGTAGATTCGATTTTGCAAAAGAAAAGAAATGGGAGGCTGATGATAAAAATGGCTAATCCAACGTAATAAAAAGTTGTAATTAATTTTTCCATAAGGCAAAAAATTTTTTAAGTTACTTTTATTTTTCTCCGCACATAAATGTAGATTACTAAGTATTTTATATATACATATAATTAAGTCAATAGAGAAACTTTGTGATAAATATAAATAAATTTTTGTAATCAGATTGAAAAAAAATCTGAAATTTTTACAATCGAATTACTGATATAATATTTATTTTTTGAATCGATTCTTTGATGTATGTACCATTACATTGACATAGTACATTCAGCTTTTTGGAGGCTTTGGGGCAACCAAAAGATATAATTAAACGTGCGAAAGAATTATGATTTCCTGCAATTGCGATAACTGATTATAATGGTATGTTTTGAGTGCCATCATTTTTCTTAGCTGCGAAAGATTCAAAAAATCCTGAAGATGAAAATGATAAATGAGTGAAAGCAATATTCGGTTTAGAAATCTGATTTGTGATGGATTTGAAATCGTCATGAGTTTGAAAGAGTATTTGAAATCTATGTTTACTGGCTGAAAAGGATGAATGATATCATAACATGATGGAGTTGATTGCTTATGCAAATCAAACTGGATTTACGAACTGAACCCAGAAATTAGATTTAAATGTGTTGAAAGAAAAGTCAGAATGAATTAGAATTTTTACTGGATGAGAATTGAGTTGGATTTCCAAAATGTTGGCTGCCGGAGAAAGTGAAGCGAAGATTAAGGAGATTTACGATATGTTGCATGAGATGTTTGGAGAAAAATGTTATTTGGAGATAACAGCTCAGGATGAAACTATCCTACCTATTACGAAGAAGGTAAATAAATTCATTTATGATTTGGCTAAAAATACAAATACAAAGCTGATTGTAGATAATGATTATCGTTATCTGAAAGAGAAAGATAAAGAAGCGTGGGAAATCGCATTATCGATTAAAGATTGAACGAAAATGTATGATGCAAACCGTAGAAAACCAGCTGGAAAATATCATATTATGGATGGAGATGAAATTAGAGAAATCTGTATCAAGAATTGATATAAAGCTGAAGAAGTGGATGAATGGATTCAAAATAATTGAAATATTGCTGAAGAATTGAATGCGAGCATGTTGTTGAATCAGAAATTATTTCCTAAATATAAAACTCCAGACCATATTCAGGAATATTACGATAAATATTGAGCAATTTCGATTGAATGTTAGTCAGACTTTTTCTTAATTAATTATACAAAATAAACGAATGAATATAAAAAAATATATATCTTCCCAG
>Ga0265301_10006684_pt1 | contig 10968 bp, 11 predicted proteins | sample AusTroGonzalo_MG_2_FD_193488 | JGI IMG/M metagenome (GOLD analysis project Ga0265301, IMG submission 193488) | Bovine rumen microbial communities from tropical cattle in Woodstock, Queensland, Australia - Gonzalo_04 | ecosystem: Host-associated > Mammals > Digestive system > Stomach > Rumen ...
AAGCCTTTACCGCCATGCGTGCCCGGGGTGCCCAGTGTACGGACATTTCTATCCTGGTCGTTGCGGCAGACGATGGCGTGATGCCCCAGACCGTGGAAGCAATTAACCATTCCAAGGCTGCCGGTGTACCTATAATCGTGGCCATCAATAAAATGGATAAACCGGCTGCCAATCCGGAACATGTCAAACAGCAGCTATCCGAGATGGAACTGATTCCGGAAGACTGGGGCGGCGATACCATCATGGTTCCCGTTTCCGCCCATTCCCATCAGGGCATTGACGATCTGCTGGAAATGATTTTGCTGGTTGCGGAAGTAAAAGAGCTGAAAGCCAATCCGAAGCTGCCTGCCCACGGCACTATTGTAGAAGCCAAGCTGGATAAAGGCCGCGGTCCGGTTGCTACCGTACTGGTACAGCGCGGCACCCTGACCATCGGGGACTATATCATCGCCGGAACGGCCCACGGACGTGTACGGGCCCTGATCAATGACCGCGGTGAGAAAGTCCGTAAGGCAGGCCCTTCTACTCCTGTTGAAGTTCTGGGTCTGAACGAAGTGCCCCAGGCCGGCGATATTCTGGATGCGGCAGAGGAAAAGATTGCCCGCAGCGTAGCGGAAAAACGTATCGCCAAAGCCAAGGCAGAACAGCAGAAGGCTGCCAAGGTTTCACTGGATGATATCTTCAGCCGCATTAAAGAAGGTGAACTGAAGGAACTGAATATTGTTGTCAAGGCGGACGTACAGGGTTCTGTAGAAGCATTGTGCGCGTCCCTTGTCAAGATCCAGAATGAAGAAGTCAAAGTTTCCGTTGTCCATTCCGGTGTCGGCGCTATCAACGAATCGGACGTTATGCTTGCTTCGGCTGCCAATGCACTGATCATCGGCTTCAATGTACGTCCGGATGCCAATGCCCGTAAGATTGCGGAAAGCGAAAAAGTCGACATCCGTCCGTACCGTGTCATTTATGACGCCATCAATGACGTGGAAGCGGCTATCAAAGGCATGCTGGCGCCGAAGTTTGAAGAAGATGTGATTGGACGCGTGGAAGTCCGCCAGGTCATTACGATTTCCAAGATGATCATTGCCGGCTGTTATGTAACGGAAGGCAAAGTTACCAACAATGCGAAAATTCGTGTGGTACGCGATGGTATCGTCATCGCCGAGGACGAAATGGAATCTCTCCGTCGGTTCAAGGACGATGTGAAGGAAGTTGCCGCCGGTTACGAATGCGGCATCACGCTGGCAAAATTCCACGATATCAAGGAAGGGGACCAGTTCGAAGTCTATGTTATGAAAGAAGTGGCTCCCGAATAAGGGAATAAATACAGGTGAATTATGGCCAGATTACGAGTTGAAAAAGTGCAGGAGGCCATCCAGCACGAAATCTCCAACATGCTGCTGCTGGACGTAAAGGACCCCCGTATCAAGCTGGTAACGGTTACGGGCGTGGACCTGACTGACGATATGAGCCAGGCGAAGATTTACGTAAGCCTGTACGGCTCCGAAGAAGAGCAGCAGCAGGCATGGCAGGCATTAAACAAAGCCAAAGGCTTTTTGCGTACAGAAATCGCAAAACGCATCCGTCTGCGATTTGCGCCGGAGCTGATCCTGGAGAAAGACACATCCTGGGAATACGGTGCGCATATTGACAGTCTTCTGCGTCAGATTAAAGATGGTGAAGGAAACAAAAATGAGTAAAAATTGTTCATTAGCGGAAACAGGAGAATTGCTGAAATCAGCGCAGAAATTGGTAATCGTCAGCCATGTCAGCCCGGACGGTGACACCCTGGGCTCGTCCCTGGCGTTGATGCATGCATTGCGTACGCTGGGGAAAGACGTAATTATGAACGTTGACGATGACATTTCCACGGTATATTCATTCCTTCCCGGAATTGAGGAGTTCCGACGTTTTGCGCCGGATGAATCTGTGGATGCTGATCTTTTGGTCATCATTGACGCCAGCTCCGCTGACAGGGCCGGCAATGCCATGGAACTTGTCAAAGCCCGTGCCGTTCTCAATATCGACCACCACAAGACCAATACTCGGTTTGCGGATTATCTGTATCTGGATTCCGATGCGGCCGCTACGGCTGAAATCGTGTACAGCCTGTTAGAGGTAATGGGGATTGACCTTACTACGGATATAGCTACCTGCATTTATGAAGGTATCTACACGGATACAGGTTCCTTCAAATATTCCAACACTACATCCAATACATTGAAGACGGCTGCTGAATTACTGGGCTATGGGGTGAATCCCAGCCTGATCTCGGACAATATGGAATTAAAATCCCGGTCCCAGGTGGAAATGCTGCGGAAAGTGCTGGAAACACTGACTTTTTTAAAAGACGGGAAGATCGCTTATATTGAGATTGCCCCGGAATTATATGACCACAATGTTGATACGGATGCCTTTATCTCGTATCCCCGTTATGTGGAAGGAGTAGAGATCGCCCTTCTGTTTAAACAGGTGGAAGACAACCTGACCCGTGTCAGCTTCCGTTCCAAAGAAATTGATGTAGCAAAGATTGCGTTGTCCTTTGGGGGAGGCGGTCATAAAAAAGCGGCAGGCTGCAGTATTTATGCTCCAATGGAGGAAGCGAAGAAAACCGTGCTGCAGGTAGTCGAGGATATCTTTGTATGACGGATGGGATTATCAATGTGTTTAAACCTCCGGGCATGACATCCCACGACGTGGTCAGCCGAATCAGGCGCATCTACGGGATCAGGAAGGTTGGTCATGCGGGCACTCTGGATCCGGATGCTGCCGGTGTTTTGCCGGTCTTTATTGGCAATGCGACGCGTCTGCTGGAATATGCCGCAACGGACAGGAAACACTATCGGGCGGAAGGTATATTAGGTATTCGCACGGATACCGGGGACACCAGTGGAAATGTTTTGGAACAGAAACCGGTTCCGGATATTTCCGCAGAAATGTTTGAAGCATGCCTGGCAGGCTTTCGGGGAACCATAATGCAGGTCCCGCCCATGTACTCCGCAATAAAAGTGAAGGGCAAAAAGCTTTACGAATATGCAAGACAAGGCGTTGAAATAAAGCGGACAGCCCGCCCGGTGGAAATTTTTAAACTGGAACTGGTCAGCTTTTTTTCGCCCCGTTTCACGCTGGATGTGGACTGTTCCAAAGGCACGTATGTGCGGACGCTGTTGGAGGATATCGGCACTTCCCTGGGCACATGTGCCGCTATGGAAAAACTAATCCGCTTCCGGGCCGGTAAATTTTCTGCGGAAGATGCTCACACTCTGGAGGAGATTGCAGACAACCAGGATAAAGTACTGCTTCCTATGGAAACAGCGGTTTCGGAAATGCCGGAATTACATGTCAATGAACTGCAGGCATTCCGGATCACCAGCGGGGTGCAGACAACGCTGAAAGGCACGCTGCCTGGAAAGTACAGCCTCTGGTATCAGGAGCAGTTTTTGGGTGTCGTAACGGTTGATGACGAAATTGTAAAACCGGAAAAAATCCTGTTCCCCGTAGCAAGGCCTGAAGAACCGGCTGACGAGGTATAGGTTATAGCTTACTTATGATGCGCAATCTGTGACGGAACTGTGTATAAATCTATATAATTGAGGATCCTTTTATATCATTGATTATGGAGATCGTAAAGCATTTTTATTTAAATGAAAATGAAACAGATAAATTCAGGAAGTTACCCTGCGTAATTGCTATGGGGACTTTTGACGGACTTCACAAAGGGCACAGGGACGTAATCGACACCGCTGCGTCTTACGCTGCGGAGCATCATCTGCGTCTGGCCGTGTTTACCTTCAGCAATCACCCGTATGCTGCAATCCGTCCTTCCGCAATTCCCCAGTCGCTGCTTTCGCCGGAAGAAAAGATCCGCCTGTTGAAACTATGGGGCGTCGATTTGCTGATCGATGTTCCGTTTAACAAGCAGCTTTCCATTTTATCTCCTGAAACTTTTTTACAAAAGCTAAAGCAATTTAATTTTGCCGGTCTGGTCTGCGGTGTTAATTTTTCCTACGGATTCAAAGGGACAGGAAATATCGATTCCTTACAAAAGGCGGGGAAAGCGCAGGGCTTTGATGTAATCGTCAGGCCGCTGCTGGAATACAAGAACAAAATCATCAGCAGCACCCGCATACGCCGAGCCATTGCGGAAGGAAACCTCCGTGATGCCGAGTATATGCTGGGACGTTTCTGCAGCGTAGAAGGAATCGTCCATAAGGGCTTCCAGCGGGGTAGGAAGATCGGTTTTCCAACGGCTAATCTGTATGTGAACCGGAGCGGTTCCGCCCTGCCGCCGTCCGGGGTTTACGCGCTGCAGGTCAGGGACGGGGACAAAATGTATAACGGAGTAGGAAACCTGGGCATGAACCCTACCTTTGACGATGTGGTAAGGGAAGTGCTGGAGGTTCATCTGTTTGGCTGCGACGAAAACTTGTATGGGCATATACTGGAAGCTTCATTCTGCCGGTTTATACGACATGAGAAGCGTTTTTCGTCGGTGGAAGAGTTAAAAGCGCAGCTGGAAAAGGATAAGACAGAGGCTTTAAACTGGTTTGCGGCCCAGAACAATGAGCAATAAAAATTTTTAAAAAACGATTGCATTTTATCTTTTTGTATGCTACAATACACCAGTATCCTAACCGGGACTACGAAGAGCGCTTCTCCAACGCCTGCCTGGTTCCGGCCGGACAATAAAATTTTATGGAGGTTTGTTACTATGTTAACAACAGAAGAAAAACAGGCAATTATCAAAGAACATGCCCGTCACGAAGGTGACACCGGTTCCCCGGAAGTACAGATTGCGGTTCTTTCCACCCGCATCGCTGCACTCACCGAACATCTGAAGACCAACAAAAAGGATCATCATTCCCGTCGCGGTCTGCTGAAGATGGTTGGTCAGCGTCGCGGTCTGCTGAACTACCTGCAGAAAAAAGATATCGAACGGTATCGTGCAATCATTGCCAAACTGAACATCCGTAAGTAATCTTTGCAAACTTGAAAACCCGCTTAAAAATAAGCGGGTTTTTTGCTTTTTTGCAATGTACATTTGTGTTTTTTTGAGATTTTATGTATAATATAACAAAACATTTCGGAGGACGTATGGAAACAGGCTGGGAAGGAAAGATCAGTTCGGTCAGAAAACACAGCGCCGCAGAAGCTTCCGGCATCCTTGCCGGTGAATCCCTCTGTGCCATCAACGGTATGCCGCTGCGTGACATTTTGGACGTGAGCTTTGCTGCTGCAGATTATGACCCGGTGCTGTCTGTCCGGGGAGCCGACGGAGCCGTGCGTGAAGTGACAGTTACCAAAGAAATCGATGAAGACCTGGGTCTTTCTTTTGAGAGCGCTGTCTTTGATAACGTACATCTCTGCCACAACCGTTGCGTGTTCTGTTTTGTTGACCGCATGATTCCCGGACTCCGGAAAGGCCTTTATGTACGGGATGACGATTACCGTTTGTCGTTTTTGTACGGTAATTTTATCACACTTACCAATCTGACAGAGAACGATTTTGACCGTATTATCCGGAACCATATGTCCCCACTGTATGTATCCGTCCATGCAACCGATCCTGCTGTTCGGCAGGCGATGATGAAGAACAGGCATGCCGGGGAGATCATGGAGAAACTGCGGCGCCTGTTTGACGCAGGCATCCATATCCATGCGCAGATAGTGTGCTGTCCCGGCTGGAATGACGGCGCGGTTTTGGAAAAGTCATACCGGGATCTTGTGGCGCTGGCGGATTACGTGGAAGACATGGCTGTGGTACCGGTTGGTATTACAAAAAACAAGAAAGGTTTGCCTGATCTGCGTTTGTTTACCAAAGAGACTGCGGCCGTCGTGGTTGAAACAGTAACCCGCTGGCAGGAAGAATGCCGCCGGCGTCTCGGGCGTTCCTTTGTATATCTGGGGGATGAGTTTTATATTCTGGCAGGGCAACAGCTGCCGCCAGTAGACTGGTATGACGGTTTTCCCCAGTTAGAGAATGGAATAGGGCTGACGCAGAATTTTCTTGCGGAGTGGGAAAAAGCGGTTCGGCGTCATACAGATCATCAGTATCCGGCACATGGTGATTATGTTATTCCTGTCGGTGTTTCCGCGGCGCCTTTGCTGCAGCCGGTGCTGCAGGAGTTTAATGCGCGTTATCATACAAACAACCGTATGATTCCGGTCGTTAATGATTTTTTCGGCCATACCGTCAACGTGACCGGTTTATTGACAGGTTCGGATATTATGGCCCAGCTTCCCGAAGACAGTCCTGTAATATTACCTTCTGTTGTGTTAAACCAGGATAATCTGTTTCTGGATGACATGCCTTTGGAAAAATTTATACGCAGTCGAAAAGGGGAAGTTAAAATTGCCAAAGGGGCAGCGGAGTTATACAACCTGTTGCTGGAACAGCCGGTGTCGCGCAATGGTACCGTTGCCAGGAATTCTGTTCCGGAACGGGAGACCATTGCTTCCGGAAACAATACAGAGTATGTAAAACAGTTTTAAGGAAAAAATTATGAAAGATTTTGGTATGCTGCATGTATATACCGGAACCGGTAAAGGCAAAACGTCTGCCGCATTGGGGCTTGCCCTGCGGGCTGTAGGCCACAATGCAAGAGTGGTCATGATCTGCTTTATGAAAGGCGATCCTACTTACGGGGAAGCCCAGGCCTTTCATTTTCTCCCGAACTTTACTTTAAAGCAGATGGGACGGGACAGTTTTGTCAATTTCCGCAACCCGGATCCCATTGATATTAAAATGGCGCAGGAAGCCTGGGAGGAAGGAAAACGCATCCTGTTGACCCGGGAAGCCGATGTTTTGATTTTAGACGAGATTAATTTAGCTATGGCTAAAAACTTAATAGATACGAACGAAGTTATCACGTTTCTGCGCGAACACCGGCAGACCACGGAAGTTGTCTGTACCGGGAGGGAAGCGCCGCAGGAACTGATCGATGAAGCGGATCTGGTAACGGATATGCAGGAAGTAAAGCATTACTTTACAGAGAAAAACATTACGATCCGCGATGGAATCGATCATTAAATCGTTACAGGAAAGTCAGAGGAAAATAAACTATGGCAAAACCGATTGTTGCTATTGTAGGCAGGCCGAATGTTGGCAAATCAACCTTGTTCAATGTACTGGCCAATGAACGTATTTCTATTGTAGAAGATATTCCCGGCGTAACCCGCGACCGTCTCTATGCTACTTCAGAGTGGCTGGACAGGGAGTTTGTCATCATTGATACCGGCGGGATTGAAATTGCCAATACCGATAAGATTGCTGTTTCCATCCGGGAGCAGGCACAGATCGCCATCCGGGAAGCGGATGTGATCTTGTTCGTCTGCGATGCCCGTACCGGTATCACCGACGAAGACGCGGAAGTGGCAAAACTGTTAAGGAAATCCAAAAAACCAATTGTCCTTGCGGTAAACAAAGCGGATTCCTTTAAACAGGAAATGGAAATATTTGAGTTTTATAATCTGGGATTAGGCGAGCCCATTCCCATTTCCGCGGCCAATCATCTGGGGCTTGGCGACATGCTGGATTCCGTTATGGACAGGGTACAGCAGACGGTGCCGCAGTTAAGTGATGAAGATGAAGATGAAATCAAGGTTGCCCTGATCGGCAGGCCTAACGTAGGTAAATCTTCAATCTTCAATGCTCTGGTAGGGGAAGAGCGCTCCATCGTCAGCGATCAGGCCGGTACTACCCGGGATGCTATCGACACGCCGGTTGTAAGAGACGGGCAGCGTTTCCTTTTTATTGATACGGCGGGTATGCGCCGTAAGGGCAAAATTGAAGAACTGATTGAAAAGTACAGTATTATCCGCTCCCTTCGTGCCGTTGACCGTTCCGACGTGGTGCTGATGGTGATTGATGCCGTAGAAGGCGTCACCGAGCAGGATAAAAAAATAGTTGGTTACGCCCATGATGCAGGCAAAGGCATCATCCTGGTCGTCAATAAATGGGATTTATATAAGAAAGATACCGATTCAACGCTGCGTTATACGGAAGAGCTGAGGAAGGAACTGGTATTCCTGCAGTATGCGCCGGTGGTTTATGTTTCGGCTGTAACCATGCAGCGCATCCACCGGCTGCCGGAAGTCATCAAATATGTAGCGGATCAGAATGCCATGCGCATCTCCACTTCTGTCATCAACCAGATCATCGAAGATGCCTGCGCTGTCAATCCGCCGCCTACCGACAAAGGCCGCCAGCTGAAAATTTATTTTGTCACCCAGGTGAAAATCAAACCGCCAACCTTTGTCCTGTTCGTCAACAATCCGGAGATAATGCACTTTTCCTATCAGCGCTATCTGGAAAATAAGTTAAGGGAATCCTTTGGATTTGAAGGCACGCCCATCCAGATGATCATCCGGGCAAAGAATGAAGAAGACTTATAAAGGAGCTTCAAGGCATGAATTATCTGTTAGGTATCGGCGGTTTCCTGCTGGGGTATGTGTTTGGCTCTGTGCCCTGCGGATTATGGCTGGTGCAGGCATTTCACGGCATTGATATCCGGAATTACGGGAGCGGCAACATCGGCACAACGAATGTATTTCGTACGGTAGGGCCCAAAACCGCGGCCGCCGTATTGGTCGGGGATATGCTGAAAGGTATTCTGGCGTTATACATCATATCTAAATTTGCTGCAGACCCGTCCATTGTGGCATTGACGGCGTTAGGCGCACTGCTGGGGCATAACTATTCGCTGTTCCTTGGTTTTAAAGGCGGAAAAGGCGTGGCGACAGGACTGGGACTTTTCCTGTACATGCTTCCCTGGGGTGCGGTGGCCGGTTTAGCAGTATGGGTCGTTATCGTATTAATTACCCGTTATGTATCATTGGGGTCCATCGTTGCGGCTGTCGTGGCAGCGGTCACAGGCTGGTACCTGCAATACCCGGTGCCGTACGCAGTGTTCGGTACGTTGGCCTGCCTGTTTGTTGTTCTCAGGCATAAAGATAATATCAAACGACTGCTGAACGGAACGGAAAGTAAAATCAAACCCGGGCACCTGAAAGAAAAAAAGTAGCACCGGAAACAAATGCCAGGGAGTTTTGATTTGATGTACCGGTTAAAAGTTATTACATATATTAAATCTAGAATACGAAATTTTAGGAAAGGGAGAAAAGATTATGGGGCGAAACAGAACTACTGATTTAAATTCAGCGGCAAGCAAACCCGGTTACGAAAAAACATCGTTTTATCTTGTAAAAGAAGATATTTTACCGGAAGCCATCAAAAAGACAATCAAAGTGAAAGAAATCCTGAAACGCGGTGAAGTCAAGACCATCAATGAAGCAGTGGAGCGCATGGAACTGAGCCGCAGCGCTTATTATAAATACAAAGATTATGTTTTTCCGTTTTATGAGGCCAGTAAAGATAAAATCATCACGCTGTCCTTACTGCTGGAACATAAAACAGGTGTGCTGTCCCGTGTGCTGAACCTGATTGCAACGGATTCCGGCAGCATCATGACCATCAACCAGGGCATTCCCCTGCAGGGCGTGGCCAATACTACCATCTCTATTGAAACGAAAAACATGACGGTGGATCTGGAGGCGCTGTTGGACAAACTGCGCATGATCGACGGGGTAAAACGTCTGGAAGTATTGGGACAAGTTTAATATATTAATAAAATTTTTATGAGGGAGAAGGTATTCATGGAAAAAACTGTAAAAATCGGTCTGTTAGGATGCGGCACTGTAGGCGGCGGGGTCATCATCGTCCTGAATGAAAACAAAGAGGATATTGCCAAAAAAGCCGGCTGCAACATCGAAATCAAAACCGTTCTGGTACGGGATAAAGCTAAACTGAAACCGGAGATCGAGAAATACAATATTGGTTACACAGACAATCTGGACGACATTTTAAATGATCCGGAAATTGATATTGTTGTGGAACTGATCGGCCGCGTGCATCCGGCCAAAGAATATATCGAAGCGGCGCTGCAACATGGAAAGCATGTAGTGACCGCCAACAAAGACGTATTGGCGGACTACGGCAAATCCCTGTTTAACCTGGCAGCGGAGAAGAAAGCGGATTTCCAGTTTGAAGGCGCGGTAGGCGGCGGTATTCCCATCATCCGTCCGTTGCGGGCCTGCCTGGCTGCCAATAAGATTTCCAGCCTCATGGGCATCATCAACGGCACCACCAACTACATGCTTACCCGGATGACGGAAGCAGGCCTTTCCTATGACGCTGCTCTGGCGGAAGCACAGGCCAAAGGCTATGCGGAATCCGATCCCACCGCCGACGTGGAAGGTCTGGATGCCGCCCGTAAGATCGCTGTGCTGGCCTCTCTGGCCTTCAATACGCCTCTGACACTGAAAGACGTCCATGTGGAAGGCATCGATAACATCGAAGCCTGCGATATCGAGTACGCCCGGGACCTGGGGTATGTTGTGAAGCTTCTGGGTGTTGCAAAGAACGATCCGGAGAACGGCATCACCGCAAACGTATATCCTGTAATGCTGCCGAAAAACCATCCGCTGGCCAGCGTCAACGATGTGTATAACGCTATTTATGTAAACGGCGACGCAGTTGGCGACGCCATGTTCATGGGGCGCGGCGCCGGGAGACTGCCGACTGCCAGCGCAGTGTGCAGCGATATCATCGACACGGCCCGTAATATCCGGCTTAACGCCTGCGGACGGATCAGCGGCAATCTCTTTGAAAAGAAGAAAATGTGCCCGCCGGACAAGGAAATGGTTCCCTGCTATTTCCGTCTGCTGGTAACCGACCGTCCCGGCGTACTGGCCGCTATCGCTTCCACCTTTGCAGCGCAGCAGATGAGCATTGCATCCGTTATCCAGAAAAATGTAGTGGAAAACGGCCAGGCAGAACTGATTATCATCACCTATAAGGTAAGCCGCATGAGCCTGGAACTTTCCCTGCGTACCCTGGAAGTGCTGCCTGTCGTGAAAAAAGTCTGCAGCGTGCTGCGGGTTGAAGATCCGAATTTATAAATTTAACGGAGA
>Ga0265301_10006687_pt1 | contig 10957 bp, 9 predicted proteins | sample AusTroGonzalo_MG_2_FD_193488 | JGI IMG/M metagenome (GOLD analysis project Ga0265301, IMG submission 193488) | Bovine rumen microbial communities from tropical cattle in Woodstock, Queensland, Australia - Gonzalo_04 | ecosystem: Host-associated > Mammals > Digestive system > Stomach > Rumen ...
TCCGTCCAGTATATGGGCGACCATTGATGATGTGGTGGTCTTTCCGTGGGTTCCTGCCACGCAAAGGCCGTCCAGCGAACGGGTCAGCGTACCCAGCACCTGGGCGCGTTTCTGCACGTCAAAGCATTTCTGATTGAACCAGCTCAGTATGCGGTTGCTTGCCGGGATGGCAGGTGTGTAGACCACCAGTGTCGATGCCGGATCCCTGAAACAAGAGTCAATCTTGTCCTCTCCGTCCTCAAAGGTGATCCTGGCACCCTCCTTGATAAGGGCCGATGTCAGCTCCGTGGATGTCTTGTCATATCCGCCCACCTGGCATCCGCGGGCCAGGAAGTAGCGTACCAGAGCACTCATGCCAATGCCACCGGCACCTACAAAGTAAACCGACTTGATATCCTTGAGTGACAGTGAGCCGTTGCCTATTCCGGCCAGTTTAAGTACCTCACGGGCAATTATCTGGGCCGAATCATGATAGGCCAGTTTGAGTATGTTCTCACTCAGTGCCTCCAGGCGTGCCTTGTCCTTGACCAGGTCTATAGCGGCAGGGATAAGCTCCTTGCGGGCATCCACGTCACGTACATGAATGGCGGCATCCTTATCTGACAGGGCCAGGGCATTCTTGGTCTGATGATCCTCTGCCACATTGGGTGAAGGCACCAGAATTACCGGCTTGGCAAGCAGACAAAGCTCAGAAATGGTACCGGCACCGGCACGTGATATCACCAGGTCGGCAGCTGCATAAGCCTGATCCATATCCTGTACGAACTCAACGGGGAAGAGGTTCGCAACCGGCTGCTCATCGGCCAGACGTCTCTTCATCTCCTCAAAGTAGAACTTGCCGGTCTGCCATACGAACTGTACATCGTCCGACATGCGTATCAGGTCCAGATTGGCCATTACGCTCTCATTCAGGGAGCGTGCGCCAAGGCTTCCGCCTATTATCAGCACTACTTTCTTTGATGCATCCAGACCCATTTTGGCTGTAGCATCCTTACGTGATATATGGCTGCTTGTAAGGCTGGGACGTACCGGGTTGCCGGTCTTTATTATCTTGTCGGCGGGGAAGAAACGCTCCATACCGTCATATGCCACGCATATCCTAGCGGCTTTCTTGGCCAGGATCTTGTTGGTGACTCCGGCATAGGAGTTCTGCTCCTGCAACAGTGTGGGAATACCCATCTTACCTGCAATACGCAGTGTGGGACCGCTGGCATAACCGCCCACGCCCACTGCAACCATAGGCTTGAACTGACGTATTATACGGCGTGCCTTTATCTGGCTGCGCATTATCTTGAAGAGTACAGCTATGTTCTTGAGCGGATTCTTACGGTCAAACCCGCATATGGGCAGACCTTTTATCTCAAATCCGGCCTGCGGCACACGCTGCATCTCCATACGGCCCTCGGCACCTACGAACAGTATCTCCGCATCGGGTCTGAGAGCCTTGACGGCATGTGCTATTGATATGGCGGGAAAAATATGTCCTCCCGTACCTCCTCCACTGATTATAATTCTGGGTTTTGCCTCCATATTCTATTGTTCTGTTATATCGTCAAAAGATTCGTTTCCGTCCACAGGCGCAGGTACATCAGTATCAGTACCCAGAGCCTGCTCACCTGCCGCCTCACGGTCCAGCGTGTTGCTTATTCCAAGCAGCATGCCTATGCAGAAACTGGTCATTATGACCGATGTTCCGCCCTTGCTTATGAGCGGCAGCGGCTGGCCGGTAACCGGGAAGAGCCCCACAGCCACCGACATGTTTATGAATGCCTGCAGTCCCAGCAGCATACCCAGTCCCATGGCCAGATATGCGGGATATTTCTCCTTGCAGCGTTTCACTATACGCCCTACACGGAACAGCAGTATCATGTATACGAACATCACCAGCAATCCGCCCGCCATACCAAGCTCCTCGATGATGATGGCGTAGATGAAGTCACAGCTTGCCTCCTGCAGGTAGTCACGCTCATCGGAGTTTCCTGGTCCCTTACCCAGTATGTTGCTGGTTGCAATGGCTATGTTGGCATGGGTCTCCTGCGGTTTCTCAGGGGCCACCATGACTGCATACTCATAGGCGCTGGGATTGCCGTCATTGCCGGGCTGGAAGAAATCCTGCAGACGTGCCTGCCATGTGGTGGCACGTGACGGGATTATCCTGGAGTCACGTATGGTCTGTGCAGGGACAAACAGCAGTATCACCACTATCAGGGCACCCACTGCAGCCACAAGACCGCTCAGTACCAGCATCCGTTTCCATGCTATGCCGCCCAGTATCATCATCACGAACACCACACCTGCCAGCAATATGGCAGTGGAGAGGTTCTCACCGAATATGAGCAGGCATACAAAGCCCGTTAGCAGCATGATACGCCAGAAAGTGTTGATCTGGCTCAGTTCATCATCGGGTTTGAGTTTGGATAGCCAGTAGGCCACCGTCATTATGACCGCGATCTTGGCCACCTCGGACGGTTGCAGCTGGAAAAATCCCAGGTCAATCCATCGCTCGGCACCGGTCGTGGTCATACCTTGGAATGAGAGGTAACCCAGCAGTATCACCGATATGGGAACAAGCAGTACCGGCAGCATCCTGTACCACTTGTAATGGAACAGATGTACGCCGTACATAAGCAGCAGGCCCAGTCCCAGATGCAGGGAGTGGCCTATGATAGGCCTCAGGAAACTGCTTTTACCGAATGTAAGACGGCTGCTGGCGCTGAATACCTCAATCAGGGATATACAGCACAGTATTATGACCATTGCCCATATGGCACGGTCACCCTTAAGCAGCGGTCCACGCTCGGTCTTGTTCTCCGTATTCTCCATATTTCAAATCATAATGCCCTTACACATGCCTTGAACTGGTCGCCACGGTCCTCGTAGCTCTTGAACAGGTCAAAGCTGGCGCAGCAGGGACTCAGCAACACGATCTCACCTGTGTGAGCCATCTTGTAAGCTGCATCCACAGCATCCTTCATGGACTGCACATCGGCCACCGGCAATCCGAATCCGTCAAAGAATCCGTGCAGTTTCTCATTGTGCAGGCCCATATAAACCAGACCGCAGCATTTCTCACGTACCAGGTCGGCTATCTCATTATAATCATTGCCCTTATCCTTTCCTCCAAGAATCAGCACGCACTTTACGGGCATGCTCTGCAGGGCATACCAGCAGCTGTTCACGTTGGTTGCCTTGGAGTCATTGATAAAGTCTATTCCGTTTACCCTTGCCACACGCTCCAGACGGTGTTCCACGCCCTTGAATGTCTGCAGGGCCTTACGTATGGTCTCGCTCTTGATACCGGCTATGTTGGCCGATATACCGGCAGCCATGGAGTTGTAGAGGTTGTGCTTTCCGGTAAGGGCCAGCGACTCCTGCTCCATGTTGAATGCGTAGGGCTTGTCAAAGTAGAGGGTTCCGTCCTCAACATATGCTGCCAGATCCTCCTTCTTGGCCTCGGCAAAGGGATAGAGGGTAGCCTGCAGTCCGTATTTCTTGAGTTCACGGGTAATGATGGGGTCATCACTCCAGTAAACGAATGCATCATCCTTGGTCTGATTGCGGATTACGCGCATCTTGGCATCCACATAGTTCTGCATCTCATAGTCATAACGGTCCAGATGGTCAGGAGTTATGTTCATGAGGATGGCGATATCGGCCTTGAAATCATACATGTTGTCCAGCTGGAAGCTGCTCAGCTCAATTACATAGTAGTCAAAGTTCTTCTCGGCTACCTGCCATGCCAGACTGCTTCCGATGTTTCCGGCCAGGCCCACGTTCATACCCGCCATCTTGAATATATGGTATATGAGTGATGTGGTGGTGGTCTTTCCGTTCGATCCGGTGATGCAGATCATCTTGGCGTTTGTGTATCGGCCGGCAAATTCTATCTCGGATATGATAGGTGTGCCCTGAGCCATGAGTTTCTGTATGATAGGAGCCTCCTTGGGAATACCGGGACTCTTTATCACCTCATCGGCGGCCAGGATACGCGCCTCGGTATGCTGTTTCTGCTCCCACTCTATCCCGCGGGCATCCAGTTCCGAGCGGTAATGCTCCTTTATCTCCGACAGGTCCGATACGAACACGTCAAAACCCTTGGCTTTAGCCAGTATTGCGGCACCTGTGCCGCTCTCACCTGCTCCCAATACTACAATCTTCTTTGCCATTTTTATTATCTGATTTTCAAGGTCAATATTGTAAGTGCTGCAAGGCCTATGCTTATGATCCAGGTCCTGAGCGTTATCTTAGTCTCAAAAAGTAGTTTCTTCTCATTTCCCTGGAACTTGACGGTGCTGGTGGGATCGGCCTCCAGGACCTTGGTCATGCTGGTACGGAAATGATCATGTATGGGCGTACGTTTCCAGATGCGCTGATGCACACCCTTGCGCTTGCCCAGCTTGTAATAGAAACGCTGGCATATTACCGACAGGCTCTCCACCAGGAACACGCCGCACAGGATAGGCAGCAGCAGCTCCTTGTGTATGCAGAGTGCAGCCACGGCAATGATTCCGCCTATGGTAAGGCTGCCAGTATCGCCCATGAATATCTGTGCCGGATATGAGTTGAACCACAGGAAACCCACCAGCGCTCCCACAAAGGCGCACAGGTAGACCACCACCTCCTGACTGCCCGGTATATACATAAGGTCAAAATGGCTGGCCGTAACCACGTTACTGGATACATAGGCCAGAATACCCAGTGTCACTCCTATGATAGCCGAGTTTCCGGCTGCCATACCGTCCATACCGTCATTCAGGTTCGATCCGTTGGACACGGCGGTCACGATGAACAGCGTAAGCAGCACAAAGAATATCCAGCCTGCCTTATACTTGGTCTTGTCACCCAACCAGCTGAATGCATCGGCATAGTTCAGGTTATGGTTCTTAAAGAAAGGTATGGTGGTACGGGTGGACTTTACATCGGGAGTCTTGATCACTACCTCGGTGTTGTACTCAATACGTGTCTCAACCTTCTCATTTATCGTCACCTGGGGGCTGTAACGCAGCGTAAGGCCTACAATCAGACCCAGCAGCAACTGGCCCGATACCTTAAGCCAACCGTTAAGTCCGTCCTTGTTCTTACGGAATGTCTTGATATAGTCATCGGCAAAACCTATGGCACCCAGGATGACGGTGGTTATGAGCATGAGCCACATGTAGACATTCTTAAGGTCACCTATCAGCAGACAGGGAATCAGGATGGCTACAATAATGATAACGCCTCCCATGGTGGGAACGCCCTTCTTGGTCACGCCGAACGGATCCAGTTTCACATCACGCTGGGTCTCGGATATATTGCGGCGTTTGAGCATGTCAATGAAATGACTGCCGAACCAGCATGACACCACCAGTGACAGTACCAGGGCGAATATGGCCCTGAATGTCACATACTGGAACATTCCGCCTCCCGGAATGTCTACACCCATTCTCTTTAAAGATTCAATAAGCCAGTATAGCATCCTCTTTTTGTTTAAAACGATTCCTTAATCACCTCATGGTCGTCAAAATGGTGCTTTACACCCTTGACATCCTGATAATCCTCATGTCCCTTGCCGGCCACCAGGATCACATCGCCCGCCTGTGCCATCATGCACGCGGTACGTATTGCCTCGCGGCGGTCAACAATGGTTATAACCTTACGCATGTCATCCTTGGTGAGACCTGCCAGCATATCGTTTATGATATCCTGCGGCTCCTCAAAACGGGGATTGTCCGATGTAATGATCACGCGGTCGCTGTACTTGACACTCTCCTGTGCCATGAGCGGACGTTTGCCCTTGTCGCGGTTTCCGCCTGCGCCCACAACGGTTATTATCTGTCCCTTGCCGTCCAGGACGTCCACGATGGTGGTGAGCACGTTGGTGAGTGCATCGGGGGTATGGGCGTAGTCTACAATGGCTGTAAAGCCCTTGGGTGAGCGTATGGCATCAAAACGGCCGTTTACCGGAACCAGCGTACTCATTACCGTGAGCACCTCCATGGGGTCACGTCCCAGGTTCACGGCGGTACCGTAAACCGCCAGCAGGTTGCTTGCGTTGAACTTGCCTATGAACTTGAGGAATACCTCACGTCCGTTTATCTCAAGCAGCATACCGTCAAATCCGGACTCCAGGATGCGGCCCTTGAAATCACTCATGCTGCGCAGGGAGTATGTGGTAACCTTGGCCTTGGTATTCTGTGCCATTACCAGTCCGTTCCTGTCATCCAGGTTGGTCACCATGAAGGCGTCCTTGGGGAGTCCGTCAAAGAACATCTTCTTGGCCTTGAGGTAATTCTCAACGGTCTTGTGGTAATCCAGATGGTCACGTGTCAGGTTGGTGAATATTCCGCCGGCATACTTAAGGCCGCCTATACGCTTCTGTACAATGGCATGTGAGCTGCACTCCATGAACACGTACTTGCAGCCCTCATCGGCCATACGTCCCATCAGACGGTTAAGGGTAACGGCATCAGGGGTGGTATGATCGGCAGGTATCGGCTCACCGTCTATGTAGTTGCATACGGTAGAGAGCAGGCCGCACTTGTAACCGAACTTGCGGAACATGTTATAGAGCAGTGTGGCTATCGTGGTCTTGCCGTTGGTTCCGGTCACGCCCACCAGTTTCACCTTACCGGAAGGATCGCCAAAGAAACGGGTTGCCACAAGGCCCACCACATCCTCACAGTCCGGTACCTGAACGTATGTCACGCTCTCAGACTGATCGGCAGGCAGCACCTCACAGAGTACGGCTGCAGCACCCAGTTCCTGGGCCTTGGATATGAACTGATGGCCGTCCACGGTAGTGCCGCGCATAGCCACAAACAGACAACCTCCCGTAACCTTGCGTGAATCAAGCTGTATGTCCGTAACCTCCCTGTCCTGGTTACCGACAACTGCCACTGTCTTGATCCCTGCTATTAATTCCCTGATAGTCATCTCTTGTATATTTTACATTTGTAATGTCAACTGAATCTTGTCTCCCTTACGGAAACGGGTATTCCTGGCCGGAGTCTGGCTCTTAACCCTGCCTACTCCGGTTATGCTCACACTCATTCCCATGCTCTCCAGCAGATAGAGTGCGTCCGATGCCCCCATTCCGTGTACATCGGGTACCAGACCCTCCTGGAACATCATGGGTTTCATGACATACACTCCGGAGTCCGAGCTTACAGACCCCCACACGCTGTCCGCCACATTACGGTACTCACGGCTCATGAGGTTTTTCTTGCCCAGCTCCTTGAGTACGGTGGCCGATTTGGCCAGATTGCCGCTCACCACCTTGGGGATGAACTGGTGAATGGAGTCATAAGCCTCATTTATCTCGCGCAGGTTACGGCTTGCCATAACCTTCTCCGATATCTCATGGAATGCCGGAGCCGCCCATGTGGCACCGCCTGCCGCACCGCCGTCAGTACGTACCGATACTATGCAGGAGTATTGCGGATTATCGGCCGGGAAATATCCGCAGAATGAAACCATGTATCTCATGGGGCCGCTCCTGTAACCGCCCGATCCCTGTGACAGCTGTGCGGTACCGGTCTTGCCGGCTACCACGAAGTATTTGGAACCGGCATTCTTACCTGTTCCGTCCACTACCACCTGCTCAAGCATGTACTGTATCTTTTTCAGGGTCTCATCCTTACACATATGGCGGCGCACCACCTCAACCGGGAACTCCTTGACGACCTCACCTTCACGTGTAACCTCGGTAACCAGACGCGGAGCGACCATACAGCCGCCGTTTGCGATACCGTTATAGAATGCCAGCGTGTTTATTACCGGCAGCTGGGTGTTGTAACCTATTGACATCCACGGCAGGCGGGTGGCATCCCAATAGCCTTCACGCCTTATGACCGGAGCAGCCACACCCTTGAGCTGCAGGTCAAAATGGGTGTTGATTCCGGTGCGGTAAACCCCGTCCACAAAGGCCTGCGGATTATCCTTATAGGCTGCATGTATCAGCTTTGAGGTGCCTATATTACTGGAGTTCATGATAATATGTGTCACATCCAGCCATCCGTACTTATGTGAATCGGTCATTCTGGAACCGCCGAATCCGGTGTATACGCCGTTCTCGCAGAACACGCTGTCAGTCATGGATATCTTGCCGTCATCAAGCGCCACCATCATGGATACGGGCTTGAATGTGGAGCCCGGCTCATATATCTCCCTTACGGCATTGTTCTGGATCTCATCATACTGGCCGGGGCCGGTCTTGGTGAGACTTGCCATTGCCTTGATATCACCGGTGGGCACCTCCATCAGCACCACTATTCCCGATGCCGCATTCCACTTGTCCATCACCTTACGCAGGGCCACCTCGGCAATATCCTGCATATCCACATTTATCGTGGTACGTATGTCACATCCGTCCACCTGGGGGATATCGGCCACTATACGCGATACGTTCTGCACCTTCTCCACATGACCGCGTCCGGGAACTCCGCGCAGCAGTGAGTCAAATGAGAGTTCCAGACCGTTACGGGCCGAGTCCTTAGCCTCATACATGCCGCCAATGGTGCGGGCTGCCAGTGTGCCGAACGGTTTCTGGCGTGATATCTTTGACTCGGCACTGAAAAACCAGCGCTCATACTTGGGCTTGAGCCATACGGTCCTGGACAGTGACTTGTACTGATTGTAAGATACGGGGTATGAGTTGCGTGACACGCCCGGCAGCAGCGGCCATGAATGGGATTTTGAGTCAAAACCCTTCTGGTAATGGTTCACGAACTCCTGGACCGAATACTTGGGGAATATCTCGTTTATCTGACGCGCAAACTCCACAACGTGCCTATTAAAGAGGGTATCCTTACGCATCTGATCCTTCTCGGCGCGCTGGGGAGTCTTCTCGGCACTCCTGAAATCCAGGAACACGCGATACTGCTTCACGCTGCTGGCCAGCAGCAGCCCCTCATCGCTCAGGATATTTCCGCGACGGGCCTCAATGACCTTGTTGGTCGATGTGAGATGCTTGCTTACCTCATTCCAGTATGTCCTCTCGCCAAACATCACCATAGCCATCTTGATGATGATGAATATGCCCCATACAGCCATGAGGAAGAAGAGAGAGAGGTATTTGCGTGATACCCTCTTTTTCTCCTTCTTGCCGGAATCATCCATGTCAGGCTTTACACTCATTTGGGCAGACGGAAAGGCGGTTCTATACTGGGCTGCAGGCCGGATCCGTTCCGGGCAGCGACACTCTCTATGTATGACGGCTTGCTCTTGGCCGATACGTCACTGGTGGTGTTAAGGGTCTGATACTCCATATCCACAAGTTCACGTCTCAGTCTCTCGGCATAAGCCTGGTCACGCTGATATGCATAGCGGTTGGCGATATAGAAGATGACGCACGCCAGAATCTCCACCAGCAACCAGATGTTACGGTGGATGAAATCAGGCATGGAGTGCATAAGCCCCCTCCTTCTGTGCGTATTGTCTGTAACGGTCTCTTCCATATCAGATCTTTTGGGCTATCCTAAGTTTTGCGCTGCGGGAACGCGGGTTTGCTGCCTGCTCGGCGGCATCGGGAATGATGGGCTTCCCTATGGCACGCAGAGGCACCTCGCGGTTTCCGTAGAAATCAGTCTTTATGTCACCCTCTATGTTTCCGCTCTTTATAAGGTTCTTGACCATACGGTCCTCTATTGAGTGATACGTGATCACCACCAGACGGCCATCCTTGTCAAGCAGCTCACTGCACCGGTAAGCATCTCACGCAACGCATCCACCTCATGGTTCACCTCCATGCGCAAGGCCTGGAACAGTTTTGCCATATCCTTCTTCTCACGCTCACGGCCTATCACCGGACGTACGGCATCCATAAGCTGGGTCACGGTCTCAAGGCGGCTGTTAGCACGGGCGCGCCCTATAGCCTGTGCCAGCTGGCGTCCGTTCTGCAGCTCACCGTAAAGCCAGAATAACTGAGAGAGACGCTCCACAGGATAGTCATTCAGCACATCCGATGCATTGAAACCCTCCTTCTGGTTCATACGCATATCTATGGGACCCTCAAAACGGAATGAGAACCCGCGGCTGCTGTCATCAAAGTGATGCCAGGAGACACCCAGGTCGGCCAATATGCCGGTTACCTTAGTGTGACCGTACCAGCGCATAAAGTTGCGCATGTATCTGAAATTGGAGTAAACAAACGTGAACCGTTCATCCTTGATTATGTTCTGCATGGCATCGGCGTCCTGGTCAAATCCGTAAAGATGACCTTTGGGGCTGAGTCTGGACACTATCTCGCGCGAGTGGCCGCCACCACCGAAGGTGGCATCCACATAGACCCCGTCAGGGTCTATAACAAGTCCTTCTACGCTCTGCTTAAGAAGAACCGGCACATGATAAGTCCCGTTTGTTTCCACTTGTCCGATATGTATATACAGTGTATCACTCAGTCATGAATTTCTTGAGACTGTCAGCAAACTCAGCATCGGTCATGAACGGCTGGTCACCTGTTGTGGCGGCAGTATCCGGAGCCCATATCTCAATGGTCTGCTCCATGCCCACGAACAGGGCATCCTGCTTTATGCCCACCTTGTCCAGCAGCTGCTTGGGCAGCAGCAGGCGTCCGTTGCTGTCCAGCTGTACCTCCTGAGCCTCGGACACCAGTTTACGGTAAACCATCTGCTGGTTTCCGTCAAACCGGTTGAGTCTGGCACGCACCCCGGCAATCTCCTGCTGCCACTGTGATGCGGGATAGATTACAAGACAGTTCTCAAAGTAATCCTTGCGGACCACCAGAGTCTGCTCACCGGCCTGCTGCAGCTGGCGGCGGAAACCTGCCGGCATGAATGCCCTGTTCTTGGCATCCAGTCGTACGGGGAACTGTCCTATAAAACTCATTTCTAGCTGATAATCTATATTCGGATTCAAAGTTATAACTTTTCACTCCACTTTCACCCACTTCTCCCCACTTTTTATTTAAAAAAGTTTTTAACAAGCGGTTAATAAGTCATCGGTTTAATATCCAATA